>JGI12419J13241_1000333_pt1 | contig 14743 bp, 13 predicted proteins | sample BGWIniCompost_FD_13241 | JGI IMG/M metagenome (IMG submission 13241)
AAAATTCCCCCCCCCCCCCTTCACTTCATCCCCCTTGTGCTGCAAAGCACCGCAGCGGGGGCGTAAACAGGAGTGAAGGGGGTGCGGAGCAGAATTACCATTATCACTTATAACTCCTACATTTAAAGTTGATTTAATATTTTCTAGTATAGATCTATCTCTTTTATGTAAACCTATTTGAAATCCTAGTTGTACAGAATATCCTGTAGATAACTTATTGTTATCTCTTATTCTAAGTATAAAACTTCCTTCAGCATCAGTAAAACCTGTAAAGAATCAAGGATCTATATTTGCTGTATCTAATTCTCTAGGTGTACAAGCTGCCATTGTAGAATAAGATTTACCTGAAACCCATCCTTTTACTGCAAAGGCACCAGCATCCATTTAACTATCTCTTCCCTTATTAATTCCTGCTTTAATTTTAAAAATTTTATCCAAACCTTCGGGTGTTAAATGTTCCTTATCTTTCATTAAATTAACCACCTTACACCAATCATTAAAATCTTGTAACTTTACTCCTAAGATTCCATGTTTTTGAAAGAATGGCATTATTTTATCCTTAATATCAGAAAATTTAGAAACAGTGTACTCTAATCAAGTAAAACCTTCTTTATTTTTCTTAACATGAATTTTACCACATTCTAAAAAAGTTATAATATTATTCATTAATATTTCATCTCTAATATGTTGTCCTAACACAAATACAGGTTGTACTTGAAATCCTGTTTTAACTGTAGAATTTTTTCCAACTCTAACGTAAAAACAGCCTTCACCTGACACAAATCCAGCTAACCAGCTAGGGTTAGGGATAGTTTGATTTACAGTCAAAGATTTTAGTGCAGGTTTAATATCCCTCCGTGCTAGCTTCGCAGCCGGAAAAGCTAACTTTAATTTATCAGATAAACCTTTGTTAAGTGAAGCTTTTAATGCAACAATTTTATTTAACCCTTCTAAAGTTAAATGTTCTTTGTTTTTTTAGCATTATATAAGCTTGTCTAAAAAGTAGATAATCTTCAATTTTTTGTAACTAGAGGATATTTATCAAAATGATTTATAATCAACTCTAATTCTTTTAAAGATTCAAATTTAATTTCACTATTTTCACCTGTTGTAACAATTCCTCCATTAAAGAAATTTTTAATTTCATTTAATAAGACTAAATCACGATTATGTAATCCAATTTTAAAACGCAATTTTATGGCTCAACCAGTATTACGAGTATTATCTTCATAAACTGTTATACCAAATGTACCTTCTGCATCAGAAAATCCTGTAATAGTTCATGGATTTATATTCATGTTAATTGAACTACAAGTGGCTGATGTAGAATAAGATTTACCTGAAACCCAACCTTTCACTGCAAAAGCACCAATCCTGCGTTTAGAAGAAAAGATTGAATAGTCTACATTAGGTTTTTGGAATCCTCTATGATTTATAACTGATAATCCTTTGTATGAAGCATCAATATTTTTCAGACCACCTTTTCATCTTACTTTAAAAACTGCACGGTCAGCTCTGTATCTTTTCGTTAATCTACCTTTAGCTTCTACACGAAGCCCTCCCATATTTTTATAGTTTATAGAATTAAATATAATCTCGTATATTTTGAAATAGTCTTTATTTATATTATTATTATAATAATCCATTACTAGATTATAATATAATTTGTTTAACACTTCAGATAAATTATTATTATTATTTAATATAAAACTTAAATTTAGATATTTATATTTATTTTCTAATAAATTAAAACTTTTTTTTGCTAAACTTTTTTCTACTATTCTATTTACTTTAGGTAAAACCACTTTATTTAAAATAGTATCCATTGCAACTAATATATTAGCTTTTCTATTTAAAAGTTTAGATGTTAATATTTTAGTAAAAAAATCAGAATGAAAAATAACAGATTTAACATTCACAATATTAAATTCTACTTTTTTATTATAATATTTTATTATAAAATTCTTTAATATATATAAAAGTTTTTCTTCAAATTTATATTTATTAAGACTTAATCTTAATTTATATTTTCTGAGAAGTTTTAAGTTTCTATATAATAATGCTTTAATTGATTTATTATATATAATATCAGAACCTTCTACATGTCCAAATATTTTTTTATTTTTATAAATTAGTAATTTAATTTTGTTATAAAAAGATTTATTTAAAATTTTTATTTTTTTTAATAAAGCTACCTTTTCTCTATTATATACATAAACAGTTAAAATAGCTTTATTATTAGTATGTTTTATTTCAGCTTTACTTGCAAATATTTTATTTAAAGAAGAAGATCTAAGTCTATAAGGTATATATTTTTTAAATAAAAATTTATGATTAAATTGTAAATTGAAGAAATTTTTTATTAAAGAATTAATATTTATATCATAAACAGGCAAGTTTTTTAGATTATTTGAGTTAAAAACATAAATACTATTTTTTCATTCTCTAGATACGGGAGGAAAATATCTTGTATTTCCTACATCAGATCTAGGGGCGGAGCCCCTAGGTATTATCTTATTATTATTTTTAATATATTTGTTAAATATATTTAAATTTTTAGTTTTATTATTCATAATAATTTATATCACTTGTTTTTACATATTTTATACATAAAGAAAAAAAAAAGGAAAGTTGGGCATTGACAAAGGATTATTGTTAGCATTACTCACCTTATAGTCGTTGAACGTTTTTATCTTCATTTAAATGCTAAGATAAACTTCGCTTCAAATTTACTTTAACTAAAAAGTAATTTTTGAAATTAACCCAATATATTATCAATAATTTTTCTTAATATTGAAGGACAAACATCCCTAGCGTAGCTTTTCCAAAAATCCAAGATCTTTCCTTTCGATTAACCTTTAACTTTCACCCTTTAATATTATATCTGCCCGCGCTTGATGTCAACATCAGTTGGGTGACAAATAAATATTACTTTACGGGTGTGGCTATTAAAGGTACCAATAATTATTTTATCATACTTTATCTTAGGTACCACTCAAAAAGTACGTGCTTAATTTAAATTTCTGATTTTCTGGTCCCCCTTCACTCCTGTTTACGCCCCCTGGTGCTTTGCAGCACAAGGGGGATGAAGTGAAGGGGGCTTTGTATTCATTTTATTTTTTATTTGTCTTAATTCCTCAAGACCCTCTTTAGTTAAATGGGCCTTTTTATCCATTAAGATCGAAGCCGCTTTAAAGTCTTCGTAATCTTTAAGTTTTACTCCCTCGAGTCTATATTTGTCAAAAAAGGGAATAATTATTTTAACTATATCTGATAAACGCTGAACCACTAAATAAGTGGCTTTGGAATCCTTATTAATCTTTCCGCAACTAAATAAGCTGCGATAGCACCTAATAAGGCTTCATCTCGATTATGTTGAGTCAATATAAATCTTAATCAACCTGTTTCACCTAACTTGGCCTTAGATTTGATTACACTTACAGAAAAACAACCGTCACCTGAAGTGAAACCCGCTAATCAGTAAGGATTAATATTGTAAGCTGTAATTAATGGCAGCGTAGGTAATGACACAGGAACTATACCAACCAATTCTGGCATTTCGGTTTTTTTAGTAGTGTTCATAGACGCTTTAATATTAGCTATTTTTAATACACCTTCAGCTGTTAAATGTTCTTTTAATTTAATTATCTTCAAGACTTCTTTAAATCCCCCCCTTCTACGGGGATATCCCCGTTGAAGGGGGTGGGGACCAGTAAAAAATCTGATAATTTTTGAGTTAATAAAGGATATTTTTCAAAATGATTAACTATTACATCTAATTCCTCAATAGAGCTAACTCTAAATGTAGCTTCATTTATACTGACGTGATGATAAACTTTACCAACTCCAAAAAATTGTTGAATTATATGTAATACATTTAAATCTTTGTCATGTAAACGAATTGAGAATACAGGTTCAACTGTTCAACCTGATGTCATAGTATTTTTTTTTTTTACTTATTCTTACGCTAGGGGTCAGAAGATTCAACCTAGATGTGATCTAGTGTGTATACTCTGCCCTCAGAACCGTACGTGACAGTTTCCCGTCATACGGCTCGCCACTGGAGCATGTAGGCGCCACAGGGTTGCTTAGTCACTGCAACCTCGCGTACACCATAGTGACCAACTAAATACGCGTATCAAGGGTCACTCCAGCTCGGAATTCTAGAGCTTACTTGAAGACCCGTAGAGTTGATCACGGCTTCCTAGCTGTATCCCTTCGGTAAGACTGTTACTCCCTAATATGGATACTCGGTGTCCGCAATACATCCATTCCGATCACTCGGAGTGGCTAGAGGCGGTTTCTATATATAATATATATTTGGTTGGCAGTTATCGATGTTTTATGCCCCTCCTCTTTAGGTCCTTGCGCTACTTCAACGGTTCTCTACCGTGCATGAGACTTTTCACCAACCCACGCTACTTTTTACGAGTAATCGTGAGCAATATCTCCATACTACCGCTGTATTCTGCTTAGGATAGTACCCGCGGTTTGTCGGTGCTTCACGTATCAAGTTCGTCATCCTAACCATGGAGGATCCTGTTTAGACCAGAAATATCGGGAGGGCAGACCCCCTCATATATAATATATTAATCCAGTTGAGTTACTCTGCTTTCATACCCAATAGTTTCTTAGACTTACATCAGATACGAGTAACCACAGCCTGTATTTGCAATCTAGCACATTGCAAGGTGAATATACAGTTGAATTTCGGGCAAGAAATTCTGGACGATAACGCCCTCACAAGGCGCACTAAAAATTACCTTCTGCATCCGAAAACCCTGAAACAAAATTCGGATTTAATAAATTATTTAATAATGTCATTGTGTGTGTAGCTTTCTTATATTTTCGAGTCACTAAGTCGGGAGTCTAGGTATATGGTAAGTACGTCCACTCTAACTAATCTGACGGTAAGCCGTGTAGGTCTGATCTAAATAAGACATCGTCTACATTATCCTTTGATCCTTGTTTAGGCTCAATTCAACACAGATACAAAGAAAGGCCTTTTATCTCCCCTGGCATCTCTCACTTATATCCCTTTATGTCCTTAGGTTAACTTGATTCTAAGGCTGCGGACCTAAGTGGGAGGACTTCTTGTGAAAGTCTCCTGTTTAGGAGCGGATTACACAATCTAGTCTAGTTATCATAGATTTCGTATCCTATACAAAGATTTATACTTTAGAGACTCCCGTTTTCTTAGACAATACTTAGACCTTACGTCGGATATACAAACCTATGGGGTGCTAGCCCAACTAAGCTGTATACGGCCTCATGAAAGCCCGCCGCCTAAAGTGTCCTCGCTATCTAAGAAAGTAGTGTTAAATTTAAATTTATATTTATATGTTGCTGATTATTACCAGCTATTCATATAACTTTGCTTTAGCTTGTACAGCAAGCTAAGCCACTGTAAATTATACAATACAAAGCCCCCCCCCCTTCACTTCATCCCCCTTGTGCTGCAAAGCACCGGAACGGGGGCGTAAACAGGAGTGAAGGGGGTGGGGACCAGAATGTTTAGAAATATAAATTAAACCTTAATTATTGGCAACAATTTCGGTTTCCCGAAATCCTTAGAATACACCTTACAGCAATAATGTCATTTAAACTAAATTAATTATTTGCTGAAGAACCGTCTACTCGTTGCTCTTTTACACATAAGATAGAAACTGGTATTATACTGTTTCAGGCCCCGCCTAATAAGTTTTCGGCGCCCGAAACTTATTATATTTGGATATTTTTTTCATGTCAGATTTAATAGTGTTTTCTACCTTAGAGGTGATTTAGATCCGCGATAACCCATTATCTTTTCAGATATACTTAACCTTGTTACCTTACCTGAGTAATTACTTCAGCCGCCTCAATCCTTTTAGATTAAGGTTTGGTAGTTAAGTCTTTAGGGTGTCCCCGGAGTTTGGCTCTTTTACACAATTAGATTTGCCAAATCTATGTATTATGTATCTTGTGATCCTATGCCCCGCTTACGCGACTGTAAGATTTGTTGTTAATCAAACAGTAAGGCAAGATTAAGCCATTGAGCTTTGTATGTAACAATCAATCTTATTATTAAAACAATAATAAGTATAAAAATATAAGAGTTTTACTCAATATATTTTTTTTATTACGAATAATTTCTCTTTAAATAAAATCTTACCCTAATTCATTGAAATTAATATGCTGTTTAATGCATATATAATTTTTATACCGTGTTCAAGGACTAGAGGTAAAACCTCTAGTATTTATGTATATACATTTTATGAACCGTGCATATATGATTCTATATAAAAAAATAGCAAACATTAATCTTTTAATTTTAGACACACCCATTTACTCTTTATGGGGTCTGTGCCCCGCATAAACTATCTCCTAGTAATTGTCCCTTGCTAAAGCAAGGTTTCAATAATGTGACAGAATTATAAAGGTGTTACATTGTTATCTTATCGATTACCTTCTACACTAGAAAAATTCCCGATCACATTCAGTAATTAGTAATAGTAAAGCTGCATAGGGTCTGTTGAGATAGGTCGTTTTATTACTAAAATTTCCCCCTCGTGGAACCGTACGTGCGGCTTTCACCGCATACGGCTCGAGCATTAAATTTAAACATGTGTTTAATATGGACATGCATCCTTCCAGACCAGATGTCCAGTCTAGTACTTAGAAGGATTAGTAATAAATATAAAAAATACGAACAAGGTTAAAGGGCTGCGCCAAGCTTATTCCTAGGGGCGGAGCCCCTTGCTTTTATCTCTTTCATTTTTTGTAAACCCTCAGGAGTTTTATGGGCTCCTTCAGTTTTTAATTGTATTAACTTTTTTCAATCTAAATAATCTAAATGCTTTCTTGTCATTAAAGGATATTTATCCAAGAATTCAGTCACAACTTCATATTGGTTTATAATGAACCTATTAACACTTCTGGAATTTTTAGCTGCATTTATATCATTTATATCATATTTAGGTTTTAAATAACCACATCCAAGAAATTGAATAAAAGCGTTAAGCAATAATATATCATGACTACTTTGAGCTATTTCTAAAGTATGTAATATAGCCAAGTAAGGTTTTCCTCTATTTACAGTTTCTACAATATTAAATTGAAAACTACCTTCACCGTCTATAAACCCTCGTACTCATTCATTATTTAACTTTATCCCCCCTCCTGCGCCGCACCCCCCATCACTCCTTGTTAGTGATGGGGGGGCTAAAGAGTAGGGGGTGGGGACCAGGTTGACAGCTTTCAAGATATTTCCATCTTTCTTCAAATGAACGTAACTTGTTCATATTATCTTTTAAAGATAAGATCTCCTCAATAGTCTTGTTAGCTATATCAGATTCTTTACTTAAGTGAAGTTTAGCCTTCAAAAGTAAAGCTGCTTTTTTAAAATCTTGATAGTCTAAATACTTAGATGTTAACAGAGGATATTTATCTAGATGTGGTATGACTTTTTCTACTATATCTTCTATCCTTTGAACAACAAATTTATAAGCATTTTCTTTTTCATTATCTCAATAAATATTACCACAATTAAAGTATTTTTGTAAATCTACTAAAATACCTTTAGAGTGTTCTTTTTGTGTAACTTTAAAAGCTAAAGAAAATTTAGGTTTATCTTTAGTTCTTTGTACAAATATTGAGAAATTACCTTCAGAGTCTATTATACCTGTAACTCATTGAGGGTTAAGGATAATTCCTGAAGGTAAACCCGATTTAAAATCCACAAGACCTTTAGTCTCCCTAGCGCTTTGCACGATAGGTGTCATTAAAGTTGGAATGTAGCAGTTTGTAGCTACTTTGTTATGATTAGTTAAATTTTTTAAATTCATTTTTACCATTTTATTTATTATATAATCTTCTTCCTCTTAATCTATCCCCCCTCCTGCGCCGCACCCCCCATCACTCCTTGTTAGTGATGGGGGGGCTAAAGAGTAGGGGGTGGGGACCAGAAAGCACAACTTAACATACAACACATCCGACTAATAATAAACTGTATAACACTTCTGGCTACTCAATGTACATTGCATTACAACTCTTTATTGATCCGTACATATAATACATTGTATTATATCTTTCCATTCATCCATTCATCTATACACTATTACATGTAAAGCTCATAATAAAGAGATTTAACTAATCAAATGGCTGGTGTATTTCAATACTAAGTACAAATTTATACTTAGCTAAATATATTAACCCTCATCTCAAGGAGTTAAACATTTTACCTTTCGTAAACTATGGTATGAAGTAATGTCAATGAATCTTTCACTCTAAAGATGTCGATACAATAAATTAGTTACTATTATATTTATTACTATTACACAAGTTTAAATTATTAACGCCTGCTCTAAGTCTGCATTCTTTCAAATCGAATCATAATGATTCTATCCCCACTATTACCGCAGGGCATTCGCTTTTTAGAGCATCCTTTACCCACTGTTATATATTAAACCTTACGATTTAACTTCCATCTAACTTTGATGGGTAACATTGGGCTTACCTAGTTCACTTGATAGCACCTTAATGATTACCTTAGGATCCCACTATACGTACGTTGATATAAGACCCATAAAGAAAAGAACGAGAACTCTTTTCTACAATCAACTCATTTTTCTCCCCTTTAATTTATACGCTTCAAACGTGGGTTCGGCACCCTATCCATAGTAATCTAGCTCACCACCCTTCTTATACTTTTATAAATTTCATGTGGCCTACATGAATTTATAAAAAGGCTGGGATAGTTATAAACTATCTAATTTAACGGGCTTCGTACAAAAAAATTACTTTTAATGCACGCCGCATGAGCTCAAATAATGGGCTATTTGGTGGGTTTTCACCACATTGCCATCAAGCACTTAGCTAGTCGCACTCTCGTCTAACTAGGGGTAAGCAGTATCTGCCAATTCTGATTAACTAGAGGTTAACTTACCACTGTGCCATGGCTATCAGTGTTTGATATCACACTGATGATCCTTCCCTCTTACGAAGCCCCCCATCACTAACAAGGAGTGATAGTGGTGGGACCAGAACTTCGTTACAGAATCCGACTGTACATTCGGACAGGCATCTCAGCCTAGCCCCGGTGAACCAGTCTGTAGCGACATTTACAACTGCCGACGGTCTTGGGTTAGGATACCTTTGACCGTTTTCACCTAATTTTTCTGCAAACTATAGAACTGTTCGGTTGTAACCTTCACTCAGTTCCATTTTATTTTTTGCAATCTGTGCCATAAAACACAGCTATTCTTTTAACAATATTTTCTTTTATTTCTATTAACCCATCCCTTGACTTATCTAGTAATTTACTTAAAGTTTTAATATTTACACCTACAATATCTGCAGCTTCTAACAAAGTTTGTTTTAAAACTACTCCATTGATTGGCTTAATTATTTCATAAATACAACTCGAATGTTGATGGATAATTTTCCCTGTTGCTAGATCTCTTTGCCTACCATCACGTAGATGGGCTATACATGGAGACGCATTAGCCAAGATATCTCTTTCAAAACTACTTAATAACTCTACCCTTTCAGAATTAGTTGACAATCTAGGGGCTCCGCCCCTAGTAAAAGATAATTTTAAAATTAAGTTTTTAATATCATCATTCTTATGAGCACCTGTATAAAGTACTTTACAGATCAATTTAAAATCCTTAAAGTCTTTTCCTTTTTTAGTAATAAATTGCATATCGTCTAAAGACGGGACTAAGTAGTTATTTAAAACATGTATATTCTTAATATTAAGCAATACACTGCCTTTACTATTTTTTCTAGCTTTTTGATGGTTTATAGTAATAATAGACGAGGATTCTAATTTAGCCTTAGAATATGAATCAAATCCTAAATTATTTACTAAAAATTCTTTTATTTTTTCCAAAACAGGTAACTGGTTTTCGGTTAAAACTAAACTAAACGCAGGTATAAAATCATTTCTTCATAATTGGAATGATCCTTCACCTTCAATAAGTCCTAATAATCAACTTTTAGTTATGACAATTTTATGATCATTAGGCATATTAAAATTTATACGTTTTGTATTCATACCATCTTTTAATTCTAACACCTTATTTTTTATTTCCTCACTTAAAAATCCTTCTCTATTATTATAAAGATTAAAAGCTTTTTTAAAGTCAAGATAATCCAAATATTTAGTAGTGTTAAGATTGTACGAATCAAAAATAGATATCAATTTGCAGATATCTTCTCTTTTAGTAACGATAAATTTACATTCGTCTTTATAAGTTCTAACAACTCCTATATTTAATTTAGATTGAATATATTCTAAAGCCTCCACATCGTCTACATGTAAACCAATACCAAACACAAAAGAAAATCTATTAATATTTCCATTAGCATCTTGCTTAGGCACTATGCTAAAATTGGACTCAGCATCAGAAAATCCGACAAACCAAGAATAGAAATCCCGCATATCTCGGGACATTAAATTGTTATCATTTTTATTTGCTATCATTATCATATTTATATATAAACTTCCTCTTAATCTCTATCAAACAAAAGTAACCTCTCTAGACCAATATGGCCTCACAGTTACAAACAAATATCGATCCACACAGGGGGATGACCTTGATTCATCTCAAGTTCCCCTTGTACTAGATAGGTTTATAGAAAAAACTCTTCATGCAAAAAATAAATTTACAGAGTAAGATTTTCACTTACGCAGCAAGATTATAAACTTATAATCGCACATAAACCACTGCTATTCCAATTTCACTGAGTCAATCATAGAGACAGCTGTTGTATCGTTACATCATTCATGCAGGACCGCATTTAACGGCCAAGGAGTTTCGCTACCTTAGGCTATATATAATATTAGTTGCAATAAACAATATTATACATTGGACTATACCTTCACTTCTTTAAATTTCAAAGCGTCTAGATTGTAGTCTCTGAAGATTAATAAAATTCTAGTTATTAGGCGGACTGTTGCAATCAGTTAACACCTTAATAACCATTAAATGGTTATGTAGAATATCTTAATTTATTATTGAGAAGAGTTAATAATATCTAAAACTTCTTGAATATCTCTTTTACGAGATTTACCTTTACTATCAGGATTCAATTCATAAATTAAATTTACAATCTCAATTAATTGCTCTTTATTTAATCCTTGTCCTAAATTATCGTATAAAATATCTATAATGTATTTAAATCTTTCAAATACATCCCTTTTATGTTTACTTGAAAAAGGTACAACATAGTCTGTATAATAAGGCAATACAAGTTCTTTAATATTTTTAGTTCCTTTTAAAGAATAAACTCATACTTTATTAGATCCAGATTTTTCTTTTAAGTTTCCAAGATCATTAAATAAAGTTTTATATGCTTTTAGTACGTTTAATCCGCTTTCATGTTGAGTTACATTAAACTCAGGTTGTAACACTATTCCATACTTAACTTTAGGATTAGTTACGATAGATACTAAAAGAGAACCTTATCCTTCTACAAAACCACCTAATCAATACTTATGATATTCACTAATACCTCCAGTACTATAATATCTTTTAGATACTGGTGTAAGCTTAAATCTCGTATCGACTAATTTTATTCTTTCCTGCTGATTGGGTAATCATTTTAATTTTATGCCACCGTCCCAGCAATATCCTAGATTTAAACAGGGCCCTGTTAAGAACCCTCACGCTAAGGCCGCCATTAACCGGGGGTTCCTCTAATATCAAACTTTAATTTGACATCTTCGTTAACCAGCCGGCATTGGGCAGAAATCACACTCAATACTTAGATTTATCATCTTTTGCAAAGTGCTTTGTTTTAATTAAACAGTCGTACAACACTATTTTATGCTTCTTCCTTTTTACTCGTATTAATCGAGAAGAATGAGCCCTCCTTCAACTTGTTATCAAGGAAGAGTAGGTAGTTGGGCAAAGCCTTACCCATATCCTATCTTTCCTTTTCCATCTTTCACAAAATGGTTCAGACTATGTCTTCTGTACCGTGGTATGTAAACTATATTAAATGAAATTAAACGAAACCAAAAACTTTGTAGATAATCCCCCTTCGTACGGAGCACACTGATTACTTTTGAAAATGAGGAGTATCCTCATCAAGTAATGTTTTGCCTTTAAGTTTATTTGTAGATAATCTTGCTCCATTCATCCCTTCGGAAAGCTTTAATAAGAAATCTTTTACTTCTTTATTATTAATATGAGCTTTGTTAAATAATTTATCACAAATAAAACAAAAAGTTTTAAAATCTTCCTTCTTTCTAGAATAAAATTCTAATTTACTTAAAAACACATTAAAATAATTATGTAAAATGTCAAATCCAGTGATTTCTAATCTTACCGTGGATTTACTATTACCTTTGGCCTTACGTTCACGTAACTTAATTCCACCTTTAGCAACACCAACTGGACTGGGCGGTTGATTTAAGCCTAAACGTAATTTTAAATATTCACAAATTTCCATTAAAAGCCCCCCTTCGGTCGGTTCTAACAAGGGTCCGGTCGTGAAGGGATAATTTTTTAGGGTGCTGCGTGCGAAGCGCAGCGCCAGGTTTTTGAGCAGAAGTTAACTCTAACTCAAATCTAGGAGTTAACCCTTTTTTCTGTAAGAAAAAACTACCTTCCCCTTCTATAAGTCCTAATAACTTATAATCAGTAATTACCCGTTTATAATTATCGGGTAAGGTAGTAGATACACGTTTCGTATTATGGTTGGCCCGTAACTCTTCAATTTCAGTCTTCAAAGATTCAGTTACTAATCCTGAACGATCGAAATATAAAAAGAAAGCCTTCCTAAAATTTAGATAATCCAAATATTTATCCCCAAGTAATGGATACTTGTCTAATAAATCGATAAGAACACGTAATTCTTTCTCAGAGCCTACTTCGAAAGAACAAGTATTATATTTAGGTCTTAGTACTACTCGTCCCACATAATTTATATATAGAGATTGTGACTAATAGTCCTTAAAACCGCTTCATCGTCTTGATGTAATTTAATTATTAACTCAAAAGAATAACGAATATTTCCATTAGACATTATTTTACGTTTTATGTGGAAACACCCTTCGGCATCTATGAATCCTGCGATTCATTCATAAAAATTTTTATTTGCTTGATTTTTCATTTTGTTTAATATTTATTATATTTACATATCTTTTAGTTTACCATACCACACTGGTATCAGTTGGGCAATAATAGGTGATTATTGCTGTATCGCTCACACCTTAGTCGTTGAACGTTTTTATCTTTTTTTATATCACTGATTCTAACCTAAGACCTTAGTAAGGACGGCTAGAACTTAAGCTGGGCATCTTACGTAGATGTCCAACTTCAAATAAGTTATCTAAAGCTTTGGATAGTTAATTGCTAAATTTTTTAAATTTAAGCCCTAGATAAATTACAGCGATATAAATATACAAATAAACTTCGCTTCAAATTTACTCTAATTAAAGAGTAATCTTTGAAATTTACCCAATATATTATCAGTCAATCTTTAGATTACTGAAGGACAAACATCCCGAAGTTACGGTAGTTAGTTTGCCGAGTTCCTTTCGCTTCACAAATTTTATCCTAAATTTTAGGACTAGGCTATTGTGAATACCTAAATTTGAATATATTTAGCATTAAAGTTATATTTTACGACAGTAAATAAACAATTAAGATAATGAACCCCTCTTAGAATTCATACCTGACTTAATTAAACGTATTTGTTCTAAACCTTCTTTATTAAGATGTGCTTTAGATTTCATTAATTCGGCTACCTTAATAAAGCTCTCGAAATCTTTTCTCTTTGCACCCTCTAAAGAATAATCTAAGAAAAGAGGTATAACAGATTTGGTTAAATCTGTAAGACCTGTAACCATAAAATCTAATACTTTTACACTAGGAGATTGACGATAAACTTTACCCACTGTGAAGAAATCAATGAATTTATTTAACAATTCATTATTTCTACTGCCCTGAGTAATTTTAAACACTAATTTTACTCCTTCACCTAATATAGAATCTTTTCGCTTATATATATTACAAAAAAACATTCCTTCACCTTCTACGAACCCTATCATTCAACAAGGATGATAAATATTCATATTGGGGTTTATAGGTCTTTTTACGGGTTCAATTGAAGGGAATAAAGATAAAATACTTTCAGGTAGAGACCCGAAATTCATGGAAGCTTTAATATTGACTAATTTAGTTAACCCTTCCATAGTCAAATGTTCCTGATTCAACATTAAAGACACAGCTTGTTTAAACAACTCTAAGTCCGCTCATTTATCCGTAATTAAAGGATAATTTTCGAAATGCTTTAAAAGAATTTGCACGTCCTTAAGAGAAGAAACTGCAAAGACAGCTGCCCCATCACTACGTACAGTAACTGTACCTACACCAAAAAAATCTCGAATTCTTTCAAGTAGAGCCTGATCCTTTTTATGTAGAGATATTTGGAATATTGCTCTTACACTTACACCTAGTCTCAGGCTACTTTGCTTAGTTATGGAGATGTGGAAACATCCCTCTGCATCTATAAATCCAGATACATAATTTGGATTTAAATTTTTATAATTGTTTAAATTATTATTATTAAATAAGTTTTTTGTAGCAGTTTAATTATATTAACGAGTCACTAAGCGGGAGTCTATATATAGGGTAAGTACGTCTACTCCTACTAATCTGACGGTAAGCCGTGTAGGTCTGATCTAAATAAGACATCGTCTACATTATCCTTTGATCCTTGTTTAGGCTCAATTCAACACAGATACAAAGAA
>JGI12419J13241_1000339_pt1 | contig 14685 bp, 15 predicted proteins | sample BGWIniCompost_FD_13241 | JGI IMG/M metagenome (IMG submission 13241)
AGGAGACAGAGGCGTACTTCGCGTTGCAGCCTCAGCTGCGTTCTCTAGTTGCCGAGTAGAACCCGCTGCGGGATGGCGCGGTCGGGGGCGTCGCCGTTGCCGAGCCGCCCCGATTCTCCACGTCCCCAGCAGTACACGTACGACGTGTCGACAACCCCGCAGGTGTGGTCGACGGCTGCTGCTATGTGGCTGAATTTCATCCCTCCGGCAACCAGCTGCGGGGCGGGGAAGCTGCCGACGGACCGTCCGTTTCCGAGGCGCCCATATGCGGCGTCGCCCCAGCAGTAGGCGTCCCCGTTCGTGGTGACCGCGCAGGTGTGGTGCTTTCCGGCGCTCACATGCGCCCAGGTTGCGAACTGACCCACCTGGACCGGTTCGGTGGTGTCTTCGTAGACGCCGGTGCCGAGCTGGCCATCGCCGCCTTCACCCCAGCATTACAGGTCGCCGCCCATGGTGATCCCGCAGGTGTGGCTGTCGCCTGCCGACAGCTCAGCCCAGTCGAGGTCGGGGGCGACGGGCTGGGGGCGGTTGCGGTCCTCGGTGTCGCCGACCCCCAGCTGGCCGGCTTCGTTCGCTCCCCAGCAGAACGCCTCGTGCTGTTTGGTGACGGCACAGGAATGCTCCCTGCCGGCGGTGACATGCTTCCACTGTGTGAGCCCGGCGATCCTGGAGAAATGCGGGATCTCTTTCAGGTCGTCGTTGGTGCCGTCACCCACCTGGCCCCGGTTGTTGCGGCCCCAGCAGGCCAGGAACCCGTTGGATTCGAACAGGCCGCAGGTGTGGTTCTCGCCGGCGACCAGCATCCTGAACGACCTGGGCGGCTGGACCATTTCGGGCAGCAGGGTGTCGTCGCCGCCGGAGCCGAGCTGGCCGTAGGTGTTCTTCCCCCAGCAGATGACGTACCGGTTGGTGGCGTCGGCGGCGCAGCTGTGGTGGGCGCCTGTGGCGATGTGCGGCCATTCGAAGGCTGCGAGGCCGTGATCCCACCGGTAGGGGTTGTTCACCTGCACCGGCGCCGCCTGATCGATAGCGCCTCCGTCTCCGAGCTGGCCGTCGCTGCCTTTACCCCAGCACCAGCCGTCGCCCCACCAGTCGATGACGCAGGTGTGGCCGTATCCGGTTGACAGCGAGGTGATGGGCGCGGGATGCACCCGCCAGTCAAAGGTCTTGGAGGCGGTGTTGCCTGCGGCGTCGGTGACGGTGACGGTCACCTGCCAGTCGCCGCTTGCTCCTTCCCACAGCCACCCCACGATGACGCCGGTTTCTCGTCGATGCCTGTCGCGTTGGGTCTTGGGGAGCTGATCGACCACCTGTAGGTGCCGTCGTTGTAGCGTCTGCCTCCGGTCGCTTTGACCTGGAACTCGTAGATTTCGCCGTCTTCTCGCCCGTCGGGCAGGGCTTCGGTGACGATCTGGAGGGGGCAGCCGTCCTGCCAGCGCGGATCTATCGGTGACAGCCATTCGATCACCGCCTCCGAACCCGTGAGGCAGCCGTTTTCGCGGGTCAGCACGTACCTCGGGTCCCGGATGATGGTGTCGGGGATGTGGCCTTCGAAGCGGTTGCGGGCGAGCTGGATGTTGGAGAGTTTCGGCAGCTCCCACAGCCAGGCGGGGATCTCCCCTTCGAGGCCGTTGCTGTTCAGGTTCAGAGCCACCAGGTTGCCGAGCTTGGCGAAACTGTCGGGGATTTCGCCTTCGAGCTGGTTGTACGACAGGTAGAGAAACTCGAGGTTGGAGAGGTCGCCCAGGGTTTCGGGGAGATGGCCGGTGAGGTTGCTGTAGCTGATATCCAGGAATCGGAGGTCTTTCATCTCTCCGATCCAGTCGGGCAGCCCGCCGGTGAAGTCGTTGCCGCTGAGGAGCAGATCGCGCAGCTTGGTGAGCTTGGAGAGGCCTTGAGGGATCTCAGTCAGGCCGAGCGACGGCAGGTATAGGCCCTCGAGCTCGGGGAGCTCCCACAGCCAGTCGGCCTCGTTGATGTTGTCGAAGCTGTTGTACCCTAGGGCGAGGGTCTTGAGTTTCTTCAGCTGGCCGAGCTCTTCGGGGAGCTCACCGACGAACGGGACGTACATCAGGTTCAGGTACTCGAGCTCGGTTAGGTGCCTGAGGGCGGGTATGAGTGTTCCCCCGTCGGGTCCGCCCATGGAGTAGAACGCTTCCGGTTCCCCGCCCAGTTCGACGACATGGCCGTCCCGGCATATCACGCCGAACCACCCGCAGGGGTCGCCGCCTCTGCCGATGTCCACGTTCCAGGTCTCGACTCTCGGCATCCCCTTGGCGAATTCGACCAGGGCGTAGCATTCGATGTCCGGGATGGACGTGTTGTCCTCACAGCCCGATGTCACAGCCACCGTCAGGCTGAGGGTTCTGGTGGAGGTCCTGGCCGGCATCTGGCTGTCGGTGACGGTGACGTTCACCGAGAAGGTGCCGGCCTCGCGGNGCCCGCCAGTGATGGTGCCGGTGGCCGGGTCGACGGTGAGCCCGGAAGGCAGGCCCGCAGCTGACCANCGGTACGGCGGCTCCCCANTTTCGGCTTCGAGGGTCGCCTCATACTCGAAAACCGACATCGGTGGAGGGGAGGGAGGAGGTGGTCACCTTCGGCGCAGGACCACCGTTGCCACCTTGGTTGGCTCCATCGTCCTCGCCGCTGCCGCCCTTGCCCTGATCGTCGTCGTGGCCGGTGTTGTCGGTGCCGTCGCGACCGTCACCTTGGTTGCCGCCGGAGACAACGGTTTTCGACCCGCGGTACAGGAACGCCGCCATCTGACCGCGGGTCACCGGCTGGTCGGGGCAGAACCGGTCGTTGACTGGCGGATTGCACCCTCGGGTGACGCCGGCGGACGCCAAGGCGGCGATGTCGGCTTCGAAGATGTGGCCTGCGGTGTCCTTGAACCCGGCGTCGCCCGGTTTCAGCTTCAAAGCACGCGCCAGGAATGCCGCCATCTGGCCGCGGGTCACCGGGTCATCGGGGCAGAACCGGTCGTTTCGGGGAGGGTTGCAGCCGCGGGTAACCCCGGTTTCGGCTGCCCATCGGATCTCGGAGGGAGAACGGATGCCGTTCGGCGTCCTCGAACCTGCCGCCCGACGACGGCGCGGCGCTCAACCCCAAAGGGTTGAGGAGCGTGAAGATGATGGCGACAACAAGCAGGGGGCGCGTGCGGAGGGCGGTGCGTGATCCCATGCTTTTGGTATCGGACGTTCTCGGTAGAAGAGAAGGTCGGTCCTCACACTTTTCGCCTGTGGGGCATCCCCGGGACCTCAGTTCTCTGGGGTACCTCTGTGCAGCGTCTTAGAAGGTCGCTCCCGGGAGTCCTTCTCCGACACAAAGGCAGCGCCATCCATTGGGCTGCGTGGAGGATCGATTCCAATCCAGGCGTTGTCCGTCATCATCCCCACGGCCAGGATGAACCTGCGCCAGGCCCTCGGCTGTCGTCAGCGGCCTGGCGTCCGGTCCTGCAGCGCCCTACGCAGGAACGCCGCCATCTGCCCCCGGGTCACCGGAGCGTCGGGGCAAAACCGGTCGTTGGCCGGCGGGTCGCAGCCTTTGGTGATGCCGGCGTCGGCCAAGGCACCGATGTCAGCGGCGAAGGTGTGACCGGCCGTGTCGAAAAAACGCGCCGCCGCGCCGGGGAGGTCGAGGGCGCGGGCCAAGAACGCTGCCATCTGCCCCCGGGTGACGGGATCGTCGGGACAGAAACGGTCGTTTCGGGGCGGATTGCAGCCCCGAGTGATCCCCGCGTCCGCCAACGCCGCCACGTCGGACGCGAAGACGTGTCCCGGCGTGTCGGAGAAGCGGGCCTGCCCGCCCGGCAGCCCAAGGGCGCGGGTCAAGAATGCTGCCATCTGCCCGCGAGTGACGGGATCGTCGGGGCAGAAGCGGTCGTTTCTCGGTGGGTTGCAGCCCCGCGTGATCCCCTGGCTCACCAGGAAGTCGATGTCGTCGGAGAAGACGCTGTCGGCCGGCACGTCGGCGAACGACCCCGGAGTCTGCTCCTCGTCCGCCTCCGACTCCCCGGTCGCGGGGTCCCGATGCTCCGAGGTGGGTCCACTCGAGCCGCTCGATGTCTCCACCGACGGCCACAGCCCGGGGGCCTCGCCGCGGATCTCGACCGTCGCCGCCCGGTAGGACCCGGGCTCGCCGACGACCTCGATGACGCGCACGGTGACGGGCCCGACCGTTTTTGCCTGCCCGGCCGTCCAGCCGATCGTGCGGGGAGTCCACGGCGGCAACTCCTGGGAGGAGTCGCTCTGATCCGGGGGAGGGGCGATGGCGCGGACCTCCGTGCCCGTCCCGAAACACACGGGGAACCCTTGCTTCTTTTGGGCGCGGCAGGCGGAGCGTCCGGAGGACGTCTGGTCGACTGAATGGATCTCGACACCGTCGGGGCCGGCGGCGACGGTGTACAAGCGCCCCGGCTCTCCGGCGGGGACGACGACGAAACCGCCGTCGCCGTGGCCGGGCGCATCGAGGCGGTAGGTGCGAGTCGCCACATGGACCGTGGCCGGCGACCACCCGGCGGTGTAGCGGTTCCACGCCGCCACCGACTCGCCGCTCGACATGAGATTCGTGAGGTTGGCGTAGTCGCCCACACCGGCGGCAGGGTGCGCCGGCCCCGACAGGGGGACGTGTGGCCATCCGAGGGTGTGGCCGATCTCGTGGGCGAGAACCCCCGCCCCGTCGGAGGTGCCCGAACGCGAACCGACGATGACGCTGGGACGCCCGGTCACCGACAGCTTCCCGTCCCGGACGGTCACCGTCGGTGGCACGCCGTGGGCCCTCACGCCCCTCACGTCGGGATCGACGTAGAGGACGACCACGCCCTCGCCTTTGGCCTGCGAGAGGCAGGCGGCGACGTCGCGTCCCTTCACCACCCCTGCTGCCGAGAACCTGGGTGCGTAGAGCCCGCCCGAAGCCTCGGCGAAGATCGGCGTCACGCGGGCGTTGTACGCATCGGCCACCCGATCGAGGTCGACCCGAGGACGCTCCCCGGTGTCACAGACGTACACCTTCCAGTGGTCCGCCGCCCAAGACGAAGTGATCTCAAGATAAGGAGCGATTCGGTCGGTGGCGTAGGGACGACCGACGTCTCCGCCGGTGCCGACCGCGAGGGCGGGCGAGGCCGCAGTCACCACGGCGCAGAGCGCCGCCATCGCCACGACGCGCCAGACACGGGAGGGTGCTTTTGGAAGTCTCACGCCTCTGCCCGTCGGCCGAGGCCGAGGGCAATCAAGCTGCGGGGTGGGTACGCTGGGTTGAGGCGCCGAAGGGAGGGCGGCGATGCCGCCCATCGAGCCAACAGAGTTCCAGCCGGTGACCGAAGACGGCGCCTGGCGGGTCATCGACGGGCGGGCTCACGCCTGGTTCGAGGCCTCCTCACATGCGGCGGGAGCCGATCTCGTTCGGCGACTCGCTGCCGACGGCCCGCTTCCCGACATCGACCTCCGCTCGGGCGGGCTCCGGGTGCGGCTCGGCGGCCACGGAGAAGCGGAGGCCCGTCGAGCGGCGTCGATATCGGCGGCGGCACGGGAAATGGGCCTGCGGGGGGACCCCTCTGTCCTGCAGGCGGTGGACCTGGTCGTCGAGTCCACCGACCCTGCGACTCTGGTGCCGTTCTGGAGCACCGTGTTGGGTTATCGGCCCGAAGGGGACCGCCTCGTCGACCCGTGGCGGCGCGACCCTTCGATCACGCTCGCACACCACCCCGAGGCCCGGCTGCTCCGGAATCGCCTCCACGTGGACGTCGTCCGTCCCTCCGACGCCGTGGCTGCGGCAGTCGCCGAGCTCGGGCAGGTGCCGGGCGGGCCGTATGGGGTGCTCCTGTCCGATCCGGACGGCAACGAGGCCGACCTGGTGCCAGGAAGCCCGATCCCCGGAGGGCACGCATCCGACTGGGTGGCGGCGTTCGCGGCGATGGCCGCGTACCCCACGAAGACGCCACAGGAGACCGCCGAGCTCGTCACCGCGGTCGCCCGATCTGCCGACGGCGCCGGTATCCCGATGCTCGTCGACGTGCGGTCAGAAGGTGTGCTCGTCGACAGCGGAAAGGACATGTGGGAGGCACCCGACGGGCCCCTGGAGGCCTTCGTCGACCTGGCGGCCGACATCCAGGCCGCCGCTCATGGCCTCGGGCTCGCAGCCGACCCCGTGCGGCCCCGATTCGTCCAGTTGTGCCTCGACATCGCCGACCTGTCGGCCGAGCGATCCTTCTGGGCGTCGGTGCTGGGATACGAGGCCGATCCCCGAGAAGGGGTCGTCGACATCTTCGACCCGCGACGGCTCAGCCCTGTCCTCATCTTCCAGCGGATCGATACCGACGACGTCGCCCGGAGGCGTCAACGAGACCGAATCAGGATGGTCCTCCACGTTCCTCCAGACCGGCTCGAGCAACGGATCGACGCAGCCATCTCGGCGGGTGGAAGCATCAGCCGGAGTCGTCCGGGCAAGACGCGGCTCCGCGACCCCGAGGGAAACGAGCTGGAGCTCGTCTACGCCCCTTGACTCGGCGGGGCGATCAGGCGCGGCGCGGGACACCCGGGTGTAGCTTTCGAAGGGTGGCCGGCTGCCATCCCGGATCCTCCGGGAGGCCAAGAAGATGGGCGTGGTGGCGAGGAGCATCCCGACAGCCGGTCTTTCACGTCTCCCACCGGCACGCCGTGCACAGAGGAGGTGCGCCATGGCTCCTGCGGTCATGCGCTCGTTCCCGAAGGGCTTCCAATGGGGAGTCGCCACGTCCGCCTATCAGATCGAAGGCGCCTGGGATGAAGACGGCAAGGGTCTCTCTATCTGGGACACCTACGCCCACACGCCCGGGAACATCGCCAACGACGACAACGGAGACGTGGCCAACGACCATTACCACCGCTACGCCCAGGATGTGGCGCTGATGGAGGGCATCGGCGCCACCGCGTACCGATTCTCGATCGCCTGGCCGCGGATCTTCCCCGAAGGGACCGGCTCGCCCAATCGCAAGGGGCTCGACTTCTATCAGCGCCTGCTGGACGAGCTCTCGAATGCCGGCATCGAGCCGTTCGTCACCCTGTACCACTGGGACCTGCCCCAGGCGCTCCAGGACCGCTATGGCGGTTGGCGATCCGTCGACACCGCCAACGCGTTCGCCGAGTATGCCGGCTACGTCGCCGAGCACCTGGGCGACCGCGTGAGGCACTTCTTCACGATCAACGAGTTCGCGTCGTTCGTCGAAGGCGGATATCAGGGCCTCACCGTCCGAGTCGGAGGCGGCAAGGAAGTGCACCTCGGCGCAGCACCTGGTCTCAGCTTGTCGGACTCCGAGCTGAGACAAGTCCGCCATCATGCGGTCCTCGGCCACGGGTTGGCCGTCCAAGCGATCCGCGCACGGGGCCCCGCCGGTACCAAGGTCGGATTCGCGGAGAACATCCGGGTGGCCGTCCCGCTGATGGACACACCCGAATACGTCGCTGCCGCCGAGAAGGCGACCCGGGAGCGCAACGCGGGCTACATGACGGTGATGCTCGAGGGCAGGTACACCGACGAATACCTCGCCGAGGCGGGAAACGACTCGCCTCGGTTCACCGACGAGGAACTGAGGACGATCTCGTCCCCGGTCGACTTCGTCGGCATCAACGTCTACAAGCCCGGCTGGTATGTCGAGCCCTCCGACCAGCCACCGGGATACCACGACATACCCGTCAACGCCTCCCCATCCGAAGATGTTCTCGTCGTGGCACGTCTTCGACCCGGAGGTGCTGTATTGGGCTCCTCGGCAGATGCAGTCGATATGGGGTGCCACCTCTATCTACATCACCGAGAACGGTTGCGGCGCCTCCGACCAGGTGGCCGACGACGGGCGGGTCTACGACTCCGATCGTGTGATGTTCCTCCGTGCTTGCCTCGGGCAGCTGCAGCGGGCCACGGCCGAGGGGGTTCCTGTCGATGGGTACTTCCTTTGGAGTGCGCAGGACAACTTCGAGTGGATGGATGGCTATGGGACCCGCTTCGGGCTGATCTATGTCGACTTCGACACCCTCGAGCGCACCCCGAAGCTGAGTGCCGAATGGTTCCGAGAGGCGTCGCGCCGGAACGCCGTCGTGTGAGCGTCTGATCGGGACGACGAATGCCGTCAGAGCTCCTCGACCATGTCGGCGAGATCGGCTTGCGGGTCGCCGCCGCCGTCGCCGTGCTGGTCGTGGGGCGGGTGATCGCCGGCCTGGGCCGCCGGCTGGTCGGCCGCCTCACCAGCCGGCCCAGGATCACCCGCAACGTCGGCCCCTCGATGCGCTCCTTCCTAGCCCGAGCGACCCACGTGGTGGCCATGGGTCTGGCGCTGCTGGTGGCTCTGGCGATCGTGGGGATACCCGATGACGTCCTCGTGTGGGCGTGGGGATCGTCCTGGTCGTCTTGGCGGTCGCCCTGAGTCGTTCCCTCGAGAACCTCGCCGCCACCGTGATCTTCATCGTCTTCCGGCCCTTCCAGCTGGGAGACGACGTCGAAACCATGGGCATCCGGGGAGTGGTCGAGGACATCCAGCTGTTCAACACGGTGATCCGCCAGTTCGACCACTCGGTGGCGTCGCTGCCCAACGGAGCCATCCAGAATGCCGGCGTCGTCAACCACTCGCGTACCGGGATCAACTGGGCGGCGATCGAGGTCACCGTCTCATACGACCAGGAACTGGCGAGGGCGCAGGAGGTGATCCTCGCCGAGCTCCTGGCCGACGACCGGGTGCTCGCCACACCATCTCCCGAGGTGGTGGTGCTGCGCCTGGACGCCGAAGGTGTCGTGTTCCAGGCCCAGCCCACCGTCGATCACGACAACCTGTGGCCGTCGTTGAGCGACCTCCAGCTCAGGATCGCCGCACGCCTCCGGAACGAGGGGATAGCCATCGCCGTCCCGCCAGTGCAGCCGGTGCGGTTCGATCACCACCCTGGCCACTCGGCGTGAAACCGCAGGTCGTCTAGTCCGAGGAAGTAGGTGTCGACCGGAGCTCTCATCAGGCAGGCAGTCGTCATCGAAAGGGCGTGCCGAGGACCGTTCAATCCGATCCTGCATCCGCTGCTCCTGGCCCACTCGGCAGCCGGACACGGCGGTGCCTGCCTCCGAGCCCGGCGCCGAAGCGCCGCCGCGGGGTTTCGGAAACGCCCGGCCGGGCAGGCAGGACCATCGACCCGAATCGAGGCACATTGATCGGATTCCGCCGACACCGGGGTAGGTTGTCCAGCGTGACTACCGACGCCGCCCACAAGGGCATGAAGCTGGCTCCGGTCGCGGTAGCGGCACTCGCCCTGTGGAACGTGGCCACCAACCGGTGGTTGCCGTCGCGGGCCTACGTCCCCTGGAACCTGGCCATGGCCGCGGGGATGCTCGGCCTCGCCCGTGCCGCCGGTCATGGCGCCGACGAGCTGGGCATCTCCCCGCGCCACCTGCCCAAGGCGGCGCGGGTGGCTGCCACCGGGGTCGCCGCGGTGGGAGTCGGCTACGGCGCCGTCGCGTCCAGCCGGCGAGCCTCCGCGCTGCTCCACAACCAGCGCCTCACGTCTCTGTCCCGGTCGGGGACACTGTGGCACCTGTTCGTCCGCATCCCCTTCGGCACCGCCCTCGCCGAAGAGATCGCCTTCCGTAGCGTCCTCCCCGCTCTGCTGGGGTCGACCCGGCTGCCGCGGTGGCTGTCGTCGGGGATCGCCTCGCTCCTCTTCGGGCTGTGGCACGTCCTCCCCAGCCACCACGACGCCAGGGCGAACGGGCATTCCGACTGGAAGACGCTCGGCAAGGCCGTGACGCTGGGAGTCGCCGGCACCACCGTGGGAGGTGGGGTGCTGGCGGCCATCCGGCGGCGCACAGGCCACATCCTCGCACCCGTCGCCCTCCACATCGCCGCCAACGCCTTCGGCCTCCTGGCGGTTCGCCTGGCACACTCCCGAAGGTGAAACCGGCCTACCTGGGCCTCACCACCGCGACGCTCTTTCTCATAGCGTCACTGTCGCCGTCCTTGCTGCCGCGCCACTGGGTGTTCCAGGCGATCGTGAGCGGCATCGTCACCGCGGTCGCATACGGGCTGGGAACGCTCATCAGCCACCTGTGGCGGACCTTCGTGTCGTGGGAGCCGCCTTCGGAGGTCAAGGCCATCGCCTGGCGGCTGCTGGCCGTCGGCGGGCCGATCGCCGTGGTCGCGGCATGGATCTACGGGGTGGAGCGCCAGAGAGCACTCCACCAGCTGATGGGCATGACGATGCCGTCGTGGTGGGGCTACCTGTTGGGGCTCGCCGTCGGGCTGCTGTTGGCTGTCGCTCTGGTGCTGATCGCTCGGGGGATCCGCCTCGTCGCCCGACGGATCGCCGGGTTCCTCGACCGGTGGCTGCCGGCGCGTCTCGCCGGGATCCTCGCAGGAGTCATCGTCGGCCTGGTGGTGATCGGGTTGTTGGACGGTGTCGTCGTGGACCGCCTGTTCGAAGCCGCCGACGAGACGTTCCGAGTGACCGACCGCGCCATCCCCGACGACGCCGTCCAGCCGGACGACCCGCTCCGGTCGGGTTCGCCTGCGTCGCTGGTGGCGTGGGAGGACCTGGGCTCGAAAGGACGCACGTTCGTCGCCGGCGGGCCGACTGCAGAAGAGATCTCCGAGTTCACGAGCCGCCCCGCCAAGGATCCCATCCGCGTCTACGCCGGCCTCGCCTCGGCGGAGTCGGTGGAAGCACGGGCGGAACTGGTGGTGGCGGAGTTGGAGCGGACCGGGGCGTTCGAACGCCGCGTGCTGTGTGTCATCACCGCCACCGGAACCGGGTGGGTGGATCCCGAGGCCGCCGCCGCTCTCGAGTACATCTGGGGAGGCGACACCGCATTGGCTTCCATGCAGTACTCGTACTTGCCGAGCTGGATCTCGTTCCTGGTCGACTACACCCGCGCCCGTGAAGCCGGACGAGAGCTGTTCGAGCTCGTGTACGAGCGGTGGGTGTCGCTCCCTCCAGACGACCGGCCGTTGCTGCTGGTGATGGGGGAGAGCCTGGGCGCCGACGGGGCGGAGGCGGCGTTCAGCGGGCTGGCCGACATCCGCAACCGGACCGATGGGGTGCTGCTGATCGGCCCGCCCAACTTCAGCGAGCTGTGGTCGGAGTTCGTCTCCGACCGCGACCAGGGCAGCCCCCAGTGGAACCCCGTCTACGAGGGGGGCGAAACGGTTCGCTTCGCCGCCGATCCGTCCCACCTGGACCCCGACGACCCGGCTTGGACCCGCCCCCGGGTCCTGTATCTGCAGTACCCGTCGGACCCGGTCGTGTGGTGGACGCCCCGTCTCATCCTGCGCCGCCCCGACTGGCTCGCCGAGCCTCGGGGCCCGGACGTGCTTCCCGAGGTGGAATGGTTCCCATTCGTGACCTTCCTCCAGCTCACCGCCGACCTGGCCAACAGCATCCAGGTGCCTCCGGGACACGGCCACAACTACGCCGGGCTGGTGGCCGACGGCTGGGCGGCCGTGGCCGCCCCCGAGCATTGGACGAGAGAGGACACGGCGAGGCTGCGCGCCCGGTTGATCGCCCAGTCCTACGAGACGGGCAGTTCGCCTAGCAACTGACGTCCCGGCAGGAGACGTGGGAGGCCGGCTCCACCTGCAAGGTGGCGTGGCCGATGCCGTAGCCGGCCTTCATGATCTGCTGCGCCCTGTCGAGAACGGGGTGGGGCTCGCAGTCCTCGGAGACCATCAGGTGGGCGGACGCCACCTCCATGTTCGACGTCAGCGTCCACACGTGGAGGTCGTGGACGTCGACCACGCCGGGGATGCCCTCCAGGTCGGCCCGCAGACGCTGCAAGTCGACGTGGGGCGGCGCCGCCTGCACGAGGATGCGGAGGCTGCGGGCGGCGAGGCGCCAGCCACGGGGAAAGATGAAGATGCCGATGGCGACGGCCACGACCAGGTCGGCGTACGGCCAGCCGGTGGTGGCCATCACGGCCGCGGCGGCGACGACGCCCGCCGAGCCCCACAGGTCGGCCAGCACTTCCATCATCGCTGCCTCCACGTTGAGCGACGTCCTGGCTCCTCGACGCAGGATCGCCCAGGAGGCGACGTTGGCGGCCAGGCCCAGTGCGCCGACGATCAGCATCGGCCGCCAGTCGACTGCCGTCGGGTGGGAGACCCGCTCGATCGCCTCGACGATCACGTAGAGGGCGACGCCCAGCAGCACGACGGCGTTGCCCAGTGCGGCCAGGATCTCCAGGCGGTAGAGGCCGTAGGTGCGGTGACGCCCGGCCCGCACGCGATCCGCTGCCAGGGTGGCGGCGAAGGCCAGGCCCAGCCCGACGGCGTCGGTGACCATGTGGCCGGCATCCGACAGCAGCGCCAGGGACCCCGTGGCGACGGCGGCGACCGCCTCGACGACCATGACCGTGACGACGATCCCGAAAGCCCACGCCAGGCGCCGGGTGTTGAGGCGACGTGTATCGGCGCTCACGCCGGGTGCCCCCCGAGGAAGTGGGCGGCGGCCACGTCCAACAAGGTGCGGACGTGGTCGTCGGCGATCCGGTAGTAGACGGTGCGACCGTCGCGGCGGGTGCGCACCAGGCCGGCCAGCCGCAGTTGGCGCAGCTGGTGGCTGGTCGCCGACTCCGACGACCCCACCACGGCGGCCAGGTCGCGCACGCACAGCTCGCCCGCCCCGAGGAGGGCGTAGATCATGCGCAGACGGCCCGGGTCGGCCAGGAGCTTGAATCGTTCCGCCAGCTCGGCGGTGGACTCGGCCGGCAGTAGACCGTCCCTGGTCTGGGCGACGGTGTCGGGATGGATGGGTGGGTGGACGGCTGCTGGGGCCACGAGCCCATCTTACTCCCATCTGAACACCTTCTCATATCTTCAGGTGTGACTAGTCCGGGAGTGTGGATCGGAAATGGGCCTCCTGGCGGCCGCCGTCTTCGTCGATCGATTGCACATGACGGCGCTGAGCCTCTTCGAGAGAACCCGGGTGCGCCCGCTCCCCAGCTGTGAGCGGTGCGGGGACCCGGCCTGGGCCGTCACGCCCGGCGGGCTGTTGTGCGAGACACACACCCGGGAGCGGCTGGCCGAGGACGCCCCCCGTCGAGACTGGGTGCCGCGCCTTCTCCGTCGGCGCCGGTTCTGATCGTCAGACCGCCAGGGCCCGGGGAGGCCCGAGATGGTCGCAGAGCAACCCCCATACCTGGGGAGCGGCGAGCTCCCGCCGCATCGCCCGCAGCGTGCTGACGAACGTGGGCACGGCCCGGTCGGCGGCCATAGGGTTGGGCCGCATCTGGTCCAAGACCCCCAGGGGTGGCCGCAGGACGAGGATGTCGGTGTCCGGCCACGCCTCGGCCACCGTCCTCATCTCCTCTTCGAGAGCCCGTCTTCCCAGCCGGTCGAGGACGAGCTCGTGGGGGAACGCCCGCCGCCGACGCTCGGTGGCCGCCATCGGTGCGATGACGATGATCAAATCGAGCTTGCGGGGAGAGGCGAGCACCAGGTCCAGATGGGTCCCCGAGGCGACTCCGCCGTCGACGTAGGCGCGCCCGTCGATCTGGTGGGGGTGGAAGAGAAGCGGGATCGCCGAGCTGGCCGCCACGGCGTGCGCCAGCGACACCCGGGGGGCCCCGTCGGCGCCGAACCCGACCCGTCGGCGTGCTTCGACGTCGTAGGCGGTGATCACCGTCGGTTCCGCGGGCCATCCATGGGCGGCAGGCCCGACCTGATCCTCCACCCAAGCCGCCAGCCCGTGGGGCGTGTAGCGAGCCGGCGAGCCCATCAACAGGCTCATGCCCGGGTTGCGCAGCCCGGGCAGGATCCCGCCGCGCAGCCACCGGCCCAACTCGAGTGAGGGGTTCTTGGTGAACACGTGGCGCCGGATCCGCTCGGCCACCGACTCGGTGTCCTCCTCGGGGCGGACGAGGGAGTCGAGGTCGAGCTTCCCGCTCCGCACCAGCGAGGCCACGTAGGCGCCTCCTGAGGTGCCGATGACGATCTCGGAGTCGTTGGCCTCCCACTCACATGCCAGCTCCAAGGACATGAGGGTGGCCAGTTGGAAAGCAGCACCGGTTATCCCGCCGCCGCCTAGGACCAGGCCAATGCTGCTCATCGTTTGCAGAGCATAGGGGAAAATCCGGCTCCGGCTACGGTTTCTCCGATGTCCATCCGGCCCCTTCAGTCGCCGTCCGATCGCGCCGCGGTCCTCGAGTTCCTCGCCGACCAGGCCCGCAAGGGTCTACCCGGTCTGAGCGAGAACAAGCACGCTCTCGTCGAATACGACGACGGCCGGCCGGGGGCTGGGCTGATCGCCCGATCCGCCGACGGCGGGATCGTCGCCTACGTCGGCCTCGCCCCGGCGGCCGGCGGGGACTGGGCGATGGAGATCGTGGCCGGTGAGATCGACCCGGGCGGTCTCGTGGCTGCCGCGACCGACGAAGCCCGCAGGCGTGGAGCCAAGCGCCTCCGCTGGTGGGTGTACGGAGGGCCGCTGTCGGAGTGGCCGGAGAAGCTCGGGTTCTCGCCCGAGCGGCGCCTGCTGATCATGGCGAGGCCGCTTCCCGCCGACGAGGCGCCCCAGCTCCCCGAGGGGATCGCCGTCGGCCCCTTCCGTCGGGGCGTGGACGAGGGGGCGTGGCTCGAGGTCAACAACGCCGCGTTCAGGGGCCACCCCGAGAACGGTGACCTGACCCGTGAGGACCTCGAGCGCCGGATGGCGATGGATTGGTTCGACCCCGAGGGGTTGCGCATGG
>JGI12419J13241_1000344_pt1 | contig 14635 bp, 12 predicted proteins | sample BGWIniCompost_FD_13241 | JGI IMG/M metagenome (IMG submission 13241)
CCGATAAGCCACACATACGCATGAGCGAACGGGTCATCGATCCTGAAATGCTGAAAGGCATCGACGTTGTGACCTCCAGCCATAATCACACAGATCACCTGGACGCTGAGACCCTCATCCCTGTCCTCCGGAACAACCCCAACGCTGCGTTCATCATACCCGAAGCCAACCGCGAGTTTGTATCAAATCGAGCGCAGGTGCCGCCGGAGTTTCCGACAGGACTTACCGATGGGAAAAGTGTTCAGGTCGGTGACTTTACATTTCACGGTGTCCCCGCGAAGCATAATGAAATAGAACGCGACGAAAACGGCAATTGTCGTTTCATGGGGTATGTCATCTCGTTCGGGAACCATCACATCTACCACAGCGGTGATACCCTCTGGTTCGACGACCTCCCCGATCTTCTCCGTCGGTGGTCCATTGATGTAGCTATTTTACCCATCAATGGAAATGATCCAGCCCGGAGGGTAGCCGGAAATCTCGATTGCGAAGAAGCGGTGGCACTGGGAAAGGCGACTGGTGCACGTTGTGTAATTCCCTGTCATTACGATATGTTCACCTTCAATACGGCTGATGTTAATAACTTCATTCGCGAAGCGGAAAACAAAGGTCAGCCGTACCGGGTCCTGAGGCACGGCGAAATGTTTCGATGCTGAGCTTTGCCGCTCACCTCTAAACTGGCTTCAGGGAATGGAATCTTTTTCTATATTTCGCCTCCCCATTAAATCCGCTTCCATGAAAAGAAGAAATGTCCTCAAGACAGTAGCTGCTGCAACTGGTCTAAGTCTGGCTGGCGCACTCCCAGTCAGCGCTACTCCTGCGAGACGCAAGGACCAAAAATTCAAGTTATGTCTTAACACGAGTACTATCAGCGGCCAAAGGCTGGGCGTTGAAAAGTACATTGATATTACCGCCCGCGCAGGTTATGACGCCATCGAAGTTTGGATTGGCGATCTGAGGGCCTACATGAATGAAGGGAAAAGCCTGGCTGCGCTAAAGAAACTAGCTTCAGATGCAGGCGTAGAAATTGTGAACGCGATTGGATTCGCGCAATGGATGGCGGATGAGGATGAGAAGCGCAAGGCAGGAGTTGCTCAGTTGAAAGAAGAAATGGAGATCATGGCGGCGCTCGGTTGTACGCGCATCGCAGCGCCCGCAGCAGGCGTGACATCTCCCCCCGATCTTTATAAAGCAGGCGAACGATACAAAGTCATACTCGAACTGGGAAGACAAACCGGCGTTACGCCACAACTCGAAGTGTGGGGTGCATCTCCGTTTAGCCACCTAGGCCAGGCATTAATGGTGGCCGCTGTTGCCAACGATCCCGACGCCCACATCCTTGCGGATGTGTATCACCTTCACAGAGGCAACTCGGGTTTTGACTGCATGAAGTTATTGGATGGAAAAGCGGTTGACATTTTCCACATGAACGACTACCCCGCATCGATTCCCCGTGAACAACTTCAGGATAAGGACCGCATTTATCCCGGCGATGGTGTAGCACCGCTAAAGGTTGTGCTCACACATCTCAAGAACATGACGGGCCCAAAGATTCTTTCGCTGGAATTGTTCAATCGTGACTACTGGCAGCAAGATCCGCTCACTGTTGCAAAAACGGGTTTGGAAAAAATGCGAAGGGTGGTTGCCGAAGTATAGTCGTTCGATTAGCTCTTCGAACTCCTTCTGAAGAAAAGTCGGGACACGGGAATCATCATCAGTCCTGCCAGACCGAATGTGATGAACGCTATACGCAAGTCGAAAGCGTGTGCCAGATAACCGACGAGGGGCGGGCCGATGAATACACCTACGATTCCATAGGTAGCGACGATGGAAATTGTCACAGGCGCCGAATACTTTTCAACGGTAGACGCAAGAAGGAAAGTCATCGGCACTATGGCAGCGGTGCCAAGGCCTACAAGGCAAAATCCGATCAGGCATATCCAAAACGAAGGGTAAAGGATCGAAATCGCGATGCCTGCAACGATCAGGATTGCACTAATGGTAAATGTGGATTTCATTCCTATCTGCTCGATAAACCAATCGGTGGCAAACCGTGACAGCGCCATGCAGATCATGAACGTGAGGTATCCTAACGTGAACAATTCGACACCTACCACCTCTCTGAAGTAGACGCTGTTCCAGTCGAACATTCCCCCCTCACAAATCGAAGCGAGGAATATCAGCAAACCGAGCAGCACGATCAGCGGTTCTGGTTTGCCCAACATGAGTTTATTGGCTGTCGTCGACTTGTCGTTACGAAGAAGGTAAGGGTACGCGATTGCGCCGGCTATCAAAGCAACCGCACAGATCGTAAGCATGTGCCACTCCAACGCGGCACCACGCGCAACAAATAGTGTTGACACACCGACACTGGCTATGCCCCCGGTACTCCAGAGTCCGTGAAACGAACCGAATATCTTTTTCTCAAACTGCTTTTGAAGGGAAAGCGCCTGTGCATTAATGGCAATCCCCAGGATCCGGGAGTGGAATGCGAAGAGACACATGCCAATGCCGAGAACAAAAACCGAAGGCGCTATGCCTATGACGACCAATGATAAAGCCAACAGGATCAGGGCAGCAATCAATGGCCCCCTGCTGTTAAACCGCGAAACAAGCCATCCCGAAACCGGCAGCCCCGCGAGAGAACTGAAGGGCATCAGCAACAACAAACTCCCAAGTTGAGCGTCGTTCAGGTCAAAGATGGCTTTGATCGTGGGTATTCGGGAAGTCCAGGCCGCAAAACAGAATCCTGACAGAAAGAAGTATACGCCTATGGAGATACGGTGCCGGATTCTTATGTCCATCGGGCACAAAAATCGCATTTTATTTCGCACACCCGTTTAATAAATATTCTCCAACGGCGAACATTTTCATAACGCTCACGTAATATATTCCCTATGTTACGCAAGGTATTATTACCTTAAGGACATGATAAAGATTAGTTCTATAGTACTTTTGGTGCTTATTGCTGTAACGGCTTCATTTGCACAATCAAAGGAAGAAAAGGCCGTAGCGGCCGCAGTTGAACGCTTACGTCAGGCCATGCTCGACGGCGACAGGGCTGCCCTTGAAAGTCTTACCGCGCCGGAGTTGTCTTACGGACATTCCAATGGACTGATTGAAGACAAGAAGGCTTTCGTCGACGCACTTGCCACCGGGAAGTCTGACTTTACGGAGATCAATCTAGTCAATCAGACCATCACCGTAGCTGGCAATGTTGCTATCGTCCGGCACGAACTCCACGGGCAGGCGAACTCGGGACCTGTCAAGATAGGCATCCTCCTGGTATGGCAGGGTAAGGGTGACCAGTGGAAACTGGTGGCCCGGCAGGCTTTCAAACTCTGACACCCGGCCCATGGTCTTCAAGACGCCTACACTCTAAAAAAGTCTAACCCCCAACTCCTATGAGGCTATTTCTAAAGGTCATCGGCACATTGCTGGTGCTCGCCGTTCTCACTGTTTCTGCCATCGTTGGCTATGTGGCGTTCGCATTACCCGATGTAGGCGAACCAGAGGATTTGCAAATCGAGTACACCGCCGAACGAATCGAACGCGGTCGGTATCTCGCTAATTCCATCACAGTATGCATGGATTGTCACTCAACGCGCGACTGGACAAAGTTTTCCGGACCTATAACCCCGGGTACCCTTGGAATGGGTGGCGATCGGTTTGATCAGAATGCAGGCCTGCCCGGCGTGTTTTACGCGCGGAATATAACTCCGGCCGGGATCGGACGCTACACAGACGGCGAACTCTTTAGGGTAATCACGTCAGGCGTCACCAAGGAAGGACGGGCAATGTTCCCACTTATGCCATATCCCAATTACGGCAAGATGGATCCGGAAGACATTTATTCAATCATCGCTTATCTGCGATCAATTCCCCCGATTGAAAATGAAGTACCTGAATCGAAAGCGGATTTCCCGATGAACCTCATTCTTAATACCATTCCACAAACTCCCTCCTTCACGAAGAAGCCCAACCCATCCGATCAAGTAGCTTACGGTAAATACCTCGCCAACGCCGGTGGGTGTGTGGAGTGTCACACACAAGTGGACAAGGGTCGTATCATCCCGGGATTGGAATTTGCGGGAGGTCGTGAATTCCTGTGGCCTGACGGATCGGTGGTGCGATCGTCCAACATTACACCCCATACCGGCACCGGTATAGGCTCGTGGACGCTTGAGAATTTTTTGGCGCGGTTCAGACAGTACACCGATTCAACTTATGTCGAAAGGACCATTCAACCCGGAGAATTCAACACACTCATGCCCTGGACCATGTACGCGGAAATGACCGACGAAGACCTCTCAGCTATTTACGCGTACCTCCGGACCGTGCCGGCGATTGATAATACTGTGACGGTGTTTACAGCCGGGGAAGGGGTGATCGGTGATCGGTGATCAGTCACACAGGAAGCTTCCATCCATTATGATACTCCGGCACAATCAGCTTGTTCGCCTCGGCATTATCAAACTTGCCGGCTTTGGCATCCCAATAGATTTTCGTTCCTGTCTTGAAGGCGATGTTGCCCATGTGCGCGTTGATCGCAGCAACGCTTCCTGAACGAATGGGTGTATTCAATGCATCCTGGCTATTCTTCTTGACAGCGTCGATGAAGTTTTGCGTATGTAAATCCAGGTAATTGAGTTCAGGCGGTTTAACGTACGCCTCGATGGTTTCCATCTTCGGCTTGCCTGTTGCAGCGTAGCCTTGTGCTTCGCGTTCAACGAGAACTTCGTACCCTCCACGGTTGACAACGAGTGTTCCATTGTTGCCGATGAAGGCGATACCCTCAGACCTTCCATAAGGACCGTTGTCAATACCGGTCGCGTGTTCCCACAACATGTTGAAATCCTGATACTGAAACACAGCTTGCAGGGTATCAGGGGTCTCAGATGCATCATCAGGATACGCAAGCTTTCCACCGGACGCCATCACAGAGATCGGCGCTTCGGCGTTCATAGCGTACAGTGCAATGTCGATTTCATGTACACCCCAGTCGGTCATCAGGCCACCAGCATAATCCCAGAACCAACGGAAGTTGAAGTGAAAGCGGTTCTGATTGAAAGGACGCTCAGGAGCAGGACCCAGCCAGAACTTGTAGTCAACACCGGCAGGCGGTTGGCCATCGGGAACAACCGGTACGGGCTTCATCCAACCCTGATAGGCCCATACTTTTACGAGGCGAATCTTTCCAAGCACACCCGATCTTACAATCTCGAAGGCTTTGCGATAGTGTGGACCACTGCGTTGCCATTGACCGGCCTGAACCACCTTACCAGTTTTCTCCTGGGCCTGAACCATGATTCGTGCCTCTTCAATGCTGTTGGCAATCGGCTTTTCAACGTAGACGTGCTTGCCGGCATTGACAGCATCTACCATCATTCGACAATGCCAATGGTCAGGCGTTCCGATGACAACAGCGTCAACATTGCGGTCATTGAGGAGCTCGCGATAGTCCTTGTACGTCTTGGGCTTGTTGTTTCTTAATTTCTTGTAATCGGCAACCCGCTTTTGAACCACATTCTCATCAACATCACAGATAGCCACCAGGTCGACATCGTTCATTTTGAGCAGGGAGGAGACGTTAGACCAGCCCATTCCATTGCAGCCGATCACGCCGATATTGATTTTGTCAGCCAACATGCATCCGGCAGTCGCACTAAGGATGCCGGTTTGGGCCAAAATCGAGCCGGCTACCGCCGCCCCGGTACCCTTGATGAAGTTCCTGCGATTCATATCGATTTTGTGTATTTTGTTGCTTGCCTCAAGAAAGGGAAAAGTTTTTGAATCCAGAACCCTCGCATGAAAATATTCATCCCCATCGCAATCCTCCTCACAGCCGCCGCCTGTAGCGAACGTCGCTCAAGCGACCAGATTACGTTGCCCCAGACGACCACCTATCCGGCTGAAATCCTTGAATTCGTCCCCTACGAAAACAATCCTGTCTTTACAGGCGGAGGCCCAGGCGCCTGGGATGAAAAAATTCGCGAACGCGGATATATCCTTCGAGAGGACAGCCTGTATCACATGTGGTATACGGGCTATCGCGAAGGCGCCGGAGAGGCTATGCATCTTGGATATGCAACATCGCCGGATGGGCTTACCTGGAAACGATACGAACACAATCCGATCCTCGACTCAGGATGGGTGGAGGACATGATGGTGCTTAAAGACGGTGACACCTACTATATGTTCGCGGAAGGTGAAAACGACATCGCTCACTTACTAACGTCTACGGACCGCGTAACCTGGAAGGAACAGGGACCGCTCGAAATCCTAAAGACTGACGGTGAGCCCATTGAGGAAGGCCCGTATGGGACACCTACTGTGTGGGACAAGGGAGGAACCTGGTATCTCTTCTATGAACGCAACGACTCCGGTATCTGGCTTGCAGAATCACGGTCCCTGCTCACCTGGATGAATGTACAAGACGAACCTGTAATACGTCCAGGTCCCGAGCCTTACGATAAATACGGCGTTGCCGTAAATCAGATCATTGAATACAAAGGAAAGTACTATGCCTACTATCATGGAACTGCCTATGAGGACTGGCGTGAGTGGTCAAGCTGCGTAGCCATTTCCGACGACCTCATCCACTGGACGAAATATGAGAATAACCCGATCATGGGTGACAACAAGTCCAGCCCTATCCTCGTACACGATGGCAGTCAGTACCGGCTCTACACCATGCACGACGAAGTGCACGTCCATTTTCCGCGCGACATTAACCAGATCCGGGCGTATCAGCCATCCGAATAAATTTGACTGTGCCTAAATTCTTCACTCAATTATCTTGTAATAAAAATTTTCCTTGCATGTATCGAACTTTGAAAACCCTCGTTCCGCTCCTTCTCATATTTGCTGGGCATCACGCCAATGCTCAGGAACGAGCTCCCATGCCTGACGTCGTCGCCAAAGGTGCAACACCAGTTCTGATTTCGTCAGAGTTCAAATTCACCGAAGGACCAGCCGTCGATGCAAAGGGTAACGTCTATTTCACAGATCAGCCAAACGACAAAATTTGGAAATGGTCGCCTCGTGAAGGACTATCAATATTCATGGAGGGTTCCGGCCGATCAAATGGCCTGTATTTCGACAAGAATGGCAACCTGATTGCCTGCGCCGACCAAAATAATGAGCTGTGGTCGATCGCACCGGACAAAACTGTTACTGTGCTCGTGCGCGACTTTCAGGGCAAGAAACTCAATGGCCCGAACGATGTGTGGGTGCATCCCAACGGAGGAATATTTTTCACAGACCCGTTTTTCAAACGCGATTATTGGGATCGGACAGAAAAAGAAATCGAGAGCGAAGACGTCTACTATCTTACTCCCGATCGAAAGACGCTGCGCGTTGCCACCACAGGACTGGTGAAACCCAATGGTCTCATCGGCACACCTGATGGAAAGACATTGTACGTTGCTGACATCGGTGATGGTAAGACTTACGCTTACGACATCGAAGCAGATGGCAGCCTGACGAACGGTCACATTCTTGCGGAAATGGGCTCCGACGGTTTGACGCTCGACAGTAAAGGCAACATCTATCTTACAGGCAGAGGGGTAACGGTATTTAGCCCGTCCGGCGAAAAACTTGGCGTAATCCCCATTCCTGAAGGCTGGACGGCCAACGTATGTTTTGGCGGAAAGGACATGAAAACCCTTTTCGTGACCGCTTCAAAATCGGTCTATACCGTCAAGATGCGGGTTAAGGGTGTTCGATAGGGCATTCCAACTTTTGGCGAGGGTATTGGTGTCTAAGTATAGAATACCAAAACCAACGACCTGTGTACCGCGCGCCTACCATCCTGCTCATGGCCGCCCTGATGGCCTGCTCCTCTGATGAGAATGACCCAAAAGTTGAAAGTCTCGCACTCGCTGCTAAGCGTGCCGCGGTCTTTTGCAATACCTCCCCAGGTGAAATGGACTGGGTGATGGACTTGATTGAATCCTCTAAGGGCGACCCGGCATTGGCAGGTCCGATTTACGCCTTCCGGTCCAACGGACAAGCTGTTTTCATGCATCAACCCTGGGTCATGAGCTGCCTTGGGTGCGTACTCTACGACTGTGAGGGCAACCGACTTGAGTTCGGGGCCATTGATCAAGGCGCACTGACGGAGGGATTTCAGAATCTTACGAAGATCTATTTTCCAGATATGGAATGATTCCGTGGCACGATTCGGTACACTTTGCCATCCGGCTTCGTGAAGACGTATAGTTCACCGTTGGCGTCACGACCAAACCGCAAGTCTACCCGCATATTGCCACAGATTTCCGCCATGGTTTTTATTTCTCCATTTAGCGAAACGCGAAATTCCTTTATTGGCGCCTGAGTGCCAAGGCGGACATCTTTCATCTCCACGTAAAACATCCTGCCAGAGACTATATCGCCAAAGATGTACTTTCCATTCAAGGCAGGCACTTCCTTTCCCCAATACTCGTAGCCTCCTGATATGGCGCTTCCTTCATCGTGGTCGTATTGCGCCACGGGATATGTGACGCCATAGCGAGCGTCATCCGATGGCAAGGCAAATACCTCTGCCATATTCTGGCGCGAATTCATTACAAATGTGCCTTCACGAATAGGCCATCCGTAGTCGCGGCCAGGCAGGATAAGATTCAGAGACTCAATGTTGTGATGACCGATGTTGCTCGACAGAATCTGTCCCGTTTTTGTCCAGCTAATGCGATGCGGATTTCTAAACCCATAAGCATAAATCTCTCCCAGCGCGTCTTCCTCCCCCGCAAAGGGGTTGGTAGCCGGAATTCCGTATTTGCCATTTGCGCTATTGCTGCCTGATGGATCGATTCGAAGAATTGTCCCCCATATCATTGAAGTCGAATGAACCAGTTCGGGGAAGCCAAACTCCACGCTTGCTCCGTCGCCAATACCTATATATAAGAGGCCATAATCTTCGTCGCCCGGCTTCGCCAGGGGATTGAAGGTGATCTCCTGCATACCGTGAAAGCTATGCACCATATTGACGCGGAACAGCTCACGGCCTTCCCCCTTGAATGGAACGGCAGAAGGGTCATTCGTTTTCCACTCGGTGAGAACCCACTGCAGCATGACCTTAATGGAGTCATTGTAGCTAAAGTCAGGTCGCCCGGCGGTGGGGCCTTCGGTATGAGAGGTGTACAGAAGTCCATTCTTTCTGAATTCCGGATGAAAGGCAAAGCTTCCGAATCCCGTTGCAAGGCCAGGTGTGTTAATGAATCCCGGCCGTAGTGCCGCCATGTCGATGTACACTTCAGGACCCTGTTGTCCCAGACGGTAAAGCTTTCCACGCAAATCCAGCACAAACAACTCTTTCGTATCCGGCCTGTAGTCCAGCTTCGCGATGCGCGTGCGAAGCGGCGGGTCGGCTGAAGGAGGAATCTCCGCAACCTGCTGGAGCTCCACGACCAGATCAGACATCGGGATTTTCTCAGGGATCGGGTCTACCAGTGAATCCGGATGTCTCGGCCTCCGGTTGCTCGGACGTTCCTTGCGCGTGTGCAAATATGCGATGAGGTTGTCGAGTTCTTCATCCGTGTAATTCGGAAACGCCGGCATTACTGATCTGTATGAAGCAAACAATGCGCTCGCACGCTCGTCACCCGAATGAATTACCTCCCCTGGATTCCGAATGAACCTCCGAAGCCAATCTAACGAGACTTCCTCGGTCACTCCTGAAAGTTGAGGACCGATTGCATCCCGATTGAAACTGTGACACGAGCCGCAATCCCTTTCAAAGAGCAATCGGCCCTGTGCAATAGCTACAGAATCCGTAGAAATTTCATTTTCCTGCTGTTTACTCCCCGATGAACACGATGCCAGGAAAAAAACAATCAGGAGAGATACGCCGGTGTCCCACGACGTCATCAAGAACCGATAATTTATTCTCATCGCCTATTAACGGCCCACACGGACCATAATATTCTTATAGTAGACTTTGCTGTCAGGATCGTGGCCCTGGATCGCGATGGTGCCTCCTTTGAGTTTCCCCTCTGTGTCGGTATACTCATTGACGGTCTTTCCATTCACCTTAACCGTGATCTTGTTGCCCTTTACGATAATGTGCTGTGTGAACCACTCGTTGTCTTTTGCCGGAGCTTCACGCAAATCCTTTTTTCCATACACACTCGCGGTTCTGCGCCAGTCGGTGTGCGAATTGTTTACCTGTATCTCTATCCCTTTTTCGGGCCATCCTTCTTTCTGGAATTCCGTGTGAACGTACATGCCTGAATTGGAGCCGGGTGTCGTCATGACGTCGGCCTTCCATTCAAAATCTGTGAAGTGATGATTTGCCACTTCGCCATCATAGAACAAATGTGCCCGTGGACCGTTGGCCACCAGCATATTGTCGACAATCTTGAAGGTTTGAGGATTTTCGTTCACCTTCCAGCCATTCAATGTCTTTCCATCGAAAAGACTGATCCAGCCATCATCCTGACTCAGACCCGGTACCACGAGCAACACAGCACACACCAGAAGGGAACACACGAAACGTTTCATAGCGCAATGATTGGGTGATGAATGTAGCAATTATTCATCAGGCAGCCAAGGATCCTTACCTTTTCACAGACAGTGACACGATACGCCAGGTGACTTTGCGCTCCATAGTCTCAAAAACTTTGGTGTCGTAGCTCGCCAGGAATCGGATCACATGGCCATCCGGGCAATTGTCGGCAATTCGAACAACTGAACTCTGTGTGAAGCCGTCCGGCCAACGCGAAGGGACAACTTCATCAACAAGGCGTTCTGCAAGGTGCTCCACGTATGGATCGTCTGTATACAGCCGTAGTCTGTGTTCGCCGGTGTAAAGCAAAACGTGCTCGCCGGGCGCTGCAATACCATCGCCATTTCCTTTGCCAAATGCTTTATCGCGGATCGCCCTCCCATCATCCACCGTTACATCTTCAAGAGGAGGCACGTCAAAGAAAACCGGAAGGACCACTTCATCTTCGAACGTTTTCTCTGCTTTTATCTTAACTCCCAGCTTGATCCATGCCGGCTCGCCGTGTGCGGGAGCTTTTTTGTTTGTTCTCACGGTGCACGTTACTGGATTGAACCTGGATTTTCGTGAAAGGCTTGTTGCCTGTGGCGCTTCGATTATCTCGAATGACGCATCCTCAGGTACGCTCAATTCGACCTGCGCTTTCGTTCGGCGGGACGGCAATCCGGCCCGATTATAGATCATTAGTGTGAGCTTGTGCGTTTCTCCCACGCGCAGATAGGTCTTCCTATCTTCCAGCGTGTAGCCGGTCACGATAAGATCTGGTTTATCGCCTTTTCTGAAAATGCCAACTACTGCCGTTTCGTTAAACTCAAACGCTAAACGCCCATCACTATTTGCTCGCATGTGCCGCTCGTCCATTCTGTCGGCTTGTGGCGACCATGTCACCACTTCGTAATCACCGTTCGGCTCGTATACGGGCGCTGTGGTGACTTTAGTAATCAATCCTTCGATGGGCGGACCATCCGGAAGCCATCGTTCACTCGAGATGTTGAATCCTTCGTTGGCAACCTTGCTCAGCACAATGAAACCCGGTTCCGACTTGTTCGACCGCACGTGGTAGTCCCACACATCGAACTCAGGATAGAAATCATAATGCCACCATCGTTCAGATTTCGGCAACGGATCCTTGAATGCCTCCACAACAAACTTCATGGCCGTTTCGAAAATTTTCGTCTCACCGGGATCGTCAATGAGATGCCCACCGCGGAAGCGCTGGAACGAATAGGAAAGACCTCCCTCCCAGCGTGCACCGTAATCAACTTCATCGTTGAGATATACCAGCTCGTCGTTCGTGCTCTGATGCAGCCGGATCTTTACATCCTTGAGATTCTTGAATGCATAGCGAAGAGGCAAGAGCGTGTGATTGTCAGGGTATCCAATGAAAAACTCAGGACTTCCCAGAATATTCACAGCCGCGCAAACTTTGTCCGGATACTTGCCCGCGATAAACCACGACATGAGTCCTCCCATGCTGAAACCAATGATGCCACGGTGATTTCGGTCGGGAAGCGTTTTGTACGTCGAGTCGATATGAGACACTAACTCCAGGAAATAATCCTTCATCTGGATGTTGGACGTGATGTTCTCATGGTTGCCCATGTTGTAGGGCCGCGGTTGACCTTCTTCATAGTTTCCGTCCCACATGACAAGGATGACGCGGTATTTATCGACCAGATCCTTGATCAGCTCATACTCCAGCTTCGCACTCGGGTCCATGTAGTGTCGTCCTCCCCATCCGTGAAAGAAGTAAATGACGGGAAACCGCTCCTCGTTGTTGTGGTAGCCTTCGGGCAGATAGAGACGATAAGATTTTTCGCGACCGAATACCTTGCTATGATGCGACAAGTCCTGATAACGGACCTTCGCCACTGGCTGGGCATGCATGAGCGCAGGCACGAGCAAACCTGCCACCCACCAAACAATCATGCGTAATGTGCGCATATCCGGGAAAGATGAGTTCTATGCAATGTAGTGTTTTCAGGAATGCGCGACACGCTTTATACTGCGTTCTATGACAGCAGCAATGCGATTGGCATCACCGTGAACCATGCCGGATGACATGTCATAGAGATAGTGAAGCCCACAAAAAATAAACCCGGAACCTAGACTTTAAGGCCGGACTGTACAGATCAGAGGTTAGATTCAGAAATGGCTGTAGCGTTACAAATTGTGGAGAGTCCGCGTTTGAGGCTGTACCTGCTCCGCAGCAGCACTTCTTTCTGTGAACGCGCCCGGAGGAACAACAGCACCATTCATCTTGCCTTCGATGAGGTTCAGCATCTTCAGCGTAGCGGTGATCGCTGCGGCCTGTTGATCGGCTTCGAATCCGCGTGTCTTGAACTGACGGTCGTCCATTTCCCACGTGATGATAGTCTCCACGAATGCATCGGTACGACCGCCCGGAGGAATGGATATCTTGTAGTCTACGAGTTGTGGAAGTCTTTTTCCAAGCCGGTCGTAGATCGACTTCACAGCCTGCATGAACGCATCGTACTGACCGTCGCCGGTCGACGTTGCTTCGTACACCTGGCCATCAATTTCAATGCTCAGCGTGGCTACAGGCTTGAGGTTGTATACGTGACTTGAATAGTAGTTCCGGATCTTGATCTTTTCCTGGAACAACTCACGACCGAGAACATCGGAAATGATGTAGGGAAGATCCTCTGTCGTGATATTTTCTTTCTTATCGCCTAGTTCAACCACACGCTGCGTAACTTTTTTCAACGCTTCAGGATCAAGCTCGATACCAAGCTCTTCGAGATTCTTCCTGATGCTTGCATTGCCTGATGTTTTACCCAGCGCGTACTTTCTCGTTCTGCCGAAGCGCTCAGGTATCAGATCGTTCTGATACAAGTTTGCCTTACTATCGCCGTCGGCATGCACACCGCAGGTTTGTGTGAAGACATTCTCTCCGATAACGGGTTTGTTATTCGGCACGCTGATACCAGAAAAGACTTCGACCAGCTTGCTCACGCTGTATAGCTTCGATTCGTCGACAGAGAATTCTGCTTTGAGATGATCCTTCAGCATCGCCACCACGCTCGACAAAGGAGCGTTGCCGGCGCGTTCGCCCAAACCGTTTACGGTTACGTGAAGGCCTGTTGCCCCTGCTTTCACACCAGCAAAGCAATTCGCTACCGCTAAGTCGTAATCATTATGCGTATGCAGATCGAATCCCTTACCTGGGAAGTTATCCACCATCTGCTTCACAAACCGATACGCCTCATCAGGATTGAGAACACCAAGCGTGTCGGGCAGCATGAACCTGACGATATTTTCGTCCTTCAGGGCATTCATCAATTCAAAGACGTAGTCGGGTGAATGGCGCATGCCATTGGACCAGTCTTCGAAATAGATATTGACCTTTATACCCAACTTCTGTGCATAAGCGATCGTTTTCCTGATGTCTGCAATATGCTGTTCAGGCGATTTTCTGAGTTGTCCTGTCAGGTGCTTGAGGGATCCCTTGCAAAGGAGGTTCAACACCTTTCCGCCGGCCTTGTGAATCCAGTCCAGCGAGCGGTTTTCATCGACAAAACCAAGGATTTCGATCCGGTCGAGATGCCCGTTCTCCGCGCCCCAACGGAGGATTTTGGTAGCCGCTTCAAACTCACCCTCTGAAATGCGTGCAGAAGCAATTTCGATGCGGTCAACGCACACTTCTTCCAGCAACATTTTGGCAATATTCAGCTTCTCCGTGGGAGAATATGATACGCCCGACGTCTGTTCCCCGTCCCGCAGGGTGGTATCCATTATTTGTACGTGCATGCGGCTATCCCTTTTGATCCCCTCCGTATCTCAAACCGTAAAACGGGCTGATTAGAGCAATGAGAACTGCGAATTTACGAGAAGTTGGCCCTGCCGTGCAAGTCTGAGACGGAATCCCGAACCAATTCCTCTCCTTTGCTAACGGTTATATCCGATTCTGGTTAACTTATGGCATAATCCTAAAGTATGGCGGACAATGTGAAAAAGGCCGGAATTACCCGGCGAAGGGCGTTTTTGAAATCGACGGGCGCGGCGGTCATTGGCGGAACACTGGCTTACAACATGGGTATTGTGGGCGCGATGGCAGCAGGATCGTCGAACACGCTGAAAGTTGGACTCGTCGGCTGCGGCGGTCGCGGC
>JGI12419J13241_1000348_pt1 | contig 14523 bp, 16 predicted proteins | sample BGWIniCompost_FD_13241 | JGI IMG/M metagenome (IMG submission 13241)
CCTTGGCGTCGCTGCGTGCCCTGCCGCACGTCGGTGGCGTGGCCAGCCGGTTGGACATCGATCAGGTCCGCCGGACCGTGGCGGAGATCCGCACGCTGCTGCAGGAGCGGGAACGGCGATTCGCCGACCTCGGCGTCGACAACATGGCCACCTACCGCCGGATGCGCCGCGAGGGACGGGTCAGTGATGACCCCTTCGGTGACGTGTTCCTGGTGATCGACGGCTGGTTGACGATCAAGAACGATTTCGCGGAACTGGAACCCGTCGTCACCGACATCGCCAACCGGGGTCTGTCGTACGGCATCCACGTCGTGGCCACCACCAGCCGCTGGATGGACATGCGGGGTGCGCTCCGGGACGTGTTCGGTACCCGGCTGGAGTTGCGGTTGGGTGACCCGATCGACTCCAACTTCAACCGGCGCGCGGCGGCGAACGTCCCCGAAAACGCCCCGGGACGGGGTCTCACCCCCGACGCGTTGCACTTCCTGTCCGGTCTTCCCAGAATGGACGGCCGCCAGGACGCGTCGGACCTGGCGGAGGGCGTACGCCATCTGGTGTCCTCGGTCCGCGCCGCCTGGAAGGGCGCTCCGGCTCCACGGGTCCGGCTGCTGCCCGCGATGGTTCCCCACACCGATCTCCCACCGATCACCAGCGACTCGCCTGGTATCCCGATCGGTATCGCCGAGGAGGACCTGGGACCGGTTTACCTGGACTTCGAGACCGAACCGCACTTCCTGCTCTTCGGTGACGTGGAGTGTGGTAAGAGCGCCTTCCTGCGGCAAGTCGCGTTGGGTATCACCGAACGCTACACCCCGCAGCAGGCCCGGATCGTGCTCATCGACTACCGGCGCAGTCTGCTCGGCGCCATCAAGACTGAGCACCTGATTGGGTACGCCACCGCCGCTCCCATCACGACCACCTACATCCAGCAGGTCTGCACTGTGTTGCGGGAACGCCTACCGGGGCCGGATGTGACCCCCGAGCAACTACGTACCCGTAGCTGGTGGAAGGGGCCTAACATTTTCATCCTGGTCGACGACTACGACCTGGTGGCGACGGGGACCTCTAATCCGCTACAGCCGCTGCTGGAGTTCCTGCCTCAGGCCCGCGATATCGGTCTGCACCTCGTGGTCACCCGGCGGATGGGTGGTGCTGGGCGCGCCATGTTCGAACCGATCCTGCAACGGCTGCGGGAGCTGGCCTCCCCTGGCATGGTGATGTCCGGCTCTAAGGATGAAGGCACCCTGCTGGGCAACATCAGGCCGCAACCCCTACCGCCAGGACGCGGTTGGCTGGTCACCCGCCGCGGCGGTAACCGGTTGATCCAGGTTGCCTGGCGGCCTCCCGCTGAATAGCACCTTCTCACCTTCCGCTGTTCATGGGGCTCTCGGGCATGGCGCCCGGGAGCCCCATAAGCACTAAGGGGGTGCGAGATTCCTACCTTTTGATCTTTGAAGTAGCCACCCACACCCAAAATGCCCCTCAGGGCAGGGTCCACAATGGAGCTAACCCGCGTCCGTCATCTCACGCGGCATGGTCCAGCGGGCAATCGAAGTCGGGAGTGACCCCGTCGGCCGTTCAACTCCACAATGGAATCTCCCCAGGGGCGTCGTCCTGCTGTGTCGGCCTGCGGGCCTCCTCCTCACGCCACACCATTTCTGTCAGGACAGCGGTGACTGGAAGTGGCAGCCCGCGGCACCAACCCTCCATGTCCACTATCCGGCCCGCCCGCACAGCATCGATCTGAGCAACCACTGGCTCCTCGGACAGCGGGTTCAGCGGCCGAGCGCTCAGTCCACATTGGAGAATGTGGCCCCTCGCCAGCCCAACCGGCCCTCTTGGCCTTCCCCTCGCCCCGGACTCCTTGACCCGATCCATGCCAGGGCGCGGTTGAGCGACGCTCAGTAACAAATCTCTGACCCTTCGATTGGCAACCCGCCCTCACCGCGACGTCAACCTCGGGAGACTCACCGATGAGAAGCCACTGTGGACGGTGGAATCGCCGGATTCGATACCATCGCCCCCCTGAGATTGTCCCTTTCTCCTAAGCGCTAGGACCACCCTCAGTCACTGAAGAAAACACTGCACTACTGAGTGTGCATCCTGTATAACCCACGTCACCCGCAGGAGAGTCAGGAAGCACCGCCTATCCACTGTTGTCCACGATGCGTCGGATCGTCGTTGGATCGTGCCAGTAACCTACTGTTCTCTGGTTCGGGACTGTTCCAAGGTTGCCTAATGCCGATACGCTGCTGATCGCAAGTACGCACATCGGATCGCTACCTCCCTGACTCAGTTCACATGGGAGGGACCTAGCGCGACTGGATCGATCAGACGGGGGTCGCCGTGGGTATCCCAGATGATTCCTCAGGACCAACCTGGTACGAACCAGCAGACATCGACGTTGACGTCGACTCACTGCAAGAGTTCGCTACCAACGTCCGGCGCGACTTTGAGGAAAACTTTAGTGAGAACATCCAGAAAGCGATCTCACCGCTGACCGGAGGGCCACGGTTCGGTATGGCCCCCCAATTCGAGGAGATGTACTACGCACGCCAGTACTACTCCACACAACAAAGCAACTTCTTCGGTCAGCAGGGCATGCTCGCGTTGCTCGCTCAAGGAGAGTTAGCTCTATCTCTCGGAACCGAGTCCGCGGCCCGTATCTATCAAGACGTCGACTCCTTCCTCGCCGCCGATCAGAACAGAATCTCTCAGCTGCTCACCGAATACAAGCCACAGGAGAACAACGGCGACTCGAACCAAAACGGGTCTGAAAACCAGAACGGCAACTCCAACAGTGACGGCTCAGAGTACCAAAAGTATGTCGAAGAGTTCCGCCGGGAACAGCTGGGCATCGAGGATGACGCTCCTCAAGGAAACGATACTCTGAGGCCGGACCGGTTGGGAGATGAACAAGTCATGCGGGATGACGAAGAGGTGTGGCACACCAATCTCAGGCCGCCTCGGCCAGAGAATTAGCCGCCACCATCAAGGAAATGATCTAGATCCGGAAATATAAAGCAACACGACAAGGATGGTGAGCGGATGGCTAATCACAATATCCCGTCAACCGACTGGAGCCAGATGACCTTCGAGCAGATGTGGAATGCTCTGAAGTTCTCTGGCGACGATGAGGTCATCTCCGAACAGGCTCGAGCTTGGGGGCGGCTGAGCGAGCTCCTTCGCAACACGCACACGAACCTCTTCTGCCTTCACAACAACCTGATGGTCAACTGGCGTTCCCGCCCGACCCCTGACAGCGCGGTGCAGCTCTTCAACGACAGGACCGAGGAGCTGCTCGACTCGCTGGACAGGGCGTCGACATGGGCCAGTAATTACTCTGCTGCTCTCTGGGGCTTCTCCTCTGCTATCGCAAATGCCCAGGAGAGAATGAAGCCGCTAGTTGAGCGGTACCAGCAAGAATCCGAATCCGGGGATACGGACGACTGGGAAGACCTTCAGGAAGAGCTGGCCGAGCAAGCCCGGCCAATCATGCAGGATCTGGCTACCCGGATACGCCAATCAGTCCAAGATAACCTCCGTGAGGCGCCGGAGTACCGGGGTCCGACGTTAAATCCCAATATTCTTCCCAACCTCGGCGACAACGGTGGCGGTCCAACGGGCGTAGGGCCCACCGGCAACCGTCGCATGCCGCAGATCCAACAGCTGCAAGACCTCAACAATCTGCTCACCCAAATACAAGTACGCGTTGATCAACATCCACAAATTGATCAACAAATTGGGCAAATTCCGCAGCAGCAACAGCAGCAACCCCAAATCATTAACCCCACCCTGCCTGTTGATATCCAGCAGCCCAACCTTGACACTGGGCCGATTCTCAGCGGTGTAGGTACCCTGCCTCCACCCACCACCACCGCGCCGGCCCCACCTGCTCCGCCGCAGCTGCCGACTCCGAGCACTCCTCCCCTCCACAGCGGCACGGGAGCGGTCCCCGCTCCGATGCTCCCTCCGGGCATCCGTCCCAGCCCGCTGACACCGCCTCGGCCCCCGGCCCTCACGCCGCCGGGTGCTCCTCCCCGAGGAAACCTCCGCATGCCCGGTCAACCCAACCTGGGGACTCCACGCACTCCAGGCGGCATGCGGCAGCCCACCATTCCTCCGGGTATGACCCCGCCGTCGCGCTCCAACGCTCAACGCGGAGTCCTCGGCTCTCAGAGAGGGGTAGGGTCGCAGCTCCCCGGGGCTCGCCAGCCTATGTTGCCGCCGGGCGCTGGGGCGCCCCCTCGCAATGGCGCTCAGAACCTTCAGAACCTGGCCAACCGGCGTACCGCTAACGCTCGCGGCCTCAGCGAGCCGGGCGTGCCTGGGAGCCGGACGCCCGGCCTGTCCTCGCCCCGCAGCACTCCGACCACTCCACCTGGAGTGCCGCCTGCGCTGAACCGCAAACCCGTTCAGTCGCAGAACACTCGGACCCCGAGTCCGACGCTCGGTTCGACCTCGACGCGGCTATCCAACACCTCGCCCACCTCGTCGGGCTCGATGGTGCCGCCCAACACCCTCGGGCGTGGACGGAACAAGCCGGTCGACACCGACGCTCCCACCCCGCGGCTGGCCGGTGCGCGCGATCAGCGTCGTCCTGTCCACCACCCCGACATCGCACCTTCGTCGACGCAGCGGCGGCGTCAGACGCAGCTGTCGGATGAGGAACGGCTGTGGACAGTCGAGAGTCCCGGTGACGGGGTGCTGCGTACCCCGGAGTCTGAGCCGAATGTCGCGACCCCTGGCCCCGCGCTGGGTCGCTGACCGTCACCGTACGCCTGTTCAGGGCCCGATCCGGTTCCCCGGATCGGGCCCTATTCCTGCCTGAACGCGCCGGCGCCGTCTGTTCGGTGCGGCCGCCCGTTGATGCGGGTTCCGGGTGCCCTATGGGATTTGTCCTTGATCGCACAAGCCCGCATGATGGTTCGGTGTCGCGTTCCCACCAGGTTCTGATCGGGACACGTCGGCGTGGCCCCGCTTCTCTGGGAGCCCGGTTTAAGGACGCTGTCCGCGTTCTCGTACTCGCCCTGTCACTCTCGGCTCTCTACCCAGCAGTCCCCGCCCAGGCCGATGAGGTACGCGATGAGCAACGCCATCTGATCTCCCTCCACGCCTCCGAGGCCTGGCAAGAGGCCACCGGCGAAGGGGTCGTGGTGGCCGTCGTGGACTCCGGAGTCGATGCCGACCACGTCGATCTGGTTGGTCAAGTGCTGCCGGGGATCGACCTGGTCGATGAGACACCTGACGGCGCCTTACCGGGTGGCACCGACGCGGTGGGACACGGCACCACCGTCGCCGCCCTCATCGCTGGCCGAGGTGACGACGAGGACGGCGTGATTGGCTTGGCCTACAACGCGAAGATCCTGCCGGTACGGGTGCTGGACGAGAACAACCGATATGACGATGCCCGAGTGGTCGCTGAGGGGATCCGCTGGGCCGTCGATCACGGCGCTGACGTCATCAACTTGTCCCTCGGAGGGACACGCTACAGCACCGATCTCGCCGCGGCGATCCAGTACGCGTTCGACCACGATGTGGTCGTTGTCGCCTGCGCCGGCAATCTCGATGAGGAGACCTCAACAGTCCCGAACGAACCCTGGTATCCGGCTCGGGAACCAGGGGTGGTCGCGGTAAGCGGGCTGGACCGGAACAACAGGTTGTGGAGTGGGTCTCTTTACGGCCCGGAGATCTCGCTGGCCGCGCCGGCCACCGACGTGCTCGGGGCTCGTCCCGGCGGGTACTGGCGGGTCCAGGGGACCAGCTTCGGCGCGCCCCTGGTGAGCGCTACCGCGGCGCTGATCCGTTCCCGATGGCCCTCGCTGTCCGCCGATGAGGTGGTCAACCGGTTGCTCCAGACCGCGACCGACCTCGGTCCCGCGGGACGGGATGACCAGTATGGCTACGGGCTGGTGAATCCGGTCGCGGCGTTGACAGCCGAGGTACCGCCGTTATCGGAGACCTCCCCGACTTCCTCCGCGGCCACGGCTCCCGCAGCCTCCCCAAGCCAGCCCGACGCGCTCACCGCCAGGCGCGTCGACAACTCGTTCTGGCTGTTGTACCCGCTCGGCCTGGGAGGCATCGGTATCGCGGTGCTGGTGATCGCGTTGGTCCTGCACTACACCACTCCCCGGTCCCGGCTCCAAGGCAGCGGGATGAGACGGAATCCCACCCGAGGTCCGGATACCCCACCGTCACCTAACCCCCCTTCCGGGACCTCTCCGACGAAACCGACACCCCCTCCCGTCTGAGTTGAGTCCCTCCATCTGATACGGACAGATCCCTGTGCCCAAACTCTGGGCCACCGATGTGATGAGCTAAGGACATGAGGCCGATCACCGCGGAGCCGCTCCCCTCCTGGCTGGTACCGCTCGCCGAGCGGGCGGCGTCCGTGGAACCGGAGCGACTGTCCCGTTTAAAGCCCCCGGCACAGGGGGGACGCCCCAGCGCCGTCCTGGTCCTCATCGGCCCCGGACCGGATGTACTGATCCTGGAACGCGCTGCCTCGCTGCGTAACCATGCTGGACAGCCCGCCTTTCCGGGAGGCTCTGTCGACCCTCAGGACGCTGATCCGGTCGCGACGGCATTACGGGAAGCCTGGGAAGAGGTGGGGCTGGACCCACGATCCGTCGTCGTCATCACCACACTGCCCCGGTTGTGGATCCCGGTGACCGGGTTCGTCGTCACCCCGGTTCTGGCCTGGTGGCGTGCACCGCACCCGGTCCGTCCGGTCGCCGTCGCTGAGGTGGCCCGCGTTCATCGAGTGCCGGTCGCGGAGCTCGCCGATCCGGCCAACCGGCTGCGGATACGGCACCCCAGCGGATACATCGGCCCGGCGTTCCAGGTCCACGGCATGCTGGTTTGGGGTTTTACCGCAGGAGTGTTGTCGACCATTTTGGATCTGGCCGGATGGGCGCGGCCGTGGGATTCCTCCCGTATCGAGGAGCTGCCCCCCTCCCAGCTAGGTATCCCCGCCGCCGATAGCGGCGCTGGCGCTGGCGCGTCAGACGCGGGGGCCAAATCGTGATTATCTCCATCTTTTCAAAATCCTGCCTTGTCGGCATCTGTTTGCCGTCAGAACAGATAGTGGAGGCACAGGAGCGACTGGACAGCGCTGGTTGGGGGGTCCCTTGGTCGGCACCATGATCGACGTCATGCTCGTCCTGCTCATCCTGCTTTTCGCCATCAATGGCTACCGGCAGGGGTTCGTGGTCGGGCTGTTGTCGTTTGCAGGTTTCTTCGGCGGTGCGCTACTCGGGCTGCAGCTAGCGCCGATCGCTGCGGATCAGTTCAGCGATGCCACCTGGCGAGTCATTGTGGCGCTGTTCGTCGTATTCGCGTTGGCGTTGCTTGGCCAAGCATTGGCTGGGCTGTTGGGGGCCCATATCCGACTCTCCATCCGACATGTCGCCGCCCAGGTACTCGACGACATCGGCGGCTCTGTGATCTCGGTCTGCGCAGTGCTGGTGGTCACCTGGATGGTGGCGGCCCCGTTGGCCTCGTCGTCGATCCCGGGCGTAGCCAGCGCGGTCCGTAACAGCGCCATCATCCGCGGCGTCGATGAGGCGATGCCTCAGGCGGTGCGGGGCGTCTATGACTCATTGCGGGACACCCTAGACACCAACGGTTTCCCAGATGTCTTCGCCGGCTTGCAGCCCACCGATGTGGAGCCGGTCCCCCCACCGGATCCCGAGCTGGCCAATTCCGAGGTGGTGCAGCAGGCCGAACCCTCGGTGGTGAAGGTGCTCGGTGATGCTCCCGACTGCTCCCGGCGCCTTGAGGGGTCCGGGTTTGTGTACGCGCCCGAACGCGTCATGACCAACGCGCACGTCGTCGCCGGTACCGAACGGATCTTCATCGAGGTCATGGGGGAGGAGAGATACCCCGGCGAGGTCGTGGTTTACGACCCAGACCGGGATCTCGCCGTCATCTACGTTCCGGGATTGGACGCCCCGACGATGCTGTGGGCCGAGGAGGAAGCGCAGACCGATCAAAGTGCGATCGTTCTGGGCTACCCCTTGGACGGCCCGTATCAGGCCACGCCGGCCCGGATCCGGGATTCACGGAACGTACGGGGACCGGACATCTACGACGAGGGCACCGTGGTACGGGAGGTCTACTCCATCCGTTCGGAGGTTCGCAGCGGGAACTCCGGAGGACCCTTGATCTCTCTGACCGGGGAGGTGTACGGCGTCATCTTCGCGGCGGCCGCGGATGACCCGGAGACGGGGTACGCGCTCACCGCTGACGAAGCCGCCCCAGTCGCGGACGCTGGTCGGCGGGCCACGACCCCGGTGAGCACTGGCCCGTGTACGTGAGCCGCCGCAGTGGATTCGGATATACCGATATTTACCGGTATACCAGGGATGTGCCGGGCGGTGACCAAACGACTCCTTTCGGTTCCTACCGGCTCCTATCGGCCCGCCCGGCAATCGCGCTCGATCGAGGCGCCGATGGTTCTCACACCCCGAAGTAGCGTTCGCTCAGGGCTGCTAAACCCGCGTCGTCCAACGGGGTGTCGTTATACAGGTGCAGCACCTGCCCGGACGGGGCGACAAAAAGAGTCGCCGGCAATGGCCGACGCCCCAGGGAGGCGTTGAAACGCCCCTGCTCGTCGTACACCGCGGGGAAACGGACATCGAGATCCCGCGCGAGCGCCACCGCGGACTCACGTCGATCCTGGGTCACGATCCCCAACACCACGACCTGTCCCCGCGTGCGCTCCGCGTACCGGGCCAGCGTCGGCAGCTCATCCCGGCACGGTGCGCACCACGAGGCCCACAGATTGATCAAGAGAGGGACGCCGAGCGGTTCTCCGAAGGAGACGTCCTCACCGGGCCCGAGGCAGGGAAGGGTGAGGTCGGGCAGCTCCCCCACCTCGCTCTCCCCGGCCGGTGCCGGTGGACTGGCCGTCGACGGTACGGGCGACACCGGTTGGGGGCAGGCGTCAAACCATTCCTCGGCTGGATCGGATTCGGGTTGCGAGACGGGTTCGGGCTCCCCGCAGGCACCGAGGACGAGCACGGTGAGGAGCACGCATCCGAGCGTCCATAAACGTCGCGCGATGACACGTGTCATGCCCGTTGTTCCTCACGGTAGTGGTGCGCCCGCCAAGGCGGCGAGTTCAGCGACGCGCGGCCCCTTGAGGAGTTTGACCGCCGCGGCTGGCTCGACTGGACCCGTTCCGTAGGAGGGACACCAACGCGTCAGGGTGCATGCGCCGCAGGCGGGCTTACGGGCATGACAGACGCGCCGGCCGTGGAAGATGACCCGATGGCTGAGCATCGTCCAGTCCCGTTTAGGGAACAGCTCGGCCACCGCGAACTCGATCTTGACCGGATCCTGCTCGCTGGTCCAACCCCACCGCCGCACCAGACGGGAGAAATGGGTGTCCACTGTGATCCCTGGAATCCCGAACGCGTTGCCGAGGATGACATTGGCTGTTTTACGCCCCATGCCGGGAAGCGCCACCAGATCCTCGAGCCGGTTAGGGATCTCACCACCGTGCCGGTCCACCAAGGCTTGTCCCAGCTTGATGAGCGAGTCCGCCTTGTTCCGATAGAAGCCGGTAGGACGGATGAGCTCTTCCAGCTCGGCACGGTCCGCCGCGGCGTAGTCCGCTGCAGTGGGGTAACGGGCGAACAGCTTCGGAGTCACCTCGTTGACCCGTTTGTCCGTACATTGCGCCGACAGGATGGTGGCTACCGCCAGCTCCAGAGGAGTGCTGAAGTTCAGTTCGCAATGCGCGTCAGGGTGCGCCTCAATCAGAGCTCGGTGCATACGCCGAGCCCGCCGCTTCAGCGCCAAAGGGGTTTCCTGGGAGGGTTCAGCAGTGTGGGCCACCGCAGAAGCTTACGTCGCCGCCTCCCTCACCTTGACGTCCCGACCGCTGCATGTCGCGCCGCTGAAGGCGGCGGGGAGCCACGGCCACGCCTCCAGCAGCCGACAACAGGCCGTCTCGAACCGAGAGCTGATAGACGAAACCCTCGCCAGGGTCGCGAACCGGAACGCCAGAAACCGCCAGACAAGACGGCGAGTCACGTCCGCATTATTACAAGGCCAAAACCGCCACGAACGATTCTCGCTCACCTCAACCGAACCGGTTGAGTAAACCCGCTGTGGCCTGCTTCAATATTGTTGGGTATCCAGCGTATCCGGGCACGCGAGGGCACCCTGCCAATCAGTTTTCTAGGTAAGAGGGACTCATCGTGCTCAGGAAATTCGCCTGCGCGGCGGCTTTCACACTCCTCATCACCGGCTTGGGATTCATGGTCTCCCATCCTGCGCAATCTCAGCCGGGTGTCGTCAGGATCATGCCCCTGGGAGACTCCATCACCGGTTCTCCCGGTTGTTGGCGGGCCCTGTTGTGGACGCAGCTTCAGGATGCGGGCTACACCAACATCGATTTCGTGGGGACGCTACCCCCGCAGGGTTGCGGTATCCCTCATGACGGCGACAACGAAGGACACGGCGGCATTCTGGCCACCAACATGGCCAGCCAGAACCTGCTCCCGGCCTGGCTGGCGGCCACCAACCCCGACATCGTGCTGATGCACCTGGGCACCAACGACGTGTGGAGCAACCGTCCCACCCAGGTCATTCTCGACGCATTCACCACGCTGGTTCAGCAGATGCGCGCCAACAACCCCAGCATGCGCATCGTGGTCCAGCAGATCATTCCCATGAACCCCAGCAGCTGCTCCGAGTGTGGGGCGCGGGCCGTCGCGCTAAACAGCGCCATTCCGGACTGGGCCGCCTCCCTGACCACTCCGCAGTCCCCCATCATCGTGGTCGATCAGTGGACCGGATTTAACACGGCCACGGATACCTATGACGGCGTGCACCCCAACTCCGCCGGGGACCAGAAGATCGCCAACAAGCTGTTCCCTGTGGTGCGCGGGCTCCTGTCGGGCAATCTCCCCACCTCCTCGCCCACCACGTCGTCCCCTACCGCGAACCCGACGACGACGCCCCCGACCTCCTCGCCGACCTTCGGCGATACCTCCTGCACGGCGACCTACCAGATCGTGGGGCAGTGGCAAGGCGCCTTCCAAGGCGAGGTCAGGGTTCGCAACACCGGTACCCACACTTTGACCGGGTGGACCGTGTACTTCAGCTTCCCCAACGGTCAGGTGGTCTCCCAGGTGTGGAACGCCACGCTGACCCAAAACGGCGCTGAGGTCACGGCGGTCAATCTGAGCTGGAACGGCACCCTGGCCCCCGGTACCTCCACCGCCTTCGGGTTCATCGCCAACTGGAACGGCAGCAACACGGCGCCGTCCTCTATCACCTGCCTCGCTTCCTAGAGGCTTCCTAAAAAGTCCTGAAGGCTGGATCCGCCCATACCGTTCAGCACCGTCTGACGCTTCGCGTCACCGGCCACCTCTCAAGAGCCTGAGGTAGCCGGTGACGCGCTGGTTTCAGCTGCAAGCATGCGTTTCATCCGCAGGCATGCCGGCACCCGGCCCGGGAAGCCGGCACGACGAGAGCGACAACCTGCTCAATGTCCGCCTTCCGTGCGACGGCGATCTCTACAGTCGGAAGGCATGCGGCCTGTCACACTCGCGATCGTCGGTGCCGGTGATCGGGGGACCACGTACGCGAACTGGGCTTTAGCTCATCCCGATCGAGCTCGGGTCGTGGCGGTGGCCGAGCCGCGGGACATACGCCGGGAACGGATCGCCGCCGCACACCGCGTACCGCCCACTCATCGGTACACGGACTGGCGACAGTTGGCCTCCCAGGGCCGGATCGCCGACGCCGTGGTGATCGCGACCCAGGACGCCATGCACGCCGAGCCCGCCGTGGTATTCGCGGAACTGGGGTATCACATTCTCCTCGAGAAACCGATCGCACCAAATCTTGACGATTGCACACGAATCGTCTCGGCCGTTCAGAAAGCTGGGGTCCTTTTTGCGGCCGGGCACGTTCTGCGCTATACGCCCTACACCCGGCTTGTCAAATCCATCATCGACGCCGGAGAAATTGGGGACATTGTTTCGATACAGCACCTGGAGCCCGTGGGTTTCTGGCACTATGCGCATTCCTACGTGCGCGGAAACTGGCGTCGCCAGAATGAGTCGGCCTTCATGCTGCTGGCCAAGTCCTGCCATGACCTGGATTGGTTACAGTACATCACTGGCCAACGAATCCGCCGGGTGGCGAGTTTCGGTGGGTTGCGGCACTTCACACCCGCCAACAAGCCCGCGGGTGCCGCCTCCAGATGCCTGGACTGCGCCTTGGAGGCCACATGCCCGTATTCCGCGGTCCGCCTCTACGTCGGGCAGCTCCGGGCTGGAGCGCATGGGTGGCCGTTGAGTGTCGTGGTCGATGAGCCCACCGAAGAGACACTCATGGTGGCGTTGCGGGAAGGCCCGTACGGCCGCTGTGTCTACGACTGCGACAACGATGTGGTCGATCACCAGGTGGTCGCCTTGGAGTTCACGGACGGGGTAAGCGGCACCTTCACCATGACCGCGTTCACCGGGGCCGGCTTGCACCGCCACACCCGGATATTCGGTACGCGAGGTGAGCTCATCGGCGACGGGGAAGAGATCCACGTGCGCGACTTCCTGTCGCAGAGCATCCGAACCACCCAGGTGCCGTATGTCGGGGACGCCACCGCCGGCGGAGGACACGGTGGTGGGGACGCGGGCCTGATGGACGCGTTTGCCCGAGCGGTCGCCACCGGTGACCCCGCGTCCATCCTGTCCGGACCGGATGAGACGCTGGCTAGCCACCTGGCGGTGTTCACCGCCGAGACCGCCCGTCAACGCGGTGAGGTCCTCACCGTTCCCCTGCCCTAACCGGTGTCTCCCGGCCGGCGGCGCGGCACCCGCCCGCGGCCTTACGCGCGTGCGTGCCGCCACGGGCTCGCGAGAAAGTCGTGGCCTCCCTGCATAACGGCCTCGTACACCGCCCGCGCCAACCGGGCGCCCCATGGTGAGCGCGGACCTCCAAAGGGCGCGGGCTCCCCGTCAGGCGGGCACATTAGGCACACCGCGTCGGTGGGGGTGCCGGTCGCTTTCACCCCTAAATCCCAGAGCGCCTGGGTCTTCGCCTCGGTCATGGTCGCCACCGCATTCACCAACGCCGCTTCGGACAGACGTACCGGGGTCCGAGCCAGGATGTTGATGGTGCCCACCGGTGCACCAGACCCGGGCATGTCTTTCTCAGGAAGATCATGTCGATCCTCCTGAAGATCTTCAGCCGCCGCGGCCCACGTCGGGGTGCCGAGTCCAACGGTGGCGACCACCGTGACTCCGCCGTCCGCGGTTCTCACCCGCCGCGTGACGTCGACGCCGGTCAGTAACCCGACCCCGGGCCCGTCCAGTCCAAACCGGACAGCGAGCTCCATCAGGTGCTGGTCGGGATCGAGGCGGGAATAGGACATGGGAACCGTCGCGTTGAGTACCCAACGGCGGAGACCAATGCCGCCTCCGAGAGGCGCGCTGGAAACCGCCAAATGGGGTCCGTCCGGACGCCACAGCAAAACCGGGAGGTCGACGCCGTCCTCGGGGCGACTGTGCAGCTCCACATGCATCGGCACATGCTCGCATCCGCTGCCGGTGGTCGGGAGGGGCTGATGTGGGCAAGAGGCACCGAGGCCCGGGCCGAGAAACTGACGGTAACGGTGGAGTCGGCCCCCGGTTCTGGGTCACGCCATGACTATGCGGCGGGACGGATCAGCGAGGTGGATGGCGTACCCGGCACAGGCAGGCGCACGCTTTCCGTGACCAGGGTCTTAGACTCGACCGGGCGGCCCAAAGGCCGAGGTGGAGGTGCACGATGGACGAAGTTCTTGCCCGATGCGGTCTGTTCCAGGGAGTCGACACAGAGGCGGCCGAGGCGCTGGCCAAGGAGCTGGACTACTTCGAGATCCGCAAGGGCGACGTCGTGTTCACGGAGGGTGAGCCCGGCGACAGCCTGTACATAATCCTCTCGGGGAAGGTGAAGCTCGGGCGCCGGGCCGCTGATGGGCGGCAGAACCTCATCGCGGTCATGGGCCCCAGCGACATGATGGGGGAGCTGTCGCTGTTTGACCCCGGTCCTCGGACGGCGACGGCCACAGCGGTGACGGATGTCCGGCTCGCCAGGCTGCGTAAGGCGGCGCTGCGGCCTTGGCTGAGTAACCGCCCGGAGATCGCCGAGCAGCTGCTGCGGGTGCTCGCGCGGCGGCTACGACGGACCAACGACGCGCTCGCTGACCTCATCTTCACGGATGTGCCGGGACGGGTCGCCAAGAACCTTCTGCAGATGGCGGGGCGTTTTGGGACCCGGGATGGCGGTGTCCTGCGGGTGACCCACGACCTGACTCAGGAGGAGCTGGCGCAGCTGGTGGGTGCTTCTCGGGAAACGGTGAACAAGGCGTTGGCCGACTTCGCTTCCCGTGGCTGGCTGCGGCTGGATGGTAAGAGCGTGATCATTCTGGACCCCGAGCGTCTAGCCCGTCGCGCGCGGGTGTGACGGTCGGTCGTCCCACTCAACAAACGAATACGGGCCGGCTCGCACGTTGGATGTCGT
>JGI12419J13241_1000350_pt1 | contig 14483 bp, 10 predicted proteins | sample BGWIniCompost_FD_13241 | JGI IMG/M metagenome (IMG submission 13241)
GATCGGCGGCGGCTTCGGCCCGCCCTCGCGTCCCAGGCGAGTCAGGTCGGCCGAGCCACGCAGCGGGACCGTGCCCCCCATCCAGTACCCGATGTACCCCGCCGTGTCCGCGTAGACCACGTTCTGGTGCGGGTTGTCGAACGCCTCCACCGCGGCGACGAAGTCGTCCCAGCCTTTCGCCCGATTGAACCCCCGGATCGCACGCCAGGTCTTCGACTCGCCGTGCGCGACCCACCGCATCGCGATCAATTCTCCGCCCGCACGGCCGTCCACCGGCGTCAGGATCGGGCCGTGGCGCGTCAGCCGGATCGTGTGCGGCACCGGGTCACGGCCCCTGACCCGGATCGTGTCGTGGATGACGACGAACGGCTCGCTCCCGTCGGGCGTGAGGTACCGCGTCGAGTCGGCAGGGTCGACGCGCTCGATGAAGAAGTCGACGTCGTCGACGTACGCGTTGGTGAACCCCCACGCGATCGCCCGGTTGTGCCCGGCCATGACCCCCGGCGTGCCGGGGATCGTCATCCCGACCACGTCCAGCGGCCCGCCCTCCGCCTCCCGCGCGTGCAGCGCGATGAGGTACCAGATCGCGGGCACGTCCAGCCCCAGGTGCATGTCGTTCGCGAGGATCGGCTTCCCCGAACGCGTCTTCCGCCCCGAGATCACCCACGCGTTCGACGCGCGCGCAACGCTCATGCGCTCCAGCAACGCGGCCGCGAGAGAGGGGATCTCCGGCGGGACCGGACCGTCCACGATGTGCGCGCCCCACGCCGGGTAGTCCGGCACCAGCCATCGCGCCCGTTCCTCGCCCAGCTCGCGGATCGCGCGGGCCAGCTCCATCCCCGGCCAGTACCCCGAGAGATCCCACGCCATGATCTTCTCTATGGCGAGCGTGTGCCGGATGGTCCACGGCTCCGGCCGGAAGCGCAGGATCCGGAACTCCGGCGGCAGCTCGTCGTTGGACTCGATCCAGGCGTTCACGCCCGCGGCGTACGCCTCGAGGTGGCGCCGCTCCTCGGGGGTCAGGACGCGCTCGGATTCCGCCGCCGCCCGCGCCATCCCCAGCGTCCGCAGGAACCGGTCTGTCTCGAGCATCCGCTCACCGAGGATCTCCGAGAGGCGCCCTTCCGCCACCCGGCGGAACATCTCCATCTGCCACAGCCGGTCCTGCGCATGGACGTACCCCTGCGCGAAGTAGAGATCCTCCTCCGTCTCGGCCCAGATGTGCGGCACGGCCAGCGAGTCGCGCCACACCTCCACCGGCGCCGAGAGTCCACGTACGACCACGACCCCGTCGTACTCCGGCACCCCGGAGCGCAGATAGACGAGCGCCGCCACCGCGGCCGCGAGCACAAGGCCCGCGACCACGCCGATCACGAGCAACGTCTTCCGCATGAATTACCTCTCACCTCCGCACCGCTTGCGATTCAATCCTCCAGCCGGCGACCGGCCGCTCCCGCGCCTCCGTCCTTGAAGATCGGGACGGCCTCGCCGGTCACCGTCTCGAAGATCGCCTTCAACACGCCGATCAGCACCGGGCCGATGATCACGCCGACCAGCCCGAACGTGTACACGCCCGTCACGAGCGCGAGGAACATCCAGTAGAAGTTTAACACGTCGGACTTCTCCGCGGCGATCTTCGGACGCAGGTACAACGACAGGAACAGCGTGTTCACCGTGAACCCGATCGTCGCCATCGCGATCCCGCCCACGACTTCGCCCCGGAACACCACCAGGTACAGCGCCACCGGCACGTAGACGGCCCAGGAGCCGACGATCGGCAAGAAGCCGATGAAGAAGGACACGATCGCCAGCACCACGGCGAGAGGGACGTCCCACGCCAGATTCATCGTCAGGACGACGGCCGACTTCACGAGCTGCGTCAGGAACGTCGCGTACAGCGCTCCGTACACGACCGCCCGCACGTTGCCGCTGATCGCCTGCTCCAGGTCACGGTACCGCCCCGGGACCTTCGAGCGCAGGTAGCCGACGACCCGGGCGTGGTCCGTCAGAATATAGAACACGGTGACCAGGAAGACCGCGATCGAGATCGTCACGCCGCCGAACGCCTCGTTGATCTCGTCGACGACGTGCGCGCCCCGGTTGGCCATCGAGGCGACCAAGGCCGAGAGGTCGTCCTCGACCGCGATCCGGCGGATGAAAGGGATCGTGCGCAGCGCGTCCGTGAGCCGCTGCGCGACCTGCCGGCTGTTGGCCTCGAGGTACGCCGCGGCGTCCGCGACCTCGACCCAGCTGTAGATCAGGACGACGACGAGCGGCAGGATCACCACGGCGATCGCCACGATCGCGGCGAGCCAGCGGCGCCGGAGCCACCGCGTCAGCCACTCGTGGAACGGGATGAGGAATGCGCCCAACACCACGCCCGCGATGATCGCGACGATCACGTCCGCGATCATGTAGAAGAAGAGCGCCGCGATGACGATGAGCACCAGCCCCGTGACGACGGCCTTGCGCAACTCCGGGATCGTGTAGTCGCCCAGCCGGACGTCGTCCGACCGGCGATCCGCCCGCCGGCGGTCTTCCGGCGTATCCCGTTCGCTCACGCCGCCTCCGGCCTTGGAGCCCCCGCCCGCACCGCTCGCTCACGCCTCATCGCGCCACCGCTCCACCTTGCCGACGTAACGCGCGATGAGGGCCTCCGCGGCTCCGTCCGTCGGCGCCTCGGCCGTGATCACGAAGTACGGCTTGTGCGAGTGCGGGATGATCAGGACCCACTCCGCGTCGCCCAGCCAGACCTTCACCCCGTCGACGAGCTGCCGCTCCTCGGATTCGGTCTCCTCGATCAGGCGACGCATCACGGCACCCTTGCGGGCCCACGGGCACGCGACCCGGGCCTGCCTCATGTGGATCGTCGGGACCCGGTCCGCCTCCTCGCTCAGTCGCGTGCCCGACCGCGCCAGCGCCTCCAGGAGCTTGACCGCCGCGAACATCCCATCATAGGCGGGGATGAAGTGCGGGAAGATGAACTCGCCGCGCGCTCCGGCCACCATGTCCGCGTCCGTGGCCGAGGCCATCATGGCGTGGTGCTCGGTCTTCGTCCAGTGCAGCTCGGCGTCGGCCTCACGAATGATCCGCGCCGTGACCGCCGGGCTCGTCACGGGGATCGCCACGCGCCGGATCCCCAGATGCTCGAGCGCGAGGCGCACGAAGACCGCCTGCGCCAACTCCGGCGAGAGCGGCCGGCCCAGGTCGTCGACCAGGTTGATCACCTCGCCCCCCGGGTCGATCCAAAGGCCCAGGTCCGCGTCGATGGACCGCACGATCCCGCCCAGCCGCACGAGGGAGGCGTGGAACTCCTCCTCGCTCCGCGACAGCCGCCCCGGCGCCACGTACGCATCCAGGCTCACCGTCTCTGTCTGCAGGGTGCCGAGCAGTCCCGGGAAGACCTCCACGGTCGTCCCGTAGGCGAAGTCGACGACCAGCGTGAAGCGCCGCTCCGCGATCAGGTCCCTGTCCACCTCGGAGAGGAAGTGCTCCCGGTATCCCTCCACCACCCGCGTCGGGAAGTTGATCACCCCCGTCCCATCGGGGCCCGCGCGCGGGAAGTCCTCCCGGCTGAAGAGCCGTTCGATCGACTGCGTCTTCCCCGGCGGCAGGTCCCTGCCGTCCGCGTCGAAGAACAGGATGTCGACGACGCGTGGGTCGAACGGCGACCGCCTGACGTGTATCCCGCCCGCCTCCCGACCGTGGTTGACCGCGTGCCGGACCACGGGGATCGGCATCTCCCTCAGATCCTCCACGTTCGCGCCCGCCGACATGAAGCCCGTGATCATCGCGCGGTTGATCATCCGCGACGCGCGATCGGAGTCGCGCGACGTCGCCACGTACGAGCCCGGCCCCAGCATCGCGCCGTACGCGCCGCCGAGTCGTGACACGACCTCCGGCGTCAGCTCGGCGTTGGGGATCCCGCTCACCCTGGCGCCATGGAACAGGCTGCGCTCCCACGCCTCGCCCCAGATCAGGGAATGCGTGAGAACCGCCCTGTCCTCCACGACCTTGTCCGGCCAGACCTTCACGTTCGGGCCCACCACCGCGAAGGCGCCCACCTCCGCCCGGTCCGAGAGGATCGTGTTCTCCCTCACCAGCGCGCCTTCGCCTACCCGGACGCCGCCGGCGCACACCGTCTCGTAGATCCGCGCGCCCGCCCCCACCTCGCACCCCTCCCAGAGGACGACGTTGCGAAGCTCCGCGCCGTCCCCGATCTCGCACCCCGCGCCGATCACCACGTTCTCCAGGACCGCGCCGCGGCCGACCTGCGCCCCCCGGCCGAGGAGGACGGTCCCGGCGAGGTGAGCGTCGCGGCCGACGCGCGCGCCGGGCTCGCCCCAAAGGTTCGCGTCATCGTGCTCCCGCCGCTCGCCCTGGAGCTGGATCCTCACGCGGCCGGCGAGGGCGTCGTCGTTCGCGCGGCGATACTCGACCAGGTTCCCGACGTCGCGCCAGTAGCCCCGCGCCACATGACCGAAGAGCCGCGCGCCTTCCCGCAGCATCTGGGGGAAGAGGTCCTTCGAGAAGTCGAAGTTGGTCTGCGGGGGCACCCGCGACAGCGCCTCCGGCTCCAGGACGTAGATCCCCGTGTTGATGGTGTCGCTGAAGACCTCGCCCCACGTCGGCTTCTCCAGGAACCGCTCGACCCGCCCCGTCTCCGGGTCGGCGATCACGATCCCGAAAGCCCGCGGGTTCTCGACCGCCGTAAGCGCGATCGTCGCCTCCGCCTCGCGGGCCTCGTGCGCCGCCACGATCTCGCTCAGGTCGAAGTCCGTCAGGACATCGCCGCTGATGACCAGGACCCGGTCGCCCTCGATCAGGTCCCACGCGTTCCGGACCGCGCCCGCCGTGCCGTAGTCCGCATCCGCCGTCACATACCGCATGCGCACGCCGAACGCCGATCCGTCGCCGAAGTGCTGCGTGATCTGTTCCGGCTGGAAGTAGAGGATCGAGATCAGGTCGGTGATGCCGTGTCGCTTCAGGAGCTCGACGATGTGCTCCATGATCGGTCGGTTGGCGATCGGCACCATGGGCTTCGGACGATGGATCGTGAGCGGCTTGAGGCGGGTTCCGAACCCGCCGGCCATGATCACGCCTTTCATTCCAATTCCCCGGCTCTGTGATGGGATCGGCAGGCGGTGAGAGTGTCGGAGTCATGAGCAATCGTCGTGCCGTTCAGGGCGCCGGCAATCCCGGCGTGTCTGTGCGGGAACCGGACCTTGACGGCGAACCCGTTGTTCCACATTCTCTTGCCCGCTACCCGAACCAACCGAGGCGCCCGTGGCGATGAAGAAAGTCCACACGAAGGAAGCCGCAGAGGCCATCCTGCGCGAGCTCCCCTCGGTTCGAGGGGCGTTCGTCCGCGAGGATGTCTACGGCCACCCGCGGGAGATCCACGTCCTGGTCGGGCCCGGCCCCGAGCCCCGCCTTCTCGCGCGCGACATCCGGGACCTCCTCGAGGAGCGCCTCGGCGTGCCGGTCGATCAACGCGTGATCAGCATCGCCCAACTCTCCGAGAACATCGACGGGCTCCCGATCGGGGGGCAGGGTGCGGCCGGGGACGAGTTGGCGGTTGCGACGTCTCCGGGTGCGGCGTCACCGGCGTCACCCGCTTCGCTGGCTTCATCGGCGTCTGCGGCGTCTCCGGCCACGACAACGTCACCGGTCTCCTCAGCGACTGCGGCGCCCGCCGCCGGGCCGGGAGCTACGGCGAAGACCGAAGCCGCCGCTCCTGCCAACCCGGAGGCGGTCCGGCAGGCTTACCGCCTCGTCTTCGATGGGCTGGAAGCGACCGTGCGCGGCGGCAGGATCGAGATCAGGGTCCGCGTCACGTGGAAAGGCCAGGTCTTCGAGGGGAGGGCGGAGGACCTGGATGGCGGGAACGGCCGGGTCCGCGCGGTGGCGGCGGCCACGCTCCGCGCGGCGTCCGAAGCGTGCGCGGGGAAGATGCACCTCGAGCTCGAGGCGGCCTCCGTCGTGCGGGCGCTCGGAAACGACTACGTCCTCGTCTCCGTCATCGCCGTCTCGCCCCTCCTGGGTCGCAAGCCCGTCCACCTCGCCGGTGCACACCCGTACTCCACGGGAGACGAGGCCGCCGTGCTCGCGGCGCTCCACGCGACGAACCGCGTCGTCGCCCTCGCGCTTCGCGACTGATCCTGCGCGTCCGCCCGGTCCCGCAGCCGTTGACGGTGCCAGGCCCGCCGGCGGCACCGCGGCCGCCGACGGTCTCCGTCTGACCAATCTTCCCCGGCCGACCGACAGCCCCGAGCCCTCCAGCCGTCGCGCCCCGCACGCTCAGACATCCGCCGCCAGCGGCGTCAGCGCGTAATGTAGCCCGGACGCCTCGCGGTACAGCACGACCCGGCGCCGGACCAGGGAGTCCAGCGGGCGGCTGATCTCCTCCGGCCGGACCCCGAGGTACCCCGCCACCTCGTCCCCGGTCGCGCGCCCGAGTCGCTCCACAGCCGTCCAGACCTCCATTTCCTCGGCGTCCACCGATCCGAGCAGCGTGGGCCCGCTCTCGAGCTCCGCGACCAGGGCAAGATCGTGCCGCTCGAGGACCGCCTCGATCGTCTCCAGGTGATGCTCGGCCAGGCCGCGGGCCACGAAGTACGCGTCCGCAGGACGGTCGTCCGGCTGGTAGCGCAGGATCAGCTTCGCGACCGTCTCGTCCGCGCAACTGTAATCCAGGACCGCCACCTGCCCGAAATCCAGGATCGACAGGCAAAGCGCGCCGATCTCGCTGATCTGGCTCTCGATCCCGAGACGCACGGCGCGCCCCGTGGGGCGCGTGACCAGGTGTGAATACAGGCTCGCGACCGAGCGGGTCACGAGGCTCGACAGCTCGAAGCGGAGCGGTACGACGTCCCGCGGTACGTCCGTCATGCCTGGCTCCTTGCCGGCAGCACGATCCCGATCTGCGCGCCCGGGAAGTGCGGCAGCTTCTCCTCGAGCGGCGGCGCATCGTCCCAGTCCGGGACATCTGCGATCCGCGCGGTCCCGCTCCGGATCGAGACCTTGCCGCCCCAGCGGCCGACCTGCTTGCGGATCTGCTTGAGCCCCTGGCCGCGGCCGGGGTCGTGGAATCGGGTGAGCCCGTGGATGAACGCGGCCTCCAGCGCCGCGGCATCGCCCCAGCGGTCGCCGAAGCGCGCCGCGTGCGTTCCGGCGAGGGAGCCCTTGAACCCGATCCCGAGGTCGACCACCCCGATCTTGACGACGCGACGGTCGAGCTGCGGGATCCGGCTGTACGTCTGCGTCGCCACCCATCCCGTCGCCTGGGCGTGCTCCAGGATGTTCTGGCACACCTCGGAGAGCATCGAGCCGAACTGCCAGGCCTCCCGGGCCGGGTAGTGCAACTGGTGCGTCAGGATCTCGATCGCGCGCTCGTTCACCCGGTCCACGACGTCGTGCACGTCCCGGTATTCCCGGATCGGCGTGATCTCGAGCAGCACGTCCGACGCCGAATCGCCGCCCCGACTCCGCCGCGGCGCGCCGTGGATCTCGAAGAGCTCCTCCGCGTAGTTGAAGAAGCGCATGCGGCCCAGGTAGCTCAGGACCTCGGCCGCCTTCGGGAGCTGCAACACGGGGCGCTCCCCGCCCCGCCCCGCCACCTCCGCCGCCGCCAGCAGCCCGAGCATCCCGTACGGATCGACCCAGCGCAGCGGACGAGCGTCGAAGAGGAAGCGGCCACCCTCCGCATCGGCCAGCGCCTGCACCACTGCGTCGAAGCTCCGCTCCTCCAGGATCGGGGGGATCGATATGACCTTCACGTGTCGATGCGTCCTTGCAGATGGAGGTGCAGTCCGGTCGCGCCCATGTGCTCCACGTTGCGCGCCGCGGCCCGGTTCGCCGCACGCATCGCCTCCTCGAGCGGCTCGCCGGCCAGCAGGAGACTGAAGCATGTCGCGCCCCACACATCGCCGCAACCGGTCGGATCCCCTTCACGTGGCTCCGTCACGATCGCGACCTTCTCGCTCCGAGCCGCGCCAGGCACCCCCAGGACCGGCGGCTCGGCCAGGGTCCCGCCCGTGCGCCACGTCAAGGGATCCGGCCGGAACGCCGGCGAAGCCACGTATGCAGCGCCTCGCGGCCCCAGCGTCGCCAGCAACAGACGCGGCGCGTCGCCAACGACTTCGGCGGCGAAATGCCACGGATCGCCCCACGCGTGCGCGAGCCACGACAGCTCGTCTTCGTTGACCTGCACGATGTCGAAGCAGCGCAGCCAGTCCCGCCACGCATCCAGGGGCCGGTACATCCGCTGCCCGCCCGCGCCGACCCCGAGGAGCAGCGAGTGCACGTCCGCGTAGATCGGCCCGGGGAAGGCCATCCGCACCTGGACCATCGTCTCCAGCTCCAGCTCGAAGCCGGAGATGAAGTTGATGTAGAGTGCGTCCAATCGCTTGAGGATCGGCTCCAGCTCCTCGAAACGCCACGGCGGCACCCCGCCCGTGAGTCGCTCCGTGCGCCGGGCGCCTTCGTGGTAGTGCAGCTCGACCCGGTTGTTCGGCTCCGGGACCACACGTAATCCGGTGTCGAGATCCAGCCCGGGCAAGGAGTGCAGGAAATGCCCCGCCCGCTCCGCCAGGTCCCGGCCGATCTTCACGATCGGGACGAGGTCCCAACCCTCCCGCCGCGCAGCGACCGCCGCGGCCAGAGCGTATGCGATGCCACCCCACTCCTCCACCGGCTCCATGCGCCTGTCCCGCGCATAGATCCGGTCCCACACCATCGTTCCGATGATGCCGAGCCGTGGCATCCTTCGACCTCAGACCACGCCCCAGGTCTCTTTCTTGAACACCGCCGCCGCGCCGATCACCCCGGCCCGCCCGGTCAACTGCGCCGAAACGATCTGGCACGCCTCCTCCGCCACCCGGAACGCACGCCGCCGCACCTCGGCCCGGAGCGGCACGAAGAGGTGGTCCCCGGCCCGCGTCACCCCGCCCGCGATCACGATCATCTCCGGGTTCAGGATGTTGATGATGTTCGCGATGCCGGCGCCCAGGAACTTCGCCGTCTCCTTCATCACCTCGTTGGCGTACGGGTCGCCGAGGACGACCGCCTCGTAGACCGTCGCGGCCGTGATGTCCTCGAGCCGGCCTCCCACCAGGTCCGGGAGCATGCTCTCCGCACCCGCCTCGATCCCCTCGATCGCTCGCAACGCGATCGCGGGGCCGGATGCGTACGCCTCCAGGCACCCGTAGTTGCCGCACTTGCACTTCCGGCCCGTCGAATCGATCGTCATGTGGCCGATCTCGCCAGCCGCATCGCTCACCCCGTGGAAGATCTCGCCGTTCAGCACGATCCCTCCGCCGATCCCCGTTCCCAGCGTGAGACCGACCAGCGTGTTCACGCCCCGGCCGGCGCCGAGCCACCACTCGCCGTACGTGGCACAGTTCGCGTCGTTGTCCAGCGTGGCCGGAAGCCCCACGGCGTTCGAGATCAGATCCCGGAGCGGAAAGTTGCGCCACCCCAGGTTCGGCGTGTTGATCACCGTCCCGCTCTTCCGGTCCAGAGGCCCGGGAGACCCGATCCCCACCCCCGCGAAGTCCTCCCGCGTGCCGCCGTGCGCCGACAGTACCTCCGCGATCGACTCCTCGATCATGGCAACGATCCGGTCGACCACGAACTTCGCTCCCTTGTGCGCCTCCGTCGGCAGCGTACGGAGCGCCAGCACCTCCCCGCCTTCGATGGGGAGCACGCCGACGACGATGTTCGTTCCGCCGAGGTCCACTCCGACCAACCACTTCTTGTCGCTCGGGACCGCTCCCTTAGCCATCGCCTCTCTCCTTCTCCACGCGCGCACCCCTCGATTCGATCGCCGCGATGACGTCCGACACCTCGATCAGGCGGAGGCATTCCCGCTCCGCCTCGGCCAGGACATACCCCCGACCGCGCCGGGGGCACTCGTTTCGCACGCACGGCACGCAGGGCAGATCCGGCTTCCGCAGCAGGACGTGATCCTCCCCGAGCGGCCCCGTCTCGGCCGGATCACCCGCGCCCCACAGCGAGATCGTCGCCGTGCCGACCGCGGCGGCCAGGTGCATCGGACCCGTATCGTTGGTGATCAGTAGATCGCATGCCGCGAGCCCCGCCGCGAGGAGCGGCAGGTCCGTCCGCCCCGCGACGTTCAGGGCGGCGTCGCCCGCAACCTCCGCCGCCAGATCCCGCTCCGACGGCCCGCCGAAGACGACGACCTGCGCCCCTTCCCCGGCCAGCCGCCTCGCGACGGCGGCGAACCGCTCCGGGTCCCATCGCCGCGACGATGCGTTGCCTCCCGGAAATATGCCGACGACGGGACCATCCGCCAGCCCCGCGACCTCGCGCCACCTCTCACGAAGCTCCTGGGGCACCTCCAGATGCGGCACCGGAGGCCGCGCGGGCGCCACGCCGGTCACCAGCGCCACGTACGATGCCGCGCGATGCAACCCCTCCAGCGCCTCGGGCTCGATCGGGTCCGTGAGCAGCACCCGCCGGCCATCGGTCGCCGTGCCGCGCCGCTCCCGCACGCCGCCCAACGCGAAGACCAGCGCCGACGAGAACGAAGGCGTGAGCAGCACCCCACGCCCGTACCGGCCCCTTCGCAACGCTCCCGCCGCCCGTGCCGTCCCCCGCCACCCCCGGTCGAACGGGATCACGCGTCGCCCCGCTCCCGATCTCGCCCCTCCCCGACCTCCACCCGGGACGCCTTCGCCATCCGACGCCGTGTCGAAGCCGGAGACCAGCCCCAGAAGCGGAACGAGGCCGCGTGCCACCAGCACGTCGGCCTCCGGCGCCGCCGTCAACGCCGGCAGCGCCATCACCAGGTCGCCAAGATGATTCGGCGCGCGGATGACGAGTCGCTCGCTCAAATCCTCCCTCGCCCGTCGGCTCCGGATCGACCACCGCCGAGAATACGGAGTACCGCCGCGCCCGGCCACCCTCCGGGCCGTCCGGGCGCCTCCTCCGACGGCCTCCTCAATCCCCGACCTGCAGCACCGCCAGGAACGCCTCCTGCGGGATCTCGACCGTGCCAACCTGCTTCATCCGCTTCTTCCCCTCCTTCTGCTTCTCCAGCAGCTTCCGCTTCCGGGTGATGTCGCCGCCGTAGCACTTGGCGGTCACGTTCTTCCGCAACGCCTTGATCGTCTCCCGCGCGATCACCTTGCCGCCGATCGCTGCCTGGATCGCGATCTCGAACAACTGCCGCGGGATCAGCTCCTTCAGCTTCTGCGCGATCGACCGGCCGTACTCGTACGCCTTGTCCCGGTGGATGATCACACTGAACGCGTCGACCGGGTCGCCGTTGATCAGCATGTCCAGCTTCACCAGGTCGCCCTCACGGTACTCGAGCATCTCCCAATCGAGCGAAGCGTAACCCCGGGTCGACCCCTTCAGCTTGTCGTAGAAATCGAGAACGATCTCGGCCAGCGGGAGCTCGTACGTGAACTCCACCCGCTGCGTGTCCAGGTAGTGCATCGAGACGAAGACGCCGCGCCGGTCGTGACACAGCTTCTGCACGTTCCCGATGTACTCGGCCGGACACATGATCCGCGCCCGGACATACGGCTCTTCGATCCGGTCGATCCGGCCCCGGTCCGGCATCGCGCTCGGGTTCTCGACCCGGACCATCGTGCCGTCGGTCAGGTAGACGTGGTACTCGACGTTCGGGACCGTCGTCACCAGGTCCAGGCCGAACTCGCGCTCCAGCCGCTCCTGCACGATCTCCATGTGCAGCAGCCCGAGGAAGCCGCAGCGGAAGCCGAAGCCCAGCGCCGTGGACGTCTCCGGCTCGTAGAAGAGGCTCGCGTCGTTCAGCTTCAGCTTCTCGAGGGCGTCCCGCAGCTCCTCGTACTGGTCGGAGTCCGTCGGGTACAGCCCGCTGAAGACCATGGGCTTGACCTCGCGGTACCCCGGCAGGAGCTCGGCCGCGCGGCGGTCGGCGTCCAGGACCGTGTCGCCCACCCGCGTGTCGCTCACGCGCCGGATCGCGGCGGCAAGGTACCCGACCTGACCGGGTCCCAACGTCCCTGTCCGCTGCCGGCCGAGGCGCATGATCCCGACCTCGTCGACCTCGTACACCGCGTCGTTCGCGCCGAACGTGATCCTCATCCCCTCGCGCAGCGTCCCGTCCACCACCCGGATGATCGGGATCGCGCCCTGGTACTTGTCGTAGAACGAGTCGAAGATCAGTGCCCGGAGCGGCGCGTCCGGATCGCCCTTGGGCGGCGGCACACGCCGAACGATCGCCTCCAGCAGCTCCGGCACGCCCGTCCCCTCCTTCGCGGAGACGAGCAGAACGTCCTCGGGGTCCACGCCGAGCAGGTCGACCAGCTCCTGGCGGCGCCGCTCGGGCTCCGCACCCGGCAGGTCGATCTTGTTCAGGACGGGGATGATCTCCAGCCCCGCGTCCATGGCGAGGAACAGGTTCGACAGCGTCTGGGCCTGCACGCCCTGGCTCGCGTCCACCACCAGCACCGCACCCTCGCACGCAGCCAGCGAGCGGGACACCTCGTACGTGAAGTCCACGTGCCCGGGCGTGTCGATCAGGTTGAGCTCGTATTCTTCACCGTCCGCGGCCCGGTACGTCATCCGCACCGCGTGGAGCTTGATCGTGATCCCGCGCTCGCGCTCCAGCTCGTTGCTGTCCAGGACCTGGTCGCGCATCTCCCGCTGGTCGAGCGTATGCGTGAACTCGAGCATCCGGTCGGCCAGCGTCGACTTCCCGTGGTCGATGTGCGCGACGATACAGAAGTTTCGAATCCGGTCGGTCCGCACTTCCCCTGTCTTCCCCAGCTTGCTGTCCCTCGATAAACGTTGAAATATAACCGTTTGCGCGGATGCGATCAATCAAGAAGGCGGAGTCGAGCCACTGCTCGACTCCGCCCAGTTTCACCTACCACGGCCGCGATGGCTACCGCAGGGCCTCCCGGCCGTCCGCCCTCAATGGGTATCCCGGCGAACCAGTTTCAGGAACGCCTGCACGGGCTCCCAGCTCTCGGTGCCATCGTTGTGCTTCACCTTCACCGAGTCCTCCACGGCCAGGATGACGTGGTCGGGATCCAGCGTCGCGTAGGTGAACGTGTACTCTCCGATCGTCAGCCGGTTACCGACCGCGGACCACGTCCCCTCGAGATCGAGGGAATCGCTCATCGCGTATCCCGTGATCCCCGCCCCCATCGGCACACGCAGCGCCACATCGTACTCGACCAGTCCTTCCGCGGTGCCATCCTCGTGCAGCGTGGCCACCGCTGCGATGTATTTGATCGCGACGCCGCTGCCGGGGTAACGGTCGAGCAACGTCTGGCTCGCCCTCACATCCACGTTCTCGAACCCGCACGTCTCGACCTCGCCGCCCACGTCGAAGCCGGCGCACACGAGGCCGAAGCTCGCGCGCGACCGCCCCTCCGGGATGAGCGGGTAAAGCACCGCCTCCTCGTCCAAATCGACGGGCTCCCCGAGCGGCGTGGTCACCACCTCGACCGTGAAGATCAGGAAGTTGCAGGCAGAAGGATCCTCTTCGCACCCCTCGTTCGTCGACGACTGGAAGCCCTCGTCGATCGACTGTTGGAAGTTCAGGGACTGGAGATAGCTCAGGTCATTCAAGGGAGAAAAGAGTTGTACCGAGATACGCCGGTATTGCTCCAACAGCACCTGCAGTTGGCCCGTTATGTCCGGGAACGTCACAGGGGCGCTGGGAGACGCAAACCAGTTCGAGCCGAGCCAGTCCTGCAGCTGTTGGAACGCTTCGCTGAAAGACCCGAAGAACGACGCGTCGCTCAGCGGCGCCACCGACCGCACGGGCACCACGACCGCACTCGACGGCCTCGCCTCCGTGCTCGATACTCGGCGCACGGCCGGCACGGCACCGAGAATCCGCGACGCCGTCGTCGGACCCTGGAGCGTGTTCGAGAACTTCACGACCGGAGCCTTCTTCGGCGGCTCTTCGAAGCTGAGCAAGTACGCGTTGCTCCCGATCGCCGCGGAAGCACCCGGGATCTGATGAAGATCGACGGGTGCCACCGTGACCCGCGTGCCCGGAGACACGGTGCCCTCGGGCAGCGTGACCGAAATACCGGCCGGCGTGCTGATGGTCATCTCCCCGGCCGCAGGGGCCGTCCGCGTGACCGGCTCGTCATCCGCCAGGTCGATCGAGAGGACCTGGTCGTCCTGGGTGCAGCCCGCCATCGCCGTGACCACCGCGGCGAAGGCTGCCAAGACCGAGGCGCGTCGCATGAATACGTCTCCTTAGAACGTTTGAAGTATGTTTGCGGGTATGTGGTGAGGGTCCAGAAAATGGCAACGACGATAGCGTCCAGACCCGCAACGGTCAATGGCGTCGTTGAAGGAGACACGCTGACAAATCCATCCGTTTTCAGCCAGCATTCGAGATTCGTGCGCATTGACACCGGAATGGCGTCACCATAGAATTGCGCGCGGACGATCTACGGTGAGCAAGAAAGGCCTGCGTCACGGTCGGGCGCTTTGAAGCCGGACCC
>JGI12419J13241_1000351_pt1 | contig 14473 bp, 8 predicted proteins | sample BGWIniCompost_FD_13241 | JGI IMG/M metagenome (IMG submission 13241)
GGGACACGCAAAAAGAGACCGATCGGTCTCTTTTTCTGGGCTCGCGCCGCTGTCCCTCTTCGCGGTGCGGAAGCGTACGCCCTGGAAGGGACGTCGCCCCGGGAAGGGAGACGAGACGGACGGACAAAAGAGACCGATCGGTCTCTTTTTCTGCGGTACGGCTCGGTCCCCCTCCCCGCGACCCCGACGCGGACGCCGTACCGGGAGCGTCGCCCCTCGGGCGCAGCTTGGTTTCCGTCACCCCTGAAATCTGGAGCGCCGAATCGCCTGTCTCGCGAGAGCTCCCCTATCCCCTGGGTGACCGGCCTGGGATACACTCCCGCGCTACTCACCGCTCGCTGGATGGCGGGCAGGAGCTTCGATTCATGGACGCGTGGCGACGATGGCTGGTGGTAGGTCTGCTCGGCTGGAGCACGTCCTGCGGCGGCGGAAGCAGCAGCGAGGCGACTCCAGACACCCAGGCGCCTTCGTTCGGCGGCGTCACCCGCGCCACGGCCCTCGATGACGGCAGCGCCCGGGTGACCTGGAAGCCGGCGAAGGACGACGTGAGCCCTTCCGCGCGCATCGCCTACCGGGTGTACGCGGCTCGGGCGGGCCGCGACATCGACTTCGGGCGTCCCGTGGCGGTCTCTCCCGCCGGCGCCTCCAGCCTCGGGGTTTCGGGGCTGTCCCAGGGCGTGCCCCTCGAGATCGCGGTGCGAGCGGTCGACGAAGCCGGCAACGAGGACACCAACGACGAGACGGTGAAGGTCACCTTGCCCGACACGGTGGCGCCTCAGTTCGCGGGCGTGGGTGAGGTCACCGCCCTCTCCGCCTCCTCCCTCGAGGTCCGCTGGCCCGCGGCGAGGGACAGCGTCGGGGTGGAGAAGTTCCTCGTCTACTTCTCCGACGACCCGAACCCCTTCGGCGCCAAACCCCGGGAGCTGCCCGCGGACGAGCGCAGCACCGTCTTCAAGGACCTCGACGAGGCGACCACCTATTTCGCCGCGGTCCGGGCGGTCGATGGCGCGGGGCACCACGACGGCAACCGCAAGATCGCCTCCGCCTCGACCCTCGACGCCACGCCCCCGGACTTCGCGGGCATCGACACCCTCGTCGCCGGCGGCACCGCCGTCATGGCGCGCTGGTCCCCCGCCACCGACAACGTCACGGCCGCCGCGGACATTCGCTACCGCGTCTACGCCGCGGAGGATCCGGACGAGCTCGACTACGACACGCCCACCGAAGAGGTCACGGGCAACGACTACGTGATCCTCACGGGGCTCCCGCCGTCCACGTCCCTGTCCGTGGTGGTGCGGGCCGTAGACGAGGCGGGCAACGAGGACGACAACGACGAGGTGGCCACCGTCGCCCTCGGTGACGCCGACGACGTCACGCCCCCCACCTTCGCTGGGGCGGAGGCGGCCACGGCGCTCGGCGCACGGACGATCCGCGTGAGCTGGAGCCCCGCCACGGACGATCTCTCCCCCCCCGACGTCCTGCTCTACGACGTGTGGTACTCCACCGTGGCCGACGGCCAGGATTTCCTGGGCCCTCCGCAGGCGACCTCGGCGCCGGGGGCCACCTCCGTCGACGTGACGGAGCTCGAGCCGGGCACGACCTACTACTTCAAGGTGCGCGCCCGCGACCTGCAGGGGCTGCGGGACACCAACCAGATCGAGGTGTCGGCCACGACGGTGTTGGACGACACGCCGCCGGTGTTCCGCGGCGCCGGGCTCGTCCGAGGAGAGAACGCCACCACCCTGCGCGTCTCCTGGCTGCCCGCCACGGACGACACCTTCCCCCAGACGAGCATCGTCTACGAGGTGTACGTCGCCACCGCCAGCGGCGCACAGAACTACGGCACGCCCACCGTCACGGTCACCGGCCAGACCTGGGCGGAGGTCACGGGGCTCGAGCGAGAGACGACCTACTACGTCGTCGTGCGCGCCCGCGATCCCGAGGGGAACGGGGAGGAGAACGAGAACGAGGTCGAGGGCTCCACGCTCCCGGATACGACCGGCCCCGTCGTGGCGACGACGCCGACCGCCGCCGCCACCTCGGAGACCTCGCTCCAGGTCAGCTGGGTCGACGCCGTGGACGACAGCTACTCCGCCGAGGAGCTCATCTACACGGTCTACTACTCCAAGAAGAGCGGCGGCCCCTACGAGAAGGGCCCCACCACCGCGGCCGGCGTCACCACGGCGGAGCTGACCGGCCTCACCACCGACGTCCGTTACTACATCGTGGTCCGTCCCGTGGACCCCTCCGGGAACCAGGGCTCCTCCCCGGAGACCTCCGCCACGCCGAGTGACGACGACGAGCCCCCGACGTTCACGGGCACTCCCGTCTTGAGCGCGACGACCCTGCTCAGCGGCGGCGAGCTGCGCAACCGCGTGACGGTGACCTGGACGCCCGCGACCGACGCCGGAACGCCCCAGGAGGCCATCGCCTACGAGCTCTGCCGCGCTGTCGACGCCGCCTGCGCTCCCTTCGTCGTGCACGCCAGGACGGCCCCGGGCGCCACCACCCACACCTTCGAGGGGCTGCTCGTCGACTCGCCCTACTACTTCACGGTGCGGGCGGTGGACGCGGCGGGCAACGTCGCGGCTCGTCCTGCGGTGACGGCGGCTCCGCCGACGGCTCCCGAGGCGCCCGTCGTCGCCAACGACTCGGCGCGGCAGGCGAGCGTCACCTGGACCGCGACGACGTCGAGCGTGTTCACCAACCTCCGCTACTCCATCCAGTACTGGGACGCGTGCCGCGCGCCGAACGGCTGGGTGACGGAAGAGACCACCTCGGTCCGCACGGAGGGGGCCACCACCCTGGTCAAGGGGTATTACGGGCCCAACGCCGCCCGGGTGGTCGCCATCGACGGGTTCGGGAACGCGACCTTTGGGCCCGCTGGCGAGGTCTACCGGAGCGGCTCCGCCCTGGCGAGCGCCGTGCTGCAGCCCCTCTGGGATCAGAGCTGCAATACCGGCGCGGGCTGCCACGGGCCGGCCGCGGGCATCTATGTCTCCTGGACCACGGCCACCGCCAAGCAGGCGCCGAGCCCGGGTGGGTATCCCACCGCTTCGGTCCTCACCACGAGCACCGATCCCGCCGACAGCCGCATGTACGATCGCATCCTCACGGGGAACATGCCGCCAGCGTCCCCCCTGCCCGAGGACCTGCTGTGCAACCTCGGGGAGTGGATCCTCGACGGCGCGCCCTGAGCCCCGTCGCGCGGCGGCGCTTACGACGAGCTCACGGACAGAACACGCCGCGCGGCGGGACCGCCACCGACACGAACGCCGGCCGGACCCGCGGCGGCGCCCAGTTGCTGAGGCGCTTGCGGATGTCGGGCGCGAGCTGGGTCCCGACGATCGACCACGCGTCGACGGTGTAGTTGTCACCGCTCTGCTGCTGCAGCAGCAAGCTCCGCGTGTACGGCTCGAAGGTCATGCCCTGCCCGTTCACGCTCACGGCCTTGGTCATCTCCATGCGGTCCGCGTCGTCGACCAGCGCGCCGGCGACCATCGGCTGCGCCTGGGGGACCATCACGTAGAGGACGGACTGACAGGGATCCACCGCGGCGACGCGAGGCTGCGCGCTGCGCTGGCGCAGGGACAGGGTCTCCTGGACCTGGTGGGTGCGCGTCGTCAGGTAGATCGCGCTCTGCCCGAACTCGTCCTCGAAGTCGGGCACCACGGCCACGACGAGGTTCGCCCCCGGATCGAAGCCGATGCTCCCCTGGGAGGCCCCCGGGCTCGTGACGGGCGCCTCCACGAGCTTGACCGGCGCGAACTCCTGCACCCCGTCGCCGTCCACCTGGATGCGCCGGAGCTCGACGACGCAGCGCTCGGGCGCTCCTGGGCAGTCGAGGGACAGCACGTGCACTTCTCCGCCGGCGCTGCTCGGCGCGCCCACGGCACCCCACAGACCGTCGGGGTACTGCGCCGTTCCCTTCAGGGAGATGTCGGAGAGATCCTTGGTGTCGAAGACGCTGAGCTCCCCGCCATCGCCCAGGACGGCCAGGTTGCCGTTCAGGGCGAAGACGTGGACGGGGTCGACCGGGGCCACCACCTGGGCCGCCTCGGACTCGTAGGCCCACTCGCCCTGTCGGCGATCGAACCGGGCGGCGCGCACCTCGTCGCCCTGGATCAGGAACCAGAGATCCCGCTCCGCCTCGTGCACGGCGGCCCCATAGTTGCCCGTGAGGCGCGCGAGCTCCTCACCGGTCTGGGGCGACAGGGACAGGAGCACCGCGGCTCCGTCTTCTTGTCCGCCGACCACCACCAGCCCGGGCTCCACCTCGACGACGGGAGCGCCACCTTGCCCTCCCGATCCCCCACCGGACCCGGAGCTCGCGCCAGCGAAGCCGCCGGTGTTGTCCGCCGAGAACCCGGCGACTTCATCGAAACCATTGATCAGGCTGCACCCGGCGATGGCCAAGAGCACGCCGAGGGGAGCCAGCCTGCGAGGGAGGGCGAACGTCATCAGTTGTCTAGCGCTCCTTGGGCGATCCACAGCTCGATCGTGGCGATGTGTGCGTCCGACAGGTAGTTGCCGTCCTGGGGCATGCGCGCGGGCATCTGCTGCTCCGGTGGGAGGGCCGCCACGGGGCCCGTGCCCTTGATGCGGTGGATGAGGTGGCTGTCCTCCGGGTTGCCCGGGGCGACGAGCTTGTAGCCCGCGCCCAGGAGGGTCCGCGACTCCACGTCGACCATGTCTTGATAAGCCGTGCTCGCGGTCAACCCGACGCCCACCGCGGGGGCCGCGCCACCGTGGCAGTTGTTCGAGGCGCATCCTCGCGCCCCGAAGATGCCGAGCACGTTCACCTGGAAGCTCACGAAGGTCGTGAAGGGGACCTCCGGCTCCGGCTTGCTCCGGTTCGCCCCGTCGTCCCGAGCCAGCACCACCATGTAGTACGTGGTGTTCGGATCGAGGGCCTCGACGGTCATGCCCGTCGCGCCCGGCTCGCTCGTGACCCAGGGCTCCCCGTCGAAGTCGAAGCCGCCGGACTCCGACGCGAGGAACACGTCGTAGACGATGTCCTCCGTCGGCGTCTGGTTGTCCGTCGCCGGAAGCCAGCTGACGTCGACGGAGCTCGACGTCACGTTCTCCATGGTCAAGATGCCGCCGAACGCCGGCGCGACGTCGTCGTCCTTGGTCCGGGCGGACTGGACGCGCTCGTTGGCGTCCACGTTGCCCGAGGGGTCCTCCGCCCGGCACAGGACGTAGTAGGCGGTGTCGCGGTCGAGCCCCGTCACGACCCCGCTCGTGGCCCCCGTCACCTGCAGATCGGGAGCGCGGAGATTGAACCCGTCCGGCGTCTCCGCCGCGTAGACGTTGTAGATGATGTCCTCGGGAGCGGCGATGTCGTCCCGCGCCTCCTCCCAGGTCACCAGGATGCTGCTCGCGGTCCTGCCGACGGCCGCCTTGCACCCCGCGAAGACCGGCGCGATCTCGTCGGGCCCGGAGGTCGCACGCACCACCTCCTCGTTGCCGTCGAGGTTGCCCGCCGCGTCCGCCGCCTGCACGACGAAGAAGTACTCCGTGTCGGGCTGCGGCAGGGTCACGGTCAGGCGCGTGGCCCCCGGCAAGCTGGTGCCGATGGGGTTGTCGAGGTCCACGTCGTCCTCCGTCGGCCCGGCGTAGACGAAGTACCGCAGCGCCCCGGCGGTCGTGAGATCGTCGGAGGCCGCCTCCCAGGAGAGCCGCACGGCCGCGCCCGGGGCGCCCTTCGCGCTCTCGAGCCCGTCGAAGCGCGGCCCCTCCGTGTCCTCTGTGGTGGTCGTCTGGACGATCGCGTCGTTCGGCACCTCCGTGCCGTCCACGACCGCGCGCACGGTGGCGTGGTAGGCCGTGTCCTCCTCGAGCCCGCCGAGGACCACCGTGCTGCTCCCCTCCGGCAGCACCGCCTGGGGGACCCCGAAGTTGAAGCCGTCCTCCTCGGTCGCGAGATAGACGTGGTAGGAGACGCCGCTCTCCTCCGCGGGGAGCCACGCGACGAGCACGCTCGTGGGCGACACCGGCCCCGCTCCCTGCACCCCGTCGAAGGTCACCGTCGGCAGCTCGTCCGCCTCCGGGGCGAGCACACACCGGTCGCCGCGCTCGACGGTGCCGGGCCCACAGCTGACGGAAGAACAGCTCAGGAGCCCCGGCGCACCCAGACACAGCGCGCCCAGACACAGCGCGGACAGATGCAGCCCGGACAGGAGCCCGGCATGGCGGCGCCGAAAAGCGCGCCGAGCGGCGACGGCGCGCTGCTGCAGGGCACCGTGTTGCTCGAAGATCCCCTCTTGCTCGGATCCAGGAGCAACGGTCTCCTCGGGAGCAACGGAGAGCGGTGACTCGTGCGCGGAAACCTTCGACGCACGAAGGAAGCGATCGTTCATGGGCAAGCTCCACACCCGCCGTCAACTGACGGACGACAGGCCGGAGGTTACTGCGCCCGACCCTCTCGCTGCTAGGGCAATGTAAGAGCCCCGGCCCGGGCCTCGATTCCGCTCTCGCTGCGCTCCGCGCCGAAGGAACCACACCCGACCCCTCGGGCCTCCCCGAACGTCGGTGCTGGGTCCTCCGCCCCCGGGGGCCGTGTTCGTGCTACCCAGGCGCATGGGGATCATTCTTTCCTGGCTCACGATCTCTCTGGGGCTGTGGGTCGCCGACAAGGTGCTCGCGGATTTCCGGATCGAAGGCGGGGCGAGCAGCTACCTGCTCGTCGGGGCGGTCGTCGGGGNGCTCCACTTCCTGCTCGGCTGGCTCCTGTTCGGGGTGCTCGCCATCGCCACCCTCGGCATCGGCTACCTCCTGAGCTTCATCACCCGCCTGGTCGTGACCGCGATCATCCTGAAGCTCGCCGACGCCCTGAGCTCCCGCTTCACCATCCGCGGCTTCTTGCCCGCGCTCTGGGCGTCCGCCTTGATGGCGCTCGTGAGCATGGGCGTGGATTGGATCGTCCGCTGACGAGCCGCCCACCGCCGGGGTCAGCTACCGCCGCACCCATCCGCCGCACCCATCCGCCGGGGCGGCGGCCGCGGGCGCTAGCCGCTCTGGCCTGGCCCGGCGCTGCGTGCTACCGCGGGGCCCGCGATGGCAACGACCTCATCGACCGGCGCTGGCGCTCCGCCTCGGGTGCGCTTCGCCCCCTCCCCCAGCGGTTATCTGCACATCGGCGGCGCGCGCACGGCGCTGTTCAACTGGCTCTGGGCCCGCAGCCAGGGCGGCACCTTCGTGCTGCGCATCGAGGACACGGACGAGGAGCGCTCCAGCCTCGACAGCGTGCGGGCCATCCTCGACTCCCTGCGCTGGCTCGGCCTCGACTGGGACGAGGGACCGGAGGTCGGCGGCGAGTTCGGCCCCTACTTCCAGAGTGAACGTAAGGAGCGCTACCGGGAGGCGGCCGAGAGCCTCATCGCCGCCGGCAAGGCGTACCGCTGCTACTGCACGAAGGAGGAGCTCGACGCCCAGCGGGAGGCCCTCAAGGCGAAGAACCCGAAGGCGCAGTTCGTGTACCCGGGGACGTGCCGGGATCGCACCGATCAGCCCGACCTCGAGCACGTGGTCCGCTTCAAGGCCCCGACCGCCGGCGCCACCACGTTCCACGACCTCGTCTTCGGCGCCATCACCACCCCGAACGAGCAGCAACAGGACTTCGTCATCGTCCGCCGCAACGGCCTCCCGCTCTACAACCTGGCGGCGGTGGTCGACGACCACGACATGCGCATCACGCTCGTGGCTCGGGGGCGGGATCACATCGGAAACACCCCCCAGCAGGTCCTGCTCTACGAGGCCTTCGGCTGGGAGCTGCCCGCCTTCGCCCACCTGCCCATGATGCTGTCTCCCCAAGGGGAGAAGCTGAGCAAACGCCACGCCGCCGTGAGCGTCTCCGAGTACCGCGACCGCGGCTACACCCCCGAGGGCGTGCTCAACTACCTGGTCCGCTTCGGCTGGTCCTACGGCGACCAGGAGATCTTCAGCCGGCAGGAGCTCATCGAGAAATTCAGCTGGGACCGGGTGAACAAGAGCGACGGCAAGTTCGACGCGGCGAAGTTCGCCGACGTCGCCTTCGAGCACCTGAAGCGCCCCGAGCTCACCGACGACGAGCGGTACCTGGACGAGGTCGTGCCGTTCCTGGCCCAGGCGGGCATCGAGGATCCGCCGCGGGATCGCTTGCGCCAGGCCTTGCCGCTGATCCGTGAGCGCGCGCGGGATCTCGCGGACGCCGCCCACCACCTGGACTTCTACTTCCGCGAGCCCCCTCGGATGGATGAGAAGGCCGTCAAGAAGTTCCTGGTCCCGGACGCGGCGCCGCACCTGGAGGCCCTCGCGGACGCCTACGCCGCCCTCGGCGAGTGGGACGCCAACAGCCTGCAGGGGTGCCTCGAGGGCTACCTGCAGCAGAAGGAGCTGCCCATGAAGGCCGTGGCGCAGCCGGTGCGGGTGGCCTTGTCCGGCCGCACCGCCAGCCCCGGTCTGTTCGAGGTCATGGCCGTGCTGGGCCGCGACCTGACCCTGACCCGCCTCCGACGCGGCGCGGCGCTGGCCCGCGGCGCCGGCAGCGCCGCCTGAACCGGCGCTCCTCCTCCTCCGCGCTCCGGCGTCGCGGACGCCGGCGAGACCGCTCGTGAACTCGTCCCCGAAGTTTCCCAAGATCTCGTTCCCCACCGAGGCGCTGCCGGAGTTCTCTCCCTGGCAGGCCCTCGCGGAGGAGCCCCTCGTCCGCGCCTTGACGCCGGTGCCGGTGCTCCTGCTCGTCGCCCCGGTGCTGTGGGCGTTCTTCCGCAAGAGCTGGCTGGAGATCGAGCGCGAGAGCCGGCTCGCCCGGAGCTTCGAGTTGCCCGACGCGCCACCGGACTACCGCCCGGCGGCGTGCCTGCTCATCACGGCGGTGGTGCTCACCGTCCACGAGTACTTCGGGGGCAGGAGCTTCTTCGAGGGAGCGATCCGCCCCACCCTGGTGGCCCTCGAGGAGCGAGGACACGAGTGGCCGAAGCTCGCCCAGTACGAGGAGCTGTGGGGCTACGCCTGGTGGTCCGCGGCGCGCGTCCTCGGCTACGTGATCGTCCCCGTCATCGCCTGGAAGCTGCTGTTCCCGCGAGACCGCGTCCTCGACATGGGCCTCCGCCTGCGCGGCTTCTTTCAGCACGCGTGGGTGTACGTGCTGTGCCTGTTCATCGTGCTCGGGGCGATGGCGGTGGTGGCCCGCCAGCGGGATTTCCTGACCTACTACCCCTTCTACAAGGCGAGCTCCCGGAGCTGGAGCGACTTCCTCATGTGGGAGGCGATGTACTTCGCCCAGTTCTTCGCCCTCGAGTTCTTCTTCCGCGGGTGGATGCTCTCGGCGATGCGGCGCTCCCTCGGGGTCTCGGCCATCTTCGTGATGACGGTGCCTTACTGCATGATCCACTACGGCAAGCCGTACCTCGAGGCGCACGCCGCCATCATCGCCGGCGTCGTGCTCGGCTCCCTGGCGATGCGCTCGCGCAGCATCTACGCCGGCTTCCTGGTGCACATCGCGGTGGCCTTCCTCATGGACATCCTGGCCCTCCACTCCCGCGACGCCCTGCCGACCTCCTGGTGGCCCTCCTGAGGAGGGGCCTGGAGGAGCCGCCCGGCGCGGGCTCCGCACGGACGGCGCAGGCTCCCCCTCCATCGCCCCATCCAGCCGCTCGCTCTCGGCACCCGACCCCACCGCGCGCGCTCCCCCGATCCCACGGACGCCCCCCGAGCGGCGCCCACTTGTGCAGCGTTGCGGGGTCGGCGCGGGTGGGCTAGACGCAGGACCCCTCCAATGATGCCCGAGCAAGCGAATCGTTCCCGGTCCCGAGCCGGTCGGCATTCGGACGCGGTACCTTCCGAGCCCATGCCCTCGGAACCCCCCAGCGCGTCCGACGTCAGCGCCCTCGGCGCGGCTCCCGAGCCCTGGACTCCCCAGCGAGCTGCTCGGCACTACCACGTGCGTGGTTGGGGCTCCCATTACTTTTCGGTGAACGACGCCGGGCACGTCCAGGTCACGCCGGATCCCGAGAGCGAGCACAGCATCGATCTGTTCGAGCTCGTCGAGGATCTGCGAGAGCGCGGGCTGGACCTCCCGCTGCTGATCCGCTTCCCCGACATCATCGGGCACCGCATCCAGCGCCTGAACGAGGCCTTCGCCAAGGCCATCGAGGAGTACCAGTACGAGGGGCGCTACCGCGGCGTGTTCCCGGTGAAGGTGAACCAGCAGTCTCACCTGGTCGAGGACGTCGTGCGCTTCGGCAAGCGCTTCGACTACGGCCTCGAGGCGGGCTCCAAGCCCGAGCTCCTCATCGCCCTGAGCGCGATGAAGGACAACGGCGGCCTCATCATCTGCAACGGATACAAGGACAAGACGTACATCGAGACGGCCCTGCTCGCGCAGCGCCTCGACAAGACGGTGATCGTCGTCCTCGAGCGCCTCGAAGAGGTCGACGTGGTGCTCCGCGCCTCCGAGCGCCTCGGCATCCGTCCGATGCTCGGCGTCCGCGCCAAGCTCACCACCCGCGGCGTCGGTCGCTGGGCGGAGTCCACGGGCGATCGCGCCAAGTTCGGGCTCTCGACCGCGGAGATCGTCCACCTCGTCGATCGCCTGGCCGCCGCGGACATGCTCGACACCCTGCAGCTGCTGCACTTCCACATCGGCAGCCAGATCTCGAGCATCATCCCCATCAAGAACGCCCTGCAGGAGGCCGCCAACATCTACGTGGAGCTCGCCAAGATGGGCTGCGCCATGGGGTACCTGGACGTCGGCGGCGGCCTCGCCATCGACTACGACGGTTCCAAGACCGACTTCCACGCCTCCAAGAACTATCACGTCCAGGAGTACGCGGACGACGTCGTCCACCACATGCAGGAGGCCTGCAAGAAGGCGGGGGTCCCTGCGCCGACCCTCGTCACGGAGAGCGGTCGCGCCGTCGCCGCGCACCACTCGGTGCTCGTGTTCGAGGTGCTCGGCGCCAACGAGATCCGCTTCGGCGAACCCCAGGCACCCGCGCCCGACGCGAACCGGGTGCTCCACGAGCTCTACGAGACGTACCAGAACATCAAGCCGAAGAACGTCCAGGAGGCCTTCCACGACGCCAGCCAGGCGAAGGAAGAGGCCCAGAACCTCTTCAAGTACGGTTACCTGAGCCTGCGCGAGCGCGCCCACGCGGAGCGCCTGTACTGGCACTGCTGCGAGAAGCTCGCCACGACGCTCAAGCGCGTGAAGTTCGTGCCCGAGGAGCTCCACAACCTCGATCGCACCCTCAGCGCCATCTACTACTGCAACTTCTCGGTGTTCCAGTCGGCGCCGGACATCTGGGCGATCGATCAGCTGTTCCCGATCATGCCCGTGCACCGCCTCGACGAGGAGCCGACGGTGCGCTGCACCCTCGCGGACCTCACCTGCGACAGCGACGGCGTGGTCGACCGCTTCATCGATCTGGAGGACGAGCGGCACACCCTCGACGTCCACCCCTTCGATCCGGAGAAGCCCTACTACCTCGGCATGTTCCTGAACGGCGCCTACCAGGAGATCCTCGGCGACCTCCACAACCTCTTCGGGGACACGAACGCCGTTCACATCAAGCTCACCGAGGACGGCTACGAGATGGATCACGTCGTCAAGGGCGACTGCATCGCGGAGGTGCTCCGCTACGTGCAGTACGATCCGGACGCGATGGTGGAGAACGTGCGTCGGCAAGCGGACCGCGCCGTGAAGAAGCAGAAGCTCACCAACGAGCAGATGCGCACGCTGATGCACCACTACGAAGCCTCCCTGCGCGGCTACACGTACCTGACGGACGACTGAGTAGCCCTCGGGTCAGGGACCGCGGTCGGCAGGCCAACGAGGTCCGGCACCGTCTCCTCGAAGGCGGGCTCGCCGACTGCCAAGCCCCCGCCAGGTGGAGACTCGATCGCAGGCGTGCCGTCGATTCCGTAGGAGGCGACTCCTGGCAACGAATCACGCCGCTTGCGGTTGATGCTCGCTTCTAGGGGGAGGCAGTTCCAAGGACGGTCGGGTCCGCCTCGCGATCGAACGGACGGCGCCAATAGCATCGGTACTGCCGGGGCGCGCCCACGAACCCGCCGTCGAACGTCAAAGGTCCATTTTCGCGAGCGCCGCCTTTCGCGCCTTGCGCCACGCCTCGAGCCGCTGCGCGACCTCAGCCGCCCTGGGATGGTTTGACGCTGCCAGGCCCTGGAGAGCCTCCACCGCAGACCGCGCACGACCTCGATTCTCCTCCTTCACCGCGAGCGCGCTGAGCTCGAGGAACCGGTCGATGAGCTCGATGGAGGGGAAGAAGTCCAGGTACGGGCTGAGCAGGAGCAACGTCACGGACCACCCCTCCTGGTCCTCGAGGTGGCTGGCGAACAGTCGTTTACGTTGGTCGGCCGGGAGTCGCTCGAGCAGCCGTCGAGTGAGTTCGACTCCGCGATGGGACCCGAGCCGTACCAAGCGCGCCCACTTGTCGGGTAACGACTCGCCCTCCGGCAGTGTCTCCAAGATCGGCTTGAGGACGAGCAGGGAGCTCCTCGCGGTGATCCGCTGGCGTTCCGGAACGCTCGTATCCCAATCCAACCTGCCCCACAGCTGCACGGCGTAGCGCTCCGCCCAGTCTGCGTCCTTTGCGGAGAGCGCATCCAGGCAGGCGTAATAGGCGTCATCGGGCGGGGACCCTATGGATCCAGCGCCGAAGGCCGCCTCACCGAGCACTTCGGCAAATTGTTGGAGCGTCAACCTCTCGCGAAGGTACTCGTAGGCCTGCTTCCTTCGCTGTAGACCGCCGGCGTTCCAGCGCGCGAGCAACTCACGGACGCTGCGCTTCTGACCGTCTTCGTCCTCCACATCCATGTCGAAGGCGGTCGCGGTCGCGAGCCCGAGCCAACGTCGGCGCTCCCAGCAGCGCGCTGGCAGCCCGAAGCCATGGAAAGGTGCTGGCGTATCGTGCTCCGAGAGCTTCTCGAGCACTTGGCGTTGAAGCGGCGTGAGCTCGGAAAGTCCGCCGGGGAGGTCTTCGGCCTGCCGCCACAGCAGGTTCATCGTCGTCATCGTCCACGCCGTCGCGCGTCGCGCCGGCTCCTGTGCTTTACCCAGCCGGACCACCGCGTCGGCCAGGGCGTTCGTCATGGCCTCCAAAGCGCCCGCGCCCCGGCGGCCCACGGAGCGGGCCAACAGGCAGTCCAGGTTCCCTTCATCGAAGGGAAAGCGCTCTTCTTCACACGAGGGACGGCTCGTCAGATCGGCGAACAGAGTGGCTGCTCGCCGCGCCTCGGAAGGCGTGGCGTCCTCGTGAGCGCTGGCGTAGGCCTGGCCGCAGCACCACGCCGCTCGTTGCTCGATGGCTGCGTCGGGCGCTGGCTCGGGCACGTCCCAGGGCAGCTTCGCGTAGCGACACGACAGGCCCAGCGCGACGAGCAGAGAGCTGGCGACGAGCGGGTCTCGCTCCACGTCGAGCCGCTTCCGCAGGTGCTCCGCGGATTTTCCTGCTGCCCCCGGGAGAAAGGCCAACGCGAACGCGGCGGCGGAGCGCGTCGCCGGCTCCTCGGCGTTCAACTCGGCGCTCAGCTTCGGAGCGAGCTTCAGCGCCGCCTTGTATGCCGCCTGGGCATCTGGATTGTCGAAGCGCTTGGCGAGGACCGGGTCTTCCAGGTCGAGCCCGTAGTCAATCACCGTGCGGTGGTTGCCCGTGACGACCTCGGTGAGGAGCCGCATGGCGAGCGCTCGCGCAGCGAACTTGGGGGCATCGAGCAGCTTCGCGATCTCGTTGACCACGCGGTTCGGCTTCGGTCCCCAGCTCCGCGTGCCGAACAGCTGCGGCCCCAAGTTCCAAAGGAAGGGCGCCTGCTGTTCAGGAGGCAGCTCGACGACGCGAGGGAGCTGTTTGAGAGCGTGGTTGAACATGTCCATATCAGAAGGTTCCTAGGGTTCCGAGCGCGGATGTCTGTCTGCCGTAAACGCTCTGGGCACGGCGGTAGTTGACCCATCGGCCGTTGTTCCGCCGGTATGCGTTGAGTAGGTTCCTACCGTTTCTCGTTCTGCCTGGGTTCGATGCCGCACCACCGCTATACCGCAGCCGATTGTTCGTCGGCCATGAGTAGTTGACGTCGCAGCCCCGGCCGGAAAATTCCATCATGCGCTTGTGACACTGCGGGCAAGGCGGGTAGCGCCCGTCCAAAGACATCTCGGCCCCACTGAGCTGCTCCTGGTCGAAGTTTCCTTCGGCCCACTCCATTGCCTTGCGCTCCGAGTGGCAGGTCGTTCGCGTCCGCATACCCGTGTTTTCGCGGCCCGGGAAGTTTGGGTCCTCGGCCCAGCCCGACGCAAAGCCCGGTTGCATTTGACCGCCCGGCGTGTGCCGAACCTGACTCTCGGGCCTAAATTCCTCGTCACCAACTCGTAAGACACAGGTTGCCGTATGCGGCCACAGCCCCAACGGATCGATCCAGGAGATCGGGTTGGTGGCGTAGTAGTAGTGGTTCTCGCCGGCCTGCAGGCCGAACG
>JGI12419J13241_1000354_pt1 | contig 14431 bp, 10 predicted proteins | sample BGWIniCompost_FD_13241 | JGI IMG/M metagenome (IMG submission 13241)
GGCGGCAAGCCAGCCACCCCTACGGCTGGCGCGCCGGGCAAGCGCGTAACCGGCGCAGACGCCGGCCATGCCGGCAAAGAGCGTCGCGATGCGCCCCACGAATACCGGCGCGTTCCGGGGATCGAAGGCGGCGATCAACCAGTGATTGATGATCTTGCCGTCGCTGATTTGCCAGAAGGGATGAAGGTTCCAGACCTCAACCGCACGGGTGAGATGCAGCCCTTCGTCGTTGTGCAGAGGTAGAGCGTCCAGCGCAGGCAGGCGTGTTGCCCAGTAAAGGAGCGCGAGGACGACGATGAGGGCGTAGCGCAACGATAATCTCCCGTGCGTGCCTCAAACTGAAAAAGCCCGCCTGTGCGCGAGCTTTATGTCGATGTGTGATCCGGCGATGAAGCGGTCTATTCGACCTCTTCTTCGCGCCCGCGCTGACCTTCTTTGTACCGGTATGTAATGCGACCGCGCGTGGGATCGTAGACACTCATCTCGACGCGAACCCGGTCGCCCAGCAGAATGCGGATGTAATACTTACGCATCTTGCCGGAGAGATAGGCTAGAATTCTGTGGCCGTTGTCCAATTCAACCAGAAATTGGGTGTTGGGCAGGGCTTCTACCACAGTGCCTTCGACTTCGATCTTATCATCCTTTTTTGCCATAGCATTCCTTTTGCTCTGTCGTTACCGTTGTAAAACAAGAAGCCGCTGCCGGGATAGGGGCAGCGGTCATCGAAATACATATCAAACCGCCCGTGTACAGCGCTTAGCGAGACATCGCTTTGCGCTGGCGACGGCGCGCCCGGCGGATAGCTTTCTTCTTTTCGATTCGGCGTAGCTCGCTCTTGGAGATATGCCAGCGCTTGCGGCGAACGGTGCTAAGGATGCCACTGTTGGTGACACGCTTGCGGAAACGCCGCAGCAGTGACTCCTGCGATTCATTCGGTTTCAGGGTTACTGATGCCATACCTTCGCTACTCACCTCCTCTCCAGTCGAAAGTCAATTATCGAGCAGACACCGCTCGGAATTTACTCAGCCGATTCAGCTCGACTCGTTGATTCTACAGCAAGGTCGTCATTTTCGCTACCGCCAGCTTGAGCGGCGGCTTCGGCAGCGGCGCTCTCCCAGCGTTCGCGCTCTTCCGCCGACACTTCCTTCAGGCTGAGGCCAAGACGCTGCTTTTCAGATTCAATGCTGATCACGCGCATAAGCAGTTTCTGGCCTTCGCGCAGCACCAAGGTTGGGTCTTCGGGGGCCGGGTCGCTGATCTGGCTGGTGTGCAACAGGGCTTCGATGCCCGGTTCCAGACTGATAAACGCGCCAAACTGGGCCACTCGCGAAACCGTGCCTTCAACCAACTGGCCGACGTGGTACATTTCGTCCACCAGCGCCCACGGGTTTTCCTGAAGGCGCTTCAGGCTCAGGCCGATGCGCTTGCCCTCAGCGTCGAGGCGCAGAATGTAGACCTTGACTTTATCGCCCACCTTCAGCAGCTCGCGCGGGTGGTTCACGCGGTGCCAGGCGAGTTCGGAAATATGGATCAGACCGTCAGCACCGCCAAGATCGACGAACGCGCCGAAGTCGCGCAGGCCACTGACCGTGCCTTCCACGCTCTGGCCTTCCTGAAGTTGATCGAGCAGGCGTTCCTTGCGCGCTTCACGGTCTTCACGCTGGGCATCGCGCTGGCTAAATACCAGACGGCGGCGCTTGCGATTGACCTCAATCACCTTGAGTTTCACCGTCTGGCCGATAAGCCGGGCCATGCGCGCTTTGCGGTCATCTTCGTTCAGGCCGCGCGGCAGGTCGAGAACGTGACTGGCGGGGACAAAGCCGCGCAGATTGCCGAAGGGGACGATCAGCCCGCCGCGGTTCGCGTCGGTGACCACGCCTTCCCAAATCTCATCGTTATTCATCAGCTCTTCGGCGGCTTTCCAGTCCGTACTCTGCTGCGCCTGCGAAACTGACAGGACGAGGTTGCCGTCTTCGTCTTCGGTGCGGACGATCATGACGTCGATTTCCTGGCCGACGGTGAACTGCGAGGCCTCCACGCCCATCCGCTCCAGATCCTTGCGCGGCACAATGCCATCGCGCTTGAGCCCGACATCCACAATCAAGCCATGATTATCGACGACCAGCACCGTGCCGGTGACGATATCGCCTCGTTCCGCCTCTTCTTCGGCGAGCGAAGCGTCGAGCAGCGCAGCGAAATCCACATCGCCTGCTGCAGGGTCCAACATGTACTCAGTCTGCATCTATGCCCCCCACGGGTGAATTTTGGTATCCTGCGGGCGGGAATGGGGCAAAATAAAGCCCGGCTCACTCAAGCCATCAAGGCAGAGCTACCGAGCTGTTCGCTGTTGGCAGAGGTCAAAAACACGTGTCAATCTAGCGCAATAAGCCGGCACGCCGGCGTGTCGCCATCCCCTTCCGTAAGATGGGCCGGATTATAGAATTGGCCTCTCGCTTTGTCAAGCGAAGCCTCGCCGCGAGTAGCCGAAAACCACCTGCACAGCCTGCGTGACCATCGCTCCGCATTAAGCCNCGTCTGTAATCCTCNTTGACATAAATATCGTAAAAAAAGTGGACTAAACGTAAAAAAATTATGAAATCAACGCTTCTCTCCGGGCGCGGCTTCTATACTGAAATCAGCACCTTACCACTCGAGTTTGCCGCGTTTTCGTGTTTCCATCGAGGGAGTTTTTTTACAATCATGAAACCCACTTTGTTCGTTCGTCTGGCGCTGTGCCTGGCGCTTTTGTTGATAACCGGGCTGGCCGTGGTTCCGGCCAGCGCGGACTGTGATCTGGTTTCTTCGAATGGCGATGATCAAGATTATCGCTGCTCCGGCACGGTAACTGATCCGCTTGATGTCGGCAGTGGTAACGACTCCGTCATCATCCGCAATGGAGCGATCCTTGCGAACGAAATTCTGAGTCAGGGCGGTAGCCTGCTGGTGATCGTTCGCAAGGATGGCGTAATCAACAGCCCCAGTCATGCTGTTTGGATGATTGGCGATGGCAACATCATCCTGCGCGGTCAGGGTGCGATCTATGGTTATGACGCCATTCACCTTCAGGGCAATGGCTCGATTGAGATGCTGGGAAACCTGTCTCTCTATGGTGAAACCGTTGGCCTGTGGCTGGAGGGCAGCGGCAACATCAGCAACGCGGGTTATATCGCAGCTGATGAGATTGGCATTCTTCTCGGAAACCCCGGGGACGATATTGAGGCTTTCTTGTTCAACCCGCTTGATACATCGGGAACTATCACCAATGATGGGGTGATTGAAAGTGGTATCGCCGGGCTTGTTCTGGTCGGAAGTGGTGAGATTGCCAACAGCGGCTATGTCGATGGCCTCCTGATCGGAACGTTGCTCTATGGTAGCGGCGAGATCAACAACAGCGGCGAAATCAACTCGGACGTCGTTGGCATTCTGCTTGCCGGACGTCTGCCCATCAGCGAAAATGGCCTCGAAAGCCTGGGTTTCGATGGCGGTGGTGTCATCAACAACTGGGGGGAAATCGGCACTGATTATATGCCGCTGGTTGGCATCCTGCTCCTTGGCGATGGCGAAATCAACAACTACGAGGGCGCCAAAATCGCGAGCCAGCTTCTTGGCATCGGTCTGTATGGCAACGGCACGATCAACAATGAAGCGCGCATCCGCGAAACGGGCATCGGCATCGCCCTGATCGGCGAATTGTCTTACGACGACCTTGCGCCGATCCTCGATCCGTTCATCGGCGCCATCTTCAGTGGTCAGGAACCCGATCTTGGCGGCGACTTCCTGAGCAATCTGTCGCAGATCATCAACAGCATCAACTTCGCCGGCGGCGGCACCATCAACAACAGCGGCAACATTCGCGATGTTGGCCTCGGTTTGCTGCTGGTCGGTAACGGCGAGATCAATAACGAAGGCCGCATTGTGGGGAGCGAACTCGGTATCCTCATGTATGGCAACGGCGAGATCAACAACAGCGGCAATATCCGCGAGTCTATGGTCGGCATTCTGGGGCTTGGCCAGATCAGGCTGGATGAAAACGGCCCGATTTTCATGCCTCCAGAGGAACTCGAAGACGTGCCGGCGATCGACTTCCTTGAACAGATTCTCGGTCCGTTTGCAGGCATTCAGGGCAACGTCGACTTTGAGGGCAACATTGTCGTCAACAACGATGCCCGGATTGTGGAGAACCTGCTCGGCATTCTGGTCGCGGGGAATGGCGAGATCAACAACAGCGGCCGCATCAATTCAGACCTGATCGGCATCGGCCTGTTCGGCAACGGCGAGATCAACAACAGCGGCCGTGTCAACGGCGGCGGCGCCGCGATCCTCCTGATCGGCAAATTGGGGCTGGATGAAGAAGGCAACGTCACGTTTGGCGGCGGCGGCACGATCAACAACAGCGGTCGAGCTAAAGGGGACATGGTTGGTATCGCCTTACTGGGTGAAGGGGCGATCAATAACTCCGGCGAAGCCGCTGGCAGCCTCGCGGCGATTACTGGCATTGGCAATGTTAACATCGTCAATGAAGGCCTGGCTGTCGGTGATGTGGCTGGCATTCTTGGCGTGGGCAATACCAATGTCTACAACACTGGCTCCGTGTTCGGAGGCGAAGCTGGCATCGTGATACTGGGCAATGGCACGGTCAATGTCGCCGATGGCTACGTTGGCGGCGGAGCAGCCGCTATCCTCGGCGATGACGGCAACCAGCATGTCAGTATCAACGGTATCGTTGATGGCGGTAACGGCCAGCTTGAAGAGGGGATGCTGCCTTCGACCGTTGATGTGGAGCGGCTGGCCATTGCGCTGAACGGCGGCAACGACAGCGTAACGCTTCGCACAAATGCCGACGTTTATGGCGACATCCTGATGGGCGAGGGCGATGATACGGTCCAGATCATCAGCGGAGCGCAGGTTGACGGGCTGATCGACGGCGGCGGGGAAATCACTGAAGACCTCCTCATCCTCGGCGAGGGCAACTACTGCTACGAAGTGTCTGGCATGACGGATTTCGTTAACCAGAGCCGTCTCTACGCGCAGAGCATCAATCCCGAAGGCGACACCTTCATCTTCGATGGAAACACCTACAGCATTGCGGATTTCGAACGCGTGATCAGCGGCCGCCGCCTTGTCTACTGCGTCGGTATGATCGACGACGGTCGTATCAACGCATATGACATTGGCGCGCCGGTCGCGGGCTACTGCAATGTCGAAGATGGTGTCAACCTGTGGGACATCAACAGCGACGGCAGCGGCGAACCCGACTTCAGCGTCAGCGGCGCGGACATGCGTGCGGCGCTTGAGGTTGCGGTTAACAGCGGCGTGAACCAGTTGATCGCGCAAAGCCCGCGCGGCAACAGCCTGTGGGCGCTGTCCTCGAACGAGTACCAGTTTATGGGGCCGGATCTCAACGAACCCGGCAAGACTTACGTCTATATCTTCTCGCCGGATCGCTGCGGTCCGGGCGCGGCGCTGGGCAACTAGCCTCGAAGCCGAAGCGATACAGGCTCAACCCAACCCTCTCTCCATCGCTCGTAAAGCGGTGGAGAGAGGGAAGGAAGCTGAGCATAGCTCGGCAGGGAAAGCAAGCCCTGTCGAAAACCTTTCGTCACTGGTTTGGCGAGTATCAGACATCACAGGGGCCGGCAGATCACCTCCGGCCCTTTTATTTTGGGCGTCACGTCATGCAAATCCTCACCTAGTGTGAGGGCTTGCGAAAATATCAAAAGTCGAGCTTCAAAAAATCCTCTCCGGCCGGTTTCAAAACAGCGATGGATGTACCGGTTTCCGCCATGACATAGTTCGTTAATTGTCCGGCAACGGTCGCTGAAGATCGGCGAGCGTGTTGCGGAGCCGCGCCATCCTTTGACAACGTTTTCCCGGCGTCTTAAACTAAGGCCACTACGCGCCAGGCGCAAAAGACTATTTTCGTTCATCTCTTTGCCGGGAGGCACTCCTCATGAAAGAGTATACAAGTGACAGGATAAGGAACGTTGTCCTGGTGGGCCACCAAAGCGCCGGGAAAACTTCCCTCGCGGAAGCGTTGTTATACAACACCGGCGCCATCAACCGACTGGGCAGGATTGAAGAAAAGAATACTGTATCCGACTGGGATGAAGAAGAACGCGAACGCGGCCTGTCTATCTCGACGTCGCTCATCCCGGTCGAATTCGAGGACTATAAGATCAATCTGCTTGATACGCCGGGATATACGGATTTTCAGGGCGAGGTGAAAAGCGCCATCCGGGTGGCCGACTCGGTACTGGTGGTTGTTGACGCGGTATCCGGCGTTGAAGTTGGCACGCAGCTTGCGTGGGAGTTTGCCGAGGCCTATCAGCAGCCGATTATCGTCACGATCAACAAGATGGATCGTGAGAATGCCAATTTTGAGCAGGCGCTCGATAGCCTTCGGGAAAACTTTCCCGATTACAAGTTCATCCCCGTCATGCTGCCGATTGGAGCCGAAGCGGATTTCCGCGGCGTGGTCAACCTGCTGACGATGAAGGCCTATTACGATGCGGGCAAGGACCGCGCGGATTTGCCGCCGGAGCTTGAGGAGGCCGCCGCTGCCGCACGTCTGGCTCTGGTCGAAGCTGCTGCCGAGGCCGACGACGCGCTGATTGAGAAATATTTTGCCGAAGGCGACCTGAGCTTCGATGAAATTCGTGACGGCATGCGAAAGGCCGCGCGCGATGCTTATCTGAAGACCGTGCCTGTATTTGTCACGTCGGGCACGAAGAATATCGGCACGATTCCGCTGCTGGAAGCCCTGATCGTCTATGTCGCGCCGCCGGTGGATCGCCGCGTTCAGTACATCCAGCCGGACGGCGAGAAGGCGTTCCTGATGCCGCCGCAAGAGGACAGCGGGCCGCTGGCTGCATATGTCTTCAAGACCACAACCGACCGGTTTGTCGGCACGATGACCTATTTCCGCATTTTCTCCGGCTCGCTGAGCGGCGATAGCCGTTATTACAACGTCAACCGGCAGCAGGAGGAGCGCCTGGGCACTCTGTTGATTTTGCGGGGCAAAGAGCAGATCAGCGCGCCTAATAACGTTCTGCATGCGGGCGATATCGGCGTCGTCACCAAGCTGGCGAATACCCGAACCGGGGATACGCTGACGACCAAGGACAACCCGATCCAGATCACCCAGCCCGAACTACCCAATCCGCTCTATGCGGTCGCGCTGGTTCCGCGGACGCAGAGCGACAGCGCCAAGCTGGGACAGGTCCTCAACAGCCTTGTCGAAAGCGACCCGACATTGCGCTGGCGGCAGGACCCGGACGTGAAACAGACCATCCTCGAAGGCATGGGCGATGTTCACGTTCAGGTAGCCATCAGCCGGGCGGAAAAGCTGGGCGTGAGCGTCGATACCGAGATGCCGCGCGTGCCGTACAAGGAAACCGTCACGGCAACTGCGTCTGCCACCTATCGCCACAAAAAACAGAGTGGCGGCGCGGGCCAGTTTGGCGAAGTCACGCTGCGTGTCGAACCGAACACCGGCAACGGCTTCCAGTTTGAAACCGAGGTGGTCGGCGGCGCGATTTCGGCGACATTTTTCCCATCCATCGAAAAGGGCATCCAACAGGTGCTGGCCGAGGGCATTCTCGCCGGCTATCCGATTGTCGACGTCAAGGCTGTTGTTTACGACGGCAAGATGCATCCGGTGGACTCGAAGGACATCGCCTTCCAGATTGCCGGGCGCGGGGCGTTTAAGGAGGCCTTCACGCAGGCCAAGCCGGTGCTGTTGGAGCCTGTCATGGATGTACAGATTATCGTGCCAGAGCCGATGATGGGCGATATCCTCAGCGATCTGAATACACGCCGGGCGCGAGTGCAGGGTATGGATACTGAGGGCACGAAAAGCACGATCCGCGCGCAGGTGCCGCTGGCTGAAATGATGCGATATGGCAATGATCTTCGTTCGCTGACGGGCGGGCGCGGCATTTACACCATGACGTTTAGCCACTATGAGACGGTCCCGGCCCATCTGGCGCAGAACATCATCGCCCAGCATAAACCGGTTGAGGAAGTGTAGCTCCCTGGCGAAGCGTGAAAAAAGCGGGCTCTCTGGAAAAGAAAAGAGACGCCCGCTTTTTTCTTGCGAGAGCTGAAGCGTTATTCCGTTATTCGATGCCGTCCTGCTTTGACGAGAGGAAAGCCGTATACTCTTCTGCCTCTCGCTCCTCCGTGTCGGATAGGCCGACGATGGCGAGCACGCGGTCGCGCTCGACGACTTCATTTTCGAGCAGTTCCTGCGCCAGCGCATCCAGTTCAGAACGGTGCTTGCGGAGCAGCTCCAGCGCCTGTTCGTGCGCTTCCTTGACCAGCCTCCGCACTTCGGCGTCGATCTTGGCCGCGGTTTCTTCGCTGTATTCACGCCCCTGCGCCAGCGAATAGCCGAGGAAGGGCTGGCGTTCGTCGTCGCCGAAGTTCAGCGGGCCGATGGCGTCGCTCATACCGAATTGGGTGACCATGCGCCGGGCGAGGTCGGTGACGCGCTTCAGGTCGTTTGACGCGCCGGTGGTCACTTCATTGAAGACGATTTCCTCAGCCGCGCGCCCGCCCAGCGCGACCGCCATCTGCGTGCGGATGTAGGCGCTGGGATAGTTGCGCCGGTCATCATCGGGCAGCATGGCGGTAACGCCAAGCGCCTGACCGCGCGGGATGATCGTGACTTTCAGCACCGGGTCGGCTCCGGGCAATAGCGCCGCGACGATCGCATGACCCGCCTCGTGATAGGCCACCAGCCGGCGTTCCTTTTCGTTGGAAAGCGGCGGGCTTTCGGTCCCCAGCAGGATGCGGTCCAGCGCGTCCAGAAAGTCGCTCATCATGATCTTGCGGTGAGAGAGACGGGCCGCAGTCAGCGCGGCTTCGTTCGCCAGATTAGCGAGGTCCGCGCCGGAAAAGCCAATCGTCGCTTTGGAGAGTTGTTCCAGATCGACGTCATCGTTGAGCGGTTTGCCGCGCGTGTGAATTTTCAGGATGCTGAGACGCCCCGCGCGGTCGGGCAGGCCAACGGTGACCTGCCGGTCAAAACGGCCCGGTCGCAGCAGCGCAGGGTCGAGCACGTCGGGGCGGTTGGTCGCCGCCATGACAATGACGCTTTCGTTCTGGTCAAAACCGTCCATTTCGGCCAGAAGCTGGTTCTTTCGTTCTGGTCAAAACCGTCCATTTCGGCCAGAAGCTGGTTGAGCGTCTGCTCGCGTTCGTCGTTGCCGCCGCCGAGGCCCGCGCCACGATGGCGGCCAACCGCGTCGATTTCGTCGATGAAGACGATACTCGGCGCGGCCTGTTTTGCGCGATTGAACAGGTCACGCACGCGCGAAGCGCCGACGCCGACGAACATCTCGACGAACTCGGATGCTGCGATGCTGAAGAAGGCGACGCCGGCCTCGCCGGCCACGGCGCGCGCCATCAGCGTTTTACCCGTACCGGGAGGGCCGACGAGCAGCACGCCGCGCGGGATGCGCGCGCCGAGCGCAATATACTTATCCGGCTCGCGCAGAAAGTCGACGATTTCCACCAGTTCGCGTTTGGCCGCGTCCTGCCCGGCGACATCAGAGAACGTGACGGCCGGTTTCTCGGCGTTGTACTGCTTGGCTTGCGACTTGCCGAAGCCAAAGATACCCGACGCCTGTCTCTGGGTGCGACGCGCGCTCCAGACGAAGAAGGCGATCAGCAGCAGCAACGGGCCGAAATTCAGCAGGAAAATGAGGATTGGCGACGCTTCTACGGTTTCTGCCGCGATGATGACATTGTTTTCGCGCAACGCCTCGGTTAGTGCCGGGTCTTCCACCGGGAGCAGCGTGGTAACGAACCGGTTCGAGGTCCGGGGTGGCACGCCACTCGCCGCCTGAGGCGAATTCGGTGGCGGGTACGTGACTTCGGCGCGGAAGCGGCCTGTGGCACGATCGGCCTGAAGCACCACTTCTTCGACATTGCCCGACACAACCTGGTCGTAAAACACCGAGTATGGAATTTCAATCGGTGCGCCGCCCTGCACCTGACCCACGACGTCCGTCATGCGCAGCAGCAGCCACGACAACGAGATAAACAGGATGACCGGCCAGAGCCAGCTTGGCGGCTGGAACTGAGGTGGCCGCTGGTTGTCTGGCGGTCTCCTGTTGTCGTTTCTTGTTGGAGGAAATTGCATCGGCTTGCCTTAGCGTGATAGGTATTCGACCGTGATGATACCTATTCTACATTAGAGCCGCATAAATGTTTCTCGCAATGTAGGATAAAGAGTCTGGTAGATCTCATACGGTCGTTCATAGGCTTCAGGCTGTGCCGGTTGGGCCGGTTCGCCGGTTTGGATAGTAGCAGCGCAGGCGCTGGCAACATCCGGGTAGATCCCGGCTCCGACCGCCGCCAGCAACGCGGCTCCATAGGCTGCGCCCTCGGTGGTGCTGGTTGTGACCAGCGGCGCGCCGATGACGTCGGCGAGAATTTGCTGCCAGAGCCGGCTCCTGACGCCGCCGCCACTGGCCCGGATTTGCATTTGCCCGGCTGGCAGCCCTGCGGCTTCCATGAGCCTGAAGCTGTCCTTCAAACCGAAGGCGACGCCTTCGAGCACGGCGCGTGTCATATGGCCGAGCGTGTGCCGCACCGTGAGGCCGATGAACGCGCCGCGCGCCAGCGGATCGGGGTGGGGCGTGCGCTCCCCGGTCAGATAGGGCATGAAAAACAACCCTTCGCTGCCCGGCGGCACGGATTTGGCTTCCTCGATCAGCGCGTCGAAGGACTTGTCCGGCGCGACGGTATCGCGGAACCATTGCAGGCTGCCCGCCGCGCTCAGCATCACGCCCATGAAATGCCACATGCCGGGAACCGAGTGACAGAAAGCGTGCAGGCGGCCTTCCGGCTCGAATCGGTACTGTTCCAGCGGGGCAAAGACGACGCCGGACGTGCCGACGACCAGCCCGATGATACCGGCCTTGACCGCGCCGACGCCGACGGCCCCCGCCGCCTGATCGCCGCCGCCACCGACGACCGGCGTCCCTGCTTTCAGGCCGGTCAGTTCGGCAGCTTCGGCGTGGATAACGCCGGTGATTTCAGGCCCTTCGACCAGTCGTGGCAGCCAGCTTTCGGGAATATCGAGCGCGTTGACGACTTCCATCGACCAGCGGCGGTTGGCCACGTCCAGCAGCGACGTGCCGGATGCTTCGGCCATGTCCATGGCGTACTCGCCCGTGAGCTTATAGCGAATGTAGTCTTTCGGCAGCAGCATGTGCGACGCGCGCGCATAGACCTCTGGCTCGTGCTCGCGCACCCACAGGATCTTGGGCGCGGTGAAGCCAGTTAGCGCGCGGTTGCCGGTGAGCTGGATGAGGCGCTCGAAGCCGATGGTCTCGGTCATCTGGTCGCACTGGGCCTGCGTGCGCTGGTCGTTCCACAGAATCGCAGGCCGCAGCACATTGCCGCTTTCGTCCAGCAGCACAAGGCCGTGCATCTGTCCCGTCAGCCCGATACAGGCGATGTCGTCACCGGTCGCGCCGGCTGATTTCAACGCCTCTCGAATCGCCGCGACAATGCCGTCCCACCAGTCGGAGGGATTCTGCTCGCTCCACAGCGGTTTCGGCGTGCTGATCGGCTGCGGCGTGGTGTGCGAGGCAATCACATGCCCGCCTTCGTCGATGATGAGCGCTTTCGCGCCAGTTGTGCTGATGTCGAGGCCGAGCAGGTATGCCATTATCTCACTCCTAGCAGGATTTCGACCGTCAGTTGGTCAAGCCGTTCGTAAGGAAGATTCCGCGCGCCCAGAGCGGTGCGGTCGAAGGTTTCGTTCTTCAGGCGTTCGGCTTTTTCGCGCGAATACCCGCCCGCCAGATAGCTGGTGCTGCCGTCGTCCTGGCGGATTTCCTGCAACAGGGCCTGAATTTCGGCGTCCTGATTAAACCGTTCCGCCTTTTCTTTCAGGATGAGATAGGTACGCATGCAGCCACGCGCAAACTCGCGGACGTCCTCGTAACCGGCAGTGCGATAGGCGTGCGCGTCGAAGTGGCGACTGCCGTCATAGCCGACATCTTCCAGAAATTTGACGAGGAAGAAGGCCTGCTTCAGCATCGCCGAACCGAAGCGGAAGTCCTGATCATAGCGGCCAAAGAGCTGGTCGTTCAGGTCGATGTGGAACAGCTTGCCGGCGTCCCATGCCTGCGCGACCGCGTGCAGGAAATTGAGGCCCGCCATATGCTCGTGAGCGACTTCCGGATTGACGCCGACCATCTCCGGGTGGTCGAGCGTCGCGATGAAGCCGAGCATCGCGCCGACCGTCGGTAGATAGAGGTCGCTGCGCGGTTCATTGGGCTTCGGCTCCAGCGCGAATTTCAGGTCATACCCCTGATCGATAGCATACTCGCACAGGAAGTTGATCGCCTCGCGGAACCACTTGGCGGCGTCGAGCGGGTTTTTCGAGGCATCGGTTTCCGTGCCTTCGCGCCCGCCCCAGAAGACGTAAACCTTCGCGCCCAGTTCGACGCCGAGGTCCATGGAGCGCATCGTCTTTTGCAGCGCATAGGCCCGAACGCGCGGGTCGTTCGAGGTGAAAGCGCCGTCCTTAAACGCCGGGTCGGTGAACAGGTTGGTGGTCGCCATCGGCACAACCAGCCCGGTTTCTTCAAGCGCGCGCTTGAAATCCCGGACGATCCGGTCGCGCTCGGCGGGCGTCGCGTCAATCGGCACGAGGTCGTTATCGTGCAGGTTCACGCCATAAGCGCCCACCTCTGCCAGCATGTGGACGATCTCGACCGGCGAGATGGGATCGCGCGTTGGCACGCCAAACGGATCGCGGCCAACGTTGCCGACCGTCCACAGGCCGAAGGTAAATTTATGTTCCGGTTGAGGTTCGTAAGCCATAAGTCCATCCTTTTGGAGAGAGCGTCGTATCTGTTGTAATCATAACCCAGCTTGCTCAGGCTGCCATGCGGATGGACTGTTTGGCTGGCCATTGTGGGGCAGCGCGGGCCGGGGGCGTAGCTCTGGCGCTGTGTCCATGTGCCACAGGCTGACGCTGGCTAACAGACAGGGCCTTTACGGTTCAGGACGACAGGACGATAATCGGCGTTTCTGTCAGCGCGACGCGAAAGGAAGCGATCATGACAACCCCGGCCCAGATTTTGGCGTTCCTGCGCGAAGCCGAAAAGCTGAAGCGCGTCCTGCGCCACTGCTGGCATGGCGATGAACGACGGCAGGAGAGCGTCGCCGAACACACGTGGATGATGATGTTGCTGGCGGTGCTCAGTTTCGACCAGCTCACCGTTCAGGTGGATCAGCTCAAGTTGCTGAAGATGATCCTGATTCACGATCTGGTCGAAATCTATCACGGCGATATCCCCGCTTTCGAGAAAGACCTGATGAACCAGCAGGAGTTACATGAGGCCGAGCGAACGGCGCTGGTGCGTCTTTTAGAGCCGCTGGATGAGAACATCCGAGCCGAGTTACTGGCGTTGTGGGATGAGTTCGAGGCGAACGAAACGACCGAGGCCAAACTTGCCAACGCGCTGGACAAGGCCGAGGCGCTCAGCCAGCATCTGTTTGTGGACATCGACACCTGGACGCAGGGCGATTACGACATTCAGCCCTACTACCGTGATCACTTCTTCAACTTCGACGGCTTCATGCGCCAGTTGAAGGACGAGATCGACCGCGAGAGCATGCGTAAGATCGAAGCGGAGAACGCGCTGGATCGTGTAAAGCCGGAGTTCGTGGCGCGCTACCGCAACGGAAGCTGAAGCTCAGGCTCCACCAGTTCAAGTGTTGCAGCAGGCTGGCTTTGCAGCGGCGTTCGCGATTGCAAGCCAGTCTCAACGCCCGCCACAGGCGTTTTATGGTAGCGTAGAAACATCCGGGATTGCCCAGTGGAGCCGCAATGCGTTCGACGACCTGTACTGATAATGTGCTACGCCGCCAGCCAGCGCGTGGCGGTTATCTCAATCTCAATGGCGCGGCGAAAACGCCTGCCCGCGGCGGCGCGCCGTGGCTGCTTGTGAGCTACATGCAGGGCGAGGTCGACCTCAACCATGCGCTGGCAGCCCGCTTTCCCAACATGCCGCACATGTCGATCTTTCGCGAGGGAGCGGGGCAGGGGCGTTTTGCCTTCGCCACGCTGGCGACGCAGGACGGCGCTGCTGCGCTGCATCTTGAGCTGGATACAGCTACCGGGGCGCTGGAGTGTCGCTTTATCCTCGCGTCGATGTTGTCGCTGCGCTTTCATGTCGGCGGCCTGAGCAAGCTCGACCGCCGGTACTGGCTGGATGTGATGCGCGCGGGCGATGGCGATCCGGCGTTTTTGTGGAGCNAGGAGCGCTGGAATACCGACTATCTCATCTGCTCGGCGCATCGCTACTATACCCACCTGTTTGCCTTCTCCCCGCTGCAGCTTGAGGCGGCGGCCCGCCTGACTCCCGAAGTGACGCGCAGGCTGCTCGACTGGCTGGAAGG
>JGI12419J13241_1000358_pt1 | contig 14373 bp, 12 predicted proteins | sample BGWIniCompost_FD_13241 | JGI IMG/M metagenome (IMG submission 13241)
GGTATCATGCACATCAGCAAGTCTTCCTGGATACATTTGCGTTACCCAGTCCGTTTATCCTGTATGCAAACCACGCTGATTTCTGGCAAACGAGCGCTCTGCTGGGAACCGTGAGCATCGGCACGGGTGGTGTAACGGAAGGTTTGAGGAATCGCGTCATCATGCCGATGATGGAACTCAACTCTCAGACGCATCACGTTCTTGGTCACGAGCTGGTTCACGTCTTCCAGTACCGGATGATGAAAAACCCGGAAGACTCTCTCACGCTAAACAACATTCAGAACTTGCCGCTTTGGATGGTGGAAGGTCTTGCTGAATACCTCTCCACCGGACCTGTCGATCCTCATACAGCGATGTGGATGCGCGACGCACTACGGGCAAATGATTTCCCAACGCTTAAGGAAATGACGCGCAGCTACAAGTACTTCCCTTACCGCTACGGCCAGGCATTCTGGTCGTATATAGTGGGAACGTACGGCGACTCCGTCATCAGTCCGCTCTTCCGCAAGACCGCATGGTATGGGTATGAAAAAGCGATCGAGGAACTTACGGGTCTCGATGAAAAAGCTTTCTCAGAAGCATGGAAAGAAGATCTCACAAACTACTACCGTCAATACAATGGATTGCGCTCCGACAGTCTGAGAGGCCGACTGCTTGCTGAGAAGAAAAAATCCGGCAACATCAACATTGCGCCGGTGATTAGTCCCAACGGACAATACGTTGCCTTCCTCTCCGAAAAAAATTTCTTCGGCATCGATCTCTTCCTGGCCGATGCCAAAACCGGAGAGATATTAAAGACGATGGCTACCACAGTTCGCGAAAATCATATTGATGAATTCAGCTACATCGAGTCGTCAGGTACATGGTCACCATTGAGTGACCGGTTTGCATTCGTTGGCTTTAGCGAAGGCAGCAGCGTGCTGACGATCGTCGACATGAATGCAAAGGGAAAGACCACCGCACACAAGATCCCGGGTGTACCCTACTTTAGCAATCCCGCATGGTCGCCCGACGGAGAAGATATTGTTGTATCAGGAATGGTTGAAGGACAGAGCGACTTGTTCCTCTTCAATCTGAAGACAGGAAAGGTAACTCGTCTCACCAACGACTGGTACTCCGATGTGCAACCGCAGTGGTCGCCCGACGGACGGTTTATCCTGTTTGCATCCGACAGACCTGCACCGGGCAGGCAGTATCATTCGAAATCACTTCAGATCAGCCTGTACGATCGCGAAGAAAAGGACGTCACTGTCATCGATATGTTTAACGGTGCCGAAAATCTGAATCCAGTCTTCGCACCAGACGGAAAGAGCATTTACTTCCTCTCAAACCGCGACGGCTTCCGCAATCTGTATTCTTATGAATTTGCAAGCGGTCGCATCAAACAGCTGACAGATTACGTCACAGGCATAACCGGTATCACAACGTACGCTCCTGCGCTCAGCGTTTCATCCGAAACCGGAGAGTTGGCGTACAGCTATTTTGACAAAGCTTCCTACTCAATCTATGTAGCACGTCCGGATGAATTCACGGCACGCGACGTGACCCACGAAGGTGTCGACTTTTCCGCAGGAACGTTGCCTCCAAAGAGCGAATCGACCGTTGTTGCCCGCCTGCAGCAACTCGACTTCCTGCCGTTTAAACCTACCGAAGGAAAAACCGAAGCATATAAGCCCAAACTGGGACTTGAATACATCGGCAATCAGGCTGGTATCGGCATCGCTACCAGTTCCTTTGGAACACGTACTGGCATGGCAGGCGGCATTGATATGATCTTTGGCGACATGTTGGGATATCACCGATTGTTTGGAACGCTTTCGCTGAACGGTGAGATATACGACTTCGGTGGCCAGGCTGCATACCTGAATGAAAAGAGTCGCGTCAACTGGGGATTTGCCGTTTCCCACATACCCTACCGATCCTCTTACCTCGGCTTCAAGCCCGACACATTGATTGCCGGTCCCGACACGCTTGTGACCACCAACATGTTTCTCGACGTACTCCGTGCTTTCGATAAGAGCATCGAGGGATTTGTGTCCTTCCCCTTCTCGACAACGAGACGCGTAGAATTCGGCACAGGGTACTCGTTTTACTCTTTCAGAGTCGACCGATATAACAATTACTACTACGACGGCTACCTGATACACGAAACCCGTGAAAAGCTTCCATCGCCTGAAGGCTATAATCTCGGTAGCACCTACGCAGCGTATGTGCTGGACAACTCCTACTTCGGAATTGCATCGCCCATGCGAGGACGACGCTTTCGCATTGAGTTGGAGAAGACGTACGATGCGTTGGACTACCACACGCTGTTCATCGACTACAGGCACTACGCGTTCCTGAATCCCACGTCGCTGGCATTCCGGATCCTCCACCTCGGACGGTTCGGCGCCGATGCAGAGGACAATCGCCTCTATCCGCTAAGCTTCGCCTACCCGACGCTCACTCGCGGTAATGAACCCGACAACATTGAAGGATACGACACCGATGAAGGCGGATCACACTCCATCGATCAGATTTTTGGCAGTCGTATGATCGTCGCCAACGCTGAATGGCGCATACCGTTTACCGGACCCGAGCGACTGACACCCATCAAATCAAAAGTTCTCTTCACTGAACTTGCACTGTTTGCCGACGCCGGTATTGCGTGGACGTCATCAACTCACCCCACATTCAAATGGGACCCAGAATCACCCGGAGATCGCGTGCCATTCCTCAGCACCGGATTGGCATTACGGCTGAACCTGTTCGGACTCATGGTCATCGAACCCTACTACGCCCTGCCCTGGAGAAGGGATCATTTCGCACGGGGTGTGTTTGGGGTGAATTTTAGTCCGGGATGGTAGGGAATAGATGCAGACGCAGTGGCGGAATTCCGCATTCCATATTCAATTCCGGAGACGCACGGCCGTGCGTCTCCCCCGATATTTGTCGATACTTTACCGCCATTCGGCGAGGAAACGTCATGCTGAGCAGCGATGATTACGGGAAAGGATAAGGCGCAAATCAGAAAAAATAGGCGAAACATTGTAAGTGCTAAAGTGTTGAAATGTTGAAATTGGGCACAGCCAATTTCAGGGCAAAAAGCCTAAATCTGAGTTACTCACCCATGTACCCTATGTGATCTATGTGGTCCAGCCCCCACTCCTACAAATCATATCCTCCGGTACAAGCCAAACACCTATTCGCAAAGTCATCATACTCATCAAACGCCGCCCCGGGTTTTCCAAACAGCGTAATGATTCGATCAATCCGCACGCGTCCGTCCGGCTCCAGAAAAATAAAATCCCCTTCGCCCGGCACCTCGGCGAGTTTTATAACCTTGCCTTCAACATCCTTCACGGCATCATCCTCATCAAAGAAAAATACCTTACCCACTTTTTGTTTCTCGATCTCTTCCTGGATGACTTCACGGTATTCGTATGCTACAGGTGAGTATTCAATCTTATACATGTCTTCTTTTCTTTTAAATGATCCCCACCGTCACTTTACCACAGAGACACAGGGAACACTGAGTTTCACAGAGATGCTGGAGACCACAGGCGCGCCAAGGGCGCGCAAGACGTCTCCCTAAGAATGAACTCCTCGTTCCGCTGGATTTTACACCCCCGTCCCAACTCATTGCTAAGATGTGGCTGGTCAACTCGTCAATTATTCAACACCTGCCTGTCGCTATGCGACCTGTGCCCTCCTTGCTTCTTCAGCCTTCGCACATTACGACCGACTCCCTACGAACGAACATAGTAGCATCAAGAAAGTTTCTCTGTGCAACTCAGTGTTCCCTGTGCCTCTGTGGTGAAGAGCTCCCGCGAACTAGTTCACGGTTAACACATTTCCTTCTTTCACATAGGCCGTCTCTCCATTCCACTTCACTTTCAACCACACATCCTTCTTCCCAACGACATCCAGCCGATGGCCTTCACCGACACGCTCAACAACTTCGGCGCCGGGCGACGGTCCCGTCATAATAAACGTGTTCGATTCGGCGATGATTCCCCGCTGGAGTTTATCGCCGGCGTTGAGGTGCACGAGCAGGATAGCGAGGAAGACAGTCAGCGTTACAAATGTTCCAACAGGACGCTGATGCTTACGGAATCGAATGCGGAAAGCAATCGCCAGGAGCAACACGCAGAGAGCGGCGAGGGTCATGCTGATGTATTCTCGGGATTCCAGGTACCACGATAGGAGCCGGTCGGCGTCGGTGACGGTATAGCCGGTCAGGTTATACTTCCTGGCGAGCTCTTCCATTTTGCGCATCACGGCCTGGTCGCCGGTGATTTGGTGGTACATGCTCAGATAGTAGAGCGTTTTTCCGGGGCGGTCAAGGCCCTCATTAATATATGCCATCTTCAGCAGCATGGCGGGTGTGTACTCGCCGTTGGCGAGGACGGCTTCGTAGTGCTGGAGGGATTGCGTGAACTGCCGGTTGCGAAATAGCGAGTCGGCCGTATACAGCCGGTAGGAGGACGTCTGCGCGGCGGACTGCGTGTGGGCAGCGCCTGCGAGCAGGGTTACGAGTACCGCGATTTTGAGAACACTGCTTTGCATATTTTTGTTATCCTGCTACCTTTGCGACCTTAAATAAGGGGAATAACCCCATAATTGCAACCACGCCGCGACTTTGCGGCCGGGACCAGATTCCGTAGCTCAGCTGGTAGAGCATAACACTTTTAATGTTAGGGTCCTGGGTTCGAATCCCAGCGGAATCACGAAAGAGAGTACAAGCAATGCGCCCCGCAGGGGCGTTTTTCATTTCTTCGGAGTCAGACCAAGCGCTCGCGCTTGAGGCTGACGTAGAAGAAATGAAAAAGGGCCGCGCGCAGCGCGGGCACATTGCGTTACTCTTTGACTGAGGGATGATGTCTGGGATCGCGTTAGCAATCCCAGCGGAATCAACCTCATGCCGCCAACACTGGATAATCCGTATACCCAACCGCATCAGGTGTATAAAGCGCCTTAAAGTTTACATCATTCAGGGGTGCATCTTTTTCAATACGCTTTACAAAATCCGGGTTGGCAAGAAAGCCCCTACCAAAAGCCACAAGGTCTGCTGAACCCTCCCGCAGCATCGCCTCTGCAGTTTCTGAAGTAAAACCATTGCAGTAAATAAGAGTATTGGAAAATGCCGAACGTATTGCCTTGTGGGTTTCTTCCGGAATATTCGGATTAACCGAAATGTGAATGTAGACAATGCCTAATTTATTGAGTTCACTGCTGAGGTAAGCATAAGTTCGGTGTACCTCTGCTTTATCATAGGGCTGCAAGTCGCCCAAGGTAGAAAAAGGTGAAAAGCGAATGCCTATTTTGTCCTTACCAATAGCATCTGCTGTCCTTGTAACGATTTCGATAATCAGACGGCTGCGGTTTTCAATAGTTCCGCCGTATTCATCTGCTCTGTTGTTCACATTGGGGTTCAAAAACTGCTCCAGCAAATAACCATTGGCAGCGTGGAGTTCAACACCATCAAAGCCTGCCCTGACTGCATTCCTTGCAGCGGTTACAAAACTTTCTATTACCCCTGCAATACCTTCCTTTGAAAGTGCAATGGGTTGCGAATGCGCTTGCTTCCCTAAAGCATCTGTGTGTATTTCACCCGCGGCTTTGATATTTGAAGCTCCCACAATCTGAAAGCCGTCAGGCAAGTTTGCAGAATGCCCAATCCGCCCGGTGTGCATCAATTGCACAAAAATGGTTGAGGCGTGTCGATGAACTGCATCCGTTATTTTTTTCCATTCCTCAATTTGCCTTTCGGAATAAATACCGGGAATACGCGGATATCCTAAACCTTCGGGACTCGGAGAAGTTCCTTCGGTTATGATCAATCCGGCATCTGAGCGCTGTGCATAATAGGTCGCCATCAATTCATTTGGCAAATTATCAATTGCCCGGCTCCGGGTCATCGGGGCCATTACCAAGTGGTTCTTCAATTTGAAGCCACTTTTTTCATAAGGTGTTAGTAACATCTTCATCTTTGCTTCATTTAGTGTTGACAAAGCAAAGATGAGCCCTATGGATTAGGTAAAATAGTTGCGTATGACTAACAAATAGTCCTATCCGACAGAAGCATACTTTTTGGGAGTGATCCCGTAATGCCTTTGAAATAATCTGCTAAAATGGCTTAGGTTGGAAAAACCCAATTGATAACCCGTTTCAGATACAGACAATTTCGCCTGCTTTAGTAAAAATGCGGCTTCTTCAATCCTGGCTTTTTGAAAGTAGTTATATATAGTATCGCCGAAAGTCTGCTTGAAGAGTTGTCTCAATTTGGTCTCGCTCATAAGAACTTTTTGCGCTAAGTCGTTCAACACAGGAGGACTGCTTAAGTCATTCAGTATTTCATTGCGGACAATCATCAATTTTTCCGCATCCGCACTATTTATATACCTATAGTTGGAATTTTCCCGTGCCAACAGTCTGCTGAAAAGGAGATATAAGAGTTCTTGTACTTTTATCCGCAAATAAAAATGGTTCAGTTTATCATTCATATCAGTGTAGGCTATGTTCCTTAATAGGGTTCGCGTTTCTGCGTTCATGCTTTCAAAAAACAAGAATGAGGCATCCTCATTAATAATAGTCTTAATGGCGCTATGCGGTTTGTCGATAGACAAGAGTGATTTTATTTTAGAAGCGGTAATGCCTACCACCATATACTGAATACCAGTATTGGCCGGGAACCTGATGACAGAGCTCAGGTCGTTGGTGGTAACTTGTATAGCAGAATTGCTGTCGCGTGAAAAGGGAACACGATTATCATCATTATACGTTAAATCAATAGCTTGTTCATTGCTATAAAAAAATATGCTCCGCAAGTCATTCTTTTCAACAGCCGGATTTCGCTTAATCACCAAGTCCTCTTTCAATGTATAGTGATGTATCAGTAGCCTGAAACCATCGTCAAATACCACTTTCCGGACATACCCTTTCCCCATCTTCTTGGGTATTTCCAAGACATGACCTCTTACCGGAACCCTAATTTGCTGAGCAAACTGGGTAATAAAATCAAACTGCGGAGATGCTGTAAACTGGAAAATCATTTGTGCCAACTGCAATTTATTTAATAAGCATTCCTGCTGAAGTGAATTTACGGAATCGGGACTCAAACAGCCAAAGCGGCCAAATACCTCCCGGTATTTGTGATATTCCTTTAAATCAAGATACGACCGTTGAACATCTCGTTATGGTCCTTATTATTTCTCAGACGACTGTTCCCTCCCTACCCATTCTGAGTATCTTGTGTTTTCCTCCACAGTCGTATAACTTTCAAAATCCAGTTTGTAACGATCCGGGTCACTAATAGAAGTAACCCACGTCTTATTTCCAACGAATGGCTCTGAGGGGTTCAGACCCCGTTGAAGGAATTCGTTGTACAGTCTTAATGCATCATGGCAGATGAAACAGATGGATACTCCAACAATATTATAAATGTTCGGCTCATGGTCTTTCGGGGCCAGAGAGGCTGAAAAGAGGTGTTACTTTCTAACCCCAGCGGGATCCTCATTCCTTCTCTGCCAATTTCAATGCATACTCTAATTGAACGTCCCTGTTTGAAAGTATATCATCTATACCGGGAATGACTTCATAGTCAGGAATAACCCCTCGGTCTTTAAATTTCTGTGGCCTAACCGCTAACACATATTTTCTTCTGGGAATCACCACTGTAATTTTCGTGGTTGGCAATATTACCCTTTCCATTTCGCCTCCGGTATTTCCGTAGTAACCACCACCTGTTTCCTCACCAATAAATTTTCCTCGTGCGTTACTTTTTGCAATGGCACAGAATTCTGAAGTCGTTGAGAAACTCTTCCCATTTATTAGGAAATAACACTTGCCCAAGAAGTTGTTCTTTTGGGGTTGCTGAATTTTCAAATTGGGGTGTGCGTCTTCTGGAAATTTTGACGATACGGTCTCCAATGATGAGTAGTAGGCAAACGGTTTATCAGTCAAAAAAGAGTAGAGTAAAGAACCGTTTGAATCCTCGCCGCCTCCGTTGTTTCTCACATCAATTACTAACTTCTTAATTTTTTTGGCATTAATTTCTGTAAATGCCGAGTCAAGAAAGTTTCTAAAATAAATATCTTCTTGATTAAGCCTGTTCATGTCAAATGTCTTAATCGTCAGCACGGCTATACTATGATCCTTGATTTCTAATGATAAATAATTCTCTATTGGTTTTCTATCATTGAAACAGCTATTCCTCATTAGCACTGAGGCATTTAATAGAGCCGTTTTAGTCACACCATCCTCGGCTTTGTAAGATATTCTGAATCGAGGTTTGTGACCATAAAGCCAATAGTAGAAAAACTGAAAACTGGGCTCACTTCCATTAAAGCTCCAATATTTAGAGGATTCAATGCTGCCATCTGAAAGCATGTAGTTGAATAATTCTTTTCTGATTTCATTAATGGATCTACCATCTATTTCGGTAATTTCAGTTCCTGGCTTAAATCGATTCTCCGAATCACAAAAAATAAAAGCTTGCTCTTCGATAAAATAGAGTCGCAACGGGAATACTGTTGCGTTCTGAAATTGCTCAATAATAAGTTCTCTTGGTAAGTTGCAGGCGGTATGTCCATCGCCAATAGCGCTTGTCAAAAACCGTATGGTCATGAAAAACTGCACGGTTGTCATACCCTCCTTTATTGACAAATAACAACTATCCAGCAATCTATTCATCTCATTTTTACTACGGTATCTATATAGGGCCGGGTGCAATTTTTCCAATGACTCCCGGAGAATCACGAAGTCTTTACGCAAGTCCGCTACGTTAACAGCAGCTTCGTAATTGTCATTACTCTGCCCAGAGGCTGCAGCTATGGATAGTATCAGGCCAAGTATTATTGTAGGCGAAAGAGAGAACGAATTGTTTTTCAACGTCGGCATGGGGAATCATTTTTGTTGCCCCAAAGGAAGATAAAGTCATTTAGACGCAGGCCGTCAAATAGGCGACAATTGCCCGTCAATTGGCATAAGGCTTAGAAAAAGCGAAAACCTACCCGAATCCGCAAGGCGTTGTGTTTTTCGATTTCCACTGAGTTTCGAAGGATGATGTACAAATTAATGGCGAGCCATACCCCCGGCACCAGTATCATATACTTACTCCTGATTCCCCACCAATCATTTAGGATCATGACGGTCAAAAATAGCACCCCGGCTATCAGCGACCAGAGAATCTGGATGGTTACCAGCTCCCGGGTAAGGGGGGTGAACTGCTTTTTAGCGAGCATGAGCAACAACGGCGCGGCAACATTCAAGGGTGGCAGAAACATAAATGGCAAGGCCGAAAGATTGATCACCTTTGTCCACTTCATGTCAGTGGGAACGACGGTTTCCGTGTTGGTCACTAATTCGGACTCCGATACACCCAAGGCTTTCGCCAGCGCTTTCAGCGTATATCCTTTAGGAGGAGTGCCGGCTTCTATGCGCTGTATGGTGCGCACCGAAATGCCGGATTTTTCAGAGAGTTCTTCCTGGGTTATATTCAACTTAAGTCTAAGGGATAGTAGTCTCGACATAAGTGTAGACGATTAATACGTAAAAATGTGCCAGCATATGGCACGTTGGCGTTTCCCTTTCAAAATTAACAAACAAAACGACAGTGTGCTCTATGCATTGCTACCGGCTGACTCCCTTACTGCACATCTCTAGTCAACCATTTAGCTATCGCGCCACCTCTTAGAAACTCAGTACTCTCTGCGCTTGCGTCCTTGCCGGCCTCCGTCGTGTGGAAAAACCTTGCCGGTCACCCAAACAGAAATAGCTTCCGTATTAGTATATTCGCGCTCGTTTTTTGGAAGAAATATTGACCATGACTGAATCAGCTCCTTGCCCCAAATGCCAATCTCCCTACGGCTACCCCACCGGCACCACCATGATGTGCCCGGAGTGTGGCCACGAATGGAACCCTGAAGAGCAAGCCGAAGCGGAAAATGATTCCGGGGACGCTTTGGTCGTAAAAGATGCTAACGGTAACGTGCTGCAGGATGGTGATACTGTTGTCCTGATCAAGGATCTCCCCGTGAAAGGTGCTCCCAAACCCATTAAGGCTGGGACTAAGGTGAAAAATATACGACTCACCGATGGCGACCACAACATCGACTGCAAAGTAGACGGTTTCGGCGCGATGGCGCTCAAGTCAATTTATGTGCGTAAGGCGTAGGACGCGGTTGAACCACATAGGGCACATAGGGTCGCACATAGGACACATAGGAATTTCGTCTCAGAGTTTAGTGATCAGATTGCAGGGAGCTTATACTCAAGCAGTGTTAGTGCCAGGTTTCTATTGTGCACCGGGAGTTCAGGACTGTCGGGCGTAACGTAGTTCTCGACGAAATTGAAGCCGAAACCTTTATAGTAGTCGATTATTTTCGGGTTAGCGGTCCAAGTGTCCATTCGTACACTTTCAAGACCTAACTGTTTCGAATGTTGAATCGACCATTTCAAAATCTCTCCAAACAATTTTCGTCCTTTGAACTCGGGGTTTACTACAATACGGTGAAGGTAGATCGACTTTCCCTCGTCAAGCTCCCGCCATATGACCTTATCAGTGTAAGCAACACTAAAGACGATGGCAATCTTCGATTCGATAATGCCTTTATATTGCCTCTTATCTTCGATGTCTTTTCTGATCGCATCCTTGTCATAGTTCCTCCAGGAAGGGTAACCTCTGCTTTCCTGGTAGATAACAGAGTGTTCGAATAGGTCGAAGATTTGGGACAGGTCAATGAATTCGGTGTTTTCTATTTGAAGCACAGCTCAGGCTTTTTGTGTTCAAAATCGACAGTCGCCGCCTTTTTCGCTAAATACGCGATAACTGGCTCCTGGGATGCAGTCAGATACCAATCCTGTTAATCCTTACAATCCTACAGAATCCTAGTTCAGACACTCGCGCTTTTGAACCACATAGGGCACATAGGATTGCACATAGAACACATAGAATTCATCATCCGAACTCCGGGCCCAGGATAGCGTATTGCTTCAAGAAACTCCGTTTCCACCCAGCACTTCGACATAGCGAAACGCCGACGGAATATCAGACCATTCCATCTTACGAAACATCATACGGAGTTCCGCTAACTATTCAGCCTCTTCACTGCGATATAAGCCATCAGTCCCATACTGATGCCCAACACGTCTTCATCGATGTTGAACGTGGGCGTATGCAGCGAAGAACCAATTCCCTTTTTCTCATTACCTACTCCGCACAGGTAAAAGCACGAGTCAGCTACCTGTGAGTAATAGGCAAAATCCTCAGAAGCCATCCAGATGTCTTCATTCATTACATTGTCGGCGCCCAAATATTCCACAGCATCATTCCGGACGCTCGTTGTAAGCTTTTCTTCGTTCACAAGACAAGGATATCCCCGGCCAATGCGCACTTCACACGTTGCTCCCATACCTGCCGCAACTTCCCTGGCCATATTCTCAATCAGACTCAGCGCCTTCTCGCGCCACTCCTCGTTCATCGCACGAAAAGTGCCTTCGAGCTGAACTTCATCAGGAATGACATTGAACGCGCCATTTGCAATTACCTTACCGAATGAGAGGACCGAGGGTTCCCTGGGACTCGCCTTCCGACTAACAATCTGCTGAAGTGCAACAACCACATGCGAAGCGATAACCACCGGATCGATTACGGTATGCGGCTCGGCACCATGACCACCTTTTCCCACGATACGGATCGATATTGAATCCATCGAGGCCATGTGCTTGCCTTTTCTGATGCCGATCTTTCCAACCGGAATGCGAGGCATTGCGTGCTGTCCGATTACGGCAACGGGCACAGGATCTCGTAACGCACCCTCCTTTATCATCAACGAAGCGCCACCAGGCAATACCTCTTCGCCGGGTTGAAAAAGTAGTTTTATGGTGCCTCGGAATTTGCTCCTGTAATGCTGCAGTATCCTTGCGGTCCCCAACAATGACGACGTGTGAAAATCGTGGCCACACGCGTGCATGACTCCCGGATTCTTCGACGCATAGTCGACCGCATTTGCTTCCTGAATCGGCAACGCGTCAATGTCGGCCCTTAGCGCAATTGCACGGGATTCGGGAGACTCGCCCTCGATAGTCGCCAACACGCCTGTACCAGCAATCGACCGCCATGGAATACCCATCTCGTCCAGTTGCGACTTAATGTAAGCGCTCGTCTCGTACTCCTGAAACGACAATTCCGGATGCTGATGCAAATGGCGTCGAATGCGGATCACCTCCGGAAGAATCTGGGCTGACAACTCTTTGATCTCGTGAAACATGGATTGAATCAGTACTGATGTGAATAGGTTTCCTTTAAAAAATTCTTAACCTCTTCGTCATCGGTTAGTTCTGGATAGGCATTGCATACGCGATCGATTTCTTCTGATTGTCCGGGTGACAAAGTCTCATCAGAATTCAGACACCATATACCTTCCATGAGTCCCTGCCTTCTCAATACTTCATGAATACCGGCGATGCAGCCGCGGAAATTATTGGCGGCGTCGAAAATGGCAGCATTCATATCAGTAACCTTGATGCCAACATCCAGCAGCTCGCTGACATCGCTCTTGTTGGCTACCGCTTGTTTTATTTGTTTCAGTAATCTAACTGCCGCTCCCGTCCATACTGCCCAGTGTCCGAGAAGTCCTCCAACGAACCGCTTTTCAATTACTTTTCCGTTGACGTTGAAGCGATACGTTGTGAGCAAATCTCCCACAATGTTGTCGTCGTTACCCGTGTACAAGGCAACTTCCTCGTGACGTCCCGAGGAACACACTGCCCTTACGACATCCAATGTCTGATAGCGATTAAATGGCGCGACTTTAATCGCGTGGAGATTCGGCATCGAAGCGGCGTCTTTCCAGAAATCAAAGGAAAGCACGCGGCCGCCCACCGCGGGCTGCAGGTAGAAACCGAACACCGGGATTATTTCGGCAATGGATTCAAGTCGTTTGATGAGATCGCTTTCCCGCAGTTCACTCAAACCTCCCATGCTCACGAGCCCCAAGTCGTAACCATACTTCACGGCAAGCTCGGCTTCACGTAAGGCCTGGGATGTCGGCCCAACGATACCCGCGACTTTGACAAACGGCCTGTCCCCAATTGACTCACGAATTTGTTCTGAAGCCATTCGCAACACGGGCTCAAGCATGTTGAACTCCGGCTTCCTTATCTCGAACTGTGTCGTATGAACACCAACGGCCACACCTCTGGCACCCGAAGCAATGTAGTACCGCGTTAGCAGGCGTTGACGCCTTTCGTCAATTTGCCGGCTACTATTCAGCGCGAGGGGATGCGCAGGGATTACCGTTCCCTCATGCAACAACGCTTTTGTCTCTGCATTCATAATCAAAACTTCCCTTCTCTTTCCTGAAAGTGCGTTGGCTTGTCTAGCGTCACTCCACCCTGCTGAATCCAGGCCGCCGTTATGTCGATCATTTGCTGAAGCGAGACGCGTGGTTGTCCGAACAGCTTATGCGCGCGGGATGCATTGCTAAGCAATGCGGTAGGCATGGGCTCATTAACAAACAACGGCGTCTTCTGAAACCTGTTTCCAAACTGCTCTGCAAGCCACTTCACAGAGATAGTTTCGGGCCCGGTTACATTGAGAATCCTCGGTGGCACATCGCAATGCAACAGGGCTCGGAGTGCAATCTCGTTTGCATCGCCCTGCCAGATCACATTTACAAATCCTGTCGCAAGATTGATAGGTCGCTCTTCCATTACCGACTTCGCAATATCCAGCAACACGCCATACCGAACATCAATGGCATAGTTGAGGCGGTAGATCAGCATGGGCGTATTATTCTTCGCCGAAAAATACTCGAAGATACGTTCACGCCCCAGACAAGATTGGCCGTACTCTCCAACCGGACCCGTGGGATGCTCTTCGGTTGGACCACCATTCTCAACCGGTGTTAGCGGATACACGTTGCCTGTAGAAAAAACTACTATCCTGGAGTTTCTGTAACGCTCGGCCACTCGGCCAGGAAGGTACGCGTTCATCGCCCACGTGAACGGCTCATTGCCAGTGGTTCCAAATTTCGTTCCCGCCAAGTACAGGACATTTGGAGCGTCGGGTAATGACGTGAGATGATCGTCATTCAGCAAGTCCGCCGTAATGGTTTCAATACCGTTCGCCTCAAGTTCAGCCTTAGTCTTTGATTCGGAAAATCGCGAGACGCCAATGATGCGCCTGTTAACGCCCGCCAAATCCGTTGCCTCCCTCGCAAGTCGCGCCAGTGAAGGGCCCATTTTTCCTGCGACACCCAACACGATAATGTCGCCTTCAATTTTCTGCATGTCAGCAATCAGGCCGTCGGAAGGTCGCAACAGTTCTTTCACTAATGATTCAACATCCTGCATTTGCCAATATTAGGTACTTATCCAGGCAATCGGTAC
>JGI12419J13241_1000371_pt1 | contig 14107 bp, 14 predicted proteins | sample BGWIniCompost_FD_13241 | JGI IMG/M metagenome (IMG submission 13241)
CCACCGTCGGGGGCGCGTCGCCCAACGTGAACGATTGCCCGGCAGGGGCGTCGGTGCGAATCGCTCCGATCACTCCCCGTCCCAACGACGGAACGCCAGACAGACGTTGTGCCCGCCGAAGCCGAACGAGTTGCTTATCGCGATCTTCACCGACCGTTCGATCTTCCCGTTGTGCGCGTAGTTGAGATCGCACTGGGGGTCCGGCTCGGTGAAGTTGATCGTCGGCGGGATCACGCCGTGGCGCGTCACCAGGACGGAGATCGCCGCTTCGACCGCGCCGGCCGCGCCGAGCAGGTGCCCGGTCATCGACTTGGTCGAGCCCATGACGAGCTCGTACGCGTAGTCGCCGAACACCGCCTTGACCGCGAGCGTCTCGTTCACGTCGTTCGCCGGCGTCGAAGTGCCGTGGGCGTTGATGTAGTCCACGTCGGTCGGATTCAGACCGGCGTCCTCCAGCGCCGCCCTCATGGCGAGCTGCGCGCCCGCCCCCTCCGGCGCAGGCGCCGTCATGTGGTACGCATCGGCCGTCTGGCCGAAGCCGACGATCTCGCCCAGGATCCTCGCGCCACGCCGCTTCGCGTGCTCCAGCTCCTCCAGGATCAGGCAGCCGGCCCCCTCCCCGAGGACGAAGCCGTCACGCGTCGCGTCGAACGGCCGGCTCGCCGTCTCCGGCGAGTCGTTCCGCGTCGACAGCGCCTTCATCGCCGCGAAGCCCGCCATCGTGAGCGGTGTCACGGTAGCCTCCGCGCCGCCCACGATCATCACGTCCGCTTCGCCTCGCTGCACGATCCGGAACCCGGTTCCGACCGCGTGCGCACTCGATGCGCATGCCGAGACGGTGCAGAAGTTCGGGCCGCGGAAACCGTAGCGCATCGAAACGAGGCCCGCAGCGATGTCCGAGATGAACATCGGCACGAAGAACGGGCTGATCCGCTGCGGTCCGCGCTCGAGGAGAATACGCGTCTGCTCCTCGAACGTCGCGATCCCGCCGATCCCACTCCCGATCAGCACGCCCACACGGTCCCGGTCGATGCCGTCCAGGCCGTTCGCCAGTCCCGCGCTCTCCATCGCCTGCTGCGCCGTGGCGATCGCGAACTGCGCGAAGCGGTCCGTCCGCTTGATCTCCTTGCGGTCCATGTACCGCTCGGGCTCGAAGCCCTTGACCTCGCACGCGAAGCGAACGTCGAACTCCTCGGTCGCCTCGAATTGCGTGATCGGGCCGGCTCCGCTCTTCCCTTCGAGCAGAGCCTGCCAGGTCGCCTCCACATCGTTTCCGATGGGGGTCAGCAACCCGAGCCCGGTGACCACGACCCTGCGCCGGCCCGCGGTCCTGTCCGTCATATCCAGCGCCTCCAACCGGGCGTCACTCGCCCAGGTGCTCCTTCAGGTACTGGATCGCCGCGCCGACCGTCTGGAGCTTCTCAGCGTCCTCGTCCGGGATCTCGATCCCGAACTCCTCCTCGAACGCCATCACCATTTCGACGATGTCCAGCGAATCGGCGCCCAGATCCTCGATGAACGACGCGTCTTCCGTCACCTTCTCCGGCTCGGCGCCCAGCTCGTTGACGATGATTTCCTTGACGCGTTCCTCGATGTTCTCCGCCATCATGCCCCTCCAGTTGGGTGTCACATTACCATGCCACCATCCACCACGATCACCTGGCCGGTGATGTATGCCGCACCCGGCCCGGCCAGGAATCGGACCACAGCCGCGACGTCGTCCGGAGTACCCAGACGCCCGAGCGGGATCGAGCCCGCGAGCTCCGTCCGCGCCGCTTCCGTCATCGCAGCCGTCATGTCGGTCTCGATGAAGCCGGGCGCCACTGCATTGCACAGGATGCCGCGCGACGCCAGCTCCTTCGCCACCGCCTTGGTCAGGCCGATCAGCCCCGCCTTCGAGGCGGCATAATTCGCCTGACCCTTGTTCCCCGTTATGCCGACGACGCTGGTGATGTTGATGATGCGACCGTCCCGGCGACGCATCATCCCGCGAGCCGCCGCTCGGATCGTGTGGAACGCGCCCTTCAGGTTCGTGTCGAGGACGCGGTCCCAATCCCCGTCGCTCAGACGGACGACCAGGTTGTCCTCCGTCACGCCGGCGTTGTTGACCAGCACGTCGAGCGACCCGAAGTCCTCTTCGACGCTCTTCACCAGGGCATCGACCGCGGCCGAGTCGGCCACGTCACACGCGTACGCGCGGTGTCCCTCGCCCTCCAGGCTGGAAGCCACCTCTTCCGCGCGCTCCGCACTGCGTGCGACCACGGCGACGCGCGCACCGCCCCGAGCCAGGTGCTCGGCGATCGCGCGCCCGATCCCCCGGCTGCCGCCCGTGACGACGGCTACCTTTCCAGCCAGTTCGCGACCGTTCTCCACCACTTCCCCGCTCACGATTGTAGGAACGCCTCGATCTCGTCCGCGGTCCCCAGCGTCACGGCCTCCGCGCCGCGATCGATTCGCTTGAGGAGCCCGCTCAGAACCGACCCGGGCCCCAGCTCGAAGAACCGGTTGACGCCCGCGTCGAGGATGGTCCTCATGCAGGAGGTCCAGCGAACCGGCGAGGTGAGCTGCTGGATCAGGAGCCGCCGCGCCGTCGCCGCATCGTCGACCGGCCCAGCCGTGACGTTCGAAACCACCGGGAACGCGGGCCGCTCCAGCGCGACCTCGCCGAGCCGCTCTGCCAGTCCCGACTCCGCCACCGCCATCAGCGGAGAATGGAACGCGCCCGACACGTTGAGCTGCACCGCCCGTCGCGCGCCCGCCGCCTTCGCGAGCTCGACCGCCCGCTCGACCGCCCTGACGTCGCCGCTGATCACGAGCTGGCCCGGCGAGTTGTAGTTCGCGGGAACGCAGACTTCGGTCTCGGTCGACGCATCCCGGCACACCGCTTCGACGGCCGCGTCGTCGAGGCCCAGGATCGCGGCCATCGTCCCCGGCCGCGCCTCGCCGCTGCGATACATCAGCTCGCCGCGCAGCCGAACGGTGCGCACGGCGTCGTCGAAGCGCAAGGCCCCTGCGGCAACGTATGCGCTGAACTCGCCCAGCGAATGCCCCGCCGCGAACGCCACGTCCTCCAGACGCGACGCCACGACCCGGTACACCGCCACGGAATGCGTCAGAATAGCCGGCTGCGCGTTGAGCGTGGCCGTGAGCTCCTCTTCCGGCCCCTCCCACATGATCCGGGAGAGCGCCAGGCCGAGCACGTCGTCGGCTTCCTCGAACACGGCACGGGCCTCCGGAAACCGCTCGGCGAGGTCCCGGCCCATCCCGACGAACTGCGAGCCCTGTCCTGGAAATAGGAGTGCTACCATCGCATTACGGTCGAGGCCCAGGTGAATCCGGCGCCGAACGCGACCATGAGGATGTTGGCGCCCGGCTTGACCCGCCCCTCCTCGATCGCCTCGTCGAGCGCGATCGGGAGCGTCGCCGAGCTCATGTTCCCATACCGGTCCACGTTCACGTAGACCTTCTCCATGGGAATGTTCGCGTACTTCGCCGTGGCCTCGATGATCCGGATGTTCGCTTGGTGGGGGATGAGGAGATCGACGTCCTCGCCGGTGAGCCCGGCGCGCTGGAGCGCCTGGTCCGCGGCCTCGGCCATCGACCGGACCGCCGCCTTGAACACCTCGCGCCCCGCCATCTTGACCAGGTGCGAGCGCTCCTCGAGAACCTTGGTATCGAACGGGACTTTGGCACCGCCGCCCGGCCGCCACAGCAGCTCCGCGAGCGTGCCGTCGGACCGCATGAAGCTCGAAACGACGCCCCGGCCGTTCTCACTGCGCTTGACGACCGCCGCACCTGCGCCGTCACCGAACAAGACGCACGTCGATCGATCGGTCCAGTCCACGATCGCGCTCATCTTCTCGGTCGAGACGACCAGCGCGATCTCTCCGCGGCCCGCCGCGAGATACCCCTCCGCGACACTCAGCGCGTAGAGGAAACCCGAGCACGCCGCATCGATGTCGAACGCCGCCGCATTCGACGCCCCGAGCAGCGCCTGGACGTCGCAGGCCGTCGACGGGAGCAACCGATCCGGCGTCGCCGTCGACACCACGATCAGATCCAGCTCGCCCGGCTTCACGTCCGCACGCTCCATGGCGATCCGGGCGGCAGCGGCCCCCATCTCCGCCGCGCCCATCTCGCTGCAGGCGATGCGACGCTCCCGGATCCCGGTACGCTCCCGGATCCACTCGTCCGAGGTGTCGACGAGCCGTTCGAGATCCTCGTTCGTCATCACCCGCTCGGGCAGGTAACGACCGGTGCTTACGATTTCAACCAGCGGCGTCGGCTTCCTCATGCACCCTCCGCCAATCGGCCCACCGTGGGCTCGACGGGTCCCCCGCCATTCATCGGCGGGACTGTCAATTCCCGGCTCATGTGCCCGACCATGTCGGTCTCCACGGCCCGGATCGCAACCCGGATCGCGTTCTTGATCGCCCGCGGCGGCGAGCCGCCGTGGCAGATGATCGAGATCCCTTGAACACCGAGGAGCGGCGCACCGCCGTACTCCGTGTAGTCGAGCGCGGCAAAGATCTCGCTCAGGTCCATCTTCGCACCCGACTTCGCCTGCTCCCGCTTGAGGATCTCCATGAAGAACGCGGCAATGGATTCGTAGAACTTCAGGAGGACGTTCCCGACGAATCCGTCCGCCACGAGCACGTCGCACGTGCCCGTGATGATGTCCCGCCCCTCGACGTTCCCGATGAAGTTCAGCCCGGGTTGCTTCCGCAACAGGCCGTGCGCCTCGACGGCCAACTCATCTCCCTTCTCGGGCTCTTCGCCGATGTTGAGGAGGCCGACCCGGGGATTGGAGCGGCGCAGTACATCATGCGCGTAGATTGCGCCCAGGCGCGCGAACTGCACCAGGTGGTGCGGCTTGCTGTCGACGTTCGCGCCCGCGTCCACCAGCACGACCGGCTCGGCCGCGGTCGGCAGCGTCGTGGCGACCGGTGGCCGGTCCACGCCGGGCAACGGCCGCAGGATCAACAACGAAGCCGCCATCACCGCGCCCGTCGACCCAGCGCTCACGAACGCGTCGGCCTCGCCTTTCTTCTGCAGCCCCAAGCCGACCACGATCGATGAGTCCGGCTTGCGTCGCACCGCGGCCGCTGGTGATTCTCCCTGCTCGATCCGCTGCGGGGCGTGCACGATCTCCAGCCGATCACGGGGGAGATCCGAATGCCGTCCGAGTTCTGCCTCGATCCGGTCCCGGTCCCCGACCAGGATCAGCGTGAAGTCGTCAGGCAGCTCGCGCAGCGCCTGGACGGCACCTTCTACCTCGATCGCCGGGTGCCGGTCGGTCCCCATGGCGTCCAGCGCGATGCGCACGCTCTTTCCCCCTTAGATCTGCTCGACTTCCACGACCTGGTTGTCCTTGTACGTGCCGCAGCTAGGACACACCCTGTGGGGCAGCTTCGGATCGCCGCACCGCGGGCATGGAATCAGCCCCGGCACCTCCGCCTTGTAGTGGGTGCGCCGCTTCCGCTTCCGCTGCTTCGACACCCGCTTCTTCGGAACCGCCATATCGCCTCCATCGACTCAATCGAACTTCAACTTCCGCAGCGCCGCCCACCGTTCGTCCGGCTCGTCCACGCTGCAGCGGCACTCCTCGATGTTCAGATTCGCGCCGCAACGTGGACACAGGCCGCGACACGCGCTCTGACACACCGCGTACTTCGGCACGGAGAGCATGGCCTGCTCCCGCACCGCCGGTGCCAGGTCCAGTTCCCGGGCACGGCCCGAAAAGGTGTAAACCTCCTGTTCCTCGGCCTCCGCCGGATCCAGATCCGGACGGAACAGGGCGGACACCGGCTCATCGACCTCGACCGTCACCGGGACCAGGCAGCGTCGGCATTCCATTCCGACCGCGCCCGCGAAGCGCCCGCGCACCAGGATGTCTTCACCGACCTGCTGGACCTCCAAACGGACCGCCATCGGTCTCAGGAGCTCCAGCCCGGTGCCTTCCCACAACGGGTCGTCGGGCGGCAGATCCTCGGCGATCTCGACCCGCCTCGTCCGTTGCAGGTGGCCAAGATCGACTTTCAGCATAATCGTTAAAGATCGCGATCCTTACGGGCGATGTCAACCGAGCGGCGCTTCCCCGGTGCCCAGGACATCCCCGGCGGCGAAGAAGAAGGCGACCTCGCGCCTCGCGGTCTCGGGCGCGTCCGAAGCATGGATCGCGTTCCGCTCCTTGGATTCCGCGTACAGGGCTCTCACGGTCCCGGGTGCGGCCTCGGCAGGGTCCGTGGCGCCGATCACCTCCCGCAACTTGGCGATGGCGTTCTCCCGCTCGAGGAGGACCGGAACCACCGGGCCCGACGTCATGAACCGGACCAGACTCTCGTAGAAAGGCCGCTCCCGGTGCACCGCGTAGAACTCGCGGGCCTGAGCCTCCGTGAGACGGAGCATGCGCAGCCCGCGAATGCGGAAGCCTTGCTCTTCCAGATGCGCGAGGATCTTCCCCGTGAGACCCCGCGCCACGGCGTCCGGTTTGATGATGGCAAGTGTGAATTCCATAGGTTCAGCGTCCGAACAGTTTGCGAATGATGTCTCCGCGGGTCAGGAACCCGGTGAGCTTGCCCTCGCTGACCACCGGGAACTGCTCCACGTCCTTGTTGATCATGGTGTTCGCGACTTCGTCGACCCCCATGTCCTCGGAAATGCAGAGCACCGAACGACTCATGATGTCGCGGATCTTGAGCTGCCGGAGCGCTTCATCGGAGGCGACGGCCTCGCCGCCGGCCCTGGGGATCTGGGGCAGCAGCGCCCGCATGATGTCCCATTCGGAGACGATCCCGAGAACTTCCCGCTTTTCGCCGACGACCGGGAGCGCGCGCAGCCGGTGACGCACCATGAGGTCGACGGCGTCCCGCACCGATGTCTCCGGCGTGACGCTGTCGACCCTGTGGCTCATGATGTCCCGCACGGTGAGTCGCGGCTGGACGCGGACCTCCCGCAGCTCCGGGAGGGCGAGGACGTCGTCGGGCGAACGCGCGTCCAGGATGCGCTCCACGACGCCCGGCGCCTTGAAGAGGCGGGCCAGCGCGGACACGGTCTGGAGATACAGCGTGGCCGCCTCGGGCGGGGCGAGGATCAGGACCACGATGCGCGGGTGAATATCGAGCCCGGCGTCGTAAGCATCGAGGGGCCGCGGTGAAACGCCGAGTACGACGACCAGCCGCTCAACCCCTTCGATGCGGAAGTGCGGGAGGACGACGTGCTCGCCGACGGCGACCACGTCCCGCAATCGCGGATCCGTGAGACGCTTCACGAGGGCGGCGGAGTCCCGGACCGCGCCGCCCTCGACGAGCTTGTCGACGAGAAGGGTCAGCGCCTGCCGGAGCGTCGTTGCCTCCAACGGCACGAGGACGTGCGCGCGCGGTAGCAGTTCTTTGAGTTCCATGCGCTCGCGCCCGATCCGGTCGGAAGCCGGTCAGAGCACCTCGCGGATGAGGCCGACGATGTCCGACGGCTTGCGGGCGACCCCGATTCCGTTCGCCTTGAAGGCCTCGATCTTCTCCTCGGCGGTCCCGGCCGACCCGCTGATGATCGCCCCGGCGTGCCCCATGCGGCGCCCGGGCGGCGCGGTCTGCCCCGCAATGAAGCCGACGACGGGCTTGCTGAGGTTCCGGGCGATGTACTCGGCCGCTTCCTGCTCGGCGGTCCCGCCGATCTCGCCGATCATGACGATCGCCTTGGTCTCCGGGTCCGCCTCGAACGCGGCCAGGCAGTCGATGAAGTTCGTGCCGATGATCGGGTCGCCCCCGATCCCGACGCACGTGCTCTGTCCGATCCCGGCATTCGTGAGCTGGAAGACGACCTCGTAGGTGAGCGTCCCCGAGCGCGAGACGACGCCGACCGGGCCGGGCGTCGCGATGTGGCCGGGCATGATCCCGACCTTCGACTTCCCCGGCGCCAGGAGCCCCGGGCAGTTGGGCCCGAGCAGACGCGCGCCCTTCTCCTTCACGAACGGGTAGACCCGCGTCATGTCGAGGACCGGGATCCCCTCGGTGATCGCCACGATGAACGGGATCCCCGCGTCCGCCGCCTCCATGATCGCATCGGCGGCGAAGGCCGGCGGGACGTAGATCACGCTCGCATTGGCGCCCGTCTCCCGGACCGCCCGCTCCATCGTGTCGAAGATCGGCACCGTCTTGCCGTTCGGGCCCTCGAACTTCTGACCGCCCTTCCCCGGCGTCACACCGCCGACGACGTTGGTGCCGTACTCCATCATCTGCCGGGCGTGGAAGGAGCCATCCCGCCCGGTGATCCCCTGAACCAGAAGCCTGGTGTTTTCGTCAATGAAGATCGCCATGGCTCACTTCCCCCCTCCGACCATCTCCACCGCCTTCTGCACGACCTCGTCCATCGAGGTCGTCGCGCTGAACCCGGCTTCGGCCAGGATCTCGAGCGCCTTCTCCTCGTTCGTCCCGGTCAGACGGATGACGAGCGGAACCTTGATGTCGATGCGACGTGTGGCCTCGACGATCCCGTTCGCCACGTCGTCGCACCGCGTGATCCCGCCGAAGATGTTGAACACGATGACTTTGACGTTGGGGTCGCTCGTGATGATCTTCAGCGCGTTGACCACCTTCTCCGGGTTCGAGGAACCGCCGATGTCCAGGAAGTTGGCGGGCTCGCCCCCGTAGAACTTGATCAGGTCCATCGTGGCCATGGCGAGCCCCGCGCCGTTGACCACGTTGCCGATGTTCCCGTCGAGCTTGATGAAGGTGAGTCCGGCCTCCCTGGCCAGGGTCTCCGCCTCGGGCTCGGCGGACGTATCGCGCATCGCCGCAATGTTCGGGCGACGGAAGAGCTCGTTGTCGTCGATGTTGAACTTGGCGTCGATCGCCTTGACTTCGCCCTGGGGCGTGGTGATCAGCGGATTGATCTCGGCGAGGGACGCGCCGCTGTCGATGAAGGCCTGGTAGAGCTGCTGCAGGATCTTCGCGCACGCACGCTGCTGCTGAGCATCGTCGTAGAGCGACGTGGCGAGCCAGTAGGCCTGGTGCGGAAGGAGCCCGTACCGCGGGTCCACGACCAGCTTCCGGATCGCCTCCGGCTTGGTCGCCGCGACCTCCTCGATGTCCACACCGCCCTCCCGGCTGACCATGAAGACGGGGGCCTTCGAGGCCCGGTCCACGATGACGCCGACGTAGCTCTCGGAGGCGATCTCCTCGGCGGGTGTGACCAGCACCTTCTGCACGGTCAGGCCCTTGATGTCCATCCCGAGGATCTTCTCCGCATGCGCGCGGGCCTCCTCGGGGGTGGAGGCGAGCTTGACGCCCCCCGCCTTGCCGCGGCCCCCGGCGTGAACCTGCGCCTTTACGACCACCGGGCCGCCGTACTTCCGCGCGATGGCCTCCGCCTCGGCAGGCGTCGTCGCCACCTCCCCCGGAGGCACGGGGACGCCGTAGGCGCGGAGGATGTCCTTTGCCTGGTACTCGTGAATGTTCATGACCTCTTCGTCCTCAACTCATCCAAATAGAGCGACGCGCACCCGGCGCACACCCGACCCGGACGTGGCCGACCGCCCAGCCGCGTTCGCGCTCCATCACGCGCGCCCCTGCGTCACGATGATCCGATCGGACTGGCTGGCGCGCCCAGCTCAGGGTCGCCAGGCTCGACGACGACCTGCATGACCAGCGCTGCCCCCGGACGCGAGAACGGCGTCACGCTCGAGGGTACCCTGCGCTGCGGGCCGCGCTAACATATTCCCACGTCCCGTCAGGTGCAACCCGTTTTCCGCCAGTTCGTCGACCCTGGCGGGTCTCACGGCGTCGCCGACGCCGCGCCCCGGAGCAACGCCTTGAGCGCGTTCCAGCTCTCGCCGAAGCCGGCCCAATCGCCGTTCCGGAGCTGCTGCTCGGCCTGGTTCAGCAGCTCGAGCGCGCGCCGATGCCAGTCTGCCGGCGTGGACGGAGGCTGGGGCCGCAGGTCCTGCGAAGCTTCGGGTCGGGGCGCAGCGCCGGGCGAACGGAGCTGCCGTACCGCTTCCTCGAGCGTGGACGCCATGCTCACGGCGCGGCCGTCGCTGACCACCACGCGAGCCAGCTCGGGGATCGGGCTTTCGCGCGCCGAGAGGAAGATGGGCTGCACGTAGAGGAAGGAGTTCTCCAGCGGCACCACCCGGAGCTGCCCCAGATTGACGCTCCCGCCGGCCTGTCGCCAGAGGGAGAGCTGAGGCGAGATAGCGGGGTCGGCCTCGACCAGGGCCTCCACCTGACCCGGTCCCGGCACCTGCTGGTCGCGCGGCAGCTCGAGGAGTACGAGCTGGCCGTAATGGGGCGGATCGCTCCGCGCCACCAGCACGGCGGTCATGTTCTGCCGCTCGCGCGCGATGAAGGGCATGGGGAGCAGGAACTCCGGCTCCTCCTCGCCAGGCAGCGTGAGCAGCGCGTGGATCGGGAGGTAGGGCCGCGCCCCACCCCCCTGCCCCCTCGTCCCCGGGAGCTGCCAGAGGTCCTGCCCCGCGTAGAACGTCTCCGCGCTCTCCACGTGGTACTCCTTGAGGATCTCCGCCTGGGCCAACAGGTAGAGGCGCGGGTAGCGCAGGTGCGGTAGCAGCTCCCGAGGCATGGCCTCGAACGGCTGGATCAGTCCCGGGAAGATGCGCCTGTAGGTCTGGAGGATCGGGTCCGAGTCGTCGACCGCGTACAGCCGCACCGAGCCCGACACCGCATCCACGACCGCTTTGACGCTGCTCCGGAGATAGCGGACGTTCCGGTGTCCGGCGAACTCCAGCGGGCGCGAGAGCGGGAACGTCGACGATGCGACGTACCCATCCAGCAGCCATCGGATGCGACCGCCGGAGATGACGGGTTGCGCGTCCGGATCCCAGAGGAGGAAGGGGACCAGCTCGCCCACCCGGTCGTGGATAGCGCGGCGGAAGACGATCCGGCTCTCCTGCGTGAGCTCTCTCGAGAAGAGGAGGTTCTTGTCCCGAAAGCGCCAGGCGAAGGCCAGAACCCTGGGGAAGGACCCGAGGCGAATCCCCGTCGGCCACTCCGGCTCGATCCGGCTCACCGACCCGCTGTCCGTGAGAGGGCCGAGGATGATGTACTCGTTCCCGCCTCCCATCCGCCCCATGATCTCCCCGAAGTAGATGCTCGGGTTCACCAGGTCGAACACGGAGGGCGCCGCGGGGTCACGCTCGCCCTGGAGGTTGCGCAACCAGCGGAACGGCTCGCCGCTCGGCGACCTCGTGGAGGTGGGCGTGACGACGGCGCCCATTCCTCGCACGTAGGTCGGGTTGAGGTGCAACGTCTGCCAGGTCCGCGCGGTCGGGGGCAGCCCGTCGGGATGGAACTCCCGCACGGCGATCGCGACCTGCCGCCTCTCCTCTCCGTCGTCGTACCGATCGTAATCGACGTCGGCGAAGCGGTAGTATCGGCGTATCGACTCCACCTCGTTGAACATCGTGGCGAGGGGCTCGGGGTCCCAGAGGGGGAGCTGCGCCAGGTGGGGAGCCAGCTCCTCCCACTCCGGGAGCACGGCGGGCCGGTAGTCCATGCGCCGCCGCTCGATGCGATGGAGGTCGTACGCCCGCCGCGTGAATTCCAGGTTCCACTCGATGAACGCAGCCTCCCGGGCGAGCTGGTTCGGCTCCACCTGGAACTTCTGGACGAAGGCCGGATAGAGCTGCCCCAGGGCGATGGCCGCCACGCCGAGCCCGCTCAGCCCGATGAGCGCGGGGATCCAGGACCTGCGCCACGCTCCGTACAGGAGTCCGCCGGCGCCGATCGCCGCGAGGATCGCGAGGATGCGTCGCGCAGGGAGCCGCGCGTGCACGTCCGTGTACCCCAGCCCGCCCCCGATCCCCGTCCCCTCCAGGAGCAGGCCGTACCGCCCGAGCCAGTAGCGCACGCCCAGGAGGAGCACGACCACCGCCGCGAGGACCACGAAGTGCAGCCGTGCCTCCTCGACCACGAGCAGTCGTCGCTCCCGAACCCGAATCGACCCCGCCAGGACGTAACCGAGCAGGACGAGGGCTATGGACCAGGTGACGACCAGGAGCAGGAAGTCGATGGTGCGGAAGTAGACGGGGAGCGAGAAGACGTAGAACGAGAGGTCTCGCCCGAACAGCGGATCGGTCACGCCCCAATCCACGTGACGCGCCCATGCCAGGACGTGGATCGCAGCCTCACGGCCGAAGAAGAGACCCGAGAACCACCAGCCGGCCAGGATCGCCGCGGCCAGGCACCCGCCGAGCACGTAGCCCCGCGGCACCTGCTCGGCGATCTCGATGTTGCCGTACGTACGGCGCAGGTGGATAGGACCGAGTCGTCGGTAGACGAACCACAGATTCGCCAGGATGATCAACGCAGCAAGGCCGCCGGCGACGAAGCGTATCCCCGTCGCAGCGGCCAGGCGCGTCCAGAAGACCCGGGGGTAACCCAGCTCCTGGAACCAAAGCGCGTCCGTGTACAGCTCGACGGCCGTTCGCCCTCCCATGAGCAACAGCAACAGGGTGGCGCCGGCCACAAGGAGTGGCCGGACCGGCCGTCGGGTCATATCAGACGCGAACTCCCTGGTTCTCCAACCAGCCCTCTACGGTGCGACGTATCGCCTCGAGGCGCTCCGGCGTTCGGGCCTCGAACCGGAGCACGATGACCGGCTGCGTATTCGACGCGCGCAGCAGGCCCCAGCCGTCGTCGAACAGGATCCTGGCGCCGTCCACCGAGATCACCTCGTGGTCCCGGCTGAACTCCTCGACGGCGCGCCGCACGATCTCGAACTTCTGCTCCTCGGGCACGTCGACGCGGATCTCCGGGGTCGAGACGTACTTCGGGAACTCGTCGACCCGCGCCGAGAGCGGCCGGTCCGACCGGGCGACGAGGTCCACCAGCCGGCACGCCGCGTACAGCGCATCGTCGAACCCGTAGAAGGTATCGGAGAAACAGATGTGCCCCGACAGCTCGCCGGCGACCGGCGCACCCGTCTCGCGCATCTTCTCCTTGATGAGCGAGTGCCCGGTCTTCCACATGATCGCCTCCCCGCCGCGGGCCGTGTAGACCTCCGGGACCGCCTGCGAGCACTTCACGTCGAAGATCAGCTTCTGGCCCGGTCCCCGCCGCTCCAGCACATCCAGCCCGAAGAGGAGGAGGAGTATGTCGCCGCGTACGATCCGGCCCTGCTCGTCAACGGCTCCGATCCGGTCCGCGTCGCCGTCGAACGCGACCCCGATGTCCGCCTGCTCCTCCCGGACGCGGGCGATCAGGTCCACGAGGTTCTCGTCCACGACGGGGTCCGGGTGGTGGTTCGGGAACGTGCCGTCCGATTCGCAGTAGAGGGGCACGACTTCGGCGCCGATCCCCTCCAGGAGCTGCACGGCGACCAGACTTCCCGTGCCGTTGCCGCAGTCGACCACCACCTTGATCGGCCGCTGGAGGCGGAAGCGTGACGTGACGTCTTCCACGTACTCCGGCAGAATGTCACGCGATTCGCGGCGGCCGGCCCCGGACTCGAAATCGTTCGCTTCGATGAGCGCCCGCAGCCGCTGGATCGTCTCGCCCCACAGCGCGCGCCCATCGATGACCATCTTGAATCCGTTGTACTCCGGGGGGTTGTGCGAGCCCGTGATCTGGATCCCCCCGTCCGTCTCGTACCGCTTGGTCGAGTAATAGAGGACCGGGGTCGGCACGGTGCCCAGGTCGATCACGTGGACACCCGCGGCCTGGACGCCGCGCATGATCCCTTCGGCCAACTCGGGCGAGCTGGGCCGGTTGTCGTGGCCGACGGAGACGGTGAGGTTGGTCGCGCCGCCCCGACGGCGCCGGAGCTCGGTCGCATAGGCACGCCCGACCAGCTCGGCCACGTCCGCCGTCAGGTCCTTCCCCACCACGCCGCGGATGTCGTATTCCCGAAAGATATGCGGATTCGCGCTCATCGATCTCCCTCACGGTGCGTGTTAGCCCGGGACCCGGGCCGCGGCAAAGCTATGCGGCGGGGCGGAAAGGCGTCAAGCAAACTCGAGGCCGTTCAAACGAAAACCGGCCGGTGCGATGCACACCGGCCGGCTCGTCCGTCGGGGCCGGCGCCCGTCCGTCGACCGGCCCCTCGACTCCGGCGTTCCGATCAGCGAATCGAGAGCGGCAGGGCGCCCCCC
>JGI12419J13241_1000381_pt1 | contig 14065 bp, 12 predicted proteins | sample BGWIniCompost_FD_13241 | JGI IMG/M metagenome (IMG submission 13241)
CGCCAGCCGACACTGACCGGACGGGAGATCGAGATCCTCAAGGAAGTCGCCGAGGGCCTGACGTCGAAGGCGATCTCCGAGAAGCTCTTCATCTCGGAGAACACCGTCAAGAACCACATCCGCAACATCCTCGACAAGACGGGTCTGGGCTCCCGCCACGACGCCGTGCTGTTCGCGATCAGGGAAGGCCTCATCGACGCGTAGCCGGCCGCCCGCGTCGGCGTCGGCTCCCGCCACTTCCCCTCTAGGGCTATGAGGGGCCGTCCGGTAGACTGATCTTTCGATGTCCCTCTTCTCGAAGCTCCTCAACATGGGCGAGGGGCGGAGCCTCAAGACCTTCCAGGGGATCGTCGACGCCGTAAACGCCCTCGAACCCGAGTTCGAAGCTCTCGACGACGACGCTCTCGCCAAGAAGACGGTCGAGTTCCGTGAGCGCCTCGCCAATGGCGCCACGCTCGACGACATCCAGGTCGAGGCGTTCGCCACCGTCCGCGAAGCGGCCAAGCGCGTCCTCGGCCAGCGGCCCTTCGACGTCCAGATCATCGGCGCCGCCGCCCTCCACGCCGGCATGGTCGCCGAGATGAAGACCGGTGAGGGCAAGACGCTGGTGTCGACGATGCCCGCCTACCTCAACGCCCTCGAGGGCAAAGGCGTCCACATCGTCACCGTCAACGACTACCTCGCTTCCCGTGACGCCGAGTGGATGGGCTCCATCCACCGATTCCTCGGGCTCACGGTGGGGCTCATCCAGTCCGGGATGTCCTCGGCCGAACGCCGTCCCGCCTACGCCGCCGACATCACCTACGGCACCAACAACGAGTTCGGCTTCGACTACCTCCGCGACAACATGGCCATGCGCAAAGAGGACATGGTCCAGCGCGGCCACCACTTCGCCATCATCGACGAGGTCGACTCGATCCTCATCGACGAGGCGCGGACCCCCCTGATCATCTCCGGACGGGTCACCGACTCGGCCAAGTGGTACAAGGAGTTCGCCCGGATCGCCGCCCGCCTCCAGAAGGACATCCACTACGAGGTGGACGAGAAGAAGCGCCAGGTGCTGGTCACCGAGGAGGGGGTGGCCGCAGTCGAGCGGGCACTCGGCGTCGAGAACCTGTACGACCACGCCTCCGTCGACCTGGTGCACCACCTCGAGTCGGCGCTGAAGGCCAAGGAGCTGTACCACCGGGACGTCGAGTACATCGTCGACCACGGTGAGGTGAAGATCGTCGACGAGTTCACCGGCCGCATCCTCGAGGGTCGGCGGTACTCGGAGGGCCTCCACCAGGCCATCGAGGCCAAAGANGGGGTGCCGATCAAGTCGGAGAACCAGACGCTCGCCACCATCACCCTCCAGAACTTCTTCCGGCTCTACGACAAGCTGGCGGGCATGACCGGCACCGCCGAGACCGAGGCGGCCGAGCTGGCCCAGATCTACGGGCTCGAGGTGCTGGTGGTGCCGACCAACCGGCCGGTGGCCCGCATCGACCAGCCCGACCTCGTCTACAAGACCGAGGAGGCGAAGTTCGCCGCGGTCGTCGAGGACGTCGCCGAGCGTCACGCCAAGGGCCAGCCGGTGCTGTTGGGCACCGTCTCGATCGAGAAGTCGGAGCTGTTGTCGCGGTTGCTCACCAAGCGGGGCATCCCCCACGAGGTCCTCAACGCCAAGCACCACGCCCGGGAGGCAGAGATCATCGCCCAGGCGGGGCGGCCCGGTGCAGTGACGGTGGCCACCAACATGGCCGGNCGCGGCGTCGACATCATGCTCGGCGGCAACCCCGAGGGTCTCGCCAAGGCCGAGCTGAAGAAGCAGGGGATCGGCCCCGACGACCCCGAGTACGAGTCCCGCCTGGCGGAGCTGACCGAGAAGTACGCCGCCGAGATCGAGCCCGACCGTCAGAAGGTCCTCGAGGCGGGCGGGCTCTACGTCATCGGCACCGAACGCCACGAGTCCCGGCGCATCGACAACCAGCTNCGAGGTCGTTCGGGCCGTCAGGGCGACCCCGGCGAGTCACGCTTCTACCTGTCCCTCCGTGACGATCTGATGCGGCGGTTCCAGGGGGAGCGGGTCGAGATGATCATGAACCGGCTCCGCATCCCCGACGACATGCCCATCGAGCACAAGTGGGTCACCAACGCCGTGGAGCGGGCCCAGCGCCAGGTCGAGTCCCAGAACTTCGAGATCAGAAAGAACGTCCTCAAGTACGACGAGGTGATGAACCGCCAGCGCGAGGTCGTCTACGACTGGCGGCGCTCCATCCTGGAAGGGACCATCGACCAGGACTTCGTCCAGGACTGGATCGAGTACGCGGTGTCGGAGACGGTCGCCGAAGTGATCGGCGACGGCGACAACCGAGACTGGGACTGGGACGACCTCCAAAAGGAGCTGTCGAAGCTCTACCCGACGGAGCTCGGGCCGGAGTCGTTCGATCGGCAGCCCACGGCCGCCGAGCTCGCCGACGCCGCCGTCGAGGAGGCGCTTTCCCTCTACGAGCAGCGCGAGAAGGAGTTCGGCTCCGACGTCCTCCGCCAGGTGGAGAAGGCGGTCCTCCTGTCCGTGATCGACAACAAGTGGCGCGATCACCTCGCCGACATGGACTACCTCCGGGCCGGGATCGGGCTCCGGGCGATGGGTCAGCGCGACCCGCTCGCCGAGTACCAGCGGGAGGCGTACGACATGTTCCAGGACATGGTCGACGCCGTGAAGCGGGACGCAGTGCGTTACCTGTTCCACGTCCAGCCCGCCCAGCAGGCCGACCCGGTCACCGCCACCACCACGACGTCCTCCGGTCCGCCGAAGGCCGCCGTGCCCGCCTCCGTTCCGCAGCGCCGGGAGCCCGTGACCACCGAGAAGATCGGGCGCAACGACCCCTGCCCCTGCGGCAGCGGCAAGAAGTACAAGAAGTGCCACGGCGCCGTAGCCTGAGCTCCTCCCATGGCTGAACTCACCGTCCCCACCGCAGAGTCGTTGCGTGAGCGCCTCGCCGCGGCACGCAAGTTCTTGGACCTCGAGCACAAGGAAGTGGAGCTGCAGGACCTGCGCGCCCAGGCGGCATCGCCCGGCCTGTGGGACGACCCCGACACCGCCCGCCAGGTCACCCAGAAGCTCGCCAACTACGAGGACCTGTTCGAGCGCGTCAACGCCCTCGAACAGGCGATCGAAGACGCCGAGGTCCTCGCCGAGCTCGCTGCCGAAGCCGGTGACGAAGACAGCCGCGCCGAGGCGGAGGAGGAGTTCCGGCGGGTGTCGGCGGAGCTGGACCGCCTCGAGCTGGAGTCGCTGTTCTTCGGCGAGTACGACGAAGAGAACGCCATCCTCTCCGTCCACGCCGGCTCGGGAGGGGTGGACGCCCAGGACTGGGCGGAGATGCTGGTGCGCATGTACCAGCGGTTCCTCGCCGATCAGGGAATGGACGTGACCGTGGAGGAGTGGACGGAAGGCGAGGAGGCCGGGATCAAGTCGGCCACCCTCACCGTCCGCGGCCACCGCGCATACGGGTTGCTGGAGGGGGAGCGGGGAGTCCACCGCCTGGTGAGGATCAGCCCCTTCGACTCCAACGCCCGTCGGCACACGTCCTTCGCCGCTGTCGACGTGATTCCCGAGCTGGAGAACGACACCGAAATCGAGATCCGCGACGAGGACCTGAGGATCGACACCTACCGGGCCCAAGGGGCGGGCGGCCAGCACGTCAACAAGACCGACTCCGCCGTCCGCATCACCCACCTGCCCACGGGAATCGTCGTCCAGTGCCAGAACGAGCGGTCACAGCTCCAGAACAAGAACCGGGCGATGGCCATCCTCAAGGCCCGACTGGCCGAGCTGGCTCGTCAGGAGCACCAACAGCACATCGACTCCATCCGCGGTGAGCAGGGCGAGGCGGCGTGGGGACGGCAGATCCGCTCCTACGTGCTCCAGCCGTATCAGATGGTGAAGGACCTGCGCACCGACCTGGAGGTGGGCAACGTCCAGGCGGTGCTCGACGGCGAGCTCATGCCGTTCGTGGAGGCGTACCTGCGGTGGCGGCGTGCCACCGCCGAGCAGAACTGAGATCGGCCGGGCGCGGCCTCCGCTCCGGGACCACTCCAAAGCGAGAGAGGGGCTTCTCCTCAGGGGAGAAGCCCCTCTTTGACTGTCATGGGGTCAGTTCGTCTCGGCCGTGGCGTCGGCGAACTCCCGCTTCGAGGTGACCCGAGTCTTGATCAGGTAGGCGAAGGCGATCGCCACGACGGCGAGGATGGCGATGCCGACCCACTCCATGCGGCCCAGCCACACGATGAGACCCGACAGCGGGTTGCCGCCGTCCACCAGCGAGGAGATCTGGGCCGCTTCGGTGGCCGCCTCGAACCCGACCGATGCGGCCACGTCGGTGACCATCGGCGCCATCGCGGTGGCGATCAGCAGCGTGGCCGCCATGGCGATGGTGCCTCCGATCAGCGACCGGATCAGGTTCCCTTTGAAGATCGGGACCGTCATGCAGACGATGAACGGGATCGTCGCCAGGTCGACCAGCGGCAGCACCCGGTTGCCGGGGATGATCACCGCCAGCGCCAGTGTGATCGGCACCAGGAGCAGCGACACGGCGATCACGGCGGGGGAGCCGATGGCGATGGCCGAGTCGAGGCCGATGTAGACGCTGCGGCCGGGGAAGCGGCGACGGACCATCTCCTGGGCGCCCTCCGAGATCGGGATCAGCGCCTCCATGAGGATCGCCACCATCTTCGGCAGCAGGTACATGGCGGCCGCCAGGTTGATGGCGAGCCCGAGGATGGCGATCGAGTCGCCCCGGGGGTCGTCGAACCCGTAGCCGAGCAAGCCGATGACGATGCCCAGCACCGCGCCCAGCACTGTGGATTCGCCGAGGACGCCGAAGCGCTGCTGGATCGTGTCGGGGTCGGCCTTCCAGTCCCGCAGCCCCGGGATCCTCTCGAACAGGCCGTTGAGCGGGATGGCGAACAGCACGTACGGGGCGGAGGTCCCGTGGGGAAGCGAGATGTTGTCGAAGCCGTAGTAGTCCTCGATCAGCGGCTGCGACCAGTCGGCCATCGCCAGCAGGATCACCATGTGGATAGCGGCCGCTGCCACGCCGAGGGCGAGGCTGTCGGTGACCACCGCCACCAGCGCTCCCGAGAAGGCGATGTGCCAGTAGTTCCACAGGTCGATGTCGAGGGTGCGGGTGAGCCCGATGGCCAGCATGATCACGTTGACGGCCAGGCCAACCGGGATCGCCAGCGCCCCGACCTGGGTGCCGAAGGCGATGGCCGCGCTCGCCGGCCAGCCGACGTCGACGACCGTCAGGTCGATGCCGAAGTTCTCGGCCATCGCCTGGGCGGCGGGGCCCACGGCGTTGCTCAGCAACCCGATCACCAGGTTGATGCCGACGAAACCGATGCCGATCAGCAAGCCGGCGCGCAGGGCATCGCCCGCCTTCTGGCCCAAGACCATGGCGAAGACGAAGATGATGAACGGCAAGACGACTGCCGCGCCGAGATCGGTGATGTAACTGGTTATCGCTTCCACAGCGTCTCCTTCCTCCTCATCCCCCTCCTCTCTCCAGCCGCGGTTCTCCTCCTCTGCTCAGTCCTTGAGGTGCTGGACGATCTCGTCGAGGACCTTGTCGACTCCCACCCCCGTGAGGAACGGCAAACCGTTCACCACGGGACACTCGACGGTCTTCGGAACGTTCGTCGTCGCCACGATCAGGTCGTAGCCCTTCGCTCCTCGGTGCAGTTCGGCGACCTTGGTCTGGTCCACCTTCGCTTCGATGCCGTTCGCCTGTAGGTGCTTCTTCACCTTGTCGGCCACGACGGTGGAGGTGGCGATCCCGGTTCCGCACGCAATGAGGACTTTCTTCATCAGGGGTTCCTCCTCAACAGTCGCTTCACTTCTTGGGGAGTCGTCGCCGCCATCAGCCCCGCCATGCGCTCGGGATCCTGGACGATCTCGATCACCTTGGCCAGGGCCTCGACGTGCGTTTCGCCGCCGGCCACCGCCAGCAGGAAGACGAGCCGGGCCGGGACCGTTCCCTCGTCGGCCATGGCCCCGAACTCCACGGGGGCGGTCGGCCTGGCGATGGCGATCCCCATCCGCTCGCCTTCCCGGGGGTCGGCGTGGGGGAGGGCGATGCAGCCTCCGGTCGTCTCCAGACCCGTGGGGAACTCTCGTTCGCGCTGGATGCAGCGGTCGGCGTAATCGGGGTCGACGAGGCCGGCGGAATGGAGCGCATCCGACATCGCCCGGATCAAGGCATCGCGGTCGGCGGCGTCGAGGTCGAGGAGGATCGCCTGGTCTGGCACCAGTTCGGCGAGATCTGTCAAACTCTCTCCGACCGTCATACAGGCGGGGAGTATTGCACGCCGAGGGTCACGCGTGACCGCTTTGGGTGAACGTATGTGAACAGACGTTGCCGTCGCGGGCTAGGGATATGCGGGGCCGAGTAGTACCGTTCCGTAATCCCCCGCCGTGCCAGGGCGTTCTGGCAGACTGAGGTTTCCCGCCATGATCCGACTCGAGGACGTAACCAAGGTTTACGAGGGTGGAACCGTCGCAGTCCGCGACGTCTCCCTCGACATCCCCAAGGGAGAGTTCGTCTTCCTCGTGGGGCCGTCCGGTTCGGGCAAATCCACCCTGATCCGGCTGATGCTCCGCGAGGAGGCGGTCACCCGCGGCACCATCTATGTGGCCGGGAAGGACATCACCGCCTTGCCGGCGTGGAAGGTGCCCTATCTCCGCCGCTCGATCGGCACCGTCTTCCAGGACTTCAAGCTCCTGCCCAACAAGACGGTCTTCGAGAACGTCGCGTTCGCCCTCGAGGTGCTGGGCCGTCCCCGTTCGGTGATCGGCCCGCAGGTCGAGCAGGTTCTGGAGCTGGTGGGGCTCGCCGACAAGGCCGAGCGGTATCCCCGTCAGCTGTCGGGTGGTGAGCAGCAGCGGGTTTCGATCGCCCGGGCTTTCGTCAACCGGCCTCCGATCATGCTCTGCGACGAGCCGACCGGGAACCTCGACCCGGCCACATCGGTGGGGATCATGAAGCTCTTGGACCGGATCAACCGCACCGGGACGACCATCGTGATGGCCACCCACGACCACGCCATCGTCGACGCCATGCAGCGGCGGGTCGTGCAGCTGTCCAATGGTGTGGTGATCCGCGACGAGGTCGCAGGACGTTACGAGACGGTGGGGGAGCAGTGAGCCGCGTCGCCTTCATGCTCCGTGAGGCGCTCGTCAACCTGCGCCGCAACATCCTGGTGGTCACGGGTGCGGTGCTCGCTGTCTTCATCTCGCTGGGGTTGGCGTTCAGCGCTCTCGCCGTGAACGAGCTGGTGCGGATCAACACCATCGCCTGGCAGCAGGGCGTCCACTTGATCGTCTGGCTCAACGACGCCGGCCGCGACGGTGTCCCCGCCGACGCCCACGAGAACCTCCTCAACGAGGTCCTCACCTGGGAAGAGGTCGCCAACGCCTACTACGTCGACAAGACCGCCGCCTACGAGGAGTTCCTCGACCTCTTCGGCGACAACCCCGAGATGGTGGAGGCGCTCCAGAACCCGTCGGCCCTGCCGACGTCCATCCGCATCGAGCTGGCCGACATCGAGCTGTACCAGCAGGTGGAGTTCCGTCTCCAGCAGTACCCGCAGCTGATCCAGCGGATCTCCTCGGCCGCTCAGGAGATCGAGCAGATCTCGGCGGTGTCGCGGGTGCTCAACCTGTTGGGCATCGGGTTGTCGATCGTCTTGGGGGTGTCGGCGATGATCCTGATCGCCAACACGATCCGCCTCGCCATCTACGCCCGCCGAGACGAGGTCTCGATCATGAAGCTGGTCGGGGCCTCCAACTGGTTCATCCGCGTGCCGTTCCTGTTGGAGGGCCTGATCGAGGGCCTCGTCGGGGCGGCTCTGGCGGTCTTCGCCGTGTGGGTCGCCGGCCGCAACCTGGCCGGGGCGGCCGAAGGAATCCAACTCGTCAACCTGCAAGTACCGAACGCGTTCTTCCTGCGCTGGGGAGTCGTGTTCTTGCTGTTCGGGGCGGCTGCCGGAGTGCTCGGATCCCTGCTGGGATTGAGCCGTTACCTCCGTGAAGCCGACGGCGGCGGACGCCCCGCCGGAGTGAGGCGGGCGCTCGAACCGGTGTGAGCATGCGCCGACTTCTGGGGTTCGGCGCAGTTTTCCTCTCGCTGGTCCTGTTCGCCGGCGCAGCTTCGGGGGCTAGCCAGGCCGAGCTCGACGAGCTGCGGCGCGAGATCAACCGCCTCAGCGAGCAGATCGAAGCGGCCCAGTCGGCCCGCACCCAGGCCGCAGAGGATGTCCTGGCCGCCAAGGCGCGGCTCGACGCCGTCACCGCCGAGCTGCGGGAGGCGGAGGGCGTGCTCGCCTCGATCAACGCCGAGATCGCCGCCGGTGAGGAGGAGCTGGCGGCGGTGACCCGGATGCTCGACCACTTCGAGTCCATGCTCGCCACCACCCGCCTCAAGGCCGAGGACACGCGCAACGCCCTGTCGAGGCACGTCATCGAGATGTACATGGAGGCGTCGACCGCGCCGGTCCGGGTGCTCGGCTTCTCCGGGGTCGAAGAGGCGACCATCGGCCTCGCCTACGTGGACGGGGCCCGGGGGGACTCGACCCAGCTGCTGCGGCAGCTGGACGTGCTCGAGGCCGAGGAGCAGCGCCAACAGGACATCCTCGACCAACAGCGGGAAGAACAGGAGCGGCTCCTCGCCGAGCTCGCCGAGCAGCGGGAGGCACAGGAGGCCGAGGTGGCCCGTGTGGAGAGTCTCCGGGCTCAGTACGCCGCCGAGGCGGAGGCGGCCGAGGCCCTGGTCGCCTCCCTCAACGCCGAGATAGCCAAGTTCGAGGAGCACAAGGAAGGGCTCGAGGCGGACGCCGCCGCCCTCGAGAAGGAGCTGGCGGCGCTGGGGACCACGAGCGCCGGGTCGGGCGGTCCTCTCGTCAGGCCCGTCCCCGGCGGGGTGAGCTCCGGGTTCGGCTACCGGGTCCATCCGATCTTCGGGACCCGCCGGATGCACACCGGCTGGGACATGAGCGCCCGCGCCGGCGACCCGATCCATGCCGCCGGCGACGGAGTGGTGGTGTCGGCCGGCGTCAGAGGGGGCTACGGCAACGCCGTCGTCATCGACCACGGAGGCGGCATCGCCACCTTGTACGCCCACCAGTCCTCCATGGCGGTGTCGGCGGGCCAGAAGGTGTCCCAGGGACAGGTGATCGGCTACGTCGGCTGCACCGGCTACTGCACCGGCCCCCACCTCCACTTCGAGGTGCGGGTGAACGGCAGACCGGTCGACCCCGGCGGCTACGTGGGAGGCTGAGCCGTGAGCGACATCAAGGTCGTCGCCACCAACCGCCGGGCGCGACACGACTACGAGATCATCGACGACTTCGAGGCCGGGATCGTCCTCACCGGGTCGGAGGTGAAGAGCCTCCGGGCCGGCAAGGCGAACCTCAAGGACAGTTTCGCCCACGTCCGCGACGGGGAGGTGTGGNTGGTCGGGGCCTACATCGCCCCGTACTCCTTCTCCCGCGAAGGCGGCCACGACCCCGAGAGGACCCGCAAGCTGCTCCTGCATCGCCGTGAGATCGACCGGATCGCCGGGACGCTGGCGGAGAAGGGCCTGACCCTCGTGCCGATGCGCCTCTACTTCAAAGACGGCAAGGCGAAGGTCCAGATCGGGTTGGCCCGGGGCAAGCGAACCGTCGACAAGCGCGCCGACATCAAAAAGCGCGAGCACGAGCGGGAGATGGAGCGGGCGCGCCGCCGATTCCGCTGACGGCACCGCACGTCCTCCGCCGTGGGTGGTCCTGCGGCCTTTCGGGGGAATAGGGGAGCGGGTAGGCTGGTTGGGACAACTGAATACGAGGGGGTGACCAGGTTTCGACGTTGAGTGTTGAAGCGTCGGAAGCGAGCCGGGGACGCCGGATGCCCCGTCATCAAGCCGGTACCAACAACAAGTGCCGAAGACAACTTCGCACTGGCTGCCTGATTAACACCCAGTAGCAGCCCGTCCGCCCGGCGGGTTCCCGCACCGTCGGAGTCGGGCGTCGCCAAGCGGGATGCGCCTGTCGGGGTCCGGGACCGGCAGGCAAAGATCGATTCCGGATAGGCCGAAGGGGTCTGTGCCATCAGCTTCCCTTCGGCTGAAAGCTCGCTGATGGCTGCGCTCGGAGATGCCGACGCGGATGGCTCAGCGGACCGGGGTTCGACTCCCCGCACCTCCACCCACGAGTGCTAACGAAAAAGTGGCACTCGAGCTGACGAAATACCCGTTTCCTGGCCGCAAGTCGGCNGGGAGGCGGGTTTTCTGTTGCTCTGACNTCGAAAGCTGTCCGTCGTGGCGTGTGGGTGGCGCCTCTCGGCGCGAGAAAGCCCCGAACGTGGAAGTTCGGGGCAGGTGTGGTCGGGCCCGTCCGGGCTTCGGGTCAGGTTCAGGCGGCGGGTTTGGCGGGTGGCGGGTCCGTGCTGGTGTTGCGGTCCGTGTAGGGGACGGCTCGCCGCCGGCGTGGCTTGCGGGGGATGTATTGCCGATCTGGGTTGGCTTCACGTTCGAGCCGGCGTTCGAAGGCGTCGAGGAGCCGGAAGTTGGCTGCTGCCGCCCAGAAGGCGACCAGGATGGAGGTCTTGGCGATTCCCATCATCTTGATGCGTCCCCGGTCCATGTGTTCTTTGCCGGGGTCGGTGAGCATCGAGAAGAACGACTCGACGGCGGGGCGGCACCGTTGGTAGATGTCGTACCACTCCGGTGTCCCCCAGCTCGGCGTTTGGCGTGTGTTCGACTGGATCTCCACCGGCACGGACATGGTTGTTTGCGAGCAGCAGGTGGGTGGTTCGGCGAGGAGGTCTTGGCCTGGATAGACGGTGGGTTTGTCGTATGGGAGGTTCATTGAGTCTGGTTTGAGGGGGCAGCGGACGTAGCCGGCTGCGGCCGGGCAGCGGAAGCGGCGGGGGCGTCCGGGTCTCTCCTTGCCGTGCGGCTTCATCGCATAGATCTGGCGTCGTTGGATCTCGGCGAAGAACTGGTGTCGTTGTTCGACCGAGGCGAAGTGGTCGAGCCGTTCGATGTCATGAAGGTTGTGGGGCATCGCCGGGCAGTAGAGGTCGCCGTCGATCTGGAGCGCACCTCCGTAGGTGCCTTTCACTCCTCGTTGGTTGGGGTGGAGATCCATCGAGATCTGAATGCCTAGTTGACGTAGATGGGCGGACCAGCGGTCGGCGGTCGCCATCGTGTATCCACGGTCCGCGAGCAGGCGTTGGATCCGTCCTTCGGTTTTGAGGCTTTCGATGAGGGGCAGGACGGCTGCTTGGGGGTTCGTTGCTGCGGGCGCCAAGGTGATCCGCTCACAGAGGTAAGGCGTAGGTTCTTGTCCGGGGGCACGGGTGCGGACGACGGCGTGGACGGCGTACCCGTAGATGTTGTATTTGGGGCCGGTCTTGGCTTTGTTCTCGTAGCGGATGTGGTTGGCGTCGGGGTCTGGGGATGGTTGGCCGGCACGGCGTAGGCGTGCCCATGAGGGCATGTAGGTCCAGTCGACGGCGTAGGTGGAGGTGGTTCGGTCGTCGAGGGACGCTTCGAGGATGCGGTCGAGAACCGCTTGAAGCATCTGGCGGCGTTCGGGGTCGAAGCCGTTGGCGTCCTTGTCGAGATGTGGTGAGAAGTGGGGGGATGGGTCGACGGTGGCAACGATGCGGCACCACAGGTATGAGATCTGCCGATCTGTGACTCGGGCGAGTTGGGCGCCTTCAGTGTCGGGGATCCTCAGCGTTTTCCGTTGCTTCCAGGTGAGGTTGTTGAGGATCTGGCGGACCCGCACCAGGTGGAGCTCTCGGTTGTCCAACGCCGCCAGCGCCAGACCGACCAGCAGCGTCCGGACTGACAGGAGCCGGGGGCGCCCTCTTCTCTCCTGGCGTCCTGGGTGCCCGGACGATGCGAGTTGGGCATCGAACCACTCAGCCAGCCCAGACCGGTCGATGAGGTCAGCGGCCCGGCGCAGCTGGGTGACGCTCAAAGCCACTTGGGCCTCCACGCGTTGCGGACCGCTTCTGCCGCGTGGTCAGCGTCAGCCTCGGGGGCGAAGTGCTTGCAGTACGGGAGGAGGTCTTCGAGCACTTTGATCGTTTTCACCCCTGCGAGTCGGGTGATCTCCGACAGCGGCACCCAGGCGGCCATCAGGCACGCCATCCAGGTGGAGCGCAGACGTGACACGTGAAGTGGAGGGAGGTCCTCTCCACCGGCGAGGTTCCGGGTTAGGGCGGAGATGGCGTTCTTTCCGTCCTCGGGTGCCACTACCAGCGGACCGTCGACTTTCTTCGCCACGTCGACTAGTTCTTTGTCGAATCCGGCTAGGACAGGCACCCGCCGGGGGTTGGGCCCTCCGATCTCCACCCATGTCGGCCCTTCAGGGTCGTCTACGACAGAAGCGTTCGTCACATGGCGGAGGTCTGTGGATGAGCAGCCTGCTCCAGCGCTGAGGGCGATCAGCGCCCTGAGGCGGTTTCGGCGCAACTCGGAGGGCTGGTTGCACGCGAGACGCCACAGGCCGGCGAGCTCGGATGGTGTGTAGGGCGGCCGCACGGATCTCCGGGTGATCTCCCGGATTCGGTCCGAAGCTTTGTCGGGGACGAGGCGCCGGAGCCGACACCGCATCGTTGCCCGGCTCCCGTCGGTGCCGTCCATCTGGCGGACATACCGCTCAACGGTTTCTTCAGAGAAGACCGCCTCGTGTGGGATCCCCTGACAGTGAGCCCACGCCGCCATATGCGCCGCAGGCGTGAGGAGACGAAGCGACATCTCTTTCGATGTCGGCTGGGCGGCACGGACCCGGTCTCGGACCAGGTCCGCCACCGCCTCCCACGCCTCAGCGTTCACCCGCCTCGGGGTGTAGGCGTCTATGTGTCGAGCAACCTCAGGGGTCATATGACCACCTCAGAGATCGCTCGCCCCCAGGATGCCCGCACCTGGTCGGTGCGTGGAAACACCATACCGGAGGGGATGTCGCATTCCAAGAGGGAATCTGGGTTAGCGTCGCGACATGCCCCGCCGAGCCGGACTCGATGGACCGCCCCGCTCTTACCTGGTTGAAGGCGAGTGGCCGGATGGGCGCGTCGAAGGCCCACCCGAGGTGCATTACGCCCACCAGCTCGCCAAGCGCCTCCGCGCCGCCATCGGAGGCCGGAGCCTCAGAGACGTTGCCCGCCAAGCCCGCCTGGACCACACCACCGTGTCGGCTGTGCTCGCCGGGGAACGTTGGGCAGACCTCATCACCATCGCACGGCTCGAGGTGGCACTCGGACACCGACTCTGGCCAGATCTCAACAGTTAGTCGTGTGAAGGTCATGCCCTCACCGGTCCGGTTCGGGTGAGGGCGGGCAGTCGCCGTCGCGACGTGGTCGCGAACATGTGAAGGATGTCGCGATTCCAGGCGGTTCGTCGCGAAACCAGATGGCACGGTGGGCAGGTGCCGTACGCGTACAGGCCCCGCGACTACCTGAAGCAGCCCAGGTTCTTCGGCCGCAAGATCGATGCGGAGTGGAAGCCTTTCGGGGACGATTCAACCGAACGAGCTCGCGTGGCAGCGGCCTACTGGCAGCACCTTGCCGCCTGCGAGACGTTACGAATCGCCGGCGAACGGGGGTGGGGTATCGCTGACCTCGCCGAACAGATCGACGCCCACCCCGACACGCTCCGTCGGAAACTGTACGGAGAAGGTCCAGCAACCCTCTATGACATCGCCGCCTGGACCGTCGCAGTCAACAGCGTCACGGTGCTACCGGCCCCGCCCGACATGAANCGNATGTTCCCCTCCACCGGAGATAGTCGGCCACAGGGCTGAGAACCGAGCCTGACGTCGACCGCCTTCCCTCAGCTATCGGGGCAGTGCTGGCGCGGGACCACTTACAGATGAGGTCGGCGGCCCATCGTGAAACCATGGTCTGCGCCATAGGCTGATCGAGCGGTGTTGGAGGCGATCTCTGGTNGNGCCACGGAACACGGGTGGGCTATGGACGGCAAAGGCCCTCAGGGGTGGTGTTCGGCGTTCCGATGAAACCGGTGGTACCTGA
>JGI12419J13241_1000400_pt1 | contig 13843 bp, 17 predicted proteins | sample BGWIniCompost_FD_13241 | JGI IMG/M metagenome (IMG submission 13241)
GAAGCATCCAGCCGTCGTTGATCGACTTCTTGCGGTGACGGTCGAAACCCCCTCCGAAACCAAAGCCATCGAGTTCCCGGACGGAATCCCGGGCTTTCCGCACCTCCGGCGATTCGCCCTCGTGGAGATCGTCGAGGACGGGGCGTTCCAGCTCCTGCAGTCCCTCGAGGACGAGGACGTGGCGATGGTCGTGTGCGTCCCGTGGCTGTTCTTCCCCGACTACGCCCCCGAGCTGGCAGAGGACGATCGTGAGGCGCTGGGACTCGAGCGCCCCGAGGACGCCGTCGTCTTCTGCCCCGTCACTCTCGAGCCCGAGAACGATTCGGTCCACCTCAACTTGATGGGGCCGTTCGTCGTCCACCGCGAAACCCTGATCGGACGTCAGGTCGTCCTCGCCGACTCCGACTACCCGGTGCGAGCCACCGTCGACCTGGGTGGAGCCTGATGCTGATCCTCACCCGTCGGGAAGGCGAGTCGATCCGCATCGGCCACGACATCGTCATCACCGTGGTCGAAGTGCGGGGAAGCCAGGTGAGGATCGGNGTGGATGCCCCTCGCTCCGTNCAGGTGCACCGGGCGGAGGTCTACGACCAGGTGGTNGAGGAGAANNGGGCGGCGGTCCGCACCCTCGACCGGTCAGCCGAGATCCTCCGCACCCAGGTTCCGCCCAAGGAGCACTGACCGGCTCAGCGGAGGACCTGGATCGCCAGTCGTGCGATCTCGGGATCGAACGCCGTCCCTGCTTGGGCCTCGACCTCTTCCAACGACGTCCGGTCGATGGCATCGGCCACGGCGATGAGCCGGGCGGCCAAAGGGATTTCCTCGCCGGACAAGCCGTCGGGAAAGCCGGTCCCGTCCCATCGCTCGTGGTGGTGGCGGATGGCCGACGCCACGTCCCAGCCGGCGGCCCGGAGCGCCTCCGCTCCGAGGACCGGATGACTCCGATAAGCCTCCACCGCCTCGGGATCGTCTTCTGCCGGGCCGTAGGCGTGGGCCTCGGGCAGCGACACCTTGCCCACGTCGTGCAACTCGGCGGCGAGCCGCATGCGAACGAGCTCACGACCCTCGATGCCGAGATGCTCGGCGAGGCGGCTCACCATCTCGGCGACTCGGGCACCGTGGCCTTCGCCGGCGGGGTCGTGACGTTCCACCAACAGCAGCGCCTGGAAGGCGGTGTCGAGCTCGGTGGAGGAAGCCAGAGCCCGGGAGAGGTCGTCGGCGTTGACGACGTCGGGCCCGTCGGGGCTGGCCGCCAGGTCGAGGGCGCGCCGGGCCAGTTCCATCAGGGTCGTCGACTCCGTCGTCACCTCCGGCCCGACGTGGCCCATCGCCAACCCCAGCGACGAGGTGCGGTCCGGGGAGAAGGAGGCGGCCACCGCCGCCAGTCTCTTGCCCAACTCGTCGGCTTCCCGGGCCGACAGGTCGCGACCGATGATCCCGTACTCCCCCGGGCCGATCTGGTGCACCTCGACGCCGGCCGCCCGGCAGAGGTCCTCCAGCTGGACTCGGAGCCGTCGCTCGAGGAGGGACAGGGCGTCGGCGGAGAGCTTGGCGGTGGCCCGCTTCCACTCGGGGATCCGGATGAGGCCGATCCGCGAGATGCCGGTCTGGGTCAGCTCCCTGACACGCGACTCGAACGGGGTGAGCCCGATGACCACGCCCGCCGACTGCCGGTCGAGGCGCTGGTCGAAGCGGCGCTCGAACGTCTCGACCAGCGGTTCGTCGCTCGGACGTTCGGCCAGCCATTCGAGGATCTGGGCCTCGTTGCCCTCGGCCACGACTGCCCGGGCCCCGGCGCGCAGGAACTCGACGGCGAGCGGCTCGCCACCCGGGTGGACCAAGACGAGGAGCGGGGCGGACGGGGCCTGCTGGCGGATCTCGTCCACCAGCGCCGCCACAGAACGCCGCCGGGGCAGCCGCGTGGAGGCGACGACCACGTCGGCCGCCGAAGCTTCGTCGACGAGGCGGCAGGTGCCCGCCAGCTCGAAGCGGCGGACGGCAGCCTGGTGCAACCCGACACCGAACACCCCCGGAAGGGAGGCTTCGGGCTGCTGCTCGTCAACGAGAACCTCATCGAGGGCGGTCGTCATCGGCTCTCCATCCATCGCTCATCCAGTCGGCCGAAACGGTCTGTCCTCAAGCGTCGGATTCCTCGGTTTGGGACGCCTCCGCCGGAACCGGCTTCGGGCTCGAGAGTCGCCAGGACTCCCCGCACGGCCTTGTCACCGAGCCAGCGCAGGAACATCACAGCCGCCAGCACCGCGAGAGCCCGCATGCCGGCTTCGAACAGGGTGAGGTCCTCCTTGAAGAGCAGCACGGCGATGGGGACCAGGCCGGCGAGCCCCCACATGGCCGGAACACGCTGGATGGGACTCGCTCGCCTCATCGCCGCCCCACCAGTTCCCGGATCGCCAGGGCCACGTCGACGGGGGTGGCCCGGTAGGCGGTGGCCGATCGCCCGGTGCCCATCCCGTATCCGAGCACGAGACCGAGTGACGACGCCAGCCGAAGAGCGCCAGCCACCCCGCGGCCACCCACCCAGGAGACGGCGAGCACTTCGTCGCTGAGCAGCTCCATGGAAGCCCTGTCGTCGACCACGAGGTGGAGCCAGCGCTCCCCCCGGACGGTGTCGAGCCAGTCCCGATTCGAAGCCGTGACCGGAGCGGCGAAGTCTCCCCCGTAGGGTGCCGCCTCCGTGGGCGCCACGACCTCCATGCCGAGGGAGCGCCCGACCTTGTCGGCGGAGGGCCCCACGAGGATCGATGAGCCCGCCGGGAGCGGCCGGCACCACGGAGCCACGGCACCGGCGATGGCGGCGATCCATCCCAGGTCGTCGCGTGGGTCCAGGTCCATCACCGCCTCGACGATCGGACTGGGCAGATCACATCTGGCGAGGGCGGTGACGCTCCAGTTCGCCCCTCCACTGAGCCGCCAGTCGGCCGCCGCCGTCTGTGGCGTCTGCGGGATCGCCGCCGGCGCCGGCTGGGCCGGGACCGGCGCCTGCCGGTCGGGGCTCTCCGTGGGGGCGTCGTCTCCCTCGGCGGATTCGCGGGCGAGAGCCGCCTCCAGCACTCGCTCGAACGGCGCCGGGGCGTCGTGGGCCTTGCGGGGCCGCGCCGTGATCTGCACCAGCTCGCGGGCGAAGAAGCCGGCGATGCCGCCCTTCTGCACCTTGCGGGCGTCGATGATCTCGGCGTTGGGGCCGAGGCGGGTGGTGATCTCTTCGAGCGCTTGCTCGGCCGTTCCGGCCTCCACGGTCAAGGTGTCAGTTGGTGAGTGCTGCATGCGCGATCACTCCTTTGGCGTCGACTGTGACGGAAGTGGGGATCTCGGGGTAGGCGATGACGGGAACGTCGAGGCCGGCCGAGCGGAGAGCGTGACGCAGCGGGCGACGCAGCGGCTGCGAGCAGACGATCGCCGTCGCCGACGCTCCCTTCTCGGCGAGGACGTTGCCGACCTGGGAGACGAGCGTGTGCATCGTCTGGGGGTCGGGCACCAGCAGGACCTCTCCGTCGACCTCCCGCAGCGCCTCGTGGAGGTTGGTCTCGAGTTGGGGGTCCAGCGTGATGACGCCCAGCTTCCCGTCGGGAGCGATGCGGGACACGATGGTCCGCCCCAGGGCGGCCCGGGCGGCGTTGACCATCTGGTCCACGGTGTGCAGCCCGGGGCGGGCGGTGAGCGCCTCGATGATCCGGCCCAGGTCCCGGATCGGCACCCGCTCGTCGAGCAGGCTGCGGAGCACCTGGTGGAACATGCCGAGGGGGAGACGCTCGGAGCCGACTTCGGAGGCGAGGATCGGCTCGTCGTGGCGCAAGCTCTCCACGAGCTCCTGGACGTCCTGGCGGGTGAGGAGGAGGGCGGCGTTGGACCGCACCACCTCGGCCATGTGGGTGACGATGACCGATGAGCGGTCCACGACCGTGGCCCCGGCGGCGATGGCCGCCGGACGGGCACTGACCGGCAGCCAGTAGGCGGTGAGGCCGAACACCGGCTCGGTCGTCTCCTCTCCGCCCAGTGCGGCGATCTCGGCGTTGTCGCCGGTGGGGATGGCGAGCAACCTCTCCGGCGGCACCGTCCCACGGGCGACCTCGACGCCCCGCAGCAGGATCCGGTAGGTGCTCGGTGGCAGCGTCACGTCGTCGCGGGTGCGGACATAGGGCATGACGAAGCCGAGCTCCTGGGCGATCTGGCTGCGGAGGGCGCGCACCCGGTCGAGGAGGTCGCCGCCGCGGTCGGTGTCGATCAGGTCGAGGATGTCGAAGGCGAGGTGGAGCTCGAGCGGCTCGACGCGCATCCCGGGCAGCAGCGCCTCGGGAGAGTCAGGGGCGACCGTGACCACGGGCTCGGCCGCCGCCGCAGCCGCCGCCTGCTTCTCTTCCCTCTTCCTCCGGCCGGAGGCGGCGAAGAGAACGCCGGCGATGCCCAGGAACGACAGGGTGGGCAGGCCGGGGAGGAAGGCCAGGCCGGCGACGACGTACGAAGAGATCCGCATCGCCTTGGGCCGGTTGAAGAGCTGGTCGGCCAGCTCGCCACCCAGGTCCTCCTCGGAACGCACCCGGGTCACCAACAGACCCGTGGACAGGGAGATGAGGAGGGCGGGCAGCTGGCTGACCAGGCCGTCGCCCACCGAGAGCAGGCTGTAGGTCTGGATCGCCTCGTCGAGCGGCAGGCCCTGCATCCCCACCCCGACGGCCAGGCCGCCGAACAGGTTGATGGCGGTGATGATGAGGCCGGCGATGGCATCGCCCTTGACGAACTTGGAGGCACCGTCCATCGCCCCGTAGAAGTCGGCTTCCTTGGCGATGCGGGCGCGCAGTTCCCGCGCCTGCTCCTCGTTGATGAGCCCGGCGGTGAGGTCGGCGTCTATGGCCATCTGCTTGCCCGGCATGGCATCCAGGGTGAAGCGGGCTCCCACCTCGGCCACGCGGCTGGCCCCGTTGGTGATCACCACGAACTGGATGATCACGAGGATGAAGAACACGACGAGACCCACGACCACCGAACCGCCGATCACGAAGTTGCCGAAGGTCTCGATGACCTTGCCGGCGTACCCGTCGAGGAGGATCAGACGGGTCGACGACACGTTGAGGGCGAGCCTGAGCAGCGTGGTGATGAGGAGGAGGGACGGGAAGACCGAGAAGTCGAGGCTGTCCTTGAGCAGGATCGTCCCGAGGAGGATCAAGACGGCGAGCGCCAGGTTGGCGGCCAGGAGCAGGTCGAGCACGACCGGCGAGACCGGCACCACCATCATCAGGACGGCGGCGATCAGGAACGCCGGGACCGTCGCCCTGGTCAGCCTCATGCCGCCCACCCCCTGCGGCGGAAGGCGGTCGCCAACACGACGGCGACGGCCTCGTACAAGCTGGATGGGATGAACTGGCCCACCTTGCAGGAGCGGTAGAGCGCCCGGGCGAGCGGCTTGTTCTCGGTCACGAAGACTCCGTGCCGGCGGGCCTCGGCCTTGATCCGCTCCGCCAGCGCCCCGGCACCCCGCGCCACCACCCGCGGAGCCGGCTCGTTGGGGTCGTAGCGGAGGGCGATGGCGATGTGCGTCGGGTTGGTGACCACCACGTCGGCCCGGCCAACGTCGCTGATCATCCGGTTTCGGGATATCTCCGAGGCCAGGCGGCGGCGGCGCATCTTCAGCACCGGGTCGCCTTCGGAGTCCTTCAGGTCCCGCTTGACCTCGGAGCGGGTCATCTTGAGCGACTTCTGGGTGCGGTAGCGGTTGATGGCGTAGTCGGCGATCGCCACCGCCACCGCGGCGAGCGCGGTGCGGGCGATCAGGCCCCACGCCTGGTCCGTGGTCGTCGTCAGGGCGACCGAGAGGCTGTGCCGGGATCGCAGGAAAGCGATCCACGTTTCCAGCGAGGACCAGGTGAACGCGACGAGGAGGGCCATCTTGGCGGCGGATCGCACGAGGTCCCAGGCGACGCGGCTGGGACGGAGCCGCTCGAGGCCTCGCTTCCAGCTCAGGTTCTTGAGGCGCGGCTTGGCGGCGGCGGGAACGAAGACGATGCCGGTCTGGGCGACGCCGGAAGCGACCGCAGCCAACACCGCCACTGCGAGGAACGGGAGGAGAGCGCCGGCGATCATCGGACCGACCCTCTGGGAGACGAAGGCGAGAGGGTCGGGCGAGCCTGCCGCGGCGAAGAAGCGACGGGCCTCATTCACGACGCCCTCGACCACACCGGGAGCGATGAGGCGGAGAGACAGAACGGCGCCCAGGAGCGAGAAGGCCACCGCGACCTCGGGGCTCTTGGTGAAGCCCTGGCCCTCCTTGCGAGCCTCGCGGAGACGTCGTGGAGTCGGTTTTTCGGTACGCGTGTCGCTCACGGTCGTTCAGTCCGAGCTGTGCAGGCGGCCCGATCCGTGGGCGACTGAGCGCACCGTCCTGGTGCACCTTCCCCTGTCGGCCAGTCCGCTGCCTACATAAGGAGAGAATCTCCTCACCCCGAGGTGAGCCCGGTGAGGGTGCGGGCGAGGGTCGCCCAGATCTCCGAGATGACCCCGTCCATCAGGGAGGGGATGGCGAGAGCGACGACGGACACGACGAGCAGCGAGACGAGGATCTTGGCGGGCATCCCCACCAGGAAGGCGTTCATGTGGGGAACCATCCGGTTGGCCAGGCCGAGCGCCAGCTCCACCAGGAACAGGGCCGCCACGGCCGGGAAGGCGAGCTCCACCGCCGCCAGCATCATCTTGCCCAGCAGCGATACCGCCAGGTCGGCGAGGCCGGCGTGCAGGCTGGGGACGCCGTCGAGGGGGATCGCCTCGACGCTCCGGCTGAGCCCGACGATTAGAAGCTGGTCTCCCCCGAGGGCCAGGAAAGATCGCCCCGGCGGCGATCCCGAAGATGCGGCCGAACACCGTGTCCTGGTGGCCGGTCATCGGATCGAGCACACCGGAGACCGAGAGGCCCGACGAGAAGTCGAGCACCCCGCCGGCGACCTGGAAGATGTGGAAGAGGATGCCGGTCAGAAAACCCAGGGCGGCGCCGATCACGGCGTTGATGAACCCGGCGGCGACCAGCGAGTAGAGATCGGATATCGCCACGGGGTCGGTGAAGAACAGCCCCAGCACCAAGACCAGGGCGATGCGCCCGACGCCGGGGAGGATCCTGGCGTATATCGGGGAGGCGACGGCGAACGCCGCCATCCTGGTGGAGGAGAGGGCGAGACCGGTGGCCCAGCCGGGGTCTATGGCGATCTCCATCGCTTCACAACCCCGGGATCGACGTCCACAGCGCCTTCACCCACGTAACGACCTCCCGCAGCATCCACGAGCCGGCGAAGACGAGGATGAGGGCGGCGCCGATGAGTTTCGGGACGAACGTCAGCGTCATCTCCTGCACCTGGGTGATCGTCTGCAGGAGCGAGACGGCGATGCCGATGGCGGCCGCCGAGATCAAGAAGGGCCCCGCCAGCTTGGCGGCGACGACGAGGGCGTCGACGAGGATGTCGAGGACCTGGGCGTCGGTCATGTCACCGTCCCTTGGACCGAGCCGACGAGGGACTGGATGATCAGCGACCACCCGTCGACGAGGACGAAGAGCAGCAGCTTCAGGGGGAGGCTGATGAAGACGGGCGGCAGCATCATCATCCCCATCGACATCAGCACCGCCGAGACCACCAGGTCGATGACGAGGAACGGGACGAACACGACGAAACCGATCAGGAACGCGGCCCGCAGCTCGGACACGACGAAGGCGGGCACGAGTACCGAGGCGGGCGTGTCGGCCCGGCGCTCGGGGATGTCGATGTCGGAGAGNCCNACGAACAGNCGCAGGTCGTCGTCGGAGGTGTGGGCCAGCATGTACTCGCGGAAGGGACCGAACCCGGCCTCGAGTGCCTCCTGGGCTTCGATCTCGCCCGCCAGGAGAGGCTGAATCGCCTGCTCGTTGACCTCCGAGAGCGTCGGGCCCATGGTGAAGATGGTGAGGAAGAGGGCGATCCCGATCAGCACCTGGGTCGGCGGGATCGTCTGGAGCCCCAGGGCGTTCTTGGTGATCCCCAGCACGATCACGTAGCGGGTGAACGACGTCATCACCAGCAGCAGGCCGGGAAGCACCGCTCCGACGGTCAGCAGGAGCAGGATCGCCACGCTCTTCGTGACGCCGGAGTCCTCGCCCAGGTCGATGGAGACGGTCGGGGTGTCGGGGACCGAGACGGTCGGCACCTGGAGGGGCCCGTCGACGCGCGGCGTGGCGATCTCGTCGGTCTGGGCGTGGGCGGGCGCGCCCACGGCCAGGGTCAGGGCGACGACGGCCGCGACCAGGAAGAGGAGGCGGTGCCTACTCGGCGATGACACGGACCGGCTCCTTGGGCGAGCGGCGCAGCGTCATGCGCCGCCAGTAGTCGAGGCCGGTCCATGGCCCTGGGTCTCCTTCCGAGCTCCGGGCGTCCGTGCCCGGAGCCACCGCAGGCTCTTCGCCTTCGGCTTCCAGCTCTGAGATGAGGCGCACCGAGCTCTCGGTGACACCCAAGAGGAACCTGCGTCCGCTGGTCTCGACGATCACGGCGGCTGCGGTGCGCCCCATCGGGGCGCGGGCGACGACGCGCAGCTCCCCGCCGGCCAGGCCGCGGCCCTTGCGCAGCCAATGGCGGACCAGCAGAGGGGTGGCGATCACCAGCGCCAGCGCCGGCAGCAGCCGGCCGAGGACTTCGCCGCCTTCCATCATCGGCCCCGCGAGCTACGGACGACAGATGTCATCGGCGCTCTACGACCTCGGTGATTCGCACTCCGAGCTCGTCGTCGACGACCACCACGTCGCCCCGGGCGACGAGTGTGCCGTTGACCACCACGTCCACCGCGGCGCCGGCGGTGCGATTCAGGTCGACGACGGCGCCTTCCTGCAGCGCCAGCAGGTCGCGGACTTTCATCGCGATCCGCCCCAGCTCCACTGTGACTTCGAGGCGCACGTCGCCGAGTACGTCTATGTCGCGGAGGGCGCCCACGTCGACGCCGTTGCCGAGCTCGGGGAAGGCGGCGTTGGCGACGGGCTCTTCGGCCGAAAGGGTGTCGGTCTTCTGGGTCATGGCTGTCTCCATTCGAGGATCTGGACTGCTCGACGACGCCCGTGCCTGCCGGCGCGAGCCGTGAAGATCTCGGTGCCTCCCAGCCGCCCGATGACGGGTTCGTCGACNCGATGCTCGAGACGGATGACGTCACCCGGCTGGATGCTGGCGAGCTCGGCNGCGGTGATCGACGAAGGGCGCAGGGTCACGCTCACTTCGACGTCGATGTCGGCGAGATGGGCCCGCATGGTCTCGGCCGCCGAGGCGTCGCCATCCAGGTTGACGATCGGCCGGTGCTCCCACCCGGCCCGGCCGAGGCGTTCGGCGGCCGGCTGGAGGAGCGAGAAGGGGTAGCAGATGGTGGCCAGGCCGTCGGAGCGGCCGCCGTGGGCTATCGCCACCGAGTAGACGAGGACGAGGACCATCTCGGACGGGGAGATGGTCTGGACGAGGTGCGGGTTGAACTCGACGGACGACAGACCCGCCTCCACCTCGACGAACGGCCGGAAGGTCTCGCCGATCGCNTCGGCCCCGTGCTCGAGGATCTCTGTGAGCAGGGTGGCCTCCAGCTCTGTCGGGCGGCGGACACCGACGGGCCGTCCCAGCCCGCCCAGCATCCGGTCGACCATCGTCAGCCCCATCGGGACATTGATCTCCAACAGGGCGCCGCCAGGCAGTGGCGGCAGATCGACGACGCCGAGCACGACGGGGTTGGGCATCGACCGGACGTAGTCCTCGAACGTCAGCTGTTGCACGCCCACCAGCTCCAGGTGCACCAGAGCCCGCAGCGTGTTGGTGAGGACGCTCCCCCAGCGGCGGGCGAACGTCTCGTGGGCGACCTCGAGGCTCCGCACCTGCTCCCGGGCCATCTTCCCGGGGCTGCGGAAGTCGAACGTCACCAGCTCGCTCGTCGGCGATTCGCTGGGTTGGGCAGGGGCGAGTGTGCTCATCGCGACTTCGTTCCGGATTCTTCGGGGAAGCCTGTCGGCCACTCCCCGGCGGAGTTGAGCGCGGTTTCCGTCAGGTGACGATCGCTTCGGTCAGGACGACCCGCACCACCTCGCCGTCCGGATAGATCTCCCGGGCTATGTGACTCAGCTCGGTCCGCAAACGCTCCAAACCTTCCGGCGTTCGGAAGTCGTCGGGGCCTTTGCCGGCGAGGATCGAGATGGCGGCGTCCTTGACCAGTGGGAACCGTCCCGCGACGTCGTCTTCGGTGGCACCTTCCTTCAGCACCACGGCGAGCCCGACCCGGGCATAGTGGGCGTCGGGGCCGGGGAGGGTGACCGTGAGGACGCCTACTTCCACGACCTCGCCTTCTGCCGGCTCCAGGGCCTCGGAAGGGATCGCGGCCTCGGCGTTGTTCTCCCCGAACACGTAGCCACCGAGCCCCGCTCCTCCGAGGGCGAGGACGACTACCGGGATGAGCAGACGACTCTTCTTGGGTTCATTCATGGCGGTCTCCGTCGATGAGGATCACGAGCTCGACCCGCCGGTTGGCCGCTCTCCCTTCCGGCGTGTCGTTGGGCTCGAGCGGGCGATAGGAGGCGTACCCGGTGGCGCTGAGACGCTCCGGGTCGATGCCGTGGTCTTCGATCAGGAGGTGCACCACGGCGAGAGCGCGGTCGGCCGACAGGTTCCAGTTGTCGTAGCCCTTGCCCTGATAGGGGACGTTGTCGGTGTGGCCTTCCACCTGGACGACGTTGCGGATCTGCGACAGCGCCGGCGCCACCGCGGCGATGATCTCCCGTCCCTTGGGGCCGAGTTTCGCCGATCCGGTGGGGAACTGGAGGTCGTCGGTGGCGATGCTGACCACCAGCCCGCGCTCGGTGATCCGGAAGTCGGCGGCGTTCTCGAACCCGGCTCCGAGGAGCGCGGACTCGAGCTTCTCCTGCACGTCGAGCAACCCCGAGCGGTCGACGATCAGCGGCGGGATCTCGGATTCGATCGCCGTCTCGGGGACGGTGGTGCCAACGGTCTCCTCGCGAGTCGGCGTCGTGGTCGTCACCGGATCGGGGACCGTCACGGCCGGGGGCTGTTCGTCCAGCAACCCGCTGTTCTCGGGAAGCACCCCCACGCGTCCGGGGTTGTTGAACGGCTGCTGGAAGCCCGCCACCAGCTGCTCGAAGCGCTCGTTGTCGATCTCTGACATCGCGAACAGCAGCACGAAGAAGGCGAGGAGCAGCGTCACCACGTCTCCGTAGGTGGTGAGCCACCGATTGGCGTCGTCGCCGCCGCCCCGGCGCCGATCCTTCACGCCGCCACCTCACTCGACGGGCCCGCCTCCTGCTTCTCCAGACGGCCCTTGTGGCCGACACGCTGGTCGGGGGTGAGGTAGCCCTCCAGACGATCCACGAGGATGCGTGGGCTGACGCCGGCCTGGATCGCCAGGACGCCGTCGCGGACCATGCTCATCACCGCCATCTCCGTCTCGTGGAGCCGGGTGAGGCGCGAGGCGATCGGCAGGAAGACCATGTTGGCGAACAGGACCCCGTAGAGGGTCGTGAGCAGGGCCATGGCCATGCCGCTCCCCAGCTGGGAGGGGTCCTCCAGGCTGCCGAGCATGTTGACCAAGCCGATGACGGTGCCGACCATCCCCATGGTCGGGGCGAACCCGCCCATGCTCCGGAAGAAGGAGATGATCACGTTGTGGCGGTCGTCGACGGCCTCCATCTCCGTGTCGAGGAGCTGTGCGACCGCGTCGGGGTCGAGCCCGTCGATGACGCCTTGGATTCCGATGCGGAGGAACTCGTTGTCCACCCCTTCGAGGACGTCCTCCATGGCGAGGATTCCCTTGCGCCGGGCGGTGTCGGCGAGCTCGGCGAGCTGGGTGACGACCCCGTCGGGGTCGGGCACCTGGCCCTTGAGACCGACCAGGAGTGCCTTCGGAGCACGCAGGACGTCGGCCATCCGATAGCTGGCGAAGGTGACGCCGAAGGTGCCCACACCCACCAGCACCAGCGATGAGAGGCTGACGAGCGCTCCCAGAGAGGCGCCGTCCATCACCATCGAGGCGCCGATGGCGAGGAGCGACAGCACCAGGCCGATGATCAGGCCGGGATCCATCAGTCCTCCCCACCCGGAAGCACCGTGAGCTGGGCCGACTTGCCCGAGAGGATCGCGTCGGCTGAGGCGAGGAGAGACCCCCGGTACAGGCGGATCCGCTCCACGATCTCCTCAGGGGTGTCGGCCACGACCAGACGCCGCGAGTCGACGAGGGTGATGACAGTGTCGGGTGTCCCCTCGATCGATTCGATGAGGTCGGCGTTCAGGAAGAACGGCTCACCCTTGAGGCGGTGGACGACGATCAACCTGCACCTCCGTGTGCTCCAACTAGCTAACGAGAAGGCAGGTCGGCCGATCCGCCGCCGATTTAAGGCCCCGGATCCGGATGGAGCTCGTCCTCAGCTCACCGGGGGATCGGCCACCTCGGCGTGGCCGGCGTCGACCGAGTCCTGGGGCGTCTCGGCAGGTTCTGGGGAAGAGTCCACCGGGTCCGCGGAGCCCTGGTCCCCCGGGTCGAACGTGGTGTCGGCGCCGGAGGCGGGTGCGCCTGCCGTCGCTTCCATCACGGCCGCCAAGGGCACTTCGGTGCCGTCGACGGTGAGGAGGATCCCTTCGGGGGTGAACCTGACCTTCTCGACGACTCCCTCGATGGGAAGGCCGTCGAACCCGACGGCGGTGACTCGTCGGCCGATCATGCTCATCGCCCCTATCGCCTCGTGGAAGGACATCAGCTCCCGCTGCAGGCTGGCGAGGGTCTGGAGAGTCTCGACGGTCGTGAACTGGGCGGTCTGGCCCAGCATCGACGACGGGTCGGTCGGCTGGAGGGGGTTCTGGTAGCGGAGTTGGGCGACGAGGAGTTTGAGGAAGGCGTCGCTCCCCAGCCCCCCGAGCGCCGACGCAGTGGTCTGGGTCGTCGTGTTGGCGGTGAGAGCGGCTGCGGTGGTTCCTTCGATCATGTCGTGCTCCTCAGATCCAGAGTCCTTCGGTACGGCGCGTGCGGATTCGCGGGCGGCGCAGGGGCGGATGCTCGGGTGCCTGCTGTGTGTCCGGCTGGCGCCGCCGATCGTCTGCCATCTCGAACCCGTGCCGGGCGAGCGCTTCGTCGAGCTGGTCGATAAGCCAGGTCGGTGGGTCTCCGCCGGGACGGACAACGTCGAGTTCGAGGCGGCCGTCACGGAGAGCGACCCGCACGAGGAGGTCGCCGTCGGGGTCGGGCAGTTCGACCGAGATGGTGGTGGGTTCGGCGCCGCCGGTCCGCTCGAGCCATTCCTCGATCCCGACGATCACCGACTCGAGGTCCGCACGCGCGACGTCCGCAGCGTTGCCGGTTTCCGATCCCGCAGACGGGCCCGAAGCGACAGGGGTTGCGTCCCCGGTGTCGGCGGCACGATGCTCCACGGGTCGGCTCGCCGGCCGGATCTCGTCGTTGGGACCCGGCTCACTCGGCTCTCCGACGGCGGTCGACTCCGGCACCTCGACCTCTCCGGCTTCGACCGGCGGGTTCGGGGGTGCCGCCGGAATGCCGACCTCGGAGCCCACCGCTGGGGCAGGCACCGGATCGAGACCGGCATCGTGGCCCGTGCCCGGGACCGGTTCCGGGTCCAACGTGAGCGGCGGATCCCTGTCGTCGGGGACGGGGGCCGCCGGCGCCGACGGCGCGGGGACTCCTCCCGGCACGGCGTATTGGGGAATCCGGTCGGCCACGGCTTCGACCATGTCGGAGGCGGAATCGGCTCCGGTGGCGGGCTCGGCGACGGGCTGCGGCGCAGACTCGCCGGGCAACACGGGCGGCGTCGCGGCCAGGGCGGCGGCGACCGCCG
>JGI12419J13241_1000403_pt1 | contig 13829 bp, 17 predicted proteins | sample BGWIniCompost_FD_13241 | JGI IMG/M metagenome (IMG submission 13241)
ATGAGGGGCGGTTAAAGCTTGGGTACGAAGAAATTAACGATGAAGAAGATGGATTTATAGACGAACAGCAGCAAGAACCCGAGCAGGAGCAACCACAAAGCGAAGAGGAACCAACAGAGGAGACTGAAGAGAAGTCTTTTTTTTTGACCAAAAGCAACAAGAATAGGTTTGTACGCAGTCTCCATATGATACAAGACCAGCAAATCCCTGAGTTTAAGCGAGACCTGCAATCATATTTCGAACAGGTGCATAGCCTAGTAAGCCGAGTTTTCGACCAAAAGTTATCAGGTGACGATTTAGCCCGCTTATTAGCATTTTTCGAGGGGCAGCGCCAAAAAATCAAAGATGGCTTACTCCGGGTAGCAAATGACCATATCCCGCCAGTGATTGTCGCGGCGGCAAGGATGACAATGGACATATTAGATGGGGAGTACTCGTCTAATGCTGTTATTGGAGCCTATATCGATAGATATATATCCGAGTTTGTCGATGGGGCGACAAATACTACCCTCAAAGACTTGCGCGCCATCTTGCGCAAAGCGCAAAAAGAGGAGTGGAGTATATACCAGACCCAGATGGCGATACAAGATAAGTTTAAGATATATAGCGAGAGCAGAGCAGAGATAATAGCCAGGACAGAGATGGTAAGAGCGTCAAATATGGGTGCTCGGATATCATATGAGGTGTTTGGTGTCAAGGAGATGTCATGGCTAGATACTGATGATAATCGCACTTGCCCAATCTGCAAAGAGATGGATGGCAAGACAGTAGTTGTCGGTCAACCATTTGCAGTTGCGGGAGATGAGATAGCAGGGGTTAGAGTGAGTTACTCAGTAGTCGAGGTGCCGCCGATACACCCCAAATGCCGGTGTACCATCATACCCAAAATATCCACCTAAAGGGGGTGCTATTATGACAAAGCTATATATCAAAGCAGCCAACAAAAATTTAAAAGATGCAGTTGTCTTGCTTAACAACCAACCCATAACCAGGCTCAAATCGCTCAAGTTGGAGTTAGACGAGGATAATAACCGCATCGCGCATCTTACCTTTTATCCATCAGCCATAGACGCTAATGTAACAGGAGTAGAGCTCAAAGAGGAGCCTAAAACCCAAAAAACAACCACCCGCAAGAAAAAGGGGGTGAGCAAATGACCAAGACTTATCTCGATATTGACCGGATTGAGTTTAAGGCGCTGGATGACTCGCCGGGCGTTATAGAGGGCTACGCGTCCACGTTTGGCAACATAGACCGTCATGGCGACATCATAGCCAAAGGCGCTTTTGAAGGTGGAGCCGCTAAAGTGCCTGTGTTCGCCTTACACGACCCTGCGCAGACCGTGGGTATAGGCAAGGTTTACGAGGATGAAAAAGGGCTGAGAATCAAAATTAAGTTAGCAGTGGACGCAATATCTGAGAACCTACGCAAACGAGCTGAAGAATACTATGACCTTGCCAGGATGGGCATTGTTGAGCGTATGTCTGTAGGTTTTGCACCACTTGATACTGACTTTGAGCAACGCAAGATTAAAGGCAAAAACCATGTTGTCCGAGTGATTAAAAAAGCGGATTTGATGGAGGTTAGCCTGGTACCTATTCCTGCGAACGACAAAGCGAGAATTACACAAGTAAAAACATATGACTATGACGAACCAACAGTGGAACAAGTGGTAGAAAATGAAATAAACGATTACCAAACACACATGAGCGCACTAATTGCCAAGCAGTTAGGCGTTTTTTAATTTTATGGAGGTGTAAAGATTGGAACAAACAATCAAATGTTTGAATGCGCAAAAAGACAATTTGTATGAGTTAAAATATGAGGATTTACGCAAGTGTAATTGTGAGCGTTGCAACCCTGTCGCGGACGCTAAAGAGCTTGATATGCTACGCGCCGAGAAAGCCGAGCAAGTAGCGCAAGAAGCAGCATTAAATCGCGGCGAAGAAATCGCAAAACATATCATCGAAAAGGTGAATGACACAAACGAAGCTATTGAAGAGAAGGTGAACGAAGTAGTAGCGAAAAAGCTTGAAGAAAACGGCATCGACCTAAACAAGAAATACACACGAGATATCATCCAAAAAATGGAATATGCTGTACCAGTGTACAAGAACGTTTATTCCAACACTCGGTATGGACGTGACCAACTAAGCCCGGAGATGAAGCAATTTATACACTTTATGCGTACAGGCGAAAAAGTCAATAAAGCAATGGTAGAGGGCACTCCATCTGCTGGCGGTTACCTAGTGCCAGAGGAGTTTGAGGCAGAGGTAATTCGCAAGCTCGCTAACGATGTAGCTGTACGCCGTGCAGGAGCTAGAATATTTACGATGTCATCTAATCGCTTAGAAGTTCCAACAGAAACTGCACGTAACTCCGGTGGATGGGTCGCAGAGGGGGCAGCATACACACAACAAGACACTGCGTTAGGACAAGTTGCACTAACTCCATATAAATATACTCGTCTTATCCAAACATCCGAGGAGTTATTAGAGGACAGCGCAATCGACTTGGCTAACTATTTTGCAACTGTTTTCGCGGAGGACTTTGCGGAAGCTGAAGATACAGCATTTTTAGAGGGGACTGGCTCTGGACAGCCAACTGGTATCCTTAATGATACTGATATCGTCACCAATGACCCAACTGATACCTCTTTTGGCGATGAGGATGCAGGATTTACACCCGATGACGTAATCGCTCACTTATACTCTCTGCGCGCGCCATATCGCCGCAACGCAACGTGGATTATGAATAGTGCAAGTGCGCAAGTTTTAAGGACAATGAAAGATGGCAACGGTCAATATATTTGGACTGAGTCCGCTCCAGGCGGTATCGCTAATGGCGAGCCTGCTAGATTGCTTGGTCGTCCGGTTATTGTTACTGACAATATTTCTAACGATGACACCGATGGAAACAGAATCATCTTGGGAGATTTTAGATATTATTTAATTGGTCAACGTCGTGGACTTACTATTATGCGTAGTGATGATTACGCGTTTAACACTGGTCATGTCACATTCCGTGCTTCTTTGCGTGTAGATGGCAAAGTATCACAAGCGGAAGCGTTTAAAGTATTAATCAATGCGCCAGGAGACAGCGAAGTTTAGGCGGTGATTTTATGGCGTTAGATACTTACGCGTTGGTTACATTACAGCAAGCTAAAGACTATCTAAAAGTAGAGTACGTGGAAGAAGATACACTCATAGAAGACTTAATTAACCGAGCTACTTACTATTTGGAGCAACGAAAGTATCAAAGAGCGTTAAAACAAAGAGCATTCACAGGCGAACTATACAACGGCATGGGAACACAAGAACTTCGGTTATCAACGTTCCCTGTCGTTTCTGTTTCGTCTGTTTCTTACGTGGATGATAGTGGTAACGAATCATCAATCAATGGTTATAGGATTGATGATAGACGGGGTATATTGTTCCGTTATGGTGGTTGGAGAGATGGTGTAAGCAACTATAAAGTAACGTGGGTTGGCGGGTATGACCCTATACCACACTGGTTAGAGCAAGAGTGCTTACTGCTGGTGTCTGACTGGTATGAGGGGCGGGTGCCCTATGGATTTTAGGCAACTCAAGCATCGGATAACTATCCAAAAACCAGCATTATCAGGGGATGGTATGGGCGGTGGCACTCAGACCTGGACGGATATAGCGACCGTCTGGGGTAATGTGACGACCACCACCCCATCCAACACCCTCAATGTTGAGGAGTGGACTAGTGACCAATTTAGGATGACGCGGTATTATATTGTCATCCTGAGATATCGAGGCGGCATTACAACTGATATGCGTCTAATGCACCGGGGTAGGATTTTGGAAATTTTATCCGTCGTCGACATAAACGAACGAAACTGGGCATGTAAGCTATATTGTCGAGAGGGGGGGTAACTATGCCTGACATCGATAAATATGCACCAAGGACTGGGCGCATCATTGGCGAGGATGGCGAGATATATAATTTGGTTGACCTGCTCCAAGGCGGAGGGGGTGGAGACGTGCCGGATGGTAGCATCACAACCGATAAGCTAGCAGATGACGCAGTGACAACCGATAAGCTAGCAGATGGGGCTGTCACAACCGATAAGCTAGCAGCAGATGCAAAAGCACCATTAGCAGGTGTTGCAGATTCAGCCGACGCAGTTGCATGGGCTGATGTAAGCGATAAACCTACAACGTTTACACCTGCATCACACCAACATAATGCAAGTGATATCAATGCAGGAACTTTAAGTGCTGATAGAGTCCCAACGCTAGCACAATCAAAAATTACAAACTTAACAACTGATTTAGCCAGTAAACTAACAGCTACGCAAGCAGTAGCGCAATCCGATAGCACTGCTGAGGATATAGAGACATTGGTAGAGGACTTTAATACTCTGCTGCAAAACTTGCGAGACGCAGGGATTATAGCGACATGAGTTTGAGAGTTAGGATATCTGGAGTGCAAGAGGCGGTGGCTAAACTCAAACAGTATGATGTCCGCAAACAGCAAGGAGTAAGGAGAGTCGTGGCAGAGTCGGCGTTTAACATCGAGAAGACGGCTAAGAAACGCGCGCCAGTTGACACGGGGCGGTTACGTTCTTCTATAACTAGCGATTTCAAAAATAGCGGATTTTCGGCAGAAACAAAAGCGGCAACGTTCTACGCAATCTATGTCGAGTTTGGCACAAGCCCACATTTCCCGCCCGTCGCGGCGTTACGCGGTTGGGCTAAGAGGCACAGGGCAAGCGAGTGGGCTGTGGCTCGCGGTATAGCAAGGCGCGGTACTCCTGCACAGCCTTTTCTATATCCTGCTTTCCTGCAAGAAAAGCCGCGATTCATCCGAAATCTCAGAGCGGAGATGAGCAAGCTATGAGCGGTAGTCCTTATGCAGCGATTCAGCAATCTATATATGATATTTTGACAAGTGATACTACGCTCATGACTAAAGTCACGGGCGTTTTTGATTTTGTACCAGATAATCAAGGTTATCCCTTTGTGACAGTTGGGGAAACAACGTCAATACCCTACGAAACCTATGACAGATACGGCGAAGAGGTATCCACTATCTTGCATGTTTGGTCTAGGTATCGAGGTATGCAAGAAATAAATGAAATCATGGACGACTGCAAAAGGTTATTGGCTCGCAAGTCGTTTGAGGTTGCAGGCTGGCAAAATATTAGTTGTTATCATGATTTTTCCGAGGTTATTAGGGAACCGGACGGCGAGACGAGGCACGGAGTTATTAGGTTTAGGATATTAGCTTTACAAGATTAAATGAGGTGATTACATGGCAACTCAAGCAATTGGCGGATATAACGGTAAGATTTTTGTATCTAGTGATGATGGAACGACTTATGAGCCAATCGCAGAAGTGAAGGAACATACTATTACAGTTAATGCCGAGGAACTGGACGCAACGAACTATGATTCGAACGGATGGTCAGAAAATGTTCCGGGTTTTAGCTCCTGGGAAGCGTCAATGACAGCCAACTATATCGGTGATGATGCGGGTCAAACGGCATTAAGAAATGCAGTTGTAGGGCGTACGCGGGTGATGGTGCAATTAGTAGCAAAAAACGAAGTTGGTGAGGTAGGTTTTGAGGGTTTAGCTACTATTACATCATTTGAAATCAGTAGCGCAGTCGATGCAGTTGTTGAATTATCTATCGAACTCATGGGGTCAGGTGAGCTAACAACTTATACAGTACCTGAACCAACACCATAAGGGGGGGCTGAGAATTGGCAAACAGACAACGTGGTTATGTATCAATTGAGTTGGACAAATCACGCAAATTAAAATACACAACAAATGCATTAGCGGAATTAGAAGATGTTTTAGATGCACCACTTACGCAACTAGGTGAAAATATGGCAGGCATTAAGACGATACGCGCATTGGTGTGGGCAGGACTGTTACACGAATCACCAGATTTAACAATCAATCAAGCAGGCGATTTATTAGACTATGCAAACCTCAATGATGTATCAGAAAAAGTAAAAGAAGCATTAGAACTAGCGTTCGGGGAACAAAGCAAAAAAAACAAAGTGAGCGCACGGAATGGAGCTGGCAAGATTTAAAACAAGTTGCATTCGGTGCGCTTAATTTGTCTCACGAAACATTCTGGGGGTTAACCCCAAACGAAATATATGAGCTTGTCGAAGGGTACAATCAACGCGAAGAAAGTGAGATGCAAAAACTCGCATGGCATGCTGCGAACCTCATGAACGTCCACTTGAAGAAGAAAGTGACGGTCAAGAAGCTGCTAGGCAAAGAAAAACAGATGACGACAGCGCAAATGGAATCCGAACTAGCGAAGTTAGACAAGCTGATAGAAAGGAGGGGAAGCGGTGACGCAAATCGGGGAAATATCAGTTGAGATAACTGCCGATATATCAGATTTAACAAGAGATTTGCAACGCGCTGAAAATCAATTATCCAGCTTTGGCGATACAATGAGGTCGATAGGCTCGCGTATGGGCGGTGTGTTTGAAGGCGTGACGCGAGGTATTGAGCGTGCCGCGACACAAATGCGTGACCTTGGCAGACGAGGTCGCGAAATGGGCGAGAACATGGTAGATATGTCGGAAAATATGATGCAAGGTATCACTGTGCCCCTCGCTGCTCTGTCTGCTGCATCGATTAAAGCAAGTTTAGATATGTCGCGTCTTGGCTCGATAGTCAAGGCGAATATGGCAGGGGTTAAAGGGTCAATCGAAGAGGTGCAAGGAGTAGCCGAACGGGTGTTTTTACGAGGGTTAGGCAAAAATGCGGAAGATGTTGGTCGAACTGTTGCCAAGCTTAAAAAGGAATTTAATAACTTGAATGCTACTCAATTAGAAAACTTGGCAGTACAGATACACGGTGTAGCCGAAGCACTCGGGACTGACGCGGCGGGCGTATTAGAGGATGTCATAGAACTCACTGACAAATACAAAATAACAACACAGCAAGCATTGGATTTAGTCGCGGCTGGATATGATGCGGCAAGCTTGGAAGGAAAGAACCTAAATAAAGTACTGAAGGAAGTCAACGGCACAGCATCCGAAATGTCAAAGACAATGCAAAATGACCCTACTGTCCAGTGGCGTGGTAACTTGCGCGAGCTGATGGCGGCGCTAGCCCCTTTAGGCGATGAGCTTTTGAGGTTTGGTAATGAGGTATTGCCGCAGGTTACTAGCGGCATCAAAAAGGCGGTTGATTGGTTTACGGGATTGAGTGCTCCAGTCAAAAATGCAACTATCAGTATCGCTGCATTTGCGGCGGTATTACCATTAGTCATGATGACTCTGGGCGCACTCATCATGATGGGGTCAAGTATATTGTCGTTTTTTGGTACCCTTGGTGGTGCTATCACGAGGGCTGGCACTACCGTAGCTAACTTCGCACGGAGCTTTACAAGTCTTGGTGCAATTTCGCGCGTTGCGAGTCCTATTGGTTTAGTAATCGCTGCTTTGACGTTGCTATATAACACGTCAAAAGAGTTTGCAGATTTTGTAAACGCCACGTTCTCAGGCGTATGGAAGGGGCTAAAATCTACATTCAGTAGTTTTTCTGCTAGTCTCGAACCAGTGAAAGCAGCTTTCTTGAGTTTGGGCGATACATTAAGCGGACTATGGCAAAAAATAGAACCTCTTGCCGTAACTCTCGGTGTTGGGTTAGTCGCAGCGGTCGTCCTAGTCATAGCTGTGATTAATGGGTTGTTAAACGCTTTAGCGCCATTAATCGGTGTCATTATCAATGTGGTTGCAGCAATTGCCTCTTTAGTCAGCGCTTTTGTGAGTTTGTTAACGCTCGATTTTTCAGGCTTTTTAGAAGGGATTAACGGATTTGTCGAAGCCTTTGTTAGCATTTTGATGGGTTTGGTAGATACAGTAATAGCACTCTTTACAGGCATGTGGTCTATGCTTGTATCGGTTTTTGCAGCGTTTGGGGTTAACCTCAACGCCCTAGCAATGTCTGCAATGACAAGCCTACTAAACATCATTGTCTCCATTGGTACAGCTATAGGCGCGTTCCTGTTAGCTCTGTGGAACAACACAAAGGCTAACGCTATTGCAAAATGGAATGCTGTTAAAGCTGGTTTGTCAGCTATATGGAACGGTATTAAATCAGCAGCATCGAGTATATGGAATGGGATTAAATCAGCGATTACAAACGCAGTGAATGCAACTGCGTCGGCTTTGACCTCTGCTTGGTCGCGTATCAAAAGCGCAGCAACTAGCGCGTGGAACTCGATTAAAAGCACAGCTACGAGTGCATGGAATAGCATTAAAAGCACAGTCACAAGCGCGATGAATGCAATATCAAACGCTGTGCGTAACGGATTTAATCGCGCGAAGTCAGCCGTATCCAGCGCAGCAAGTAGCATCCGCAGTATACTGAGTTCGTTAGCTGCTAGTGCCTTTTCTTGGGGGTCAAACCTTGGTTCGATGTTTGCGCGAGGGTTGAGTGGTGCTATTTCTAAAGCCGTGGCAGCCGCAAGAAGTGCAGCCGCGAAAATCAAGAGTTTTCTGGGTTGGAGTTCGCCAACCAAAGAAGGACCCGGGCGCGATAGTGATAAGTGGGCACCGAACCTAATGAATATGTTGGCGCAAGGTATCCAAGCAGGTATCCCAAAATTGCAAACTAGTGTTACCCATGCGGCAAGCGTAATCTCAGAGTTACAACCCACCGAGGGTACGACAAATGGTACAACAACAAACACGGTTAACATTTATCCGCAACGAGCAGACCTCAATCCGACTCGGCTAATGCGAGAGCTGCAACGGGCTAGCCGTCTCAATGGAGGTAGATTTATATGAGCTGGTCTATAATTTGGTTTGATTCGGGAGGTTTTATGGTCGACCTTAACGACCCGCCATATGTCACGACGCGCTGGCAATCACTCAAGGGTTCGAGCACGCCGGAGTTTAGGGCGATAACCGAGCGAGTGCCCCTAAAAGATGGCAGCAATCTCAAATATATTGATGTCGAAGAAACAGAAATTGACCTGACAGTAATTGTGCGAGGAGACGACGAAGCAGACCTTTGGAGTCGTTTATCACAACTAAGCGACTACTTTAACCCTCGAAAAGGTGCGGGGCGGTTGCGTGTTACTACTCCAAGTGGCACGCCGAGAGACTTAGAATGCTATCCCATATCAGGTTTTAAGATAAATGAGTCAACACTGTCACCGACTATGGTAGACGTGGAACTAACCTTTTTGGCTACTAATCCTTATTGGCGCGCGACTAATGAAATCGTTGAGACTTTCGCGCTAGACAATCCTCCTGACTGGTTCCCTATCTTCCCGCTTTCGCTTGGCGGGGAGGCAATCGTGTCCGTTTTCCAGCTAGATAATTTCGGGGACGTGCCAGTTTACCCGACATGGAAGATTACAGGAGCAGGAAGCAATCCAATTATCACTAATCAATCCACGGGCGAGCATATCGGGCTTACAAACAACGGTGGTATCACTTTAGATAGCGGACAATTTATTACAATCGATACCCAAGCAAAAACCATCATATTAAACGACGGGACTAACCTCATGTCTAAACTGGACTGGGGTTCTTCTTTTTTTACCATCCCAGCCAATGGAGTGTTCGAAGAAGGAACCAGCATTAAAGTAGAAATGCCTGGGGCGACCGCCGAATCGAGTATCGAAGTTCGATACCGGAACCTATACTTGGGGGTGCTGTGATGGAACAACCTACCTATGATATTTATATTCGCGACCGAAATTTACAAAGAATAGGCGCTGTCACCCAATACAGCAAGTTGGAGCTAAATATGCAATATAACGATGTTGGTGGCTGGGTGTTGGATATGCCCTATAATGACAAGTCAGGCGCGCGGCTACTAGAAGATGTCCGCGTGCAAGGTGGTGGGCTTGGTGGCATCATCGTAGAGCGTAATGGACGGGTGATTTTCTCGGGTTCGATTCACGGGCTAGAAGCCACCGCCAACTATCTCGACGACAAAACATCAGAGAATATCACCTTTTGGGGGGCTGACGATACAGGCATCCTGTTATCCCGCCTAGCTATGCCGCCTAGACCCTTTGACCAGCAGTATGGCGCGTTCGCCGGCACTGGAGCAAGTTATGACATAATCACCGACAAGGCGGAAACTGTATTAATACACTTGGTACAAGCCAATGCCACAACCGGAACTATTAACCCGCGTGTCATCAACGGACTAACAACAGCAGCAGACCAAGGACGCGGGAATACGATTACTATCCGGTCGCGCTATCACAATTTAGTCGAAAAATTGCAAGAAGCAGCTACCGCCGGAGGGTTAGGTTTCCGCGTGTTGCAAACGACAGCAGGACAGATGACATTCGATGTTTATGAGTCAAGTAACAAAACAAAAAATGTTATTTTTTCGCGCGAACGCGGGAATCTTGCCAGTTATCGTTACAAGGTAGACAAACCCGAAACTAACTTTGTTATCGTCGGCGGAGGAGGAGAAGATGTGGCGCGGGTGTTTAGATACTCAGGAGACGAACCCTCTAGAAGCCTGTATGGTACTTGGGAGTTGTTTAAAGACCAGCGTCATACATCGGACAGCGCAGAACTTGACCAAGCTATGTATGAGGAGTTGAGCGAGAAAACAGAATCCATCGAATTGGAGATACAGCCGATTAATATACGCCCTACTCGATTTATCACGGATTACGAGTTAGGTGATAAAGCAACAGTTGTTATTAAAGGCGAGCGCATCGAGGACATTATAAGAGCTGTTAAAATTACTTTAACAAAAGAAAGCGGAGAAGTGATAACGCCGACCATAGGTACGCCTGGGGTAGGTACAGCTTTTCGATTATTTGACCCATATCGAAATTTAGAAGCGCGAATAGGCAATTTAGAAACAGTTTAGGGGGTTAAGGGATGCCTGCAACATTCAATTTTTTTCCTTTTGATAATCAAGCGTCGTATGAAACCCAATGGCGCGAAATGGCGCAAACCTGGCGAACTACGGGTATCATTGTCCAAGGTACGAGTATGGATACAAGTACCGGAGAGTGTGCTGTTAGCCCAGGGACAGGGCTACAAATAAAGATATCCGTGGGGAGAGCGTGGATAAAAGGTCATATGTTCGTCCACACGGATGACTATGAATTTTTGCCAATCAGTCCAAATTCCGGTGGTGCGACACGGACTGACTTGGTTGTTATTCGCGCAGATTTTACAGCGAATACAATCGGATATCAGATATTAGAGGGTACAACAACGCCAGTGCAGACCACGACAATTTGGGATTTGCCGCTCGCTGCTGTTGCCGTAGAGGACGGAGCCACATCAATTGATGTGGGTGATATTACAGATTTACGCGTAAGTTCTAACCAGGCGAGTTTTGCGCCTATCTGCGTAGTCCGTAACGGTACAAATCAGATGATTGCAAACAGCTCGAGTGCTACATTAACCTGGGACACCGAAGATTTAGACCCAATGGGGATGCATTCACTCGCAGACCCCAATGTAATCGTGATAAAAGAAAAAGGCGTGTACGAAGTCAAGTGCAGCACCGTTTGGGCTGATACTGGCACCTCGGACGGAGCACGACGGATTATTATTTGGTTAAGCCGCACCGAGGACGAGGATACAGGTATTGCATATGGGTCTGCTCTCGGTACAACATCTAATGTTGACGTTGGAGTGTCAGCATCTAGGATAATAGAGTTACAACCAAGCGACTATTTATACGTAATCGCCTACAACAATAGCGGTGCGAGTGTTGACATAAAGTCCTCAGGGTTATATTCTCCTATTTTTTCTGTTGTCAAAATCGCAGAATCAACAGGTATATAACATATAGGAGGGATAGCATGAGTAGACCAGTTATTTTTTACGCACCACACGCAGACGATGAAACACTTAATATGGGGATTACAATCGCTGAACATGTCGACGCTTCACGCCCAACACACGTCGTACTCATGACACGTGGTAGGGTTACAGGCGTACTAAACATGATTAACGGCACAGCTTATTCGGGATATTGGAAAGCGACACACAATCCGACTTTTGAAGGATATAGTCCAATTACAAAGGGGCAATTAGAAGATGCACGTGTGAGAGAATTTAAAAATGCTTGTGCAAGCTTAGGCGTTCCACAATCAAATTTACATATCGAATACTTAGATAATCCGTCAACAGGGGAAACCGTAACGAAAGCGGAAGCCAAAGCAGTTATACAAAGTTATATCGATGTTTATCCTGATGCTGACCATTACACCTTGTCATACCACGATGTACACGTAGACCATGTTGCATGCGGACAAGCTTTATTGGAACTTTACAATGAAGGAGAAATTGCAAATGCTGTCCGATTTATAATCAGCATGGCTACACGGATGAACTACGAAGCAAATAACCAGACTATCCCTGGCTGGAAGGATACACCAACAAACGCCACAATCACGAACCGATTAATCAATGCTTGCCGATGCTATGCTGCATGGTCGCCAACCATAGGGAGTTATGCAGTTGGCTATCACAGCGTAGCCGGTCAATTTGATAAGCTACTCCAAAATCCATATCACTACATACATCTGCCAGGAGCATAGGAGGAGGGTAAAAATGGAAAATGGGGTGGTCGTGTCACTCAAAGAAATTTATGAAACATTACAATATATCAAAGCCGAGGTAAATACAGTAAAAGCCGAAATAAAAAACCTCAGTCAGACAGATGAACGAAGCCGCAAAGCCTTAGAACAAGCCAAAGACGCAATGGAAAAGGCAATCGAACTGGAAAAGCAAATCGAGAAATTGGAGCACCGACAACAATGGATACAGGGATTATTTTTAACGGCTATCCTTGGTATTGTCGGTTTTTTTCTAACTTTAATCCAATAGGAGGTTGATTATCATGTACGGATTTGATGACGCGGCATTTGTAGCTGTTATTACCGGTCTGGTCTCTCTAGCTAAAGGAGTTGGATTCCCGAGCAAATGGAGTCCGCTCCTATCTTTGTTGCTTGGCACATTAACAGGCATCTTTTATGTATCTCCATCCGATTTATTAAGCGGCATACTCAGTGGCATTGTTTTAGGTTTAGCTAGTGTAGGGTTATACAGTAGTCCTAAAAACATCATAGAGAAGGTGATTAAATGAGTTATTTGATTGCATTAGACGATGGACATGGAGCAAATACACCTGGTAAAAGAACGCCAAATATCCCTGGTGTTGGCGTAATCAAAGAAAATGAATTTAACAAAGCGGTAGTCTATTACTTAGATAAAGAGTTAAAACGCTGCGGATTTCGCACGATGTTTACTGCGTCGGGAGATTCCGACCCATCATTAACAACTCGTTGTAATCGCGCTAATAGTGCAAAAGCTGATTTGTTTGTATCTTGTCATTACAACGCTGGAGGAGGTAGCGGAGTAGAAACCTACTATTATAGTGGACTTTCATCCTCTTCTTCAGCCGCCAAAGCCGCTCGGGCAGTGCATGGCGAGTTATTGATATCCAGCATATATAAGCAGAGGGACAGAGGGGTCAAATCGGCTAACTTTGCAGTCTTGCGCCAAACCAAAATGCCTGCAATTTTGATTGAGTACGGTTTTATGGATGACCCAGGTTTTGCCGAGGCTAAGCTGATGCGCAACAAAGATTGGCAAAAAGAGCGCGCCATCCAGACTGCCAAAGGGATTTGCAAATATTTTGGAGTCGCCTACAAAGGCGACAGTGCACCAGCGCCAGTACCAAGCCAACCCAAACCACCTATGCGGCGCGTATTAGTCGACAATATTGCGGTGATTGATAGCTCATATACTCATAAGCTGCTTGATGCCGTCGAGCAAGCTATAGAGGATGGAGCCGAGGAGATTATTATAAAAATAAG
>JGI12419J13241_1000408_pt1 | contig 13711 bp, 13 predicted proteins | sample BGWIniCompost_FD_13241 | JGI IMG/M metagenome (IMG submission 13241)
GGCTTATCGGGCCGAATGGTGCCGGAAAATCGACGCTCTTCAACACGCTTGTCGGCCTGCACAGCCCAACGAGCGGGTCCGTTCGCCTTGAAGGCGAGGACATCACTGGCCTGAAGCCTCACAAGGTCGCCGCGCGCGGGATGACCAAGACGTTCCAGAACGTGGCCCTATTCGCGGAAACGTCTGTTCTCGACAACGTGCTGATCGGCGCTCTGCTGCGCAGCAATGTCGCCGAGGCGCGCAAGATTGCGGAAGGCTGCCTCGAGCGTGTGGGTCTCGTCGGAATCGCGAATAAGCTGGCGAAGGATCTCTCTTTTCCGGAGCGCGCCCGTGTTGAGGTGGCGCGGAGTCTTGCCACTCAGCCCAAAGTCTTGCTGCTCGACGAGGTGATGGCCGCGCTGAACCGCGTCGAGATGCAGGAGATCATGGCGCTCATTCGCCAATTGCGGGACGACGGGCTGACGGTGGTCGTGGTGGAGCACCACATGCACGCGATCATGTCGCTGTGTGAGCGGATTATCGTTTTGAATTTCGGCCGGAAAATCGCGGAGGGATCGCCGGAGGACATATCGCGAAACCCGGAGGTGGTGCGAGCCTATCTGGGCCGGGAATATGCGTAACGGGGAGGCCGGGCAGGTGTCTCGCGAGCCGCTGCTTTCAATCCAGGATCTTTACGCCGGCTACGACAGCGACGTGCTCCACGGAATTTCGCTGGAGGTCAACGAAGGGGAGTTCGTGTGCGTCATCGGCGCAAATACCGCCGGCAAGAGCACGCTGCTGCGCACGATCTCCCGCCTCGTGCCACGCGCACGCGGCCGGATGATCTTCGATGGCACCGACCTGATGAAGCTCAAGCCGCACGAGGTGCCAAAGCTCGGCATCGCCCATGTTCCCGAAAGCCGGCATCTCTTTCCCGACATGACGGTGGAGGAGAACCTCCTCATGGGCGCATATACGGTCCGGCACGACCCGGAGTACCGTCGCCGGCTCGAGGACTGCTACGCGCTTTTTCCGCGTCTGAAGGAGAGGCGGAGACAGCGCGCGGGAACATTGTCCGGCGGTGAGCAGCAGATGGTCGCGTTGAGCCGCGCCATGATGCTGGGCATGCGCATGCTGATCCTCGACGAGCCAAGCCACGGCCTGGCGCCCATCGTCGTCGATCAGGTGCACGATGCGCTGGTCGAAATTCACAAGCGCGGCACGTCCATTCTGCTCGTCGAGCAGAACACAGCGCTCGCTCTCGCGGTTGCTTCACGCGGCTACGTGCTGGAGTCCGGCCGGATCGTGCTGAGCGATACGGCCGAGGCGCTGCTTCAGAATCCGAAAGTGCGCGAGGCCTATCTCGGCCTCTAAGTCATTCGTAATTTCGCGCGGCGTGCAGCCTCGTCACGTTCTCGGATCCGCATCGAGGCGCACGACGATCCCTTCCAATCCGGGCGCCGGCGCGGGATAGCGCTCGAGAATAATCGGATCGTGGCCGGGAATAACGTTTGAGCGATCGCTCGCGAGCTCCCAGAGCTTGTTATAGCCTTCGAGCGTGTCGGCGAGGCTGTGCAGGATGGGAAACGCACGGCCTTGCTCCATGTTGGCGTAGAAATGGCTGGCATCGGAGGCAACGACCAGCCAACCGCGACGCGTCCAGACACGCACGACCTGCAGGCCTTTGCTGTGGCCGCCGACGTGGTGAACGGTAATCCCAGGCGCGATTTCGGCGGTGCCATCGTGGAAGCATACGCGGCCGGCGAACACCTTCCGCACCATCGCCACGACGTCCTCCACCTCAAACGGCACTTTCAGCGCCTCGTGGCACATGCAGCGGCCCGTGCAATAGGCCATTTCGATATCCTGCAGGTGGTACTTGGCATTAGGGAAAAGGTCGTAGTTGCCGCAATGGTCGTAATGCATATGCGTGATGATCACGTCCTTGATGGCATCGGGGTCGATGCCGATCGTCTTTAGCCCTTCGCCCGGCGAACGCAGGAAATCCCGCTTGCGTTTTTTCGCCATTTGCTCATCGAACCCCGTGTCCACGATGAACGTGCGCCCGTTGCCCTTGATAGCCCAGACGAAATAGTCGAGCGGCATGGGCACGTCGTGCGGGTCGCCGCCGAGAAAATTATGGGATGACCGCGCTGCGGGATTGTGAGCGTAACGGACGGCGTAGACCTCATAGGGTTCGAGCGACATCGTGCTCCCTCCGTAAAATGCGTTCTGTTGCGATCGAGTCAGTCGTCGGAGCCATGCCGAGTGGTGGGTGGGTCCGACGCTTGACCGATCATCCTCTTCCATTGCTGTAGGGTGGCGATCGTCAATCTGCTGCCATGTACTCGAGCTCCGGCAGAAGGTAGGTCCGGAAAAGCTCATAGTTTTCGATCATCGGAAAGTGCCCGATGTCCTTCATTTCGGTATAGCGGCAACCGGGGATGGCCTTGGCGACCTCTTCGGTCATCGCGGGCGTGCACGAGTAATCGTAGCTGCCGGTGAGGAGGCTCACCTTGCATTTCGAGGTGTCGATCTTCTTGATGTGCTCCCGAGCATCGAAGTCCAGGCTGTAAAACATTACGTCCCCGCGATAAACGCCGGGTCCAGACTGGGCATAGTACCACCAGTTGGCGCGTTTGCCCGCCTCCGGACTTTGAGGAGCGTTGAGGCCCCACGTGTAGGTCGCGACCAGCTCGCCGCCATGAATGGCGGGATGGTGTAGGAATTCATTGTAACGTCCCGGGGCGTAAGCGGCGCTTTCGAGGCCGATCACGCCGCGGATCTCGTCCTGGAAATCGCCGGCGATTCTCAGCACGATCGCCCCGCCCATCGAGCAGCCGAGGAACACCGGGCGCTCGACTTCAAGAGCGCGCCACACGGCCTCGATGGTTGCGAGATAGCTCTCGGTGGTCAGCTGGTAAGTCTGGAGCCACCACTTGTCGGGAGGATCGGAGCGGCCGTGCCAGGGCATGTCAAAGCAGATGACGCGGAACCGGTCCGTAACCGCCGTGTCATTCATCAAGTGGCGGTACTGGCGGCTGTCGGCCCCGGCGGTGTGAAGACAGATGAGGGGAATGCCTTGTCCCGCTTCCTCCACGAAGACGCGGTGATCGACCCCTTGGATCGAAACCTTCAGGTAGCGCCCGATGATGGGCTCGAATTCAGGCATGGACCCTCCCGACACTGCGCATCAGACCCATCATGCGATGCAACGCGCGCGCATTCTGCATGGCGACGAGCGTGTCGCCCTCCAGAACGAACTCCGGCACGCGCATGATCATTGCGAAGATGTCGTGGTAGAGCGGGGGAGGGGGCTCGCTTAAGAAGCGCTGCCACACGGCCATCGGCGCCCGCATCTGGAACTGCGTGCGGACATCGAAGCGCGGGGAAGGGATGATTTCCTCGATCTTTCCCTTGCGCACTTTCAGGACGTAACGGCGCTCACCGAACACGAGGCCCATATCGACATTGAACCAGTGGCCGATGACGGCGAGCTCCGGATCGCGCGCCACAGTTTCCCGAAAGGCTTCCATCCAGCCTTCGTCCGGAAACTCAGCCATGCCGCCCTCCTGTGTTGGTTCCTCCCACGGTGCAGATGAGCGCGGTCTTGCTCGAGAGAAACACCCGCGCTCCTGCCCCTCGTTATCGTGGACCAGCCTTGAAGCTCTGCGGTGCCTTGGACGTCAGCCGCCCATGTACTGCTCGTCGGTCACATGCTCCAGCCATTCGACCACGACGCCGTCGCGTCCTTCCTGCATGGAGATGTGGATCATCATCGTATCCGGGGCGGCGCCGTGCCAATGCTTTTCGCCGGGCGGAATCCAGACGACATCCCCCGCCTTTATTTCCTGAATTGGGCCGCCCCAGGCCTGAATGCGGCCTGTGCCATGGAGGACGTAAAGCGTCTGGCCCATCGGGTGGGTGTGCCAAGCGGTGCGCGCACCCGGCTCGAACGTGACCACATTCGACTTCAGCAACGCAGGCGCAGGCGCCTCGATGATGGGGTCCTGCCAGACCGTTCCGGTGAAAGAGCTTGCCGGCGCGCGACGTGTTGGTCTTGAGCCGCTCCTTATAATCTCCATCGGCTTTCCTCCTTCTTGCTGCAGGGCCGGATTGGCGTGGTGCTGACTGCCTTCTCGCTGGCGCGGACACTTGAAACCCGCAGTCGGCCGCATCCGCAATCAGCGAGGCGCAGGTCAGGCTTTCTTGCTACGCACCTCGACGCCAGCCTGTTCCTCCATGAGGGTGACGATTCTCGTGAAGTCGGAATCCGGACCGAGCTTATCCAGCGCCTTCTGCCACAGATCGAGAACGACTTCGCAGCCTTCGAGCTTCAGCCCCATGCGTCTTGCCTCCTCTATGAACAGCTTGACGTCCTTGTGCATGAGGCCGGTGGCAAAGCCATAATCGAAAGTGCCCGGCAGGATGGACTGGGGGAACTTCTGTAACGTCGCTGTGTTGCGACCGCTGCCCGCGTTGATCACGTCGATCATCACGTCAGCCGGAATCCCGGCCTTGGCGCCCACGACGACGGCCTCCGACGTCAGCGCCATCGCCGCGGCGGAGAGGCAGTTGTTGACGAGCTTCATCATCTGGGCCAGGCCCGGCTTGTCACCGATGTAGAACGGCTTGCCGATGACCTGCAGCGCCGGGAGGAGATTGTCGTAGTCCTCACGCGGCCCCGAGAACATCACGGCGACTGTTCCGGCCTTGGCGCCACCGACACCGCCGCTCACCGGGCAATCAAGCCAGCGGATACCGCGCTCTTTCAAGGCGCTGGCTATTTTCTCTGCGGTTTGCGGGCCTGTGGTGGAAAGATCTATGACCCGCTTGACCTTATCTCCGGATGTCAGGCCGTTCTCCCCAAGGGCCACCGTCTCCACGACCGGTGGCGTAGGCAGCGACAGGAAAACGGTTTCCACTTGGGAGGCGACTTCGGCCGGTGACGAGGCCCGTTTCGCGCCTCGTTCAACGAACTGATCGACGACGCTCGTGCGCACGTCGTGAACTAGCAGAGAATAACCGGCGTCAAGCAAACGCCCGGCCATAGGGTGCCCCATGTTGCCGAGGCCGATGAATCCAAAGGTCTCGCTCAATGCGTCCTCCCGATTGCGTGCGCCGGACTTTGCGCTCTGGGCAGAGGGCGAAGCTGACAATGAACCGGCGCCAAACCTGCTGATCCCGCGCGGCCAGCAACCAGGCGCCACTGGCCGGCTACCATGCCGTGGGGGCTGTCTCGTACGAGGCCAGAATACAGATGCTGTTACGGTAATACAATCGACAGATTGGCGGCGCAGCTATTCCGATTTGCAGTCTTCGCCGGGTCCTGCTGGCTCGCATTTCGACGGCGGTGACTTCGGAGCCAAGATGGCTTGTGCAACGGGTCTCACGCTCACCGCACGGATTGCGACGAAATACGCATATCGATCTGCTCAGGATTCGGCTAATCCCCTCCCGCGATTGTGATGCCGACAGGGCACTTCTCAAGACTGAGGAGATGATCGCCTCTTGCGGCGGGCACGTCTCCGCACTAAAGGGTGCTCCACCCAAGATCATCCTGGAGGGAGCGAAACGTCGTGATCTACCAGGAAAGGGTTGTCGGTCAATCGATTAGCCTCAGGATGGCTGGTACGCGCGTTGGGTTCTGATTGGTCGCCATGCCAATAGAACGTGCCAGCAAATGCCCTGCGACATGGAATGCCATCAGTCTCGGCTGCCCTAGGCCCGCTCTGGGGCCGTGATGCCGCTCTCGCCAGGAGGCGTATGGTGGAACCTGTAGAGCTCACGACGATTCTCGGCGATGAGGACCTGCTTCTGGACCAGCCTATCGATTCGAAGGCCGCCGTTCTCGCCGCCGCTGCGGAACACCTTGGGCGGAGCACCGGCGTCCCAAGCGAGGTCATCCTGAAAGCCCTGTCGGACCGCGAGGCCCTCGGCTCCACCGCGATCAAACACGGAGTGGCAGTGCCGCACGCAGGGCTCGATAACCTGCCGCGGCCCGCAGCTGTCTTCTTCAGGCTTGCCCACCCAATCGAATTCGACGCGCCGGACGATAACCCAGTGGATCTCGTCTTCGTCACGGTCTGGCCCAGCGAACATAGAAGTGGGCTACTGTCAGCACTTGGGCATTTGTGCCGTAACCTACGAGAACCTTCGGTGCGACAGGCACTGCGGACTGCTTCAACTCCGCAGGAGATCAAATCGGCTCTCAGCCGGAGCGCAGACTCAGACGCCAAGAACTCCTCTTGATAGTTGCGCGGCGACGTTTGCGGTAGCCGCAACCTTCCCGTAAATAAGGAATTGCATGTGGCGCGCGGGGCGCAATTGCCCTTAAGCCTTGTCGCGCCGCGGCTTGGCGCCGTCTTGTTGCTGTTTCCAGACAGACCCTAAAGTCGGCGCGACCCGCCATCCCAAAAACGAAAGGTTGCTTGCCGAGCATGTCGACTGACGCCATCCTTCTGACTGTCCTGGTCGTAATGCCGTTTGTCGGCAGCGTCGTCGCAGCGCTCCTGCCTACCAATGCACATGACCTGGAAGCGTGGTGGGCAGCGGGGATAGCGTTCATCGGCCTTGCCATTGCAAGCACCTTCTCCCAGCCAATGGCGGAAGGGGCGATTGTCCGGGCCGAGTTCGAGTGGGTGCCCCAATTGGGGCTCAATTTCATCCTGCGGCTCGACGGCTTCGCCTGGAGCTTCGTTGTCCTTGTGTGCCTGATCGGGCTGCTCGTTATCCTCTATGCCCGCTATTACATCAGGCCAGAGGATCCGGCCTCGCGCTTCTTCTCGTATTTGCTGGGCTTCAAGGGCGCCATGCTCGGCATCGTGTTGTCGGGCAACCTGCTGCAGCTCGTCTTTTTTTGGGAGCTCACGAGCCTCTACTCGTTCCTTCTCATCGGCTACTGGTACCAAAATCAGAGCGCCCGTGATGGCGCACGGCTCACGCTGACGGTCACGGCAACCGGAGGGCTCTGCCTGCTCGCCGGAGTGTTGCTGCTCGGGCAAATCGTGGGCAGCTACAATCTCGACGACGTGCTCGCAGCAGGATCGAGCATCATCAATCATTCGCTCTATTTGCCGATACTCCTTCTGATCGCCGTTGGCGTACTGACGAAAAGTGCGCAGTTCCCTTTTCACTTCTGGCTACCGAGGGCAATGGCCGCGCCCACGCCCGTTTCCGCCTATCTGCATTCGGCGGCGATGGTGAAGGCGGGCATTTTTCTGCTCGCACGCCTCTGGCCAGTCATGGCTGGGCACGATCTCTGGTTCTGGATCTTCACACCACTCGGGGTCACGACGCTGCTCATCGGCGCGTTCCTGGCGCTCTTTCAGCAAGATCTCAAGGGCCTGCTTGCCTATTCGACGATTAGCCACCTCGGGCTAATCACGCTGTTGCTGGGGCTCGGCAGCCGATTGGCTGCGGTGGCAGCCGTGTTCCACATCATGAATCACGCGACCTTCAAAGCGTCGCTGTTCATGGCTGCCGGCGTAATCGATCACGAAGCGGGGACCCGGGATATCCGCCAGCTCGGAGGCCTCTACCGCACCATGCCGACCACGGCCACCCTGGCCATAGTCGCCGCCGCGGCAATGGCGGGTGTTCCGCTGNTGAACGGATTCTTATCGAAGGAGATGTTCTTTGCCGAGACGATCGAGCCGCATGTCGTCTCGACGCTCGACGACGCGTTGCCTTATCTCGCGACCATAGCCGGCATATTCAGCGTGGCTTACTCGCTTCGTCTGATCCACCAGGTGTTCTTCGGTCCGCCTGCCAACAATCTGCCGCGTACGCCGCACGATCCGGTCACGTGGATGCTTCTACCGGTCGCGTTTCTTGTGCTGATGTGCATTCTTGTGGGCGTGGCGCCGCAGGCGATCATCGGCGGGTTTCTCAAGGTCGCCATCATCCCCGTCGTTGGCCAACCAGTGCCAAACTATAGTCTCGCGGTCTGGCACGGATTCACGCCGGCATTTTTCATGAGCTTGGTTGCGTTGGTCGGCGGAGTTTCACTCTATACCGTTCTGCACAGGCAGCTGGCGGGAGAGGTCGAAGGACCGCCCATACTGCGTCACCTGAAAGGGCGCCGGCTCTTCGAACGCGCGGTTGCTCTGCTCTCGTGGCGGGGCGCGAGGCCTCTCGTGCAGGCCTTGAGCTCGAACCGGCTGCAGCCGCAGATCGCGCTGCTGCTTACCGTGGCAGTGCTGGCAGGTGTCTGGCCGTTGTTCCAAAATTCGATCACTTTGCGGCTTCCCAAATTGAGCGAGGTCGACGTCAGCTTCCTGCTCGTATGGGTTGTCGGCTGTCTCTGTGCGATTGGCGCTGCGATCTCCGCGAAGTTTCACCGGTTTGCCGCGGTTGTCATGATGGGAGGCGCGGGCCTCTCGACCAGCATCACGTTTGCTTGGGGCGCCGCGCCTGACCTCGCGCTGACACAGCTGCTCGTCGAGATCGTCACGACCGTTCTTCTTCTTTTAGGGCTGCGCTGGTTGCCCAAACGGCAAAAGGAGCCAGATGGGCCGGTAAGTCCAGCCATCGCAGCGCGGCGGGTTCGCGACTTCATCATAGCCGTCGCGGGTGGCTTTGGGGTAGGGGCCTTGGCCTACGCGATCATGACGCGGCCTTTGACCTTCAGCGTGTCCTCCAAGTTCCTCGAGCTGGCCTACCCGGAGGCAGGCGGCCGCAACGTCGTCAACGTTATTTTGGTCGATTTCCGCGCCTTCGACACACTCGGAGAGATCACGGTGCTTGGGGCCGTGGCCATTACCGTCTACGCCCTTCTGCGCCGGTTCCGCCCTGCGCCGGATAGCGTGGCCTTACCCGAGCAGAAATACTTTCAAGACGTGTTCGACGAAGAGCGAAAAAAGGCGCGAAAGGACCAGATTTCCTCTCACTACATGTTCGTTCCTGGCCTCATTTTGCGGCTCCTCTTTCCGCTCGTCGCCATGGTGTCGGTATTTCTTTTCCTGCGAGGTCACGACCTGCCGGGAGGCGGTTTCGTCGCCGGCTTGACCTTCGCCATCGCCTTCCTTCTTCAATACATGGCCGGTGGCGCCCGCTGGGTGGAGGCACGGCTTACAGTACTGCCGGTGCGCTGGATCGGTTTTGGGCTGCTTGCTGCCGGAGGCACAGGAATTGCCGCGGCGTTGTTCGGCCGCCCCTTCCTTACTTCGGCTTTTCAATACGTCGATATACCTCTTCTTGGTTCTATTCCGGTGGCATCTGCTCTTCTTTTCGATCTTGGTGTCTACGCCCTTGTCCTTGGTGCCACGGTCCTGATGTTGATCGCTCTTGCTCACCAGGCGATCCGTGTCCCGCGCCCCATGACCAAGGAGGAGCGAGTTACTGAAGGAGCCGCCTGATGGAACTCGTCATTTCCATAACCATTGGCGTCCTCACCGGTTCGGGGCTGTGGCTCATTCTGCGCCCACGGACGTTCCAGGTGATCATCGGGCTGTCGCTCCTGTCGTATGCAGTCAACCTTTTCATTTTCGGCATGGGACGACTGAGGGTAGGGAAGGCTCCAATTCTCGATTCGATCGTTCCCCCTTACCTCGCGGGGTATGCGGATCCGCTGCCTCAGGCACTTGTCCTGACGGCGATCGTCATCAGCTTCGCGATGACTGCGCTGTTTCTCGTCGTTCTGCTCGCGGCGCGAGGGCTGTCTGGGAGCGACCACGTTGATGGCGTGGAGCGGGGCTCATGACGTGGGCTGATCACCTGGTCATTGCGCCGATCGTCATCCCGCTCCTTGCCGGCGGATCGATGCTGATGTTCGAGGGGCGGCGCCGCGAGGTCATTGCCAGCATCAATGTGCTGGCGACGCTAGCACAGCTCGCGGTCGCCATCGCGCTCCTCGTCGGAAGTCTGCAGGAGAGTCCAGCGCAAGTCGTCAAGGTCTATCTTCTCGGCGACTGGCCGGCCGAGTTCGGCATTGTTTTGGTGGCTGATCAGCTCGCTGCCCTGATGCTCGTGCTGACGGCGTTACTCGCCTGTGCAGCGTTGTTGTACTCTCTGGCCTATTGGCACCGCGCCGGAAGCTATTTCCACCCGTTGTTCCAATTCCTTCTTATGGGGCTGAACGGCGCCTTTCTTACAGGTGATCTTTTCAACCTTTTCGTTTTCTTCGAGGTGCTTCTCGCGGCTTCGTATGGTCTGGCCTTGCATGGCTCGGGGCGGGCGCGCGTGCGGGCCAGCCTCCATTACATCGTGGTCAACCTTGCCGCCTCGTCGCTTTTCCTCATTGGGGTGAGCGCGATTTATGGCACCGCGGGCACCCTGAATATGGCCGAGCTTGGCCAGCGCATTCCTGAGCTCAATGCCTCGGAGAGGGGGCTGTTCGAGATTGGAGCTGCGATCCTCGGCATCGCTTTTCTGGTCAAGGCTGCGGCATGGCCCCTCGGCTTCTGGCTGCCTCCTCTTTACGCTGCGGCCAGTGCTCCGGTGGGCGCGGTCTTCGCGGTCCTGACCAAGGTTGGCGTTTATATCATCCTGCGGCTCGGATCTATCACGCCCGATGCCGGAGGCGGTGGGCTCTTCTTCGCGGAAGGGTGGCTCTTCGTCATCGGTATTGCCACGATTTCTTTTGCCGCCATCGCGATGCTTGCCTCTCAGGACATGGGGCACCTCGCCGGATACTCCGTGCTGGTGTCGTCGGGAACATTGCTGGCCACGATCGGCCTTGGCGGTCCAGAGATGACCAGCTCGGCGTTATTCTATCTGGTCACCTCCACGCTAACGATCGCAACGTTCTTCCTGCTCATCGAGATCGTGGAACGCGGCCGCACTCCTGCAGACGACGTTCTTGCGGTGACCTTGGAGGTCTACGGTGCCGAGGATGAGGAGGATCCGGAAACAGCGGAGGAGGCGGGCATTGCGGTCCCAGCCATCTTGGGTGTGCTCGGAGTCGCCTTTCTCGCCTGCGGCCTGATGCTGGCCGGCCTACCGCCCCTCGCGGGTTTCGTTGCCAAGTTTGCCATTCTCGACAGCTTGCTCGACCGGCATTGGCTAACCGTCGGCGGCACCGTTTCGGTTCAGGGGTGGCTTCTTCTTCTCGTCATTCTCGTTTCTGGTCTGACGACGATTATCGCTGTGGCACGTGCCGGAATAAGGACCTTTTGGGCATTTCCAGACCGCGAGCTACCCCGTGTCGCCGCTGTTGAGCTTGGTGCTCTCGGTTTGCTCTTGTTCCTCTGCGTTGCACTGACGGTTCAGGCTGGCCCCGTGATGAAGTTCATGCAGCAAACGGCCATCGGGTTGGAGGCGGGGCGGGCCTATATCGGCGCTGTCAAAGCGCAATCCCCGGTCACGCCTCCACAAACGGGGAAAGCGCCATGAGCAGATGGCTACCTTATCCCGTTATATCTGCGTTGCTGCTGGTCACCTGGTTGCTGCTCAATCAGAGCCTCTCCCTAGGGCAAATCCTCCTGGGCGGCGTGCTTTCGATTATCGGCCCGTGGTTCTTGGTGCGGCTCGATACGCCACGGCTGAGCCTCAAGCGTCCGAGAGCTATGCTGCAGCTGCTCAGCGAGGTAATTTTGGATATTATCCGCTCCAACTACCGCGTCGCGACTCTAGTCGTGCGGGATAAACCGGGTCGGACGCCCGGTTTTGTGCGAATTCCGCTCAAGCTGCAGTCACAATATGGTCTTGCGGCGCTCGCCTGCATCATCACGGCGACGCCCGGAACGACTTGGGTCTCTTACGATCCTAACCAGCACATCCTGGTCATCCATGTTCTGGACCTCGTGGATGAGGACGATTGGGCAGCAATTATCAAGACCCGCTATGAACGCCTGCTGATGGAGATTTTCGAATGAGTGGAGTGATTNTCGGAGNTTCGTTGCTCGTCGCGAAAATCTTCCTGACCTTGGCGATGGCGGCTGCGACGTACCGCGTCCTGTATGGACCGCGGGCTCAGGATCGTGTGCTCGGCATGGATACGCTTTACGTCAATGCCATGCTGCTTCTCCTGGTATTCGGAATAGGCTCCGGATCCCAGATTTATTTCGAGCTATCGCTGATCATTGCTCTTCTCGGGTTCATGGCCACGGTCGCAATGGCCAAGTTCCTCATGCGCGGTGAGGTGATAGAATGACTCCAATCGAGGAGCTGCCGCTCTGGGCCGAAATTCTGGTTTCGCTGTTCCTGATTCTGGGCTCGGGCATCACTTTGATTGGATGCACGGGACTGGTGCGTTTTCAAACATTCTACGAGCGAATGCACCCGCCCACGCTTGGCGCGACGCTTGGGACATGCGCGATTTTGATCGCGTCGATGCTCTATTTCTCGATCACCGGGGGACGTTTCGTTCTGCACGAGCTTCTCATCGGCGCCTTCATCACGATCACAACACCTGTGACGTTCATGCTCCTGGTGCAGGCAACGGTTTATCGCGATCGCTTCGAAGGCAACGACCCTCTAGCTGGATTGGGGCCGGAGCAACCCACCGTGAAGACGCCACCTGAGCGCTCCGTAAACTGACAGGCGTGACTTCCCGTACAATCGGATGAGGGATATTCAATCGGGGCAGCTAAGCCAAAGTCTGCCATGCTCAGCAAAACAGAAGCTTCAACTACACGGACCTAGTGCGTAGCCGGTTCCGGCTTGAACGATAAATCCAATGCCGAGTCTGGGCTCGGCATGTGGGTATTGTGAGAAGTTGCTCCTGAGCAGCGATGGACGGGATCTGAGTCAGAGACCCAGAAGTTTTGCTGCAGTTCCACCAGCCACTTTGACTTTCTCTTCGGGCGACAGGTTTGACGAGACGATCAGCTCGACGGGATCATAATCAGCCATGTCATAGGGATAGTCTGTACCCATCATGATCTTGTCCGCCCCGTAAAGCTTCACAAGGTACTCGAGCTGATGGGGTGTGAAGATCACGCTGTCGAAATAAATCTTCCGCAGATAATAGGTCGGTGGCTTGGGGAGGTTTGCACGGCTGTCCTTCCGCGCGCCCCAGGCGTGATCGATGCGACCTGAATAAGCTGGAAGATAACCACCGCCGTGAACTGCGAGGATCTTCAGGTTCGGCATTCTCTCGAGCATGCCGGAGAAGATGATGTGATGCAGAGCGATTGTCGTCTCGAGCGGGTTCCCAATCACGTTAGAGAAATTGTAGTCGTGGAACCGGTCACCATGGGTGAAGCCGTTGGGGTGAAGCATGACAAGCGCGCCCAGCTCCTCAGCGCGCTTCCAGAAAGGCTCATATTCCGCATCTGAAAGCTCGCTGCCGTTCACGTTGGTGAGAACCTGCACCCCCTTCATCCCAAGCTCAGTGACGCAGCGGGACAGCTCAGCGGCAGCCTCTTTGCCGTCCTGCAGCGGAACTGTGCCGAGCGCGGCCAATCGATCCGGCTGGCGGGCAACGAACTCAGCGAGCCCATCATTCACCATGCGCGATGCTTTGATCGCGTGCCCCAGGGGCAGGTGGTAATAGCACTGCATAGGCGGCGGCGCGACGAGCTGAAAATCGATGCCCATTGCATCCAGAACGCGTAGACGGTCATCGAAATCTGTGATCGCGATAAACCGGTCTTTTTCCTGGATCATATTGATTTTCTTGGTCTCGTCATTTGTGTGACGAACCATGGCGATGTCGTTGGGATTGCCATGCGGGGCCGCATATTCCGCGGCTGCAGGGATGGCGACGTGCGCGTGAATGTCGATCGTGCGGGTGTCGAGTCGCTTTTTTGTTTCNGGAAATGGGCGAGCGGCGGTCGGACCATAGCGA
>JGI12419J13241_1000410_pt1 | contig 13703 bp, 13 predicted proteins | sample BGWIniCompost_FD_13241 | JGI IMG/M metagenome (IMG submission 13241)
GGCGGGGTGAAGGCCGGGTCTCGACAGTCGTGAACGTGCTGCTTCCGGTCGACGGTCAATGGTTATTCGGCACAACGTGGCTCTACAAGGATGACCTGTGGCAAGACGATTGCAGGATCGAGCCGGACCTCCACTGATCGCACTTCTGCTTATCCCGGCAATAGCCCAGGCACAGTCATTCCAGTCGTGCTGGGTTGAACACCGTGTCGACCCCGATCGACTCCAAGCAGATCAAGTCACAGTCTGCCGGCTGGTTACCGGAGAGGTCGTCGAGTATTCGGACGGAGCCGAACCGCCTGGCCCGTTGTCTCCGGCGGTTGGGACGGACTCAAACGGCGAATGCTGGTACCGCACCTCTGCTCAAACAGACTGGGAAATCCTCTCCAGGTTTGGGGACGGCTCCGCCATCCTCGGCCTCCGCCGGAACGGCTGGCTCGTGTTCGACACCGGGCGCATTCCTACGTGCACTTCCGAACCCGGTGACGCGCCGGACCCAGAAGACGAGGTCGAAGCGGCCATCACCGAATACGTGCACGCCCCGCCCGAACCGGAGCTCAACCCGCCGACAGGTCGAGGCCTAACCGGCATGGACACATTCATCGGTGTTCCCGTGCCCGGACCCTGGTCAGACACCATCTCCGTCACGTCGTGGACCATCGACGTCGAGGTGTGGGTAGATCTCCTCCGAGTCGACTGGGGAGACGGAACGATCACCGACTACCCACCAGACACGTTCACCCGCATCACCGGCTACCCGGACGGCATCGCCAGCCACATGTACGAGGTGAAGACGTGCAACCCACCGGGGTCGGCTCCGGACTGCCACCCGTCGCACGCCGCCTACCCCCTCACCGTGTCGTACGTGTGGGCGGCCAGATGGCGAGTGAACGACGGGCAATGGATCCCCATCGACGTTCCGCCCACCTCCACCACCGTGGACTACCCCGTCGCCGAAGCCGTCTCCACACTCACCGACACCGGCTGAGTTTGCTTGGACAACATTTCGGGAACGCTTACGCTGCGATGGTGCTCGAGGCATGGTTCTTCATTGCCGCGGCGCTGCTCGTAGTCAGTGGGGGAGCAAAACTCTGGGATCCGGCTCCCACCCGTGGTGCCCTGCAAGCGAGCGGTCTGCCCAGCGGAGCTTGGACTGCACCGACGCTGGGCATCGTCGAGATCGTGGCCGGGATCGCCGGAACCGTCTTGGGGGGTGTGGCGTCTTTCGGCGTGGCAGCCATCTATCTGGCGTTCGCCGGCTTCGTCGCCTACGCCCTAGTCCGCAAGATCCCCATACAGTCGTGCGGGTGCTTCGGAAAGGCAGACACCCCGCCGTCGTGGCTCCATCTCGGCTTCAACGTCCTGTCTGCGGCGGCCGCCTCCGGAGTGGCCCTCTCCCGACGACCTCCAGTAGACGTGCTGGGTGATCAACCCCTGTGGGGCATCCCCTATCTCGGGTTCGTCGCCCTAGGCGTTTGGACCGTCTACCTACTCCTCACCGAACTACCCCGACTCCGGGAGGCAGCCCGATGAGCAAACGTCTGGTCGAGAAGAGCGCCAGGTTCCTCGAGTCTCGCACCAGCCGCCGCGGGTTCTTACGACGAGCCGCCATGGTGGGCACCGCCCTGGTAGCCGCCCCCGGCACCTACATACTCAAGCCAGGAGACGCCTACTCGGCGGTCGTCCGCTCGATCTACGACTGCCCCGGCGGGTCGAAGTGCCGCGACGGCGGGTGGACCGAGTTCTGCTGCACGATGACCGGCGTCAACACCTGCCCTCCCGGGTCGATGATCGCCGGCTGGTGGCGAGCCGAATACCCGGGAACCGGACCCGACCACTGCAACGGCAAGTCCCGCTACTACATGGACTGCAACTCGGCCGACTGCCACGGCTGCAGCTGCGGCGGGTCGGGGACCTGCGGCAACGAATGTGTCGACTGCAACTGCACCTGCGCCAACGGAAACTGCGGCAACTGGAAGACCTGCTGCACCCGCTTCCGGTACGGCCAGTGCAATCAACACATCGCCTGCCTCGGGCCGATCGTCTGCCGGGTCGTCACCTGCGTGCCGCCCTGGGAGTGGGACTCATCCTGCACGAGGACCGACGCCGTCTCCCAGGCGACGTGGTACCACGACGCTGCATGCCTCCACCCGTCGACGAAGATCCCGGCCCGACCCGGGGTGGTGACGGGCACGACCTGGAAGCTGCGCAACTCGCTCAGCTCCGGCAACCCCCAATCCACCTACGAGTACGGGCTGCCGGGGGACGTGTTCCTCATGGCTGACTTCTCCGGATCCGGGGTCAGGACGTCCGCCGTCGTGCGCGGCACCCGGCGGGGACCCGCCGGCGATGAAGCCCTCACCTGGCACATTCGCCAGGTGGAAGGCGCTGGCCAGCCCGAGCTCTCCTTCGAGTTCGGCCGGGCCGGTGACATCCCGATCGTCGGCGACTGGGACGGCGACGGAGTCGCCACTCCCGGCGTGGTCCGAGGCAACCGGTGGATGCTGCGCAACTCGAACTCTTCCGGCCCGCCCGACATCGAGTTCGAGTTCGGCAGGCCCGGCGACATCCCGGTGGTCGGCCGCTGGACGGACGACGGACGGGCCCGCGCCGGCGTGGTGCGTGGCACCACCTGGATCCTCCGCACCACTGACGGCGGAGCCACGGTCGATTTCGAGTTCGGCCCCGGCGGGATCCCGGTGGTGGGCGACTGGGCTGGGAACGGCCTCGACCGGCCCGGCTGGTTCAGGGACGGCACCTGGTACCTGCGTAACAGCCTCAGCTCCGGAAGCGCCGACACCACCTTCCAGTTCGGGGCCGCCGGCGACATCCCGGTCGTGTGGGGGAAGTTGGGATGACTGCTCTGGTCATCCTCGAAGGAATCGTCATCGCCCTGCTGGTGGTGCTCGTCGCCGGTCTCCTCCGCTCTCACGCCGAGATCCTCCGGCGTCTCGAGGCACTCGACGGCGGTGCCGAGGGAGCCGGGGCGAGGACCGAGGGGCTCCAGGTGGCGCGTCGGGCGCCCAAGGTGGCGCCGGCGGCCATCTCCGGGACCACCCCCGCGGGATCCGTAACCTCGATCGCCACCAAGGACAGCCGGGGCTTCGTTCTGGTCGCCTTCCTGTCCAGTGGTTGCTCCACCTGCCGCCCGTTCTGGAAGGCGCTCGGCGAGGGCGCTGAGATGCCGGCTCCGGACGTCCGGCCGGTGATCGTCACCAAGGACGCTTCCGAAGAGAGCCCCGGGCGGATCGCCGAGCTGGCGCCTCGCACGATCCCCACGATCATGTCGTCGGCCGCCTGGGACGACTTCAAGATCCCGGTCTCGCCGTACTTCGTCCTCGTCGACGCCAAGACGGGTGACGTCGTGGGCGAGGGGGCCGCCGCCTCGTGGGACCACGTGCGCGACTTGATGGTGGCGGCGATGGCCGACGCCGGCTACCGGGGCGGGCGGCTGGACACGGTCGCCCGGTCGATCCGCACCGAAGCGATGCTCGACGCCGCCGGGATCAAACCCGGCGACCCCAGCCTGTACCGCAACCCCCACGGAGACTCGCAATGACGATCGCAGCCTCAGTGGTCGCCTTCCTGGCGGCGATCCGCTCCCATTGGTCTCCTTGAGGAGAGTCGATGCTCACGAGCATCCACCCGCTCGGTGAGCGGGCAAGACAAAACAGATGGGCGATCACCGTCACCGCCTACGTGATCGGGGCGGTCGGAGCCGGCGCCGCGGTCGGCGCCGTCCTCGGCTGGTTTGGGTCGTTGCTGCCCGGCGGAGACTGGCGGTGGGCGGCGGCGGTGCTCGCGGTGGGGCTCGCCGGTCTCCTCGACCTCGTCCGAGCGACACCTCCCGGGATCAAACGGCAGGTCAACGAGGACTGGATCGGCACCTACCGCGGCTGGGTGTACGGGGGTGGCTTCGGAGCACAACTCGGTGTCGGGGTGTCCACGTTCGTCGTCACCTGGGGAACGTGGGCGACATGGGTGCTCTCCATCCTCTCGGGTGGCCCTGCCGCCGGAGCAATCATCGGAGCCGTTTTCGGCTTCGGCCGCTCGGTGTTCCCCCTGGCCGCCGGGTGGATCGATCGGCCGTCCCGTCTCGTCTCGTTCAGCCGCACCTTGGCCGCGGCGGCGGCCCCGGTCGCCCGCATCACCGCGGCCGGCTTCATCGTCGTGGCGTTGGCAGCCGGAGTGGGGAGGGTGATGTAGATGCGGTTGCAAGGTGGAGGTCTCTCGGTGGAGCTTCCCGGCGGCTGGGAAGGCGAAGTGTTGGGAGGCGGAGAGCTGACCACCCAGGCGGAAGGCCTGGCTGAGCGGCGGGTCGTCGCCCATTTCGCCAACTTCCCGCTCCCGGCCGAGCGAGCTGACTTCGGCGCCGGGGCGGTGGAGCTGATGCGGCCCGGCGACGCCTTCGTGGTGTTGTTCGAGTACGGGCCGGAAGCCGTCGGGCAGCCGTTGTTCGCCTCCGAGGGGATTCCCCGGATCACGGCCCGCGACTTCGACCGAAACGCCCTCCAACACGGGATCCCCGGCCAGTCCGGGCTGCAGAGGTTCTTCACCGTCAACGGCCGCGCCTTCTGCCTCTATGTCGTCGTGGGCAGCCACATCGATCGGGCGGACGTCATCCCCCAGATCAACCAGGTCCTCGAATCGGTGGTGGTGGGATGATCCGGCAAATCTCAGTCATCGCACTCGCTGCCCTCGTCCTCACGGGAGGGGTGTGGGCGTCGGAAGCCACCGGAGCCGGCGGCAACGGGAGGGGCGCCTTCACCGACGACGACGGCTCCGTCCACGAACACGACATCAACGGCTTCGCAGCCGCCGGCATCACGCGTGGCTGCAATCCCCCGGCCAACGATCGTTTCTGCCCGAAGCAGCCGGTCACCCGCCAGGAGATGGCCTCCTTTTTGGTGCGGGCCTTGGGTCTGCCGCCGGCATCGGGTGGGAAGTTCGTCGACACGGCCGAGTCGATCCACGCTGCCGAGATCGACGCGTTGGCCGCAGCGGGAATCACTGTCGGATGCAACCCGCCGAAGAACGACCGGTTCTGCCCCACCCAGCCGGTGACCCGGGGGCAGATGGCCTCGTTCCTGGCGAGGGCCCTTGATATCGATGTACCCGAGTCGTCGAACTTCGTGGACATCTCCTCGTCGGTGCATCGCGAAGACATCGCGGCACTGGCCGCGGCGGGAATCACCCGTGGCTGCAACCCGCCCGACAACACCCGGTTCTGTCCCCGCGACCCCGTGACCCGCGAGCAGATGGCGAGCTTCCTCGTCCGCGCCCTCGACGGCGTGGAGCCGATCCAGAACCGTTTCACCCTCCGCGACGGGATCCGCTGCACCAAAGACGGCATCACGTGCACCGGCCGCACGACCCTCGCCCGGGGAGTCGACTTCGACGTCATGGAGGGGTGGTATCAGGTGCTCCCCTACCAGGGCAACGAACGCCAGGAGCTCTCGCGAGGCTCGACCCACGTGGAGTTCCTGTGGAACGGAAAATCGATCGCCCGCGAGTACCTGGGGATCACCGAAGGCGACACCAGGGCTTGGAAACAGTTCCGGATCGATCCGCCTCCGCTCACGAGGGGCACCCATACCCTCAAAGGGATCTGGCGCTGGAGCGGTGTCACGACCCAGACGGTGACCTACACGATCACGGTCCCCTGAAAGGACGGCGGAGGGGCGTTCACGACGCTTCGGCCGGCGGGACGTCCCGGTCCTTCCCGGGTGCGTCGGGTCTGAGGACCCGAGCACGCTCCCTCTCGGTCTCGAGGTCCTTCACCTTCCCTCGCTGCAGGCGACGCAGGATCCTGCCCTGCAGCGATGAGCCGTATATCGAGATGTCGTACAAGTACCGGTGGTTCGGAGCCCACCGGTCCTTCCACACGGCTTCTCCGTATCCGCACTCGTATGTGGTGAAGCCGTCCCGACAGCTCTGGTCGAGGACCGACTCCAGCAGCAGAGTGCCGGGCGAGTACTTCGCCAGCTCGGGGTCCTCGTCGTAGGCGGTGATCTTCAAGTGGCGGCGACCGCCATACGCCAGGTCGTATTCGAAGGCGATCATCCGGTCGTCGAGGTAGAGGACGCTGAGCCTGAGCCAACCGTTCTCCTCCGCCACCTCGGCCAGAGCCCGATAGAAGCGCTCCCAGCGCGGGCGCTGGCGAATGGCATCTCCCTTCTGGCCTTTCCAACCAGCCGCCTCGAGATCGAGACCTGCTTCGACCACCGCAGGTACCTCGGCGCTTCCCACATGGTCGACGAAGCGCAGCTCTCCCTGCTCCTGGAGCCGCCTCCTCTTCCGCCTCAAGGTGCTCACGGATTTCGAGCTCAGAACCGAGTAGACACCATCCATCCCCCGGTCGAGCGGGATGTAGGGCGACGTGACCACTTTCCTGAGGACCCATCGGTTCCGCCGACTGAGATACTCCCGGGCCACGGTCGAGGACTCGTCCACGTGATAGAAGTGGGCGACGGGCAGGGAATCGAGCCACTCCGCGACCCGTTCCGCCACCTCCTCACCCTCCGACATGATGACGTCGAGCGGGGCCATCAAGTCGCCCGAGATGGACCGGGGAGGACCTCCGCCCTTCCGGTAGAGAGGGAGCGCCGCCACCGGTTCGCCGTCGCGGAGGAGCAGATGAACGTCGAGTGCGGAGTCGTCGGGAAGGTACGCGTCGGTGAGCAGATCCAGGATCTTCGAGTTCAGGTAGGGGTTGCTCTGCGCCGCTGGAGTGGCATCCCACCACTCAGCGAGGTCTCGCCACACCCGCTGGCCCGGAACGGTTCTTTCTCCCCAACCCATTCGGGAGAGTCTACGACTCGTCGATGCGGGCGCGCGGTCTGCGGCTCAGCCGATCTGGACGAGGGAGCGGTCGGAGTCGTTGAGGATCTCGACCCCGTCGTCGGTCACCACCACTATGTCCTCGATCCGGACCCCGAACCGGCCCGGGAGGTAGATGCCCGGTTCGATGGAGAAGGCCATGCCCGGCTCCACCGGCTGCGAATTGGTCTCGATGATGTACGGGTGCTCGTGGACTTCGAGGCCGATGCCGTGGCCCGTTCGGTGGATGAAGTACTCCCCGTAGCCGGCTTCGCCGATGATCCTGCGGGCGGCGGCGTCGATATCCGCGGGGATCGCTCCGGGCCGGACGGCCTGGGCGGCTGCCCGCTGGGCGGCGAGCACCACCGCGTGCACTTCCTCCTGCTCGGGCGTCGGATCTCCGACGACGAAGGTCCTGGTGGTGTCGGAGCAGTAGCCGCCGAGGCGACCTCCGAAGTCGACGATGACGACATCTCCTCGTTCGATCACGCGATCGGTCGGCTCGTGATGCGGAGACGCAGCATTTGGCCCGGCGGCGACGATCTTGAACGTGTCGACGTCGTGACCCTCCTCGACCGTCCACTCGGCCACCAGGCGGGCTACCTCGCGTTCTGTCCGGGCGGCCATGTCGACTTCGGCGAGCCGGGCGAGGACCCGGTCGGCCGCCTGCGCAGCCTGGCGGAGCAGATCGACCTCGGCCGGCTCCTTCCGCACCCGGAGGGACGCCATGAGCTCGCCGGCCGGACCGAAACGCGCCTCCGGCAGAGCCTCCTGCAGCGACAGCACGAACGTAGCCCAGGTGTGGTCCCCGATGAGGACCGATCTGGCACCACCGACTATTCCCGCCACGAGCCGGACCGGGTCCTCCAGCTCGCCCCACGGCCGGGTCTCGAACGGCCCGGGCTCGACCCGAGGCGCCTCGAGCTGCGGCACGACGAGCACCGCGTCCTCGGCGGTCACGGCGAACATCGTCAGGCGCTCCAGTGGCATCGCCTCGTAACCGGTGAGATACGGCAGGTCCGGCCCCACCGACAGCAGCAACGCATCGACTCCTCGCTCTTCCATCGCGGCCCGGGCGCGCGCCAGGCGGGAGGCGTAGTCGAAACGAGGCGATGTCATGAGCAGATCGTACCGGGGGTACCGTTGAGCCCGATGCCGACCCGTTGGCTGCTCATCCTCTCGCTCGTCGCCGCCTTCGCCATCCTCATCGCCGGAGGCATCTGGTTGGCGATGGCACTGTTCTGACCGCCCCTTCAGCATTTGGGCCAGCGCAGGTGGACGTCCACGCCGACGTCCTCGAGAGTGATCCGTCGGCCGGCTCGGGTCGTGATCACGACGGTGACGGCGTCCACTCCACCGAGCCCGAAATGGGCCGCTGCCGGCTTGCCCGACGAGTATCCGGAAGCGACTCCGATTTCGCGGTGACCGAGCAGGTTCCCGCCAGGACCGAACACCTCGACGACCGACCCGATGCCACCGAGGGGGTCGGCCACCGAGACCTCCAGCCAGTGTCCCCCTGCGGTGGTGTTCCGGAACAGGCGACTCGGCAACGACGGCTCCCACTCCAGGCCGAAGACGTCGAGCCGACCGTCGAGGTCCACGTCGGCGATGGGCGCCCCCACCCAGTAATGAGGTGATCCGAGACCGGCAGGCAGTTCGAAAGTTCCCGCTCTGTTGAGCAGGACGATCGGGGCGGCCCCGTCGTCCACCGAGCCGGAAGCGACGATGTCGAGCCAGCCGTCGTTGTTCATGTCGGCGAACTCGACGTGTGGAGCAAGGGTGGGGAGAGGGTCCAACCCGACTTCCGCGGTCACCTCCCTGAACTCCCGGTTCCCGAGGTTGCGGAAGAGGCGCACAGGCACCCGAGCGCCCTCCTCCACGATCGAGCGGTAGTGCTGGCCGACGAGGATGTCGGCTAGGCCGTCGTTGTCGAAGTCCCCGACGGCCACTCCGGCGGGGTCGTCGTCGGGTCCGATCTGTTCCCACGAGAAGCCTTCCGGCGTGCCCTCTTCGAACGTGAGGTCCCCGTTTCCGAACCACACGCTCTCGGAGGTGACGAGGTCGGGGTTGCCGTCCCGGTCGAGGTCGGCCGCGGTCGCTCCGAGGGAGAACACACCCTCCAGCCCGGAGCCGGCGGTCACGTCGCGGAACACGAAGCCACCTTGGTTGTGGAGGAGGATGCCGCCCGCATCGCCGTACCGGTCCTCTGCCACGTAGATGTCGGGAAGGAGATCGCCGTCGAAATCGACGACGGCGGGAGTCCGTGCGAGGAACCCGGGAGGCAGAGGCTCCGCCCTCACTTCCAGGTTCCCGTCACGGTTCTCGACGATCACCGACGGAACGCCATCGCGGTCGTTTCGGACCAGGATGAGATCGGAGTCTCCGTCGCCGTCGAGATCGGCGAACGCCGCACCGGAGGTGCGTCCCATCGTCACCGGGAAATCGACGGGCGTGTATGTCTCTCCCCCCACGAGCAGCCGGTCGGGGCTGGGTCCGTCGGCTCCGCGGACGGCGTATTCGTCCACGGGCCGGTCGGAGAACGTCCCCACGACGAGGTCGGGGTAGGCGTCTCCGTTCACCGAGCCGAAGGCGGCGGCGTGCCCGTACATCCCGGTGAGCGGATCCACAAGGCCGTAGGACTCGGTGACGTCCTCGAACGAGACGGGACCGTCGCCCACCTCTGCCGGGCTCGACCAGCAGACCAGATCCGAACCGGCGGGTTCCGTCGAGTTAGTGGGTCGCGTCTCCGGGACCGAGGTGACGGTCGATTCTGGAGTCGACGACGACGGAGGGGTCGCACTGTTCGGCGGCGACGTCTCGGGGGAGGCGCCCTGGGGAGCGACACACGACGCCAGGGCGATGCACACGAAAGCGACGGTGCGTCTCACACTCCCTCTACGACGACCAATACGACGGTCCCGAACCCCGAATCGTCGTCCAGCGGGGAGGCGTTCACCCCCACGATCAGGCTNCCCTCGTGGTAGGTGATCGAATAGGTGCCGCCTGGCAGGAGACCGAATCTCTCTTCGAAGGGCTCCGCCAGCGACACCAGCTCGGTGACCTCCCCCGTGGCCGTGTCCAGTTGCAGGATCGGAGCACCCAGCTGCCAGGCGTCGCCGTGTGCTCCCGGCATCCAGAACACCCTGTCGCCTTCGGGTGTCGTTGCCAGCGACGCCGTGTACTCCCCGGCGTTTCCTATGACCTCCACCGATCCGTCCCCACCGACGGAAAAGAGATCGAAGCTGTATTGGCTGACGCCGTAGAAGACCCCGGTGGAGGTGACCGGGGTCGCCGCCCGCAGGAACTCCGGCTCGTCGCCCGGAACGACGATGCCGGTGTCGGCCGTCTCGCCGGTCTCGGGGATGAGCGCCCGCAGTNTCCCGCTGGCCGTGCTGTACAGCACCCTCCCCTGGCTGTCCACGGCGAGCGCCCGGAAGCCGACGTGTTCCGGGTCGTCCACGACCTCTGTCACGGCGGCGGTTGAGGTGTCGAAGACGACCAGATCGCCGTCGTCGGTGTCGGCCTCGACGCTCTCGCCGACGAGGTATCTGCCGTCCGGCGTGATCGCCAGGGAAGGCACGCCTCTCTCCCCCACCAGCGCCCCATGGCTACGTAGCGTCCGGGCGGCCGGCTCGATCTCGAGCAGGAGGTCGCCTTCGTAGCCTCTGCCGTATTCGATGTCGGAGCGCGTCCCCCAATACGTGAACGTCCAGATGGAACCGCATGAGTCTTCGACCATCTGGGCGTGGATCTTTCCGTATCCCCACGCTCCCGGCTGGTGGTCCACGAGCGCCAGGACGTCGCCGACACGCCTCAAAGCCCTGGTGGCCGGGTCGTACTCGTAGATGTGTGAGTTGCCGTCGGGACCGAGATGGTCTCCGAGCGCCGAGTAGTGCCGACCGGTGACCGAGGAGACGATGCCTTGGCCCCACTGGGACCAGAGGCCGTCGGTGGGACCCGGTAGGGGGTATTCGGCGGCATACACATCGAGAGGCCCTGAGGTGGCCAGCGGCTCCAACGTGACCGCATCCTCGTCGACGAATGGAGCACCGGGAGTGCTCTCGCAGAACCCTGCGTCGGCCGGCTCCGTCGCGGGAGCCACCGGAGTGGTCGTGGTTTCAGCGGCCGTGGTCGCAGGATTCGAAGTCGAACGAAGAGAGGTCGTCTGGGCTGTGGTGCCCGGAGAGTCGCTCTCGGACGCCCCCGCCGTGCATGCGGCCGCGAGCAGGGCGAGGAGGACTACGCCGATGATTCTCATGATCCCGCCCACCCGTGGTCTACGCTGCTTCGATGTTACCGAGGGGTAGGCGCCATTCAATGGCCCTCCACCGAGGCGTCCAACGTTCAAGCTCCCAGTCCGAGGACAGATGAACCCGCTCACGCTGATCGAACTCATCGGTCAGGAGGAGTTCCTGGCCGGCCTCGGCTGGGGCATCGTGGGCGGCCTGGTCGTCCTCTTCGCTCCCAGCCGCCTGCGGCCGCTGCCCGTGTGGGGGGTGATCGTCGCCGCCTGTGTGGTGGGAGGGGCGTGGCCGTTCGTCGGTGCCCACCCGCTCGTGGCGGTCGGGATCGCCGCTCTCGCAGCCGGCGGCGGGCTGGTCGGCCGGGGACGATGGTGGGGGGTGCTCCTCATCGGCGCTGGAGCGGCGGCGGTGGCGCTGACCGAAAGCGTCCCCGACGTGTGGTGGGTGCGGGTCGGGACCGTGGCCTTCATCGGCATCGGCGGATGGGCGATCGCCCGGCTGTCGGGAGCCCTCGCCGACACGGGTGTCCCCGCCCTGATGGTGGCCGGGACGGCTTTCGGGGTGTGGGCCACCGTGCCCGACACCGAGATCGCCGCCACCTTCCTCGGGGCGCTCACCCCGCTCGTGTTCACGGCGTGGCCGCAGGTTCGGGCGATGGTCGGCTCGGGCGGTGCCTATGCCGTCGCCGGGGCGCTGGCGTGGGCGATCGCCGAGGGAGGCGCGGCCCGGGCGGGTTCGATCGTCGGCGGGTGGGGCACGATCGGCGCCTTCGCCGGCGCCTTGTTCGTCAGCCGGCTGCTGGCTGAGCGGCGCTGGTACCTGTTCGCCGTGCACGGCGTCGCCGTGCTGTTGACCTCGCGGGTGGCCGGCATGTTCGAGACCGGGTCTGCGGCCCTGGTGGTGGTGGTCCCGGTGTTGGTGGCGGCTGCGGCGGCGACCCGGTTCCTGGCGGTCGCGTCTCCACACTCAACGAACGCGCGGCTGCGCTGACCGTTCCGGCCCCAGTCCCGCCACCTCGTCGAGCAGGTCGACGAGTCGAGCTGTGGCATGCTCTGCCAGGAACATGCGCCGGAAGCGATCCCGGCCGGCTTGGGCGTACCGTCTTCGCCTGTCCGGCTCGTCGAGCAGTGCGGCCACCGTCTCGGCCAGCGCCGCCGCATCCCGAGGCGGAACCAGATCGGCGACGGGGTCGTCCCCCACCACTTCGCGTACGGGTGGGATGTCGCTCGCCACGATCGGAAGGCCGAGGGCGAGGGCTTCGATGAGTGCCCCTCCCAGGCCTTCGAAGAGCGACGGGAACACGAACAGGTCGGAGGCGGCCATGAGATCGGTGACGTCTGCGCGGTGTCCCAGAAAAGAGACCGAGTCGGCCACTCCGAAGTCGGCGACCGCCCGCTCGAGCTCGGGTGTGGCGGCTCCCCTTCGACCCACGATCAGCAGCCGCGTGCGGGGGTGCCGTTCGAGGATCTTCGGCATGGCCTCGATCAGGTATCGGTGGCCCTTCTGGAACTCCTGACGCCCGACCGTCACCAGAACGGGCGTCTCGTCGTCGAGACCTAGCGCTCGCCGCACCCTCTGTCGCCGCTCGGGCGTCGGTTCGCCGATGCGCTCGGGGTCGCGTCCCCGGTAGACGACGGTGATCTGGTCGGGAGGGATTCGGAGACTCGCCACGGCGGAGTCTTTGACCGCTTGGCTGACGGCGTGGAAGTGGTCGGTGAGGTGCCGGGAGAGGTAGCCGTCGACTTCCTGCACCAGGCGGAAACGCCACCACTTGATGTTCGGGTCGAGGCGACGGACCGGGTCGTAGGAGGTGTTGGCCAGGTTCACCATCACCGGCACCCTCTTGCGGGCGGCGGCGAGGCGGGTCACGAGGCTGGCTTCGAACAAGGAGGAGTAGACGAGAGCCGGCCTCTCCTCTTCGATCAGCCGCCGCAGTTCACGGACCTTGCCCACCAGCCCGGATGCCGACAGGAATCTGAGGTCCACACCCGAGGCCCGGACGTCGTCTTCGAATCCCACGTCGCGGCTGTGGAGGCACACGACGACCGGCCTTCTTCCCCGGGCGGCGACGGCGGGGACGAGCTCGACGAGCGACCGCTCCGCCCCGCCCGCTCCGAAGGAGTCGATCACGAAGAGGTAGGTGGGGCGGTCCTCACCCGACGAGCCCAGGTTGTCGCCTTGCATGTGGAGTCGTGGATACCACGGTTCGGCCGGCTTGCCTAGACGTCACTCGCCCCGGGGGCCGGGACAGGGACTCCCGCTTGCGAACCGGCCCACCGCTAACGTGGCCTCCTCGTGGAAAGGGCTGGGGCTGTGAAAGACCGGGGCGGAGCGCGCATCGACATCCGACGGATCCTGTCGCCGCGCGGGCTCGTCGCAGTGGTCGTCGCCTCGGCGGCGTTCGTCTTCGCCTATCTGGCCGGAGCCGGGACCGCATCGGCCGACCAGACGCTGAACTCCCGCCACTACCCCACCGGGTTCGAGGTGCCTGCCGGAGAGACGTGGACGTTCAACCCGAACGCCGACACCACCATCACCTCTGGCGGCAACGTCGTCGTCCGGGGCACGCTCGTGATGAAACCGGCCAACGGGAACGTGGAGCACGTGCTGCGCTTCACGGGGGTGAACGAGTCCGCCTTCGTC
>JGI12419J13241_1000416_pt1 | contig 13641 bp, 10 predicted proteins | sample BGWIniCompost_FD_13241 | JGI IMG/M metagenome (IMG submission 13241)
GGGGAGACCGGTGGGAACGGCGACGCGGTGGGCGGCGCCCCCGCCGGGCCGCCGGCGGCGGACACGGCACACGACGGAGGGACGAACCCGTGACCGACACGGTCGCCCAGGCGTCCACGGTCAGGAGCAACGGCGCCGGCCCGCTCCTGCAGGCCGAGGACCTCGTCAAGAACTTCCCCATCCGGGGCGGCGTGTTCGCCCGGACGATCGGCCACGTGTCCGCCGTCGCCGGCGTCAGCCTGCACGTCGACCGGGGCGAGACCCTCGGCCTGGTGGGGGAGTCGGGCTGCGGCAAGTCCACGACCGGGCGCCTGCTGCTCAACCTGCTGACGCCGACGAGCGGGACGGTCCGCTTCGACGGGCAGGAGATCAGCCGCATGCGGGGCAAGCAGCTCGCGGCCATGCGGCGGCGGTTCCAGATCGTCTTCCAGGACCCGTACGCGTCGCTGAACCCCCGCATGACCATCGGCGCGACGCTGGCCGAGCCGCTGAAGGTCCACCTCGGGCTGAGCAAGTCCGAGATCGACGACCGGGTGGCCGAGCTGCTGCGGACGGTCGGCCTGGCGCCCGAGCACACCAACCGGTTCCCGCACGAGTTCTCCGGCGGCCAGCGCCAGCGCGTCGGCATCGCCCGGGCGCTCACGCTCCAGCCAGAGCTCATCGTGCTCGACGAGCCGGTCTCGGCGCTCGACGTGTCGATCCAGGCCGGCATCGTCAACCTGCTGCAGCGGCTGCAGGACGAGCTCGGCCTGGCCTACGTGTTCATCGCCCACGACCTGTCGGTGGTGCGGCACATCTCCAGCCGGGTGGCGGTGATGTACCTCGGCAAGATCGTCGAGACCGGCACCCGGTCCGACATCTACGAGCGGCCCGCCCACCCGTACACGCAGGCGCTGCTGTCGGCGGTCCCGCTGCCCGACCCGGAGCGGGAGAAGCACCGCAAGCGCATCATCCTCACCGGCGACGTGCCGAGCCCGGCCAACCCGCCCTCCGGGTGCCGGTTCCGCACCCGCTGCTGGCGCAAGCGCGAGCTGGAGGCGGCGGGCATCGACACGAGCGCGTGCGTCGAGCAGGAGCCGGCGCTCGAGGCGCGGCCGGCGGACGGCGCCGAGCACCCGGTGGCCTGTCACTTCGCGAAGCCGCAGGCCGTGATCTGACACAGATCTCGGGCGGTGTCCCGGGATCGCGGGCAGGTCGCGCGCATCGACCCGGGGATCGTGCAACAATCTGCCCCCGTCGCCGTGGGCTCGGGGCGGGTACGGCGACGACGACAGCATCCAAGGGGGATCCATGAGACGGCAGCGCACCCGCTGGCTCGCCCTCCTCGTCGCGTTCGGCCTCGTGGCCGCGGCGTGCGGGGGCGACGACGACGAGTCGGGCGACGGGCCCGAGGAGGCCGACTTCGAGGCGGTCGCCATCGACGAGAGCGACCAGTGCGGCACGGAGGGCTACACCGGCAACCTGGCGGCGATCGAGGCCGTCGACGAGCTGACCGTGCGGTTCACGCTGTGCGAGCCCGACGTCGCCTTCCCGGCCAAGGTGGCGTTCTCGGCGCTCGGCATCCACCCGAGCGAGCACCTGGAGGCCACCGGCGGCGCCCCGATCGACAACCCGATCGGCACGGGCCCCTACCGGCTGGAGGCGTGGGAGCGGGGCAGCCAGATCGTGCTGACCGCCAACGAGGACTACTGGGGCGAGCCGCCGTCGATCCCGACGGTGGTGTTCCGGTGGAGCGCCGAGTCCGCCCAGCGCCTGGTCGAGCTGCAGTCGGGTGACGTCGACGGCATCGACAACGTCGGCACCGAGGACTTCGCCACGGTCCAGGACGACCCCGACCTCCAGCTGCTCGAGCGCGAACCGCTCAACGTCTTCTACCTCGGCTTCAACGTCGACAAGCCGCCGTTCGACGACCCGCTCGTGCGGCAGGCCATCGGCTACGCCATCGACAAGGAGCGGATCGTCGAGAACTTCTACCCGGAGGGCTCGCAGGTCGCCGACCAGTTCCTGCCGCCGGGCATCCCGCAGTACGAGGAGGGGGCCGAGACCTTCACCTACGACCCCGAGCGGGCCCGGCAGCTGCTGGCCGAGGCCGGCTACCCGGACGGCATCGACGTCGGCCCGCTGAGCTACCGGGCCGAGCCCCGGCCCTACCTGCCCCAGCCGCCGCAGGTGGCGAGCGACATCCGCGACCAGCTGGCCCAGGTCGGCATCCGGGCGACGCTCGACGAGCAGGAGTCGGGGACGTTCATCGACAACGCCAACACCGGGAACCTGAGCTTCTACATGCTCGGCTGGGGCGCCGACTTCCCGGACGCCACCAACTTCTGGGACTTCCACTTCGGCGCCGGCGCCAGCCCGCAGTTCGGCACCGGGTTCCCCGACCTGCACGAGGTGCTGGCCGAGGCCGGCTCGACCACCGACGAGGAGGAGCGGGCCGAGCTCTACGCCCAGGCCAACGACCTGCTGTTCGAGCACGCCCCGGCGATCCCGATCGCCTACGGCGGCTCGGCGGTGGCCTTCAAGGCCGAGGTCGAGGGTGCCCACGCCAGCCCCCTGTCCAACGAGCAGTTCGCCGCCATGTCGATCGAGGGCCAGGACCAGCTCGTGTGGATGCAGAACGGCGAGCCGTCGGGCCTCTACTGCGCCGACGAGACCGACGGCGAGGCGCTGCGGGTCTGCGAGCAGATCAACGAGTCGCTGCTCGGCTACGAGGTGGGCGGCACCGAGGTCGTGCCCCTGCTGGCCGAGGACTACGAGTCCAACGAGGACCTGACCGAGTGGACGTTCCACCTGCGCGAGGGCGTGACGTTCCACGACGGCACGAGCCTCGACGCCGGCGACGTGGTGGCCAGCTACCGGGTGCAGTGGGACGCCGCCGACCCGCTGCACGTCGGCCGGGACGGGCTGTTCACGTACTTCGAGGCCCTCTTCGGCGGCTTCCTCAACCCGCCGCCCGCGGAGGGCGAGGCCTGACACGACGGTGACCGCGGGGGCCGGCCGCCGGCCGGCCCCCGCCCACCTCCCACCATGCTGCGCTTCGTCGTCCGCCGCCTGCTCAGCTCCATCCCGGTCCTCTTCGGCATCCTGCTGGCCACCTTCGCCATCGCCCGGATCATCCCGGGCGACCCCTGCCAGGCCGCGCTCCAGGAGCGCGCCACGCCCCAGGCGTGCGCCGACTTCAACGAGCGCTACGGGTTCGACGACCCGATCCTCGTGCAGTTCGTCGACTACGTCGGCGACGTCGCCACCGGCGACCTCGGCGAGTCGATCCGCCTGCGCCAGCCGGTGACCGACCTGCTCATCGAGCGCCTGCCGGTGACCCTGCAGCTCTCGGTCGCCGCCCTGTTCCTCGCCGTGCTGCTCGGCGTGCCGCTCGGCGTCCTGGCCGGCACCCGCCACAACTCGCGCACCGACGTCGCCACCATCGTCGGCGCCAACCTCGGGGTCTCGATCCCGGTCTTCGTGCTGGGCCTGCTGCTGCAGTACGTCTTCGCCGTCCAGCTCGACGGCTCGCCGCTCGAGCTGCCGACGTCCGGGCAGCTGACGCCCGGCACCATCCCCGAGCCCTTCTACGAGGTGTGGGGCATCCCCGAGAGCTCGTTCGTCGAGTTCGTCGCCAACATCGACCTGCTCAACGCCGTGCTGATCTGGCGCTGGGACATCTTCGTCGACGCCCTGCGCCACCTGGTCCTGCCGGCGCTGGCGCTGGCGACCATCCCCATGGCCGTCATCGCCCGCATGACCCGCTCCAGCCTGCTCGACGTCCTCGGGCTCGACTACGTCCGCACCGCCCGGGCCAAGGGCCTGCGGGAGCGGGTCGTCATCGTGCGCCACGCCCTGCGCAACTCGCTGCTGCCAGTGGTCACCGTGGTGGGCCTGTCGCTCGGCACGCTGGTCGGCGGGGCCATCCTCACCGAGACGATCTTCAACCTCACCGGCATGGGCAAGACGCTCTTCGACGCCATCGAGGGCCGGGACTACTTCGTCGTCCAGGGCTTCACGCTGGTCGTCGCCGTCGGCTTCGTGGTCATCAACCTGATCACCGACATCGTGTACACGTTCCTCGACCCGAAGGTCCGGGTGAGCTGATGGCCGTCGAGGAGATCCCCCTCGGCGAGCAGCAGGCGGGCGACGCCGAGCCGGCGCTGCAGCTCGAGCGCGGCGGCCTGTGGCGGCAGGCGCTGCGCCAGACGTTCCGCAAGCGCTCGGCCGTCGCCGGGGGCGTCATCCTCGGCCTGCTGCTGTTCATCGCCCTGTTCGCCCCGGTCATCGCCCCCTACGGCGAGCGGGAGGTGCTCATCGCCACCGAGGGCCTCCGCCCCCGGGCCGAGCCCTGCATCCACCTGAGCGTCGACTGGATCCCCGACGTGCCGGTGCTGTCGCGGGCCGAGAGCTTCCTCGAGGCCAACGGCTTCTCGTGCCCGTCCGACCGGCCGCAGCACCTCATGGGCCTGGACGGCAACGGCCGCGACGTCTTCAGCCGCATCCTCTACGGCGCCCGCACGTCGCTCGTCGCGAGCGTCGGGGCGGTCGGGTTCGCCGTCGTGTGCGGCACGGTCCTCGGGCTGGTCGCCGGCTTCTTCGGCGGGCGGATCGACAACGTCGTCATGCGGGTGATGGACGTGCTGCTCGCCTTCCCGGCGCTGCTGCTCGCCATCGCCATCGTCACCGCCCGCGGGCCGGGCCTGTTCAACGCCGTCCTCGCGGTGTCGGTGGTGACGATCCCGGTCTACGCCCGGGTCATCCGCTCCCGCGTGCTGTCGGTGCGGGAGCAGGACTTCGTCGCCGCCGACCGGGCGCTCGGGGTCTCGAACGCCCGCATCCTCGTGCACCGGGTGCTGCCCAACTCGCTGACCCCGCTCGTCGTGCAGGCCACCCTGGGCATGGCGACGGCCGTGCTCGAGCTGGCGGCGCTGTCGTTCTTCGGCCTGGCCGGCGACCCCGACACGGCCGAGTGGGGCCGCATGCTGTCGGTGGAGCGGAACCAGCTGTTCACCTCGCCCCACCTGGTCTTCTACCCCGGCCTGATGATCATGCTGAACGTGCTCGCCTTCAACCTCATCGGCGACGGCCTGCGCGACGCGCTCGACCCGAGGCTCAACTCGTGACCGGAGCGCCCGCCGACCCCGTGCCCCCGGCGACGGCCCCCGGCGGCGAGGCGGCGCCGGACGACCGGACGGCCGCGGGGCCGCTGCTCGACGTGCGCGGCCTGCGCACCTGGTTCTTCACCTCGGGCGGGGTGGTGAAGGCCGTCGACGGCGTCGACCTGACCGTCGGCCGGGGCGAGGTCCTCGGCCTGGTGGGCGAGTCCGGCTCCGGCAAGAGCGTCACCTTCCTGTCGGTCATGCGCCTGGTCGACGCCCCGGGCCGCATCGTCGACGGCGAGATCCTCTTCGACGGCCGCGACCTGCGGACGCTCTCGGACGCCGAGATGCGCGACCTGCGGGGGAGCCGCATCGGCATGATCTTCCAGCAGCCGATCTCCTCGCTGAACCCCGCCTACCGGGCCGGCTTCCAGATCGCCGAGGTGTTCGAGGCCCACGAGGGGCTCAAGCGCAAGGCCGGCTGGGCCCGGGCCAAGGAGCTGCTCGCCCGGGTCGGCATCGGCGACGCCGAGCGGCGGGCCCGCGCCTACCCCCACGAGCTGTCCGGGGGCCAGGCCCAGCGGGTGATGATCGCCATGGCGCTGGCCGGCCACCCCGACCTGCTGGTGGCCGACGAACCGACGACGGCGCTGGACGTCACCATCCAGGCCCAGATCCTCGACCTCATCGCCGACCTGCAGCGCGACCTCGGCACGAGCGTCGTGCTCATCACCCACGACCTCGGGATCGTCGCCGAGATCTGCGACCGGGTGGCGGTCATGTACGCGGGGCAGATCGTCGAGGAGGCGCCGACCCGGCCGCTGTTCCTGGAGCCGAAGCACCCGTACACGCAGGGCCTCATCGGCTCGGTCCCGGTCATCGGCCAGCGCCGCGAGCGCCTGGCCGTCATCCCCGGCCGGGTGCCCAACCTCGTCGACCTGCCGGTGGCGTGCCGGTTCGCGCCCCGGTGCAGCGCCCGGGTCGAGCACGGCCTGACGCAGTGCACCGAGGCGCTCCCGGCGCTCGTCGAGGTGGAGCCGGGCCACAAGGTGCGGTGCTTCCTGCACAGCGACGCCGTCGAGGCCGTGCCCGAGGTGCCGGTCGAGGTGGGACGCCGGTGAGCGCCGAGGGCACCCCCAGCGTCGGCGCCCCGGCGACCCGGCGGGACGGGCAGGAGCGGGCGCCGCTCGTGTCGGCCCGCGGCCTCGTCAAGGCCTTCCCCGTCCGGGGCGGCGCCTTCGGCCAGGTCGTCGGCCACGTACGGGCCGTCGACGGCGTCGACCTCGACATCTTCCCCGGCGAGGTCCTCGGGCTGGTGGGGGAGTCGGGCTGCGGCAAGTCGACGCTCGGCCGCCTGCTCCTCGGCCTGCTCCCTGCCGACGAGGGCACCGTGCTCTTCGACGGCGTCGACGTCGGCCGGGCCCGCGGTCGCGAGCTCGCCGCCCTGCGCCGGCAGATGCAGATCGTCTTCCAGGACCCCTACTCGTCGCTCGACCCCCGGGCCACGATCGGCGACTCGATCGCCGAGGGGCTGCGGGCCCACGGCGTCCCCCGGGCCCGGCGCGAGCAGAAGGTGCGGGAGGCGCTGGAGCTGGTGGGCCTGGAGGCCGACCACGCCCGGCGCTACCCGCACCAGTTCTCGGGCGGCCAGCGCCAGCGCGTCGGCATCGCCCGGGCGCTCGCCGTCGAGCCCCGGTTCCTCGTCGCCGACGAGCCGGTGTCGGCGCTCGACGTGTCGATCCAGTCGCAGATCCTCAACCTCCTGCGCGACCTGCAGGAGCAGCTCGACTTCACGCTCGTGTTCGTGGCCCACGACCTCGCCGTCGTCGAGCACCTCTGCGACCGGGTCGCCGTCATGTACCTCGGACGGGTCGTCGAGCTGGGCACCCGCGACCAGGTCTTCGGCGCGCCCCTGCACCCCTACACCGAGGCGCTGCTGTCGGCCATCCCGGTGCCCGACCCCGACCGGCCCCGGCGCCGGGTCCGGCTGAGCGGCGAGATGCCGAGCCCGCTGCACCCGCCGTCCGGCTGCCGGTTCCACACCCGGTGCCCCATCGCGGTCGAGGGCGTGTGCGACACCGAGGTGCCCGCGCTGCTGCCCGGCGACGACCCCGGCCACGTGGCCGAGTGCCACCTGCGCACCGGCGCCCACCGGGACCTCGACCCGGGACGGGCGCCGGCCGCCCCCGACGCCTGAGACCGCCCACGGCCGCCCGCCCGGTCGTGCGGCCCGGCGGCGGTCCCCACTAACCTGGCCGCTCCGACCCGAGGAGACCCGCCAGCCGTGCTGACCGCGATCACCGTCGTTCTCAACGTCCTGTCGTCCCTGCTGATGATCGTCCTGGTGCTGCTGCACAGCGGCAAGGGCGGCGGCCTCTCGGACATGTTCGGCGGCGGCATCGGCGCCAGCGCCATGGGGTCGACGGTCATGGAGCGCAACCTCGACCGCATCACGGTCGTCGTGTCCCTGATCTGGGGCTTCACGGTGGTCGCGCTCGCGCTCATGCTCGGCTGACCCGCCCGCGGGCCATGAGCATCCTCGGGACGCGGGTCGTCCGTGTCGAGGACCCCCGCCTGCTGACCGGGGGCGGCACGTACACCGCCGACGTGCGGGACCCCCGCCTCGAGGGCGCGCTGCACGCGACCTTCGTGCGCTCCGCCGTCGCCCACGGGGCCCTCCGGGGCGTCGACGTCGACGAGGCCCGGCGGATGCCCGGCGTCGTCGACGTGGTCGTCGGGGCCGAGGTCGACCTGCCGCCCGTCCCCGGCACGGTCAACCGGGCGATGGCGCGGCCCTACCTGGCGGTCGACCGGGTCCGGTTCGTCGGCGAGCCGGTGGCCGTCGTGCTCACCGAGCGCCCCGAGCAGGGCCCGGACGCCGCCGAGCTCGTCGTCGTCGACGTCGACCCCCTGCCGCCGGTCGTCGGCACCGACGCCGCCCTGGCCGACGAGACGCTGCTCTTCCCCGAGGTCGGCACCAACCTGGTCGCCGAGGCGGGCGCCCCCGACGGCGCCACCGCCCCCGACGGGCCCGCCGGCTGCGAGGTCGTGGTCCGCCAGCGCATGGTCAACCAGCGGCTGGCCGCCTGCCCGCTCGAGGTGCGGTCGTCGGCGGCCGCCTGGGACGGTGGCCGGCTCGTCGTGTGGTGCTCGACGCAGAACGCCCACGGCGTGCACGACGCGCTCGTGCGGGCCTACGGCCTCGACCCGGCCGACGTGCGGGTGATCGCGCCCGACGTCGGCGGGGGCTTCGGGGCGAAGATCGGCGCCCACCCCGAGGACCTGGTGCTGCCCTGGCTGGCCCGCCGGGTCGGGCGGCCGGTCCGGTGGGTGGAGACCCGCACCGAGAACATGACGGCGATGGTGCACGGGCGGGCCCAGGTCCACGAGGTGACCATCGGCGGGCGCCGCGACGGCACCATCGAGGCCTACCACCTCGACATCGTGCAGGACGCCGGCGCCTACCCGGCGATGGGCGCCTACCTGCCCCGGCTCACGCAGGCGATGGCCGCCGGCACCTACGCCGTCGACCGGGTGACCTCGCGCTCCCGCGTCGTCGTGACGACCACGACGCCGGTCGCCTCCTACCGGGGCGCGGGGCGGCCCGAGGCGACCGCGGCCATCGAGCGGGCCGTCGACCTGTTCGCGGCCGAGGTCGGGCTCGACCCCGCCGAGGTGCGGCGGCGCAACCTCGTCCCCCGGTTCGACGAGCCCCACACGACGGCCGCCGGGGCCACCTACGACACCGGCGACTACCCGGCAGCGCTCGAGCGGGCCCTGGCCGCGGCCGGCTACGAGGAGCTGCGGGCCGAGCAGGCCCGGCGCCGGGAAGCCGGCGACCCGATCGCCCTCGGCATCGGGGTGTCGACCTACGTCGAGGTGACGACCGGGCCCTACGCCGGCTCGGAGGTCGGCTGGGTCGAGGTGCGGCCCGGCGGCGACGCGGGCGTCGAGGTCGTCGTCGGCACCGGCGCCTCGCCCCACGGGCAGGGCCTGGCCACCGCGCTCGCCATGCTCGTGTCCCACCACACGGGGCTGCCCCACGACGCGGTGCGGGTGGTCCACGGCGACACCGACCTGGTCGCCGGGGGCACCGGGACCTTCGGCTCGCGGTCGCTGCAGCTCGGGGGCTCGGCCGTCCGGGGCGCCGCCGTCGAGGTCGTCGAGCAGGCCCGGCGGCTGGCCGCCGAGCAGCTGGAGGCGGCGGCCGACGACGTCGTGCTCGACCCGGCCACCGGCCGGTTCCACGTCGCCGGCACCCCGGCCGTGGGGCGCACCTGGGCCGAGGTGCTGGCGGCCGCCGGCGTGCCGGCGCTGCGGGCCGAGCACACGTTCACCGCCACGCAGCCGACCTACCCGTTCGGGGCCCACGTCGCCGTCGTCGAGGTCGACACCGAGACCGGGGACGTCCGGCTGCGCCGGCTGGTGGCCTGCGACGACGCCGGCCGGATCGTCAACCCGCTGCTGGCCGAGGGCCAGCGCCACGGCGGGCTGGCCCAGGGGGTGGCGCAGGCGCTCTACGAGCAGGTCGTCTTCGACGACGACGGCAACCCGCTGACGGCCACCTTCGCCGACTACGCGGTCGTCTCGGCCGCCGAGCTGCCGTCGTTCGAGCTCGTCGACATGGAGACGCCCACCTTCGTCAACCCGCTGGGGGCCAAGGGCATCGGCGAGTCGGGCACGATCGGGTCGACGCCGGCCGTGCACAACGCCGTCTGCGACGCCCTCGCGCACCTCGGGGTGCGCCACGTGGACATGCCGTGCACCCCCGAGCGGGTGTGGCGGGCGATCCGCGACGCGACCCGCTGAGGAGACCACGCAACTCGCCAGCGCCGACGCGCAGCGAGGGCTAGTGTGGCGGTCGTCACATGCGCCCGGGCGGTCGCCGGGCGCCCATCCCAGGGAGGGGGCCTCGTGGAGATCACCCTGTCCGTCAACGGCGTGGAACGGACGTCGGACGTCGAACCCCGCCGGCTGCTGGTCCACCACCTGCGCGACGACCTGGGGCTCACCGGCACGAACGTCGGGTGCGACACCTCGTCGTGCGGGGCGTGCACCGTCCTGCTGGACGGCGAGTCGGTGAAGTCGTGCACGATCCTCGCGGTCCAGGCCGACGGGCACGAGGTGACGACGATCGAGGGCCTGGCCGGCGCCGCCGGCAACGGCGAGACCGGTGCCCTCCACCCGGTGCAGGAGGCCTTCCACGCCCAGCACGGGCTCCAGTGCGGCTTCTGCACCCCGGGCATGGTCATGGCGGCGGTGTCGCTGCTCGACGAGAACCCGCACCCCACCGAGGAGGACGTGCGGCTCGGTCTCGAGGGCAACCTGTGCCGCTGCACCGGCTACCAGAACATCGTGCGAGCGGTGCTCGCCGCCGCGGGGGAGGTGCGGGCATGACCGCCACCGAGACACCGACGACCGCCGAGGGCCGAGCCTTCGGGCAGCGACTGCTGCGCAAGGAGGACCCCCGGCTGCTCACCGGCGAGGCCCGGTTCATCGACGACCTCCAGATCCCGGGCGCGCTGTGGATGGGCATGGTCCGCAGCCCCTACGCCCACGCCCGCATCCGCGGCATCGACGTCAGCGCGGCGCTGGAGATGCCGGGCGTCCGCCACGTGTTCACCGGCGCCGACCTGGCCGACGCCTGGGCCGACCCCATGCCCTGCGCCTGGCCGGTCACCGAGGACATGAAGGCGCCGGCGCACTGGCCGGTCGCCAAGGACAAGGCCTGCTACGTCGGCGACATCGTCGCCGTCGTCGTGGCCGAGGACCGCTACCAGGCGGCCGACGCGGTCGACGCCGTCGTCGTCGACTACGAGCCGCTGGAGGCGGTCGTCGACATCGAGGACGCCGCCAGCGACCGGGTCGTCGTCCACGAGGAGCTGGGCACCAACCGCAGCTACACGTGGACCCTGTCGCCCGAGCCCGAGGCGGTGGAGCGGGCCTTCGCCGAGGCCGCCCACACGGTCAGCGAGACCTACGTCCAGCAGCGGCTGATCCCCGTGGCCATGGAGCCCCGGGGCGTCGCCGTGGTGCCCGGCGTCTACGGCGGGGACCTCACCGTCTACTCGTCGACCCAGATCCCCCACATCCTCAAGGTGATGGTCGCGGCCACCTGCGGCGTCCCCGAGCACAAGGTGCGGGTCGTCGCCCCGGCCGTCGGGGGCGGGTTCGGCTCGAAGCTCAACGTCTACGCCGAGGAGCTCATCGCCGTGGCGCTCGCCCGGCGGCTCGGCGTGCCGACGCGCTGGACCGAGACCCGCGCCGAGAACGCGGTCGCCACCATCCAGGGCCGGGGCCAGGTCCAGCGCATGGAGCTGGCCGCCGACGCCGAGGGGCGGGTGACCGCCGTCCGGGCCCGGATCACCGCCGACATGGGCGCCTACCTGCAGCTGGTCACCCCGGGCATCCCGCTGCTCGGCGCCTTCCTCTACCACGGCGTCTACGACGTCCCCGCCTACCACTTCGAGTGCACGGGCGTGTTCACCAACCGGACGCCCACCGACGCCTACCGGGGCGCGGGGCGGCCGGAGGCGACCTACGCCATCGAGCGGGCCATGGACGCGCTGGCCCGGGAGGTCGGGGTCGACCCGGCCGAGATCCGCCGGCGCAACTACATCCCGCCGGACAGGTTCCCCTACGAGTCCGTCGCCGGGCTGACCTACGACTCCGGCGACTACGAGCCCACGCTCGACCGGGCCCTCGAGCTCGTCGGCTACGAGGAGCTGCGGGCCGAGCAGGCCCGGCGCCGGGCGGCGGGCGAGAAGAAGCACCTGGGCATCGGCNTCTCGACCTACGTCGAGATGTGCGGCCTGGCGCCCAGCCGGGTGCTGGCGTCGCTCAACTACGCCGCCGGCGGCTGGGAGGCCGCCAGCGTGCGGGTGCTGCCCACCGGCAAGGTCCAGGTGGTCAGCGGCACCACGCCCCACGGTCAGGGCCACGAGACCTCGTGGTCGCAGATCGTGGCCGACCGCCTGGGCATCGACCCCGCCGACGTCGAGGTGCTCCACTCCGACACCGCGGTGAGCCCGCTGGGCATGGACACCTACGGCAGCCGCTCGTTGCCGGTCGGCGGCGTCGCCGTGGCCATGGCCACCGACCAGGTCATCGCCAAGGCCAAGGCCATCGCCGCCCACCAGCTGGAGTGCGCCGAGGACGACCTCGAGCTCGTCGACGGCGAGCTGCGGGTGCGGGGCACGCCCGCGAGGTCGATGACCTTGCAGGCCGTCGCCTTCGAGGCCTTCAGCGCCCACGACCTGCCCGACGGCATGGAGCCCAACCTGTCGGCCCAGGTGTCCTACGACCCGCCCAACTTCGTCTTCCCGTTCGGCACCCACGTGGCGGTCGTCGAGGTCGACGAGGAGACCGGTCGGGTCGAGCTGCGGGACTACGCCGCGGTCGACGACTGCGGGCCGCAGGTCAACCCCATGATCGTCGAGGGGCAGCTGCACGGCGGCATCGTCCAGGGCGCGGCGCAGGCCCTGTGGGAGGAGGCCGTCTACGACGCCGACGGCAACCTGCGCAACCCGACCCTGGTCGACTACGGCGTGCCCAGCGCCGCCGAGCTGCCGTCGCTCAAGCTCGACCACACGGTCACGCCCAGCCCGACGAACCCGCTCGGCGTGAAGGGCATCGGCGAGGCCGGCACGATCGGCGCCACGCCCGCGGTGATCAACGCGATCGTCGACGCGCTGTCGCCGTTCGGCATCACCGACATCGCCATGCCGGCCACCCCCGAGCGGGTGTGGGCGGCGATCCGGCAGGCACGATCCGGCTCGGCCGGCGACGGGGAGGGGGCGCCGTGATCCCGGCACCGTTCGACTACCAGCGGGCCTCGTCGGTCGACGAGGCGATCGAGCTGCTCCGGCAGCACGGGGAGGACGCCAAGCTGCTGGCCGGCGGTCACTCGCTGCTGCCGCTCATGAAGCTGCGGCTCGCCCAGCCGTCGGTGCTCGTCGACATCGGCCGCATCGCCGACCTGTCCTACGTGTCGGAGACGCCGGCCGACGGCCGCGTGCTGCGGATCGGCGCGCTGACCCGCCACCACGACCTGGCCACCTCCGAGCTGGTGCGCGAGCAGGTGCCGCTGCTGGCCCACGTGGCCAGCCGCATCGGCGACCCGCAGGTGCGGCACCGGGGGACGATCGGCGGCTCGGTCGTGCACGGCGACCCGGCGTCCGACCTGCCGGCGGCGCTGCTGGCGCTGCGGGCGACGCTGGTCGTGCGGGGGCCGGCGGGCGAGCGGAGCATCCCGGCCGACGAGTTCTTCACCGGGTTCCTGGAGACGGCCATCGCGCCCGACGAGGTCCTCACCGAGATCCGGGTCCCCGCGGTGCCGGGCGTCGGCTGGGCGTTCGAGAAGTTCAACCGCCGGGCCCAGGACTGGGCCATCGTCGGCGTCGCCGCGGTCATGACCGACGGCGCCGGCGGCCCCGGCGTCGGGCTGGTCAACATGGGCCCGCAGCCGCTGCGGGCCGCCGGGGTCGAGGAGGCGCTGCGCGCCGGGGCGTCGCTCGGCGAGGCCGCCGCCCGGGCCGACGAGGGCACCGACCCGCCG
>JGI12419J13241_1000432_pt1 | contig 13434 bp, 14 predicted proteins | sample BGWIniCompost_FD_13241 | JGI IMG/M metagenome (IMG submission 13241)
GGGGATCTGGAGGCGTTCAACCGCAAGATGATCGAAGAGATCGCGAAAGGACGCCAGGAGCAGCGGCGCGCGGCGTAGGGCTGGCGTCGCCGGGGAATGGCAGCGACCCCGCGCACCAGCTCGAGGTGCGCGATCGCTCGTCATCGGCGTGGGCAGAGCGTCGACCACGCGAAACCGCGGGCGGTTGCACCACCGTGACGACTCTCGGCAGCCGCTCCGGTGGCGCGCACTCATTGGATACCGCCGGCGACACCGCGTCCTGTCGCCGGCGGTTCGTGCGTTTTACTCTGGACTGGCAAGTGGAGTTCGTATGACGGAGGAAGAACGTGAGACGGTGGACAGCGAGGGCGGCCGTTCTGGTGGTCGGCGCCGTTGCGGCTTGCACGTCGAGCAGTGAGTTCACGAGCCCGGAGGGGATGCGCGCGTACCGGACAGCGGAGGGTGTAGTTTACCGCGCGGACACGGCCATCATGGAGAGTTTCCCGGTGCAGTTGCGTCCGCAGCTCACGATTCGTAACGAGGGTGAGTCCGGGCGCACGATCCGGTTCCCGGACGGATGTATCATGCTCCTCCGGGTATATCGGGAGGAGTCCCGTTCCGGGAGCCCGGTCTGGGACGAGGCGCGTACTGTCGGCTGCACCCAGGCGGTCCAGGAGTTTACGGTCGCGGCGGGCGACTCCACGGTCATCCGCCAGAGAACCATCAGCGCCGCCGAGATCCTCGGCGACTCTCTTCCGCCCGGACGCTATTACTTCACGGTCGTTCTGCGGCCGGACTGGCAACCGCTGGAGCTGGCCGCGGGTGAGGCCGAACTGGCGAAGTAGGGGCGGGCGGGCCTGCGCCGATTTCGGCGCAGGCCCGCTGCGCCATGTCGGCGGCGATCGGACCTCGCCCCTATTCGGCGCGCCACTCCTCCTGACCCGCCCCCGCGACCTGCGCCTCCACGGCAATTCCGGCATAGAGACATCCCACGGATCTCCGCGGGCCTCGAGCGCCTGGTCGAGGCGAGTGTTGCGGGGCGTTGCGGCGCCACCGTCGTCGTCCCCGGTACCCGCATTGCCCGGCTCGGCCGCGGTCCGTATTCTGCCGCCCTTTCCGGGACGTGGCTCGGACCGACCAACTGCGAGTCATGGGCGTGGTGCCATCGAGAATCGGGCGAGGCGGCGGGATCCCGATCGTCGTGGTAGGGGCGGGAGCGGCCGGGATCATGGCCGCGATCCACGCGGCGACGGCGGGCGTGCCGGTCCTGCTCCTCGAGCGCACGAAGGATGGCGGGCGCAAGATCCTGATCAGCGGAGGCGGCCGGTGCAACGTGCTGCCGTCGCGGATGGAGCCCTCCCAGTATTTCACCGACTCCTCGCCCAACGTGCTGAAGCGGCTGCTGCGCTCCTGGCCGCTCGCGGACCAGCGCAGGTTCTTCGAGGAGGAAGTCGGGATCCAGTTGAAGCTCGAGNCGGATACGGGGAAGCTGTTCCCCGTATCGAACCGGGCGCGGGACGTCCGCGACGGTCTCCTGGCGCTGGCCCGCCGCCGGGGCGCGAGGATCCGGTTCGAGGCGAAGGTCGTCGGGCTCGAGCCGCCGCGGGACGGCAGACCCTGGCGGGTCAGAGTCGAGGCCGGCGAGGTGATAGAGGCCGCGGCCGTAGTCCTCGCCACGGGTGGACTGTCCGTGCCGCAGACGGGGAGCGACGGTACGGGCCTCCGCATCGCGCGAGCGCTCGGCCATACGATTCGCCCGACCTACCCCGCGCTGACGCCTCTCACCGCAGATCCGCCGCGCCACGCGCCGCTCGCGGGCATCTCGCTCCCGGTCACGCTCGAGGCGCCCCTGGAGCGCGGCCGCTCCACGACGCACGGCGGTTTCCTGTTCACGCACCGCGGGTACAGCGGTCCGGCGGTCCTGAACATCTCGCACCTGGCCGTCCGGTCCCGCCTCGAGGGGCGCCCGCCGCAGCCGATCCACGTCCAGTGGACGGAGCTGGACGCGGAAGGATGGGAACGTGAGATCCAGGGCGGCCGCGGCACGATCGGCCCCTTCGTACGGCGTCGCCTGCCGGACCGCCTCGCGGATACGCTCCTCGCCGAAGCGGGCGTGCCCGCCGATCGGCCCCTCGGCCAACTGCGTCGCGACGAGCGACGTCGCCTGCTCGAGGTCCTGGCCCGGTATCCACTTCCCTGGACAGGGGACGAGGGGTACAGGAAGGCCGAGGTCACCGGCGGGGGCGTGGCCCTCGAAGAGGTCGACCCGCGCACCCTCGAGAGTCGGCTCCACGCCGGCCTGTTCCTCTGCGGCGAGATCCTCGACGCGTTCGGGCCGATCGGCGGCTACAACTTCCTCTGGGCGTGGTGCACGGGGCGCGTGGCGGGGGAGGGCGCGGCCGCCGCGCTGCGGCGCGTTGCCGGATCTTGACGCCTTTTCGCGCCGTTCTCTACGTTCCAACTTTTCCCGGACCGGTCACGCCTCACCCAACCAAGAGGAAGCGATGGCGCAACCCCTGGTCGGCATCATCATGGGCTCCCGCTCCGATTGGGAGACCATGCGACACGCCGCGGAGATGCTGGAGACGCTCGGCGTGCCGTACGAGCGCCGGGTCGTCTCCGCGCACAGGACACCGGATCTGCTCTTCGAGTACGCGTCCACCGCCGAGGAGCGGGGCCTCGAGGTCATCATCGCGGGCGCCGGCGGCGCCGCGCACCTGCCGGGGATGACCGCGTCCAAGACCACCCTGCCGGTGCTGGGCGTTCCGGTCCAGTCCAGGGCGCTGAACGGCCTCGACTCGCTCCTGTCGATCGTGCAGATGCCGGCCGGGATCCCGGTGGGGACCCTCGCGATCGGGCCGGCCGGCGCGACCAACGCGGCGCTCCTCGCCGCGGCCATCGTCGCCAACAAGCACCCGGAGGTGCGGGAAGCGCTGCGGCGGTTCCGCGCCGAGCAGACGGAACGCGTCCTGGCTCACCCGGACCCGGCGGAGGGGGCGTGAAGGTAGGCGTCCTCGGCGCCGGCCAGCTCGGGCGCATGCTCGCCCTGGCCGGGTACCCACTGGGCCTCCGTTTCCGCTTCCTGGACCCGAACCCGGAGTCGCCCGCGGCGGCGCTCGGCGAGTTCATCGCGGCCGACTACGACGACCCGGACGCGCTGCGCCGGTTCGCCGAAGGGCTCGACGTGGCGACCTACGAGTTCGAGAACGTGCCGGCGTCGGTCGCCGATTACCTCGCGGGCCACGTCCCGGCGGTGCATCCCCACTACGCCGCGCTCGCCGTCTCCCAGGACCGCCTGTCCGAGAAGCAACTGTTCAGGCGACTCGGGATCCCGACCGCGCCGTTCGCCGCCGTCGATTCCGAGGACGACCTGGCGCGCGCCGTCGACGAGGTGGGGCTGCCGGCCGTGCTCAAGACCCGGAGGTACGGTTACGACGGGAAGGGGCAGTTCGTGCTGCGCGAGGCCGCGGACGTGCACCGCGCGTGGGCCGCGCTCGGTGGGGCCCCGCTGATCCTCGAAGGGTTCGTCGCCTTCGAGCGCGAGCTGTCCATCATCGCGGTCCGGGGACGGGACGGCGACATCGTCTACTACCCTCTCTCCGAGAACCACCACCTCGAGGGGATCCTGCGTCGCACGATCGCGCCCGCGCCGGGCGTCACCGCCTCCCTCCAGGCGCGCGCCGAGGCGAGCGCCAGGGCCGTGCTCGAGGAGTTCGACTACGTCGGCGTCCTGGCGATCGAGCTCTTCCAGCGAGGCGACGACCTCCTTGCGAACGAGATGGCGCCCCGAGTGCACAACTCGGGGCACTGGACGATCGAGGGCGCGGAGACGAGCCAATTCGAGAACCATCTCCGTGCGATCTGCGGCTTCCCGCTGGGCTCGACCGCGCCACGCGGAAACGCGGCGATGCTGAACCTGATCGGGAACGTTCCCCCTCGTGAAGCGGTGCTCACGGTCGAGGGCGCGCACCTCCATATCTACGACAAAGCGCCGCGCCCGGGCCGTAAACTGGGCCACGTGACCGTGGTTGCCCAGGACGCGGACCAGGTCGCGAAACGGTTCGGTGAACTGGAGCGTTTGGTCTGACGGGAACGAGACCCTGGCCTGATCGGCCGATCGGGCCTATCTTGGCNGACGCCNGAGAGATCGGTGGATGTGACCCGGTGCACCGTGACGTCGTCAGTACACCGTGCAGCCGATCCATCGCTTCATCGGAACAGTAAGGAGGCCAACGTGATGGTGCACAAATCCGGCAACGTCCGCAAGCTCGCCCGTGGCGGCGCCCTCGCCCTGCTTCCGCTGCTCGGAGCTTGCGGGTACGCGAAGCAGGATCAGGTCCAGGCCGAGCTGGACCGGCTCCGCCAGGAAATGCAAGCCCAGGACGAGGCGCTTGCCAACCGGATGCAGGAGATGGACGGCCGGCTGAGTGGCCGCCTCGCCTCGCTGGAGCAGGCGCTGCAGTCGCTGCGGAACGACTTCGACGTGACGGTCCGCCGCCTCGAGAACGCGATCGCGTTCGACATGCCCGTGTACTTCGACTTCGACAAGGCGGAGATCCGGGAGAGCGACAGGCCCGTTCTCGATCGCTTCGCCGCGGTCGTGTCGGAGTTCTACCCGAACGCGATCATCACGATCGAGGGCTTCACGGACCCCGCCGGCAGCCGGGAGTACAACATTCGGCTCGGCCGGCGTCGTGCGGAGGCCGTCAAGGCGTACCTCACCCAGGCGGGCCTGGATCCGTCGCGGCTGCGCGTGGTCAGCTACGGCGAATCGCCGGAGCGGCTCGTCGTGCCGGGCGCGGCGGGCGAGAACGACCGGGCGCGCCTGAACCGGCGGGTTTCGCTGGTCATCGAGTACAGCGGCCCCGAGGTACAGCAGGTCACCGAATAGACGGCTCAGGCACCGGGGCTCACGCGAAGGCGGGCGCGGGGTGACGCCCCGCGCCCGCCTTCGTTCTCCCCAGACGCCGTCAATCGCGTGAACCCACCTCGCGCGGGCCGGCATCACAAACGGAACGTCTGGAGCAGCCGCTTCTCGGTTTCCCCCTCGATCTTGGCTTCCAACTCGATGTAGGGCTCGAGGCCGCTCCCGGAGAGCTTCTCCCGGAAGAGCTGGTCGAGCTGGAACAACCCCGCCGAATTGGACATTTCGATCGACAGGCGGACCGCCTTCGTCTCGCCCGGCTCGATGCGGACCGCCTCGATCGCCTGGGCGGAGACGGAATGGATGCTCGCCGACCCCGCCTCGAAGGGGATGCGGGACCGACCCTTGGCCATGTCCAGGGCGTCGGCCACGCGGACGATCCCGGCCTCGAGCGTGAGCGGCTTGCCGCCCGAGCGGTGCGCGATGATCGCGTGCAGGATCTCGGAGCGCACGATCGCCTCGGTCGGCACATCGTAGATTCCTCTGAGGAGCTCCCGAAGCTTGGACTGCGCCACGAAGAGCGAGTACGCTTCGTGGTCAGACCGGTGGATCGACATCCCGACGTCGTGGAGGAGCGATGCGAGCGCGACGATGACCTCCGCATCCTCCGGCTCCAGTCCGTAGTGCCTCACGACGGACGGCTCGATCCCCTGGTCCACGAGGAGGCGCACCAGCCGGACCGCGATGTTCATCACGATCTTCACGTGGACCGGCCCGTGATCGGTCATGCCGAGCCGCTCCATGGCGTTCACGTTCGCCGCCATCCAAAGCGCATAGAGATCGTCATCCCGGTTCACGCGCTCGATGACCTCGTGAAGCTTCGGGTTGTGCCGATCCGGCACCGTCATCACCACCCGGCGCGCCAGCCGCTCTCCAATCGTTCGTCCATACTCCGGCGGACCCGCCGGCACTTCGATCTCCATCCGCATCACTCTCCTGTCGCGCGATCTCACTACCCCGTCCCGAGGTTGTGCGGGAATGATACCCCGCAATCGACGAGATGGCCTGGTGCCGAAGTTGCGATCCCGTGTCGGCGACCGCAGCGACCGCGCCACGTGCCCGGGGACGAGGAAGGGGTCGAATGAAGCTGGAAAGAGTCGTCATCGGCGAGGATTTCAGCGATCCGGCGCTGGCGGCCACCCGCTGGGCGGCGCGCCACTTCGCGCCGGACGCCGAGTTGTTCCTCGTTCACGCCATCGAGCCCGCCCGCCCGCCGTCGTACCTGGAGGACGAGCTCGCCCCTTCGCTCGCCGTCGTGGAGGATGCTCGCCGTAAAGCCGAGCAACGGCTCCGCCGCCTGGCCGATGAGCTGGGCCCCGGACGAGTGCGTTGCGACATTCGCGAAGGCCGACCGGAGCGGGTGATCGTCGAGGTGGCCGTCCAGGTCGCGGCGGACCTGATCGTGGTCGGGGAGTACGGCCATCACGGCCGCCGCGCCGACGTGCTCGGAACGACCGCCGACTGGCTCACCCGCGCCGCCCCGGTCCCGGTCCTCCTCTCGCGTGGGCTCCGCCCCTCGCACCCCCGCCGGATCCTGCTGGCCGTAGAAGAATCGCCGCTCCTCGACGAACTAGTCGACTGGGGCCGCTTCTGCGGCCAACGCTTCGGCGCCGAGATCTTCGCAATCTACGTCCTCGACGCGGACCTGCTGGACCGGTTCCAGCGGGTTGCGTCGGACCGGTCGGGGCCGGAGCTCGAACGGGAGGTCGCCGACGAGGGCGCGGCATGGCTCCGTCGGCTGCTCGGCAAGGCAGGATTCACCGAAGGCGATGTTCGGGTCGAGGCCACGGTAGGCGATCCGGTCCGGCGGATCCTCGACGCCATTCGGCGCTTCGAGGCCGAACTCGCCGTCGTGGCGGGCAGGGGTGCCGGGTGGGTCGGAGAGGCGGTCATCGGGAGCGTTGCCCGGTCGGTCCTGCGCGCCGCTCCATGCCCCGTCCTCGTCGTCAACCGGAGCGGAACGGTGCCGGCGTGATCCCGCTGTGTCCGGCCCGGCCACGTTGCTCGTGAGGGGCACCTCCGTTATATTCCCCGTATCACGAAATATTGCAAGTCATTGCTATACAGGAACATCTCGGTCCAGTAATCGGAGGAGGCGCCCGTGGCGGGACACAGCAAATGGGCGCAGATCAAGCGGAAGAAGGCAGCCAACGACGCCAAGCGCGGCAAGCTTTTCACGCGCTTGATCCGGGAGATCACGGTCGCGGCCCGTGAAGGGGGTGGGGACCCGAACTTCAACCCGCGCCTGCGCCTTGCCATCGAGACGGCCAAGGCCGCGAACATGCCCCAGGACAACATCGACCGGGCCATCAAGCGCGGGACCGGCGAGCTCGAAGGCGTCGATTACGAGGAGATCACGTACGAGGGGTACGGCCCGGGCGGCGTGGCGCTCTACATCGAGGCGCTGACGGACAACGCGAACCGTACGGTCGCCGAGGTCCGTCACGTGCTGAGCCGGAACGGCGGGAGCCTCGGCACGACGGGCTCGGTCGCGTGGCAGTTCAGCCGGAAGGGGCAGATCTACGTCGACGCCAAGCGGTACGACGAAGAAGCAGTGATGCTCGCGGCGTTGGAGGCCGGGGCCGAGGACGTCGAGCGCGAGGGCGAGACGTACGTGATCTCGACGGACGTCGCGTCGTTCCACTCGGTTCAGGGCGCGCTCCGGAGCCAGGGGATCGAGTTCGACGAGGCGGAGCTGGCGATGGTGCCGGCGGCGATGGTCGCGGTCGAGGGCGAAGAGGCGAAGCGTCTGCTCAAGCTGCTCGACGCACTCGACGACCTCGACGACGTGCAGAAGGTCTACACGAACGCGGACATCGACGAGGCCGCGATCGCCGAGGCGGCGCGGGGATGATCGTCCTCGGGATCGATCCGGGGACCGCGACGACCGGCTACGGCGTCGTCGCCCGGGGGGGCGACGGCGCCGTTTCGCTGGTGGAGTGCGGCGTGATCCGGACGGAGACGAGCGCCGAGCTGCCGCAGCGGCTGCGAGAGATCTATGACGGGATCGTCGAGGTCATCGATCGGCACTCGCCCGACGTCGTCGCCGTCGAGGGGATCTTCTACGGGAGGAACGTTCGGACGACGGTCGTCCTCGGCCACGCGCGGGGTGCGATCCTGCTCGCAGCCACGCTCCGCGACCTCCCGGTGGCCGAGTACTCGCCCGCCGAGATCAAGAACGCGATCGTCGGTACGGGTCGAGCCACGAAAGAACAGGTCCAGTACATGGTGCAGCGGTTGCTGCGTTTGAAGTCGCCGCCGCGGCCGGCCGACGCGGCGGACGGGGTCGCGGTTGCGCTGACGCACTGCTACGGGGCAACCCTGGCCGACGTACGGGAGCCGATGCGATTCGGCGCGACGATGCTGGGAAGGAGGCGTCCACTCACATGATCAGCAGGATCCGGGGGGTGCTCGTCGAGCGATCCATCGGCGCGATCGAGGTGATGACGCCGGGCGGTGTCGGTTACCAGATCGAGATCCCGCTCGGCGTGTACGAGCGGCTCCCGAGGGAGGGGGAAGAGGTCGAACTCCGCACGTACTACCTGGTCCGAGAGGACGGAGTCACGCTGTACGGCTTCCTGGACGCGAGGGAGCGAGACCTCTTCGGCCGACTGCTGACGGCGTCGGGCGTCGGGCCGCGCCTCGCGCTGAACATGCTCTCGACGCTGTCACCGGAGCGCCTGGTCAGTGCGATCATGGAGAAAGACATTGCGTCGCTGCGGCAGGTCCCCGGCCTGGGCGCGAAGAAGGCCGAGCGCCTTGCCCTGGAGCTGGCCGACAAGCTCGAGGACCTCGCGTTGGCCGCGGCCGGCCCTCGGCCGGAAGGACGGGCCGCCGAAGAAGCGATCGGCGCCCTGGTCGCGCTCGGCTTCTCGGCGGCTCAGGCGACGGCCGCGGTCCGCAAGGCGCTGGACGAGGAGCCGGGCCTCACCGGTTCCGACCTGATCAAGGCCGCGCTCGCGCGCGTCAGTTAGCGTTGGCCTGCGGCCGCCCCCGAGGGTGCATGTAGTCGACTCGGAGGAAAAGGCGCGGATTGAAGTCCGAAAAGCGCTCCTCGTAGTACAGCTCCAGTGTCACCATCGGGTCGGACGCGCCCTTGCCGCGAAACCGCAGGCCGACCCCTGCCGAGGCCGCAGGGACCCATTCCCTGCTACGCCCGGATTCCTCGAGATTCCACCCCGCGTAGGCCGCGCCGCCGACCGCCGCATAGAGCTCGAGGGGTTGTCCGGGGCCGAGCTCGAGGCGATCGCCCGTGAGGACCCGCTCGAGGGCGAGCTGGGGACCGAGCATGAAGCCGGTGTCGTTGTAGCCGTAGAATACGACGGCGGTGCCGAGCCCGGCGCGGAGCGTCCAACCGCCGTCGTCGCCGAAGGGCCACGCCTGTCCGCCGACCAGCATGAGGTCGTAGTTGTTGTTGTTCGCATAGTACAGGCCGCTGATCGCCCAGTAAGAGCCGGCGAAGGCGGTCGAGTCCGCCGCCGCCGCGGTGTCGGCGACCTGGGCGCGCAGGGGAGGGGCGGCAAGGAGCCCGAGGGCGAGTACGGCGGTTGTGATACGGCTCATGTTCGCTCCCGCATTGTGGATCGGCGCCAGGCGCCGGCGGCCGACCTCGTCACGTCCCGATTTCCGCGCCTGGTTGCAATTTCGGGTCCTGCGGACCGTCGTCACTGCCAGATTCGTACGGGGAGGACGGCGATCTCGCCCGTCCGCACCGTCACACGACCCGCCGGAACCTGGCGCCGCTGGCCTCCGGCCGGGACCTCGACCACGATGTCGTGCGTCCCGGCGGGCAGCCGCAGACGCGCGATCCCGATCTGTCCCGGGAGGAGCTGCCAGGAGCGCGTGTCGGCCTGTTCCAGGATCGCGGTCCCCACGTTGGTGACGGCGCCGAGGAGACGGCCGATCCAGGCGTCGTCGCCTTTCCCGATATTCTTTTCGATCCCCCTCGTGAGGGCCATCTTCGAGGCGGCGCGCGCGATGGTTCGCGCGACGAGCAGCGTGCGCTCTTCCTCGAAGTCGCGGATCACGGCCTCGGAAACGTTCGCCCGATAGATCAACGGCGCAACCGCGTCGCCCGCGAGGACGCGAAGCCCGGTCGCGGGCTCGCGGTCCAGACGAAACGCGGGCCATGCGATCCGGAGCAGGTACGGGTTTTCGCCCTGGCCCGGGCACTCTCGATTCTCGCGGTCCGTGCCGTTCCGCTGCTCGTCATCGCTCTTCGCCTTTCGCAACGCCTCCTCACAGAGCCGCTGGTAGTAGTGGTCGGGCGGGAGATGGACGTAGACCGTGGGCGGGCGCCGATCGTAGAACGGCCGCTCGACCTCCCACTCCAACATCTCCGCCACGATCCGCGCGGCGATCTCCGCCGCGGCCACGGCGCGCTCCTCGCCATCGCCCCGGGTCAACCATTCCACCTCGATCGGGTGGATCGGCGCCACGATCGACTGTTCGACCCGGTGAGCGACAAAGCCCTGCTCGACGACGACAACGACGGTGCCGAGCGAGTCGGACGGCGCCGGCGCCGGGTCGCCGCGGCCGAGGAGCTGGAACGCGTTGCGGTAGGCGACGTCCGCGTCGTTCCACTCGCCGGCGGCCTCGAACACAACGCCCGAGAAGTAACGGAGGGTAGCGAGGAGCGGTGTGGTTCGATCGTCGCGCTTGCGCTCCGCCTCACGCTCGAGCAAGAAAGCCAGCCGTCGCGCCTCCACGGCGGCACCCTCCCGGTCGCCTTGCCGGAGGTAATTGAGCGCGCCGTAGAAGTGGATCAGCAGGCGCTCCGTCCAGCCGGGCTCGTACGGAAGGACGTTGTCGCTGGTGATGAAGGAGAGCGCGGCCCGCGAGACCCGTTTGGTGTACCGGTCCTCCGCCAGCTCGGCGGCCCGCTGGAGCGCGGCGCTGCTCGAGTCGTACGCGCCAGCGTAATGCGCCAGGATCCCGGCGTAGAGGGCGCGGAGCAGGTCATCCTCCGGCCCGCCGCCCTTCTCGGCGGTCAGGCGCGCGAGCGCGGAGTCGGCGCGGCCGAAGGCCAGATCCTGTCGCAGCCTGTCTTCGCTTCGGGGAAGGCCGTTCGGCGCGACGTCGTAACGGGAGAACACCCCGGCGCACCCCGCCCCCGCAAGCGCCGCGAGGACCGCGAGGATGAGGAGGCGACGGCCGGCGCTGTCGAATGCCGGGCCGCGCATCAGTCAGTGGCTGTGCTGCTCCAGGACGATGACCCGCTCGCGCGCGTGCGCGATGGCGTCGGCGAGCTTCGCGTAGGCGTCGCCGACCGCCTCGATCCGCTCCAGCTCCAGCTTGTGGAGGAATAGGCGATAGCGGACCAGTGCCTCGACGGGCCGGAGTTGCTTGTCCAGGATCGTGGCGATGCGGTAGTCGATGATCGGGTCGGCGCGGAGCACGCTCGCGCGGTCGTACCGATCGAGGGCCGCGTCGAGNTCGCCCCGGGCGACCAGGTCGTCGCCTTCGCGGATCAGCATGTCGGCCAGGGACGCGGCCCGCCCTTCCACACTGGCGTCCTGCGGCGCGGCGACGAGACGGATCCCCTGGGCCTCGCGGTAGCTGTACGACGCGACGCGGTCGTCACGGAGCTGCACCATGGCCACCTCGCCCATCCCGTCGCGCGGCGCGTGCGACAACGAGCGCGGCACCATCACCGTGGCGGAGCCCGAACGCCGGATGGACCAGGCTTCGGGCGTCGTCCTGGTCGCAGCCATGACCTGGACCTCGGACATCCCGAGCATCAGCTCGCCCCGCGTCACCGCACGGCAGATCTCGGGAGTGCAACTCTCCAGCGCCTCGGCGGCGATCTGATCTCGCCGGTCCATGCGGTTCGCCTGATCCACGGCCGCCTGGTTCTGGACCATCGCGACCACGGCGTCAGGGCTCTGGACGCGGTCGCCGTTCTCGAGGATCGGTTCCTCGTGGATACGCTTCGGCGCACAGGCGGCCAGCGCCGCCAGCGAAACCACCAGAATACGACGGGACATGGGACCTCCCGGACAGAATGGATCCGGAGACGTGCGCCCGGCTACCAGCCGAGCCGGCTCCGCTCGATGTATTTCTTGATCTTGTGCTGCCCGACCCAGACCTTCTCGTTCGTCTCGAGGTCGACCAGCGTGGCGTCGACCTGGTAGTAGACGACCCGCTCGCGTCCTTCCTGGTCCTCGATGGCCTGCAACTCACCCTGGAGCATGTACCTGGCGCCCAGCTCCTGGCCGAGTCGGGCGCGCGTGTCGGCCCGCGCGTGCTCCTGCTGGTCCTCACGCTCGGCGCGCACGCCCTGACGTTCGTCCGCGCTCGCGACCACGCGCACGGCGCCCGAATTGACGAACGCACGCTCCAGGTCCCGGATGAACGTGCCGACGGGGATGTGCTCCATGGTGCGGTTGCGGAACTCGCCGACGATCACCGCCGGTCGCTCCCCGCCGTGCGTCTCGGCGTAGATGCGGGCCCACGGCGCCATCAGACTCTGCTCGATCAGAGCGTTTGCGACCAGACGGGAATCGGTGTCGTTCCAGCGGCCCGAGAGATCGGTGACCGAATTCGGGTCGATGCGCGAAACGCGCTTGCCGCCACACGCAGCAGGGGCCAGTGCGATGGCCGCAACCAGACCGATTCGGACCAGCGTGTGGGAAAGGGAAGTTGATACCCGAGACATGTCGCCTCCAGATTTCGGTGGGCTCCGTGGCCGATTTTACACTGGCCGCCGCATCCGAGTTCGCGGCCGGCGCCCGTTACGGTTTCTTGCCGTTGCAAAGACGTCCGACACCGGGCCAGTGTGACGCCTGCGGACCCGCGTGCTCCGGCACGGGGGATGCAAAGGGAGTCGCGTCCCTCGAATTCTAATAGATCAACCGCTGTCAACCAAATGAGGTCTGAACGCTGCTGGTTCTGCGGTTCGTACGATACGGATCTTCCGCACTCCAGGCCTTCACGGATCGCTGTACTCTCCTGGTTGTTCCCCCGCCTCGGGCGGCGTTTCTGCCGCGCTTGCGGGCGCCACTTCTGGGCGATCGAGTCGAAACGTCGTTCTCGGAATCGGTACAAAATTCCGAGCCCCGGGGGCTCGGGTCGAGGCGATGCGGCGTGGTATCGCGCCGCCGCGCCGGGCGCCGGCGCTTCCGGGGCGTCCCGGACGCCGGTGCCCGACCATGAGCCGACCGCATAAGAGCTCGGTCGCCGATCAGGTCGTCACGCCACGAGCAAGGGCCGGGGCCAACTGGCCGCCCCGGCCCTGTTGCATTACCTTCGACCACGGCATTCACGAAAGGGAGCGGGCGGCGTACTTCGGGAAAGTTTCGGGGACACCGGGGTACGATCGCGGTACCGGGAGCGCGGCCGGTTCGTGCCATGCGGCACGGGACGGCAACGCCCACGGGTACGGCAACCCTCATCGCGGGCAGCAGATGCGATCCGAGATCACGACCCCCGAAGTATTGACGGACGAGAGCGCGGTCGAGCTTTCCCTCAGGCCGCAGCGGCTGGCGGAGTTCATCGGCCAGAACAAGGTGAAGGAGAGCCTGAGGATCGCC
>JGI12419J13241_1000435_pt1 | contig 13397 bp, 10 predicted proteins | sample BGWIniCompost_FD_13241 | JGI IMG/M metagenome (IMG submission 13241)
AGGATAAGGCCATCGAAGCTCTGGCCGCCGCCATCAAGCTGGCGCGTGCTGGCCTGAGGGAGCCGGAGAAGCCGATCGGCTGCTACCTGTTCTCAGGGCCGACGGGTGTCGGCAAGACCGAGGTGGCGAGGCAACTCGCAAAGCTCCTCGGCGTCGAGCTGCTGCGCTTCGATATGTCCGAGTACATGGAGAAGCACACGGTCTCGCGGCTTATCGGCGCGCCGCCCGGCTACGTGGGCTTCGACCAGGGTGGCCTGTTGACCGACGGGGTCGATCAGCACCCGCACTGCGTGCTGCTGTTGGACGAGATCGAGAAGGCACACCCCGATCTCTTCAACATCCTCCTGCAGGTGATGGATCACGGGAAGCTGACCGACCACAACGGCAAGCAGGTCGACTTCCGCAACGTTATCCTCATCATGACGACGAACGCCGGTGCGGCCGATCTGGCGAAGCCTCCCATGGGCTTCAACCGGGCGAAGCGTGAAGGCGAGGACCAGGAGGCGATCAGCAAATTGTTTACGCCTGAGTTCCGCAACCGCCTCGACGCGATCATCCCGTTCGCCGGGCTGCCACCGGAAGTCATCTACAAGGTGGTCGAGAAGTTCATCTTCCAGCTCGAGGCGCAGCTCGCGGATCGCGGCGTTACCATCGAGCTCTCGGAGGCGGCGACCAAGTGGCTGGCCGAGAAGGGCTACGACGACAAGTTCGGCGCCCGTCCGCTGGCCCGCGTGATCCAGGAGTACGTCAAGAAGCCGCTTGCGGATGAGCTCCTGTTCGGCAGGCTGCAGCACGGCGGCACCGTGAAGGTGCTGGTCACTGGAGAAGGCGCCGAGCAGAAGCTCGACTTCGAGATCATCCCGGGTGAGCCCAAACCTCCGAAGGCTAGCGAGGAAGACGAGGGCGACGAGGACCTCGAGGAGGACGTCGAGAAGGCGCTCATCGAGGCCGCAGCGCCCCGAAAGGCCTTGCCTGGTCCGAAGGACAAGCCGGTCCGCAGAACGACAGGCACCGTCCCGACCGTTCCTCGTAAGACCGACTGATCCTTTCTGATCCACCCTTCCCCTAACGAGGCGGGAAGGGTGGACAGCTCAGTTTGCTCCCTCCAGCAATCTTCGCGCAATCACCTGCGCCTGGATCTCGGCTGCCCCCTCGAAGATATTGAGGATGCGGGCATCACAGAGGATGCGCGAGACGGGATACTCGAGCGCGAAACCGTTGCCGCCATGGATCTGCACGGCGTTGTCCGCCGCTGACCACGCCACGCGGGCGGCGAGCAGCTTGGCCATGCCTGCCTCGAGGTCGCATCGCCGGCCTTTATCCTTCTGCCGGGCAGCGTAGTAGGTGAGCTGGCGGGCGATCATGATCTCGACCGCCATCATCACGATTTTGTTGGAGACGCGCGGGAACGCGTAAATCGGGCGGCCGAACTGAATGCGCTCCCGAGCATAGGCAAGGGCGTGGTCAAGCGCAGATTGGGCGACGCCGACCGCGCGGGCCGCCGTTTGGATGCGAGCGGATTCGAAGGTCGCCATGAGCTGCTTGAATCCCTGGCCTTCGACGCCGCCGAGGAGCTGTGAAACAGGGACCTCGAAGTTGTCGAAGGAGATCTCGTATTCCTTCATCCCGCGATAGCCGAGCACCTCGATCTCGCCCCCGCTCATGCCTGGGACAGGGAACGGTTCTTCATCCGTCCCCCGCGGTTTTTCGGCGAGGAGTATCGACAGGCCCTTGTAGCCGGGTTCATTCGGATCGGTGCGCACGAGGAGCGTCATCAGATCGGCACGCACGGGATGCGTGATCCAGGTCTTCTGCCCCGTGACTTTGTAGACATCGCCTTCCCGAACCGCCCGCGTCTTGAGAGAGGCGAGATCGGAGCCCGTGTCGGGCTCGGTGAATACGGCCGTCGGCAGAATTTCCCCGGAGGCGATGCGTGGCAGATAGCGTTGCTTCTGCTCTTCGGTCCCGCTGCCGAGGATCAGCTCGCTCGCGATTTCCGACCGCGTCCCGAGGGAGCCCACGCCGATGTATCCGCGCGAAAGCTCCTCGGAGACAACGCACATGGCCTCCTTGCCAAGGCCGAGGCCGCCGTATTCCTCGGGCAGCGTGATGCCGAACACGCCGAGCTCGCTGAGCTTGGCGATGACCTCCATCGGGATGTAGGCATTGGCGAGGTGCCACGAATGGGCATGCGGCGCGACTTCAGCTTCGCTGAAGCGGCGCATCTGCTCTTGGATTGCGGCGTGGGTCTCGTCCAGGCCGGCGTTGCCGACAAGGTCCCCTGGCGGCAGCTCCGCGATGAGCTCGGCAAGGCGGCGCTTCACCCGTTCGCTCGTGCCGTCGGCGACGAAGCCGGCGGTGCTTTCCATATAGCGCCGAATATCGGCGGCTCCGACGCCCATGTCTCCGAGCCGGGCAATTTCTCCCTGGCTCATGGGAATGCCACCAGCAATCTGAGCCGCGTATTCCGCAATGCCCAGCTTGAGCAGCAACTGCTCGACCTCGCCGAATAACCCCGCTTCGCTCAACCGCTCAGCCCACCCTCTGAGCTGACGCATGGCCTCTACGTAGGTGGCCAACCAGGAAAGTCCGTGGGCTGCGTGTTGGCAGCGGTCGAGATCGCCGGCGTCTTCGACCATCTTCCGCACGGCCGCCTTCGCGGATTGCAGGATTTGCTCTGCCGCGCGGATTGTTGCGTCGGTGTCGGACAGAGCTGGCGTGGAAACAGGAATTGTCGAAATCGGCTGCAGTGAATCGCTCATCAAATCACACCCTACTCAGCGGCGACCTCGAGACGTTTGGACGGGCATGGCCGCCGAAGCGTATGCTGCATCGCACAATAGAACGCAATAGCTCTGGCGCGTTCCGATTACGAACTTGGGCACCGTGTGGCAGGTTCGGCAGGCTGGTCAGCGCTTTTTGGGATCGGTGGCCTGGTGATCGGTCGTTTGCTTGGTATCTCGCCGGATGATCTCGACCGTGGCTTCCTCGATCTCGCCCCGAGCCAACATCTCGAGTCCGGCAGCCGCTTCCCGAAGCCGCTGAAGCTGTTTCAGCTTGGATGAGGCAAGCCGTCCTTCCCGCGAGGTAGCTGGCGGCTTGTGCCGATCATTCCTTCCCTCTTCGGCTGGTTGCGGCGTTTCGGGTGAGCGCGACTCCCGTTTCGTGTCGGTGGCCGCTTGCGCATCGGTACTAGGCGAGGCGCGGACCTGCTTCAGGGCCTCCATCAGTGAGCTGCGCTTTTGCGGCGGCACGGGCTGCCCAGGTGCCGTCGCGTCTTGCTCTGGCCTGCTCCGAGCCTTCACGCGCACCTTCGTCCGGAACGCGCCCGTAGGTTCTTTCGCCAATGGATCCCTCCAGCGCAAGCAACTGTAATCTATTGTGATTTGGTCACAGCCCCAACGCCTAATGCAAGCGGCGACGTCTGTGATCGTAACCGCTTGCAGCTTGCTGATTTGCGAAGACAGCGGATTTTTCAGCCGAATCGCGCGCGGGAGGCTTCCAGCACATCCTCGAACGTGCGCAGGCCGGTGACCGGCGCGTTCACCAGAACAGCCATGTTTCCGGGCTTGTGCTCGTTGCGCATCATTCGAACGTGCGCTTTCGGGATCTGGTCCCAGGAGAACACTTCCGACATGCACGGATCGATCCGGCGCTCGATCACCAGCCGATTGGCCTGGGACGCCTGGAGCAAGTTGGCGAAATGTGAGCCCTGGACGCGCTTCTGGTGCATCCAGAGATAGCGAGCGTCCATTGTCAGATTGTACCCGGTGGTGCCGGCGCAGATGACGACCATGCCGCCCCGCTTCACGACGAACAGAGACACCGGGAAGGTCGCTTCACCGGGGTGTTCGAAAACGAAGTCGACGTTGTTCCCCTTGCCAGTGATGTCCCAGATCGCTTTGCCGAAGGCGCGCACCTCTTTCATCCAAGCCTCGTACTCCGGCGTGCCAACTCTCGGCATCGGGCCCCAGCAATTGAACTTTTTGCGATTGATGACGCCCTTGGCGCCAAGCTGCATGACGAAATCGATCTTCTCGTCGTCCGAGACGACGCCGATGGCATTGGCGCCCGCGGTCGCACACAGCTGAACGGCCATGGAGCCCAGTCCGCCTGAGGCACCCCACACCAGCACGTTGTCTCCCGGGCGGAGGATGTGCGGACGGTGGCCGAACAGCATGCGGTAAGCGGTGGCTAGCGTCAGCACATAGCAGGCGCTTTCCTCCCAGGTGAGGTGCTTTGGCCGCTCCATCAGCTGGCGGTCTTGAACGCGGCAGAACTGAGCGAACGAGCCGTCGGGCGTCTCGTAGCCCCAGATGCGCTGGGAAGGCGAGAACATCGGATCGCCGCCATTGCACTGCTCGTCGTCGCCATCGTCCTGATTGCAGTGCACGACGACCTCGTCACCGACCTTCCACCGCTTCACCTTCGATCCGACCGCCCAAACGATGCCCGCGGCATCGGAGCCGGCGATGTGGTACGGGTGCTTGTGGACGTCGAGTGTGGAAATAGGCTTTCCGAGAGCTGCCCAGACCCCGTTGTAGTTCACGCCTGCCGCCATCACGAGCACCAGCACGTCGTGGCTGTCGAGCTCCCAGGTAGGTACAACCTCGACCTGCATGGCCTTATCGGGCTCGCCATGCCGCTCCTTCCGGATGGTCCAGGCGTACATGTACTTCGGCACGTGGCCGAGCGGCGGGATCTCGCCGATCTCGTAAAGATCTTTCACCGGTACTGTCGCGGACGCAGCGAAAACTTCCTCTCCCATTGTTGTGCTGGTCGTGGTCGCATCTGTTCTTGACATGGCCCTTCCCAAAGCGTGTCGCCGGAAACGGTTCCGGGCGGCCGATTATTGCACCGCAACACGGTGGGGCAAGCTCATCTTTTGTATCCCCTGAAAAAAGGGGGGAATTGCAGGGCTGTCGGTTTCCGATCAACGCTTTGGGGCCAGATCCGGATGAGGGAGGGATAATCGGATATCCCCCGCTGGATTAGGACGGCGCGCCTTAGCGCCGCCGTGGCTCCTAAGGGCTTGCCCGAGCACCGGCGGACCCCTATCGGTTCTGCGCGCGTGGAGCAGAAGGAGCAGCGTCGAATGGGACGGCTCGATAATCGCATTGCCCTGGTGACGGGTGGGGGGGCAGGGATCGGCCTCGCCATCGCACGGCGTTTCGCGGCCGAGGGTGCTTTCGTTTACGTCGCTGACATCGATGGCGCCTCGGCCGAGCGCGTGGTAGCTGCGATCACCGAAGGGGGCGGGGCCGCGGCGGCGGTAACCGCTGACGTGTCGCGCGGGCAGGATGTGACAGCGATGTTCCGTATGGTCGAGCAGAGGCATGGCCGGCTCGACGTGCTCGTAAACAACGCCGGCCTCAACGTCCGCGGAGATTTTCGCCACATCTCCGAGGCTGACTGGGTTCGCGTTCGGGAAGTGAATCTCGATGGCGTCGTGCGGGTCGCGCGCGAGGGGTTCAACCTTCTGCGAGTCTCGGGCAACAGCTCGCTGATCAACCTTTCATCCATCATGGCGAGCCGTGGCTTGCGCCAGTTGGCGAGCTACTCGGCCACCAAGGGCGCCGTTTCCGCCCTGACGCGCGCGCTCGCGGTCGAGTTCGCTCCGTTCGGCATTCGCGTGAACGCGCTTGCTCCCGGCTTCATCGAGACGGCATTGACGGAGCGCGTGCTCCGCAATCCGGTGATCAACAAGGCGCTTCTCGATCGCACCCCGCTCAGGCGGTTCGGCACGGCGGATGACGTCGCGAACGCCGCATTGTTCTTCGCTTCCGATGAGAGCGCCTTCATCACAGGCGCCGAGCTGGCGATTGACGGCGGCATGTCGGCGAGTTTGTGAGCCGCCCGACAACTTCAGGTCACATTGTGCTGGTGTTCCGAAAGCAGACGCAAACTGCGGGCTGCCAATGCCCATCAATTCAGGAGTTTGAAAGCCAATGGCTTGCCTCCTGCGCAGGCACCGGTTGCGCTGCTCAGCGCAAGCGCTCGGCCTGATCGTCCTCTTTCTCCTTTTTCTGTCGCCGCAGGTTCAGGCTGACACGTGGGAGTTCGACAAGCAGAACTCATCGATCCGGTTCACCTGGGATCACCTTGGCCTGTCGCGCCAATCGGGCAGGTTTCTGGATTTCGACGGCCGGCTCCACTTCTCACCGACCGACCCGGAAGGCGGGTCCGTCGATGTGGTCATCAAAGCGGCAAGTCTCTGGACGGGTGTCAAGGAGTACGACGAGAACCTGAAGAGCGACAGCTTCTTCAACGTCGATCGCTACCCGATCATCACGTTTCGCAGCACCTGGGTTCGGCGCACAGGCGAACGAACAGGGGAGGTGGATGGTGAGCTCACCATCATGGGGATCTCCCGGCCGGTCACCCTGAAGGTGATCTGGAACTACACCGGCGAGCATCCATTCGCCAACGTGAATCCGACCTACAAGGGCAAATGGGTCTCGGGCTTTTCCGCCTCCACGAAAGTGAAACGCAGCGAATGGGGACTGACCCGCGCCCTCCCGCTGATCTCGGATGATATCTGGATCACAATCGAAGCGGAGTTCCTGCTGAAGGACGAAAACCGCGTCGGGGCTCCTTTGCGAGGCGGCCCGCGTCTGGAGTCGCAGTCTCCGTACACGTTCATACCGAGGTAACCGAGGGCGAGGACGCGATCGCTCAAGCGAGCTGCTGGGGAGCACCGAGGAAAGTGGTGCCAGCCAGGGTCTCCTCGATGAGGTTATCGACGACACCTCTTAAGGCGACCTCCTCGCTCGCGCCACTGCTGATCAGGCGTTCATAGGTCGCCACTTGCCGGTCGGCGCTGGTGCCTTCGGCCACAATCCGGCTGGCATGCGCCACCTCCGCCTTGCAGCCCAACGCAGCAGCATCCTCCGAGACGAGGGCCTGTATTTCGCCTAGCAGGTCGGCAAACGGCTCGAGCGTGCCTTTGCCGAAGTCGAACAGCGTGCCCTCGACGCCGTACCGCTGCGCACGCCAGCGGTTTTCGTTGACGAGGAAGACGGGATACATCCGCCAGTTCTGGTTATTCCGGCGCAAACGGTAGAGCATGCGGCAGATGCAGAGGAATAGCGCGGCGACCGAAACAGCATCATCGAGCCGGGTGCAGACGTCGGTAATCCGCATTTCCAGGGTGGGAAAGCGATGCGAAGGCCGCACGTCCCACCAGATCTTGGTGGCATCCTCGATGACGCCTGCATTGACCAGAACGTTCACGATCCGCTGGTACTCGTCCCATCCGGAAAGGCGGCCAGGCATGCCCGTTCGGGGTAGGCCTTGCATGATCGCTAGGCGGTAGCTCTTGAGCCCGGTGTTCTGGCCCTCCCAGAAGGGTGAGGATGTCGAAAGGGCGAGCAGGTGCGGCAGGAAATAGCGCACCTGATTCATGATATCGATGCGCAGCTCTTGATCCTCGATTCCGACGTGCACGTGCATTCCGCACACCACGAGGCGCCGGCCCACTCCCTGGAGGTCTTGCGCCAGCGCCTGGTAGCGTTCTTTGTCTGTTGTCGTCTGTTGCAGGGAGTGGGCAAACGGATGCGTGGAGGCCGCGATCGGTGCCATCCCGAACCGGCTGGCGATCTGGCCAATGGTGCCACGCAGCTCCGCGAGATGTATCCGTGTTTCGGCAAAGGAGCGGCACACAGGGGTGCCGATTTCAATTTGGGATTTGAGGAACTCAGGGCTGACCTGAGTGCCCAGCTGGGCAAGACATTCGTCCATCAGCTCCTGCGGCGCTGCCGCGAGGTCGCGCGTGGTTCGATCGACGAGGTGATACTCCTCCTCGATGCCGAAGGTGAACGACGGTTCTCTCAGCGTCATGGATTTATCATCTCACAGCCGCCCACCCGGCACCACCAGCTCAACGGTGCCGAGACGACAGTGAAACGCGCAACTGCGCCTTTCAGTATCGCGACAGCATTACCAGGCGAGAGCCGCCATCGCGGCAATAGGCCTGTGCGGCGTCGATTGCAGCAGTTGCTCGAGGCGTTCCGGGTGGACCTCGTGCCCCCGCAACAGCTCATCGCGATGGATGCCGTGAGCAACCAGAAGGCAATCAACCCCGTAATTGGCGGCGCCAACCAAGTCTGTGCGGACCGCATCGCCAATGGCCAGAATACGTTTTCGCTCGATCGACCTTTCGCGGACACGCTCAGCAAGCTGATGCGCAGCGGCATAAGCTGGAGCATGAGGCTTTCCAGCCCAATACACGTCACCGCCCATCTGTTCGTAGAGCGTAGCGACGGCACCTGCGCAGGGCAGCAACTTGCCGCCAATCTCGACAACAAGATCGGGATTGCCGCAGACGAACGGCAGCGCCAGCTCGATACCCCGAGCCAGAATAGGCCGATAAATTTCGGCTGTTTGGCTCGCATCTGCGACGCCCGTGCAGACAATGGCCGCCGCCCGCTCGAGAGCGACGTGCTCGACCGGGAGACCCGCGAAAATGCGCATGTCACGCGGTGATCCGATGTGATGAATGAACCGGTACTGGCGCTCCTGGAGATAGGCGCGCGTAAGATCACCGGAGGTAATGATCGCGTCCCATGACGGTGCGTTCGAGACGAGCACGACAACGCCTTCAGCGGCCCGAAACCGGGCGAGTGCCTCTCCGGCAGCGGCATAAGGCTGAACACCATTGTGAAGGACGCCCCAAACGTCGCAGAAAATGGCGTCATACTGGGAGAGCAACCGCCCAGCACCGCTAAGGATCGGAACCGAGGTTTCCGGTGTGTTCGTCATATCTCCCTTTCGGTGAGCAGGAGGCATTTCTTGATGCGGGCGCTCCTGACACTTGGCGAACACCCCCATAGCGGAACTCGAACTCACAGACAAACATCGGCGAGACAGAGCATATGAATGGCCCTGCCTCTCAAATGCGAGTTGGATTGCTGACGCTGCGAGCGATGCTCGTCGTATTTCCAGCTCAGTTCAGCCGCAGCAGCAGCCCGGCGATTAGGCGCGCACGCTCCACGAGACTATCGATCTCAATGTGTTCGCCGGGCGTATGAAGTCCTGCGCCNCGAACGCCAATCGAGTCNAGGGTCGGNATGCCGAGAGCGCCGGTAAAGTTGCCGTCAGATCCGCCACCCGCGCTTCCGTGCGTGAGCTCGAAGCCGATTTCCCGGGCGATGTCCCGCGCGATTTCGTAAAGCGCCATCGTGCCTTCATCCGGCTCCCAGACTGGGCGCGTGACGCCGCGCGTGACCTCGATGGTTACCTCGTTTTCCTCGCCATTAAGCGCGAGCATGCGTTCGACACCGCGATCCAGGTCCTCCTGGCGTTTGGCCATGCTGAGCACCTCGGCCTCACAGAGGGAGGAGACGCAGTTCACCCATTTGCCCGCGTGAATGACCCCGACGCTGAAGGTGCAATCGTCCGTGGTCATGGCTTCGATCTCTAGAATTTTGCGGGCCATGGTCGCGATGGCAGAGCGCCCTTCCTTCAGCAAGTAGCCGGCGTGACTGGGTCGCCCAATGGTTCGTATGTTGAAGCGTGCGATCGCATAGCGGCCGGTTACGGCACCGCCATCCTGCCGTGCAGGTTCGGGGATCAGGACGTATTTGTTCTTGCGCGCTTCAGTTTCGATGAGCTCGCGCGTGGACGGTGTGCCGACCTCCTCGTCAGGAGTGAGAAGAAAGGTTATGGGCAGTGGCGTCTCCAGACCGGCACGCGCAAGCTGGCGGATGGCTTCGAGGCTCACGTAGTTGCCGCCCTTCATATCCTGAATGCCGGGGCCGTAGCAGCGGCCGTTCTCAATGCGCCATGGATTGATCTTAAGCGTGCCGATGGGATGGACGGTATCCATATGGCCGCAAATCAGAATGCCAGGTTTCCCGAAATCCTTGTGTGGAAACCGGGCGCGCACCGAGCCGCCGAACCCCATGCGGCCAGGTATGCGTTCGATCTCCGCTCCTGCAGCCGCAAGGTCGTATGTGGCGAGATCCATCATCCGGTCCACAGCCGCTGCATCGTAGGTCGGGCTTTCGCATTCCACCCAGGGCTTGAGCCCTGCGAGCATTTCTTCCGTGTTGAATGGCAGCTGGTTCAAATCCATGGCGCTCCTCTTTTGTCCTTTGCCTCAAAAGATCAGGCGGCCGAGACTTCCCGGAAGTTGGCGAAATCCCAAAAACGGCCGGGCGCCGCTTCGATAAGCGCACGCGTGTACGGGTGCTTGGGATTGGCCAAAACGTCCTGTGCGGGACCGTATTCGACGATACGTCCGCGCTGCATAACGGCAACGTCGTCGCAAATTTGGGCAGCAACGCGCAAATCGTGCGTGATGAAGAGAATGGCAATGCCAAGTTTTTGCTGCAGCTCGTCGAGCAGATCGAGTACTTGGGCCTGCACGGAAACGTCGAGCGCAGAGACAGCCTCGTCCGCGACCAGCACGTCGGGCTCCATGGCGAGCGCGCGTGCGATGGCAATTCTTTGCCGCTGACCGCCTGAGAATTGGTGCGGATATCGGCTGAGCGCGTCTTTGGGCAGACCGACGAGCGTCAGCAGCTCTGCAGCGCGGGAAAGAGCAGTCTTTCGATCCAGGCCGCGATTGAGGGGGCCTTCAATCAAACTCTCGCCAATCGTCCAACGCGGGTTCAATGAGCGATAAGGGTCCTGAAAGACGATCTGGATGTGCTTGCGGTATGGGCGCAAAGCACGTCGAGAAACTTGTGCGAAATCCTTGCCGGCCACTTCGATCTTCCCAGCGGTCGGATCGATGAGCCGCATCACACAGCGGGCGACGGTTGATTTTCCCGACCCTGATTCTCCTACAATTCCGAGCGTTCGGCCGCGCGCGATCGAGAAACTGACGTCTTCGGCCGCATGAACCTGCAAGGTTGGGGAAAATAGCGACCGAGATACGTAAATTTTTTGCAATCGGCTCACGGTCAGCACGTTTTCAGAGCCGTTCGCCGGGCGAGGTGGCCGCGGCACCAGGCTTGGCACCGAACGAAGGAGCCGCCTCGTGTATTCGACCTGTGGTTGGCGGAAGAGCTTCTCGACGGGAGCGTGTTCAACGAGCTCGCCCTGCTTCATCACGTGAACGGTATCCGCGATTTCCGCGACCACGCCCATGTCGTGCGTGATGAATAGGACGGCCGTCCCGTGCCTCTCCTGCAATTCACCGATGAGGCTCAAAATTTGTTTCTGCGTCGTCACATCGAGAGCCGTCGTTGGCTCGTCAGCAATGAGCAGCTGCGGCTCCAGCACCAGCGCCATGGCGATCATGATGCGCTGACGCTGTCCACCTGAAAGCTGGTGAGGATAGGAGCGATAAATGCGCTCGACGTCAGGCAGGTGCACCTGCTCCAAAATGTCGAGCACGCGGCTCCGCTTTTCTCGCGCGGACAACCGCAAGTGAGTATCGAGCACCTCCTCGATCTGATCGCCGACGCGCATCACCGGATTGAGCGCTGTCATCGGCTCTTGGAACACCATGGAAATGCGCTTGGCACGCATCTCGCGCATCGCCTGCGGTCCAAGCTCGAGCAGATTTGTGCCATCGAGCAGGATCTTCCCGCCGGTCACGCGGAGCGCGCCTTTGGGCAGCAAGCCCATAACCGCGAGAGCGGTGACGGTTTTGCCAGAGCCGCTTTCACCAACGAGGCACGCTGTTTCGCCATTACGGATTTTGAGCGAGACCTGATCCACAACCGGTGGAGCGCCGGGCGTACCCTCGAGACTCACGGTGAGGTCCTGGACATCGAGGATCACCCGCGCATCATCGAAATTTCGCCTCTTGAATTGCATCGATCAGGCCTCCCGCTTCTTGAACCGCGGGTCGAGCACATCCCGCGCGGCGTCACCCAGGAGGTTGATCGAGAGAATGCAGAGAGAAAGCATTAAGCCAGGCCAGAAGATGAGCGAGGGCTTGATCTGGAAATAGACCCGTCCCTCGGCCATGATGTTGCCCCAGGTCGGAATTTCCGTGCTGACGCCAGCTCCGAGAAACGAGAGAAGGGCTTCGGTCAAAATGGCCGAGGCGCAAATATACGTTCCTTGAACGATCAGTGGCGCTAGCGTGTTCGGCATGAGGTGCCGCAGCAGGATCTTGGGCATCGACGTGCCGAGCGTAATGGCGGCCTCCACGTAGGGCTCCTCGCGCGCGGAAAGCACGACAGATCGCACGAGCCGCACGACGCGCGGAATTTCGGGAATCGTAATTGCCGCCATCACAGACCAGATGCTCGGTCCATTGAGAGAAACGAGAGCGATGGCCAGCAGAATGGAGGGGATGGCCATCAGAGCATCCATGACCCGCATGATGATGGCATCAGCGAGCCGGAAAAAACCGGACACGAGGCCGATCAACAAACCAATAATCACGCTGGTTATGGCTGCACCGATACCGATGAGGAGGGATATCCGTCCTCCATAAACGATACGGGAAAAGAGGTCGCGTCCGTAGGCATCGGTGCCCAGTGGGTAGATGTCGCTCGGGCCTTTGAGCCGCTGGACGCTATTCATCGTCAGTGGGTCATGCGGCGCAATGAGCGGCGCAAAAATCGCCGTCAGCACGATAGCAACGAGGACAACCGCAGCGATAATCGGCCCCACTCCGCTGCGCCACCGCTGCGGCAGCGACAAGGCACCGAGAAACCACTGAAGTGCTGAGACAGGTTGCGGAGCTGCTCTCATCAGTAGCGGATCCTCGGATCGAAGAACGTGTACGAAATGTCGATGACCAGGTTGATCAGCACGTACATCGCGCTGGTCAGAAGAATCATGGCTTGGATGACGGGATAGTCCCGCGCCAGAATGGCATCGACGGTCAGGCGGCCAAGGCCCGGAATGTTGAACACGCTTTCTGTTACGACCACACCGCCGATCAGAAGTGCAAACCCCGTGCCGATGATGGTCATGATCGGTACGGCCGCGTTACGGAGCGCATGGCGGAAAAGGACGACCCGTTCCTTCACGCCTTTGGCTCTTGCGGTGCGAATGAAATCCTCGCCGAGCACTTCGAGCATGCTCGCTCGCGTCATGCGCGCGATGAGCGCCACATAAATGGTTGCTAGGGTCAGGCAGGGCAGGATTGCGCGGGAAAGAAAACGTCCGAATCCTTGCGATGGCGGAGAGTATCCCTGGACAGGCAACCAGCGCAATTCGATCGAAAAGATTTGGATGAAGATATAGCCGATGACGAAAACGGGGATCGAAAAACCAAGCACCGAGAATGTCATGACGGCGTAGTCGGCCCAGGTGCGGTGCCGCCACGCGGCCAGCACGCCCAGCGGAACGGCAATCAAAACAGAGAGCGTGATCGTCAGCAACGCGATGTTGATCGTCGGCCAGATGCGCTGCCCGATCATACGCGTCACGGGAGTATTGGAAATAAGTGATGTTCCGAGATCACCGTGGAGCAGAAGTCCAACCCA
>JGI12419J13241_1000463_pt1 | contig 13196 bp, 13 predicted proteins | sample BGWIniCompost_FD_13241 | JGI IMG/M metagenome (IMG submission 13241)
ACTGTAATGCAGTGGTAACGAAAATGGAACCGCGCAGGTTACATTCTACGTGTCAACGTTGGGTGTGTGCTCCCCATACTCCGGGGAATATCGTTCTCACGAACTTGCAGCCATGACGTGGGGCGTTTCGTTTGACGACCTTTTGCATGGAATAATTATTGCCGTTCGCTTTATGGATCTATGACGGGCATTTCTCAGAGGGCGGCTCCCTGAGTTCGGCTACTGATTCTTATGTAACCGGACTAAAACCATCATGAATATAGTTCTCCGACGGCGTCACCGCGACCGTTGGTGTGTGCGGTTTTCAACATGTGAAAGCAGGGCCCGTGTTGAGATGAATAGCCTGCGAATCATTCAGGACTCAAAACTTTTCTACTCATGAAAATCAATGCAAGGTATTTAGGTTTCGTGACGATGGCAGCATTGCTGATTGTGCTTTCATGTGACGATGATGATGACAACGGAGGCGGCATGAACACGGATAATGAGTTTACGCTTGACCTTGTGGCCGATGGTTTATTCTCACCACTGGTGTTCATTGAAGCGCCGGACAACACAGACCGGCAGTTCATCGTCGATCAGGCAGGTCAGATTTACATTTTCACGGACAGCGCTATGGTTGAGACGCCGTTTCTGGATATATCGGATCGCGTAGTGGTTGAAGGCGAAAAGGGACTTCTCGGACTGGCTTTCCATCCGGATTTTGCAAGCAATGGTCGCTTCTTCCTCTATTACAGCGGCCCACTGAGTCCCGCTGGACCCGAGGGTTGGGATCACACGAATTATGTATCTGAGTTCACGGTAGCGCCAGGTGAAGACGTTGCCGATCCGGCATCTGAAGTCGTGCTACTCGCAATGGATCACCCACAAGGAAATCACAACGCGGGAATGCTTGCATTTGGCCCTGATGGGTACCTCTACATTTCCGTAGGCGACGGTGGTGGAGGCAATGATAACGGCCCCGGGCATGTGGAAGACGGCAACGGCCAGGACATTACGCAAAATCTTCTGGGCAGTATCCTTCGCATTGACGTGAACACGCCGGGTACGTATCAGATACCATCTGACAATCCGTTCGTTGGTAGCGATGGTCTTGATGAAATATTTGCCTATGGTCTTCGGAATCCATATCGTTTCAGCTTTGCTCCTGAAGGAAACATCATTGTTGCCGATGCAGGTCAGGAACTCTATGAAGAGATCAATGTTGTGGAAGCAGGTGGCAACTATGGATGGAACATAAAGGAAGGCATGCATTGCTTTGATCCGAACAACCCTACATCACCACCGGACTCATGTGCGACCACAGGCGCAAACGGTGAACCTCTCATAGATCCGGTAATTGAGTTTGGGAACTCAAAGAGCCTTTCTGATGGACTTGGGAATGTTTCGATCGGTGGTTACGTGTACGAAGGTGATGACGTGCCGTCGCTTTTCGGAAAGTATATTTTTGGTGTGTTGACACAAGATCCGTCGGGGATGAACGGAGCAGTTTTCGCTGCTGAACGTTCAGGGACTGCGTGGAATTACGACAAGCTCCAGATTGGCAACATGCCGAGTGGCGACCTGGATGAGTTTGTAGTCGGATTCGGTAAGGATGATGATGGAGAAGTTTATGTGTTGACGAACCGGGGAACTGCGGGGTCAGGAAAGGTATACAAGCTCAATGGCAGCACGGAGTAGGTGGATGTTATCTTTGTGCCCTTGTGCGGTGATGGATTCAGAAGTCCGTTCGCACAAGAGCTCAAAGAGGCATTTCAATTAACGATTACCCGCCATATTGAATGCGAGATAAAGCTGGCCAACGGAATTTTTGCTGTTGCCCAGCATTTGTCTTGCACCGGAACTTCTGGCGATGTCATTCAGTCCATAATTGTAACGCGCACCTAGTTGAACGTTGCCGAAGTTGAAACCGATGCCCCCGACTAGGCCGTAATCCCATTTTTCAAAGTTGTCGCGATCCAGTTCCCTGAAACCATCAGCGAGGTCGCCATCGGTATCAATGTTCGCACCCACCAGGTAGGCCCAGTAGGGACCCGCGTGAATTTCCACGGCATCACCCAACTTGAAAACAGCCAGGATCGGTACGTCGATGTAGTGAAGGTTAAATTTCGTTTCCTGGTCGATCACGCCAAAAGTGGTGGTCACTTCATTCCCTTTAGTGGAATAGTTGATCTCAGGCTGAATTGCAAAGCCTTCGTTGGCAAATAGTTGCCCGTAAACACCGACGTGAAACCCGACGCGCGTATGCCGATCGTGAGGCTCATCGATGATCAGGTTACTCAAATTGACGCCTCCTTTGATACCAGCTCTTGCTGTGCCACCGGGCGACCGGTCGTTGTCCCACTCATCCGTATCGGTTCGAACAGTAGTTTCTGTTGTTGTTTCCGTCTGCGTTCGCTGTCCGAATGCAAACATTGTCGTTCCCGCAAGCAAAACACCGATCATCGCGATCCGCGCAAGCTCCCATTTCATTTCTCTCTTCTGTCTCATACGTTATTTGTTTTTACCCATAGCAGGGTTTTGAAATCATCGTGCCAACGATTGATGTACGGTTGGGTTATGTAAATCAAACGGATGTGCGATTATCTGCTGCAAACCTTGCCCATTCTGCGACCTTTCCCCACAGCTGAGGTGTGAATTCCTGATGAAAATCAGACCCGCAGACGCCAATGTTTATCCTGTAAAAGCCTTAATACAGCACCAAAAAGTGCGCTTTTGTGTTTTATATGAGGATGCTTGCCGATTTTCCGAGCATGCATTTTGCACATGGGACTGAAACTTGTAACCCTTTAAACTAAGAAATATGAAAACCCAAATTGGACTTAAGGAAGGACCGAAGGCGGAGATTGCCCACCAACTTTCAAAGCTGCTGGCTGATGAATTTGTACTCTATACGAAGACTCGTCACGCTCACTGGAATGTAGAGGGTCCGGATTTTTACGACAAGCACAAATTGTTTGAAGACCAATACAGTCAACTGGCGGAAGTCGTGGATGAAACCGCTGAGCGTATCCGTATGCTCGGCCACTTTGCACCGGGTACGTTGCATGAATTCCTGGAGCTGACCGATCTCACTGAATCGCCGCGTGAAGCGGGCGACAGCAAGGCCTTTATTACGGAGTTGCTGGCCGATCACGAAAGTATTGCGAGCCGCCTGCGCGAACAGATAGATCCTATCGGCGATAAAGGTAAAGATCTCGGCACGGCCGATTTTCTGACTGGTGTATTGCGACTCCACGAAAAAATGGCGTGGATGCTTCGCGCTCACCTATAAAATCGAATTCAAATTCCATCTCAACTGCTGGAGATGCCAGGGGAGGGGATAACGGGATTCCCGTTATCCCCTTTTATTTGTATTGCGAATTGCTTGCGCTTGGAAATCTCCGGACACTTTCTGCAAAACGCTCCGTAGTTGCTGCGTCCGCACCGAACGTTTCCCACACTGGTGCGTGCCCCTGAAACGGGATTACCCAAAGTTGAGCATTGGGAAATGTTTTGTAAAGTGTCGTCGTTATCTCCATCGGAAAGTACGGATCCCGGTCGCCCCACACCATGAACACCGGAGCGGTAAACTGCTTCAGTCGTTCCATGATCGGAGGATGATCTCCCAGGGTGGGGACCTGGGATGCCATGAACCTAACGTCAGAGAAAATTTCTTTGATCTTTGTGGTGTCACCGAAGTGAATGCCCATGTAGTATGTCTGCATTGGCGCGTCGGCTTTCTCGAATGAGTCATAAAGCAACATATCCCTCCCCGCTGTGCTCATGACAGGCGAACCCGCCACAAGGACAAGTCCTTTGAAGAGTTGTGGTTTTTTGTCGGCCATGTACAGTAGCGTGATGGCTCCGGCGCTGTGACCCATGCCGAAAACTGCGTGAACATCCAGCCGCTCCAATGCCTGAAGAATCAGTTCTGCCCAGTGCTCATAGGAAAACGCACCGTCATGTCGGTCCGATTTTCCGTGTCCGGGAAGATCAAACGCTATAACAGTGTAATCACTGCTGAAGTCGTCGAAGTACTCCAACCACTGTTCGCTCGACAACGTAAAGCCGTGCAGCATGAGAAGGTATGGACCGGTACCGCCGGTTCGGTAGTGTAACTTACAATTCCCGACAGCCACGTAATGGTCGCTGTCCACTCTGCCGGGTTGAGCATAGGTAGTTCCTGCAGCAATAGTCACGGCACAAATAATCGTTGCAAAATGTAACCTGCTGATTTGCATTCTCAGCCTCCGTTTTTTCGCGTTTACGATACAACCCGCCTTTCTGTTTCCTTTCTGAGTTACCGTTCGTGACATGCTTTCCTCAATGCTGTAATTGAAGGTAGGAATTAATAAATGAGAACCGTATATTTTGAATGTAGCTATGCAATTTCCTGTCCAACTATCTACGAACATCCCATGAAAGAATGGCTAAAATTCTTTGCCATCATTGCGCTCCTGGCCGCTTGCAATGGAAATGGCACGGTGTCCATTGATAATGACGACATCGGTGGCGTTGTCACCGGCCCGAATGGTCCGGAAGCGGGCGTCTGGGTCATCGCCGAAACATTTGACCTTCCCACGCGCTTCGCACGGATCGTTGTTACGAACGACAAGGGTCAGTACCTGATTCCCGATCTGCCCGATGCTTCTTATTCCGTGTGGGTACGAGGCTATGGGTTAGTTGACTCGCCGAAGAAAGACGCACGACCCGGCACGATGCTCGATTTGGAAGCGGTGCCGGCGCCCGACGAACGTGCTGCGGCCGAATACTATCCAGCAGGGTATTGGTTTTCACTTTTGGATGTTCCGGACAAAAGTAATTTCCCTGGAACAGGTCCGGAAGGCAACGGCATTTCTCCTAACATGAAAACGCAGGCCTCATTTCTGCGAAACATCAAGTCGGGTGCGTGTCTCGCATGTCACGCGCTGGGTACAAAAGCCACTCGTGAATTGCACCCAGCGTTGGGAGAGTTTGAATCTTCAGTAGAAGCCTGGCAACGTCGGCTTCAGTCCGGTCAGGCAGGTGACTGGATGACTGCCTCAGTACATCAGTGGGGCGCTGAGGGCACACTAAAAATGTTTGCTGATTGGACCGATAAGATTGCGGCCGGTGCGGTACCTCCTGCGCCGCCGCGCCCATCTGGTATTGAACGCAATGTTGTGATTACGCAATGGGACTGGGCGGATCCGAAGGGGTATTTGCACGATCTCGTATCAACAGACCGAAGGAACCCGACCGTCAACGCTAATGGTGAACTCTATGGAGCGATGGAAGAGAGCGCCGATTACCTCCCTGTGCTCAATCCCTTGACGCATGACACTACACGTATTCCCCTCACGGTACGCGATCCCGCAACACAGGTGGCTAACGGTCCTGATATGCCACAGCCTTCTCCCTATTGGGGCGACGAGCCGATATGGAACAGCAAGACTAACGTACACAATCCCATGATGGACGCGGAAGGGCGCGTCTGGATAACAGCAACAATACGTCCTCCGGACAATCCGGACTTCTGCAAAGAAGGTTCAGATCATCCTTCTGCTAAGCTCTATCCGAAAGATCGGGCGTTTCGTCACCTGGGTGTTTATGATCCGAAGACAAAGACGTACACACCCATCGGCACGTGCTTCAGCACTCACCACCTCATGTTTGCGGAAGATGGAAGCAATACTCTGTGGACCAGCGGTGGCGGTGATGTGATCGGATGGCTTGATACGAAGAAGTATCTAGAGACCGGCGATGAGATGGCATCACAAGGCTGGACTGCATTGATCCTCGATACGAACGGCAATGGCAAGCGCGATGACTATGTGGAGCCGGAGGAACCTGTAGATCCGCAGAAGGACAAGCGAATCGCGCGTGGACTATACGCCGTGTCACCTGCACCGGATGGTAGCGTGTGGGGCTCGACGCTTGGATATCCCGGCGGCATTATTCGTCTTGATCCCGGATCAAATCCTCCTGAGACTGCCCTGGTTGAATATTATGAACTTCCTCTTCAGGAAAATGGAGAACCTGTTGAAGGATTTTCGCCAAGGGGTATGGACATTGACCGCAATGGTGTCGCGTGGGTGGCGCTGGCCAGTGGACACATGGCGAGCTTTGATCGTCGCAAGTGCAACGGGCCACTCAATGGTCCGGATGCCACGGGCCAACACTGTCCGGAAGGCTGGACCTTTTACACGGAACCGCTGCCTCAGCTTGGTGGTGTTGACACACCGGGAAGCGCTGAGTCGAGTTACTACACCTGGGTAGATCAGTTTAATACATCGGGATTGGGTGAGAACACACCCATTAACACAGGCAATGAATCGGAGGGATTGCTCGCGTTGAAGGATGGCGAATGGGTTGTGCTTCGTGTTCCTTATCCGCTGGGTTTTTACACGAAGTGGCTTGATGGTAGAATTGATGATCCGAATGCCGGTTGGAAGGGTCGTGGACTTTGGGCCACCATCAGCACGCGTGCACCGTTTCATATGGAAGGAGGTAAGGGCACGACGAGCAAGGTGTTCAAATTCCAAATCCGGCCAGATCCTCTCGCAAAATGATTGTGGGGAAGAAGGGACTTTCTATTTGGCGACTTTGAATTCATAAATATTACACACCAATGAACACCATGGACAGAAGAAAATTTCTAGCGAGGGGCATAGCAGGACTGGCAGGCGCTTCTATGCTGACGCCGCGGTTGCTGAGCGCGGAGGGGATGGCGAAACGCATAAAGCACATCGGTTTTCAAACCTGGATTGTGCGCGAAGACATCGGCAAGGATTTCACCGGTACACTCAAGAAGATGGCCGCAATGGGTTACAACAGCTTCGAGCTGTGTTCACCTAAAGGTTATGCCAATACGGGATTTGGTCCGTTGCAGGATATTCCTGCCGCGACTCTTAAGAAAATGATCAAAGACGCGGGCTTCACTTGTGTGAGTTGCCACTTTGGGATGGGTGAACTAAGAGATCATGCGCAGGAACGAATCGATTTTGCAAAAGAACTCGGCTTGACGCAGATGGTCATTGCTTCGCCAGGATTACCGAGAGGTGCAACGCTCGACGACTGGAAGCGCACGGCTGAGGAAGCAAACAAGATTGGTGAACTGGCGCGCAAGTCTGGAGTTCAACTCGCTTACCACAATCACAACTTCGAGTTCGAGAAACTGGATGGTCAGCTCATCTATGATGTGCTTCTGGATCGTCTTGATCCGGAGTTGGTGAAGCTGCAGTTCCAGGTGTGGGTGATTATTGCGGGTTACAAGGCGGCCGACTACTTCAATCGTTATCCGGGTCGTTACATTTCAGCCCACTTGTATGACTGGTCTGGTAAAGGAGAGGAGCAGGTGCCGCTGGGCAAAGGCGTGGTAGACTGGAAGGAATTCTTCGCTGCGGCAGAAAAGAATGGCGTGAAGAATTACTTCGTTGAAATGGGACCGCCGCATTTGGAGGAGAGTGCGAGGTTTCTGAAAAACTGGAAAGGATGAACAGCAGACAGACGCAGACGCAGATACAATGGTTACCGATCGCGTTCAGTTACTACGACGCTGCTGCATCTGCACCTGCGCCTGCAACTTTTTAGTTGAACCCCACTCCCCGTGCCATCAATCCAGCAAGTAGTGGGATAATCACGAGCAGGGTCAATTCTAAACGCAGTAGTGTAAATACTGATTTGGGAACGTTTACCGTTTCATCCTGTTGCCCCTTGCGTTGCCTGATAAAGAATACTGTAGGGTAAATTGAAAGTAGTCCGATTACAAGAAACAACGTGATCTTCAGGTGAAAGATCCAGTTTCGGGAATAGAATTCCGTTGGCTTGCTGAGGCCTCCCAGCCACAGCGTGAGACCTGCTGCCAGTAGGGTAAGCGCTGCAATGCCGTAGACAGCATCAATACGTGCAAGCTTTCCTATCTCACGACGCGTCATCGCCGGGCGGAGCAACATGTGCTCCGACGTAAGAGATCCAACGATAGCAAAGATGCTGATGAAGTGAAGGTACCTGAGTGCGATTTCTGTTGTCATATCTCGATGTAACTAAAATCCGGCGGGCGCGGCGCCGTCGCGCCTTTTCATGCGATACGATGGTCCGTGGTCCTTTGTTACAAAGTTCGAGAATTTACCTTTCGTCCTTTTCTTGTTTGTGTGTATAAACCTTCACAATTTAGCGCCCGCCGAATTGCGCAACCTGAAACTACATGGAGGATTTCCGGAAATGGATTGAAAGCTTGCTGAGAGATGCGGGGGTTGCAGGGGACTGGATACCCTACCTGCGTCTGATTGTCCTCCTGATCCTCCTGGGCATTGTGCTCTACGTGGCGTTCTTCGTCACCCGGCGCTACGTCATTCGGTATCTTCATTCCTTTCTTAAGAAGACTCCTGCCAAATGGGATGATGTACTCGCGGACAATAAGACCTTCGAGAACCTGGCCCACATCGTCCCTGCTATAATTGTCAAAATATTCGTGCCCATCCTGTTCCGGGATTTTGAAGAGATGGTCCCGGTCGTAGACAAGATGATCGACATCTATCTCGTGATTGTGGGCATGTTGGTGTTTGTCTCGCTGCTGAGGGCAGCCGAATATCTCGTACAGCAGTCGCAGGCCTTCAACCACAAACCGATTGCAAGCTATTTCCAACTCGCCCGCATCATTTTATACATCACGGCTGGCATAACGGTCATATCACTGTTGCTCAACAAATCGCCGCTGGTTCTGCTGGGGGCGTTCGGTGCTATGACGGCAATTATCCTGCTGATCTTCAAGGATACCATCCTGGGTGTTGTCGCGAGCGTGCAGATTTCTTCCAACGACATGGTGCGCGTGGGCGACTGGATCGAGATGCCCAAGTTCAACGCCGATGGCGATGTGATTGCCATCAATCTTCACACGGTGAAGGTGCGGAACTGGGACAAGACGATCACGACGATCCCTACCTACAACTTAATCACCGACAGTTTCAAGAATTGGCGCGGTATGCGCGAGAGCGGAGGGCGACGGATCAAGCGCACCATTCTCATCAACCTGCGTTCAGTTCGATTTGTTGACCCGGAGACCCGTGAGCGTTACAAAAGGTTTTACCTGATCAGGGACTACATTACAGAACGCCAGGCGGAGATAGAACGATACAATGCGGAGCACGATTTCGACACGTCGGAGTTGATCAACGGAAGGCGGATGACGAACATCGGCGTGTTCCGCAAGTACGCGGAAGCCTATCTCAGAAATCACAAAGGTGTTCGTCAGGATATGACGCTGCTTGTCCGGCACCTCGCCATTGAAGACAAAGGCTTGCCTCTGGAAATCTATTGCTTTACCAATACAGTGGTCTGGGCCGAGTACGAATCCATTCAGGCAGATATTTTCGACCACCTGCTGTCGGCAATCCCTTATTTTGGACTGGAAGTGTTCCAGCAACCGGCGGGATCTGACATCGAAACAGCCATAAGGGAAATGCGGGGGCAAGCGTAACGATCAAAACCCGCCAAACCAGAATTCAGCCAAACATGATAAAAGACGTAACGATCACCAGTTCGAAAGTTCTTTCCGATAACTGGTACTTACTTAAGAAGTATACCTATTCATATACCCGAAAGGACGGTGCCCGTCTGGAGCAGACACGCGAGGTGTATGATCGCGGCAATGGCTCTGTGATACTGCCTTACGATAAAGTACGTGGCACCGTGGTGTTAACTCGGCAATTTCGATTGCCGACGTTTGTGAATGGTAATCCCGATGGAATGATGATCGAAGCTTGTGCGGGTTTGCTGGATGCGGATAATCCTGAAGACTGCATCAGGCGTGAGGCCGAGGAAGAAACGGGCTACCGGATTGACAAGGTTACAAAGATTTTTGAGGCTTACATGTCGCCTGGATCAGTCACGGAAATTCTCCACTTCTTTATTGCCGAGTACGACCCATCGATGAAAGTTGCGGCAGGTGGCGGCGTGGAAGGGGAAGAAGAAAACATTGAAGTTCTGGAGCTTCCATTTGAGACTGCACTGGGCATGATCGACTCCGGTGAGATTCGCGATGCCAAGACGATAATGCTCCTTCAGTATATCAGATTAAAAGGAATACTATAGGTTGATTTCTTCGTAAGCTTCCTGCCTGGCCTTTCAAGTTTCGGCTTACCCGTGAATGGTGATTGCCCTGTACCATCGTAAAGGAAGATAGGATGGACGTATGCCGGGACGACACCGTTAATTTTGACTGAAAAGTTGTAATATAACGGCATGAGTGAACGTAGCTTCAAGCCTGTACTCGGTCTGTGGGATGGAACCATGCTCGTAGCAGGTTCCATGATTGGGTCCGGTATCTTTATCGTAAGCGCGGATATGCTTCGCAATGTGGGCAGTGCCGGATGGTTAATTGCCGTATGGGTGATCACGGGGTTCATGACCGTCACCGCCGCCGTAAGTTATGGAGAGCTAAGCGGAATGTATCCTCGCGCTGGTGGTCAGTATGTTTACCTCCAGGAAGCATACGGGAAGTTGGTGGCGTTTCTGTACGGGTGGAGCTTCTTTACTGTGATTCAGACGGCCACGATTGCAGCCGTTGGCGTCGCTTTCTCCAAGTTCACTGCGTACCTCATTCCCGCAGTCGGGGAGGATCTGGTGTTGCTGGACCTGCAATTCCTGCAGGTGTCGCCTGCGCAGGTGCTTGCCATCGCGACCATTGTGTTGTTAACGTATGTTAACACACGTGGTGTGCGGGAGGGAAAAATTGTTCAGTCGACTTTTACTGTTACCAAGATTCTCAGTTTGCTGGGGTTGACGCTCTTTGGATTTATTTTCATGGATAGCCATGTCTGGAGCATGAACTGGTCCGGAGAGCAGACCCTTCATTCCCTTCGTGAAGGGACTGAGTCGTACACGTTTGTCGCCGCGTTGGGTGCTATTGCGGCCGCGATGGTGGGATCAATTTTCAGCAGTGATGCATGGAATAGTGCGACGTTCATTGCCGGTGAGATGCGGAATCCACAGCGGAATATTGGTCTTAGTTTATTCCTCGGGACGGCGATGGTATGCGGGCTTTACGTGCTTACCAATTTGATGTACACTGCGGTGTTGCCTGTTGAGGAGATTGCGTTTGCCGAGAATGACCGGGTGGCTGTTGCCGTATCGCAAGTGATTTTCGGGCCTGTAGGGACGATCATTATCGCGCTTATGATCATGGTGTCGACGTTTGGATGTAACAATGGTCTCATTCTGTCTGGTGCACGTGTGAGTTTTACGATGGCGAGAGACGGGCTGTTCTTTCGTCGCGCGGGCATGTTGAACAAGGCGTCTGTGCCTGCATCTGCGTTATGGTATCAATGCGCGCTGGCGTCGATTTGGTGTGTCACGGGTACATATGGTGAGTTGCTGGATATGATTGGCTTCGTGGTGGTGATGTTTTATGTGCTTACCATCATTGGAATTTTCGTGTTGCGGAAAACCAGGCCCGATCATCCTCGGCCGTATAAGGCGTTTGGGTATCCCGTGTTACCCATTGTATACATTGTGATGGGGATTTCTTTCTGTTTACTGCTCATCATTTACAGGCCAGGGTTCACCTGGCCCGGACTGATTATTACGCTTGCCGGAATTCCGGTTTACTACTGGTCCCGACGGAGAACTGTCAACGAGTAATCTATGTGATCTATAGGGGAAACATGGGACACATAGGGTGATCGGTGTATGTAGAGACGCAGCATGCCACGCCTCTACGATACAGCCATCTGTTTTAACCCAACAAACTCTTGACTCCTCCGATGTTTCACTGCCCACTGCTCATTGCCTGTTGGAAAAAGGGCCGGAAGCCCGGTTGGACCAATTGAGAAAGTATGAAGAGATTCTACAGAGTAGGCGTTCCGGCCCTGAGAGGGTTGGCTATGGCTTGTTAAGCCGGAGGGAAGTTGGCTCCAACTGTTGGGAGAATCGAGGACTCGCACTTAAACCTTGTAGTATCCGGCGCGCAGACGCCTTCCGCTCGCGGATGCATGGGTACCAAACTCCTTCCAATGTATAAGTGACATAGGGTGCCTAAAACGCATAGTCTGTCCGCAAATTTTTTTCATGTTTTTTCAAGATTTTTTTGGCACTTTCTTGAGAGAAAGTGTTGCTATTCTTGGTGTGATTCTGCAACTTTGAAGTGACCAAAATGGTCATGTCTGAATAGGTCAACTATTAAGTTTGCTAACTCCTTCATTTTGAATGGGTAACAAATCAGGTACGCATGAAATCGCTTGGAGAAACCATCCGCAGCCTTCGCGAGACGCGCGGGCTGCTCATTCGCGAGGTTGCCGCAGGGCTTGGAATCGATCCTTCCCTGCTCAGTCGGATTGAGCGAGGCGTTAAGCGACCGACGCGAGCACAGGTTGTGATGCTCGCAAAAATCCTCGGCGTGGATGAGCATGAACTTCTGGTGGCATATCTGAGCGACAAGGTGGTGTATGAATTGGAGGGTGAGGAGCTGGCGCTGAAGGCCATGCGTGTAGCTGAAAAGCGACTGACCTATTCGAGGGCACGCTCGCGAAAGTCAGGCAAAGGCAAATAGCATTTTTCTCTGGCGGTCGCGGGTCTGAATAGAAACAGTAACCTAAAAAAGATACCTCTTATGAAACAGACCAACGACCACGAAACAGAGGCCGACGAAGGTACGGCCCTGCAAGACACGCCACGGTTGCCTGCTGCCGTAGAGCAGGAAGTAGTCCGGTTCATGGAGTTTCACCCTGTCGACCGGTTGCAGAAGAATCTACGCAGGATGCTTTTCGATTTCCTGATGTATCAGGGTTCCCTGGAGGCTGTCTATCTCCGCGACCTCGTGGAAGATTTGGATGGCCTGTTCGATCTCCTGGACGTGATGGAGTCGGTGGGCAAAGCAGGCACTGTGGTAACGTGAATGCGTCTCGGCGACGCCGGACAAGGGTACATCGGGCGGATGTCCCGGTTGATTTCTGATCCGACGTCTTTTCAGTATATTGGGTGGCACCCCCTCATCCGTGCGGGGTAGCCGCCCGTATGACAATCCCCGTCCTCGATAGCCTGCGCCTGAAAGACTTTGAGCTACAGATATGGTGCGTGACGATGGTGATCGCCGCGGCCAGGACGCTCAAAGCGGTAATACAGGACCTGACCGGACCGATCTATGTTCCCATACTGATCATAGACCTGCTCATCCTGTGCACCTTCTGCGTACTCGGCGCGCTCATCTATTTCAATAAGATCAACCGGATGCCATTGGC
>JGI12419J13241_1000467_pt1 | contig 13139 bp, 11 predicted proteins | sample BGWIniCompost_FD_13241 | JGI IMG/M metagenome (IMG submission 13241)
GCGGCCGATGGGGTGGACGACCAGGAGGTCCTCGACGCCGTCGCCTACCACACCATCGGGCACCCGTCTCTCGGCCGGCTCGGCCGCGCCGTCTACCTTGGCCGATTTCCTCGAGCCCGGCCGCACCTTCGAGCCCGAGTGGCGCGCCTCGCTCCGCGCCCGCATGCCCGACGCCTTCGATGACGTGCTGCGGGAGGTCGTCGCGGCTCGCATCGCGCATCTCCTGCAGACCGGTCGTCGCGTTCGCCCCGAGACCGTGGCGTTCTGGAACGCCATCGCCGGAGGCGAGTGATGGCGACGAAGTCGCGCATCGCGGCCATCGTCGCGGCCGTCGTGGTCGCGGTTGCCCTCCCGGCCGCCGCCATCGTGGTGCTCCGGGACGACGCCGCGTCCGGCGAGCACGACCTCACGCCCTCGAAACGCGTACGGGTCGAGGTCCTGAACGCCGCGGGCCGCGCCGGCCTTGCCCGGGAGGCTACGCGCCGGCTCCGGGCGCGGGGGTTCGACGTCGTCTACTTCGGAAATGCAGAGGAGTTCGGGCAGGATTCGTCCGTGGTCCTGGACCGCGTCGGGGATCTCAGGACCGCGCGCAGCGTGGCCGGCGCGCTCGGCATCCGGAGCGTGGCGAGCGAGCCCGACTCGTCGCGCCTCCTCGATGTCACCGTGATCCTCGGGCTGGACTGGCCGCCGCAGGGGCGGTCGACCGCGCCGGGGCTCGGGGAACGAATCCGGTCCCTGCTCCGGCGGGCGCGTGGCGCGTCCGTGGAGAAATAGATAGGTTCACGCCGCCGGGCCGGGCGCCTTCCGCACCAGCTCCAGGAAGGGCTTCGGCGGACGCAGCGCGTGCTCGGCCGCCAGTTGCCCGCATGCGGCCGCGATGTCCCGGCCCCGTGGGCTGCGCACGCTCACCGGCACGCCCCGCTCCTCCAGCACCGCCGCGAAACGACGGATCCGCTCCGGCGGCGTTGGCCGCCAGTCGTTCCCCGGGATCGGGTTGTACGGGATCAGATTGACGTGAGCCGAGAATTCGCTCACCAGCTCCGCGAGCTCCGCGGCCAGGGCGGGCGAGTCGTTCACCCCGTCGATCATCACGTACTCGAAGGTGATGCGACGCCCTCCCGCCGCCTCGAACTTCCGGAGGGCGTCCAGCAGCTCCGGGAGCGGGTACTTCCTCTCGATCGGCACGATCTGGCGCCGGAGCTCGTGGTTCGGCGCATGGAGCGAGACCGCCAGGCGGAACTGCTCCGGACGCTCCGCCAGCTCCAGGATCCCCGGCACCACGCCCACGGTCGACACCGTCACGCGACGCGCCCCGAAGCCGTACGCGCGGTTCAGGAGCGTTAGGGCGGGGAAGACCGCATTCCGATTGGCCAGCGGCTCGCCCATCCCCATGAACACCACGTTCGTGATCGGACCATAACCGTTCTCCGCCGCCCAGCGCCGCGCCCCCCGGAACTGAGAGACGATCTCGCCGGTCGTGAGCTGGCGCCGGTACCCCGACCACCCCGTCGCGCAGAACACGCACGCCATCGCGCACCCCGCCTGCGACGAGATGCACAGCGTCAACCGCCCGTCCGCCGGGATCAGCACCGATTCGACCAGCTCGCCATCCGCCAGGCGCCAGAGGTGCTTGACCGTCCCGTCCTCCGACCGGGCGGTGCGCTCCAGCCCGGGAGCGCAGATACGGAACGTCTCCGCCAGCGCCGCGCGTTCGCCCGACGGCAGGTCGGTCATCTCGTCGAAGCTCATGGCGTCCCGCTCATACAGCCAGGCCCGGGCCTGGCGCACCCGGTACGGCGCCGCGCCCCGGGACGCGAAATGCTCGCCCAGGCGCCGTTCGACCTCCTCCGGCTGCAGGTCGAGCAGATCCACCGGCTTCGTTTCCATTGCACTGGTCATGTATTGATCGTCTACGCCGCCTGGTTTTCTTCGCCCCGGCGCCCGCTCACGCGTTCCCGATTTCGATGCGTCGGCCTGGTGGTACCCCGGCCGCCGACCCGCGGTCCGGCCCCGACGTCTGCTTGATGCACCTCCGGGGGATCGCTAATTTTACCAAATTGTGTACGCTCCGATACCCCGACGCGAATTTCTCCCGGTATAGCCGTGCTTCTTTCGGATTTGATCACGCCGGAGCGGATCAAGATCCCGCTCGTCGCACATGAGAAGGACGAGATCCTTCGGGAGCTCGTCGAGGTCGTCACCCGGGGTGACCGGATCGACGATCCAGACGACGTGCTCCGCGCCGTGCGGGAGCGCGAGGCGGTCCTCTCGACCGGGATCGGCAACGGCGTCGCGATCCCTCACGGAAAGTCGCCGGCCGTCCCGGAGCTGCGGATGGCGGCGGGCACGACCGCCGAGCCCGTCGACTTCGATGCGCTCGACGGCCAGCCCGTNCGCCTGTTCTTCCTCCTCGTCGGTCCGGAGAGCGCGGCNGGGGCGCACATCAAGGCNTTGAGCCGGATCTCCCGGCTGGTCCGCAGGGANGACGTCCGGGCCAANCTCCTCGCGGCGAGGAACGCCAGGGAGTTCTACCGCGCGCTCAGGGACGCGGAAGGGGTGTGAAAGCGCGGCTCGGCGCTTACGTTCCCGCACTGTGCTGGGCGGGCGTCGTGGCGTACGTGGGCGGGATGGATGATCCGCTTGGGCCGACGGTCGATCTGCCGATCGACAAGGTGGCCCATTTCTTCTTGTACGGCGTGCTCGGCTCACTTGCGGCATGGGGCTGGCAGCGTGCTGGTCGATGGCCGGCGTGGTGGCAGTTGATCCTTGCCGTCTGGCTGTTGGGAGCCTGGGATGAGTGGCGTCAGGTTCGCGTCCCCGGACGGTCCGCCGAGATCGCGGATTGGATCGCGGACGCCGTCGGCGCTCTCACCGCGTTCGCAGTGACCCGAGCGTTCGTGGGGACGGCCAGGGAAAGGGACGGAAATGAGTCTGAGTCTCTCGACCTCGCTCCGTAGCAGCCAGGTTGGGACGCTGCGCCGGGAGGATGTGGGGTCGCAGGTACGGTTGACGGGGTGGGTTCACCGCCGGCGCGATCTCGGAGGATTGGTCTTCGTCGAGTTGCGCGACCGTTCGGGGCGGGTGCAGCTCTCGTTCGGCCCGGATTGGACCCCGTCCGAGGTGCTCGAACGCGCCGGGCGGCTGCGGCAGGAGGACGTGATCGCCGTGGAGGGCGAGGTGGTTGCGCGCCCGGAAGGCACCGTGAACCCCGACATGGCGACGGGCGAGGTCGAGGTCCACGTGACCGGACTCCAGGTCCTGGCCGAGGCGGACACGCCGCCGATTCCGGTCGCCGCCGCGCCGGGCGAGGAGCTGCCCGCGGAGGAGCTGCGCCTGCGCTACCGCTACCTCGACCTGAGGCGCGAGGACATGCAGCGCGCCTTCGGGACCCGGCACCGGGCGATGCAGATCGTGCGGCGCTACCTCTCGGAGCAGGGGTTCTGGGAGATCGAGACGCCGATGCTGACGCGGCGCACGCCCGAGGGCGCCCGCGACTACCTGGTCCCGAGCCGGATCCACCCCGGCGAGTTCTACGCGCTGCCGCAGTCGCCGCAGCTCTACAAGCAGCTCCTCATGGTCGCCGGCTACGACCGGTACTTCCAGATCGCGCGCTGCCTGCGCGACGAGGACCTGCGCGCCGACCGGCAGCCGGAGTTCACCCAGATCGACGCCGAGATGTCCTTCGTCGACGAAGAGGACGTCTTCCGCATCGGCGAAGGGATGATCGCCACGCTCTGGCGCGAGATCCTCGGCGTCGAGCTCGAGGTGCCGTTCCCGCGGCTCACCTACCGCGAGGCGATGGAGCGCTTCGGGACCGACAAGCCGGACCTCCGGTTCGGGATGGAGTTCCAGGACGTCACCGAACTGCTGCAGGCATCCGAGTTCCGGCTCTTCCAGGAGACGAGAGGCACCGCACTCCGCATCAAGGGTATACGAGCACCTGGTGGTGCATCGCTCTCGCGCAAGGAGCTCGATGCCCTCGCCGATGTTGCGAAGGCCGCGGGCGCGGCCGGGGCCCTCTGGGTGCGGCGCACCGAGGAGGGCCTTGCCGGGCAGTTCGCCAAGGCGCTGGACGGGGACCTCTCCGCGCGGTTCATCGAGCGGACCGGGCTCGAGGTCGGAGACCTGTTCGTGGTCATCGTCGGCCCGTTCCGGCTCCTCAGCAGGGTGTCGGAAAGCCATCTCGGCGCGTCCGAGGACGTCTGGCACCTGGGCGGCGCAGAAGCCGCGCTGGACGCGCTGCGCCGGCACCTCGGCGATCGGCTCGGGCTGCGGGACCCGAACAAGCACGCGTGGGCATGGGTGACGGAGTTCCCGCTCTTCGAGTGGGACGTGGAGGCGGGGCGCCTGGTCGCCGCGCATCATCCGTTCACCATGCCGCACCTGGAGGACGTGCCGACGCTCTTCCGGTACACGGAGGCGGGCGTGCTGTCCGCCGAGGAGGGGCGGCGGCTCTTCTTCGAAGGGCTCCGCTCTCGCGCGTACGACGCCGTTTACAACGGCATCGAGATGGCGAGCGGCTCGATCCGGATCCACGAGCCCGCGCTCCAGCGTCGGATCTTCAGGGCGCTCGGGATCGGGGAGCAGGAGGCGGAAGAGAAGTTCGGTTTCCTCCTCGAGGCGTTCCGGTTCGGCGCGCCGCCGCACGGCGGGTTCGCCTTCGGCTTCGACCGGCTGGTCATGCTGCTGGTCGGCGCGGCGAGCCTGCGGGACGTGATCGCGTTCCCGAAGACGACGGCGGCGCGTGCGCTCTTCGAGGGTGCGCCGGCGGCGGTGGCCCCGGCGGAGCTGCGGGAGCTGCACATCGCGGTCATCGATGGCAAAGGAGCGAACGATAGCAGTGCAGCGTAACACGGTCCAGCACAGATTGCCGGTCGAGGGTGCGGACTACCAGATCCTGGCCGGCATCAACGACGCCAACCTTCAGGAGCTCGCGCGTCTGACCTCGTGCCGCGTGATCCTCCGTGGCGACTACCTGGTCCTGTCCGGCGAGCTGGCGGATGTCGAGCGCGCAGTCCCGGCCGCGCAGCAGCTCGTGGACATGGCCCGCCTGGGGACGGTATTCGGCGTCGAGGACGTCCGGCGCGCCGTGGCCGATGCCGGGCTGAACGGGAAGTTCGAGGTCGTGGAGCCCGGCCGTGAGGCGGAGGACCGGCGCCTCTTCTTCGGCGGCACGAAGAAGGTGATCCAGCCCAAGTCGGACGGTCAGGCGGCGTATCTCGACGCGATGGCGAAGAACGACATCGTGATCGCGATCGGGCCCGCCGGCACGGGGAAGACGTACCTGGCCGTCGCGATGGCGGTCGACATGCTCAGGAAGAACCGGGTCAAGCGCATCATCCTGGCGCGGCCCGCGGTGGAGGCGGGTGAGAACCTCGGTTTCCTTCCCGGCGATCTCCAGGAGAAGGTCGACCCGTACCTTCGGCCGCTCTACGACGCGCTCGAGGACATCATGCCCGCGGACTGGGTGCGGCGCTCGATCGAGTCGCGTACCATCGAGATCGCACCCCTCGCCTACATGCGAGGCCGCACGCTGTCGGACGCCTTCGTGATCCTCGACGAGGCGCAGAATGCGACGACGGCGCAGATGAAGATGTTCCTCACCCGGTTGGGGCTCAACTCGCGGACGGTCATCACGGGCGACAAGACCCAGATCGACCTGCCGCGCAAGGAAGATTCCGGGCTCCTCCAGGTCGAGCGCATTCTCCAGGGGATCGACGGGATCCGATTCGTCTACCTCGACAGCGTCGACGTCGTGCGCCACCGTCTGGTGAAGGAGATCATCGAGGCGTACAACGCCGCCGCCGACGAGGAGAGACCGGAGCGCTGACGTGATCGAACGGTTCGGAGCGAGAGACGCGATTCGTGCGCTGAGCGGCGAGCCCGACCGGCTCTGGCCGAAGGGCGTGGTGCATCACGGCAGCCGGGCGCTGCTGTTGGTGCTCCTCGCCTTCTTCGCGCAGCTCCTCTTCCCGGTCGCACCGGTCCCGGACTTCCCCGTCCTGGAGATCGGGATGGTGGCGGAAGAGGACATCATCGCGCAGGTCGGCTTCCCCATCTACAAGTCGGAGGCCGAGCTCGCACGGGAACGGGCGGATGCCGCGGCCACGGTCGAGCCGATCTTCGAGTACGCGCCGGAGGCCGTGGACACCATGCTCGCCCGGGTTCGTGTCTTCTTCGGCCGGATCGACAGCGTGGCGAGCGCGGGCGGCGGTGAAGGCGTCGTCGACGCGGGTGTCCGCGCCGTTCTGGGTGCGTACACGCTTCCTGCGACCGACCCTGTCGTCGATCTCCTCCTCTCGCCCCGACGCCGTGCGGAGCTCCAGCGGGCGGTAGAGCGGGCGATCCAGCTCGACCTGCCCGCCGGAGTCGCGGCGGCCCGGGAGCTGGAAGAGAGCCCCGCCTCGAAGATCCGTTTGCGTCGCGACGGGCGCAGCCAGCTTCTCGATCGCGATTCGGTCGTGACGCCGGCTCGATTCTTCGAGCGCGCCGGGAGGCACCTGCCGACCGGCTCCGTCGCAGAGCAGGCGGAGTTGCAGCGCCTGATCCTGATCCGGTTCTTCGAGCCGAGCATTCGCCTCGACCGCGAGGCGACGGAGGCCGCGCGGGAGCGGGCGCGTCGCGCGGTCCCTGAGATCAAGGGCGAGGTCCTGAAGGGCGAGAAGATCGTCGGGGCTCACGAGCCGATCCGTGCAGCCGAGCTGGAGCGCCTCGAGGCGTACCGGGACCACCTCGCGCGCATGGGCGCCACGGAGGGCGGCGGTGTGGCCAACCTGGGCCGCTCGGCCGGGCTCTTCCTCTACAACCTGGCCGTGCTCTCCATCTTCGGGCTGCTGCTGTTCTACTACCGGCGCGCCGTCTACAGGGATTTCCGCCACGTTCTGCTCCTCGCGCTCCTGATCGGCGCGTTCGTCGGCGGCGCCGCGATCGTGTCCGGGAGCGGCTGGCCGGCGGAGCTCATCCCGATCGCGTTCCCGGCCCTCGTCGTGGCGGCGCTGTGGGATGGGCGAATGGCGCTCAATCTCTCGCTCATCCTGGCCATTCTCCTGGCGGGCCAGACGCCGTTCCTCGGCGTGTCCACGCTCTTCACCCTGGTCATGGGTGGGGCCGCCGCCTCGCTCGGTGCCCGCGTCGCCCGGCGCCGCTCGAGCACCTGGGCGTACATCGCGATCATCGCCGGAGCCTACGTCATCGCGGCCCTCGCCCTGGGGTTGCTCCGCTCGCGCGAGGCGGCCGAGATCATGGCCTCCGCGTTCTGGGGCTCCGTCAACGCGGTCGCCAGCGGGCTCATCGCCGTCGGGTTCCTGCCGCTGTTCGAGTCGTTCACGCGCATCACGACCGAGCAGACGCTCCTCGAGCTGACCGACATGAACCACCCGCTGCTCCAGCGGCTGCAGCGGGAGGCGGCCGGAACGTTCGCCCATTCGCTCAACGTGGCGAACCTGGCGGAAGGCGCGGCGCGCGCGATCGATGCCAATGCGCTCCTCACCCGCGTCGGCTCGTACTTCCACGACATCGGGAAGGTCGTGAAGCCGCAGTACTACATCGAGAACCAGCCGCAGGGGCGGAATCCGCACGACAAGCTGAAGCCGACCACGTCGGCGGCGATCGTTCGCGCGCACGTCATCGACGGACTCAAGCTGGCCGAGGAGGCCAAGCTCCCGGACAGCGTCAAGGCGTTCATCGCCGAGCACCACGGCACGCAGCTGATCAGCTTCTTCTACGAGAAGGCGCGCGAGCTCGACCCGGGCTCGGAGCCGGACATGCGGGACTTCTGCTACCCGGGGCCGCGGCCGCGGTCGCGGGAGACGGCGATCGTCATGCTGGCCGACTCGATCGAGTCCGCCGCCCGCGTCCTCCCGGACCCGACGCCGGACCGTATCCGTGCGCTGGTCGATCGCATCGTCGAGTCGAAGATCGCCCAGCGGCAGCTCGATGAAGCACCCCTCACCTTTGGCGAACTCTCCCGCATCAAGGAGCAGTTCGTGGCCGGGCTCTCGGGTATCTACCATCAGCGCATCGACTACCCGACCGTTCGGGAGGAGGCGGATTCGTCCACGGTGCCCGCCGCCGGCCGTAGCAGTTGATGGGGGTCCACATCCACATCGACGCGGCCGCGTCCCGGAGCGGGGGCGCCCTCCCCGACGCGGAGGCGCTCGCCGCGCTCCTGGAGCGCGCGGTCCGATCGGTGCTCGCCGCCCACGGCATCCGGGACGCCGAGATCTCGGTCGCCCTCATGGACGACGCCGCGATCGCCGAGATGAACCGGCGTTACCTGGCGCACGAGGGCCCGACGGACGTGATCTCGTTCGAGCTCGGGACCGCGGGTGACATGCCGGTCGGCGACATCTACATCGGTTGGCAGCAGGCGCTACGGCAGGCCGAGGCGCTCGGCGTCGAACCACGGGAGGAGCTGGCACGCCTCGCGGTGCACGGTGCCCTGCACGTGCTCGGGTACGAGCACCCGGAGGGAGAGGAGAGGGAAGAGAGTGAGATGTGGCAGCGCCAGGAAGCGATTCTCCGTGAGGTGCTAGCACGATGAGCTGGGCCGCCTTGAAGCGTCACTTGATCGCCGGGCTCGTCGTCATCGCACCTGTCACGATCACCGCGGTCGTGCTCTGGTGGATCTTCCAGAGCCTCGACGGGCTTCTCGGCAATTTCATATATCCGGCGATCGGCGTCGACATTCCCGGACTCGGCCTGCTCCTCCTGATCGTGGTCCTCGTCGCGGTCGGATGGCTCGCCGAGCGGGCCGTCGGCGCCAGGATCGTCGCGTGGTGGCACACGCTGCTCGAGCGATTCCCGCTCACGCGGCGGCTGTACACGGCATCGAACCGCATCGTGCGTACGGTCCTCGGGGAGGAAAAGCGATTCTTCCGCGAGGTCGTCCTCATCGAGTACCCGTGGCGCGGGCGCTGGTCCCTGGGCTTCCTCACGTCCGACGCGCCCGAGGACGCGCGCGAGTGGGTCCCCGACGGCGTGACCGTCTTCATCCCGACGACGCCGAACCCGACGACCGGGTATCTCGTCATCGTGAGCCGTGACGAGGTGCGGCCGTTGCCGTGGACCCTCGAGCAGGCGTTCACCTTCATTCTCTCGGCGGGCGGTGTCTCGCCCGAGTTGCAGCCGACGGACGCAGGGCTTGGGAAAGACGACGCATGAGCACCGTCGAGACGGTGGGGCTCCCGGAGGATCGCGGCATTCGGCCCGAGCACGTGCACGACCTGCTCGAGGCCGGGGAAACCGAACATCTCGCGGCGCTCCTCTCGGACCTGCACCCGAGCGACCTGGCCGAGCTGCTCGGTGAGCTCGACGACGACGATCGTCTCACCCTCCTCGAGCTCCTCCCGGCGGAGGTCGCCTCCGAGACGCTGGCCGAGATGGCCACGGAGGAGCACCCCGCCGAGATCCTCACGGCGCTCGGGCCGGAGCGCGTCGGCGAGCTGGTCGCCGAACTCTCGGACGACGACGCGGTCGACCTGATCCGCCACCTCTCGCCGGAGGAGCAGGCCCGCATCCTGGCCTCGCTGCCGCGCCTAGAGGCCGGCACGCTGCGCAAGCTCCTCCAGTACCCCGAGGAGTCGGCGGGCGGGATCATGACCACGGAGCTCGTCGCCGTCTCCGTGCACCTGACCGCAGCCGAGGCCATCGAGGAGGTGCGGCGCCAGGCCCACGAGCTGGGAGGCGAATTCTACGCGATCTTCGTCGTCGACCTGCTCCGGCGGCTGCTCGGCACCGTCTCCCTCCAGACCCTGGTCCTGGCCGACCCGAAGACGCCGCTCCGCGAGCTCGTCGAGCCCCCGGTCGCCACGGTGACCGTCGACACCGACCAGGAGGAGGTCGGCCGCATCATCGCGCGCTACAACATCCCCTCCGTCCCGGTCGTCGGCCCGGACAACGTCCTCCTCGGCCGGATCACCTGGGACGACGTGATCGACGTCATCGAAGCCGAGCAGACAGAGGACATCCTCCGGCTCGGCGGCGTCGTCTCCGAGGAGGAGGTGCGCGGGAGCTGGCGCGACGCCGTGCGGAGCCGCCTTCCGTGGCTCTTCGTCAACCTGTTGACCGCGGCCATCGCCGCGTCCGTCGTCGGGATCTTCCTCCCCACCATCGAGAGCTTCGCGGTGCTGGCCGTGATCATGCCCATCATCGCCGGCATGGGGGGCAACTCCGGCACCCAGACGCTCGCCGTGACGGTGCGCCGCCTCGCACTGACGCACGAGAGCGACGCCCGCCGCTGGGGCGTCGTCGGCAAGGAGCTCCTCGTCGGCCTGGTCAATGGCGCGGCGCTCGGCGGCTTCGTCGCCGCCATCAGCTACCTCCTCGGCGTGGTCGCCCCCGATTTTTGGCCCGCCACGCCGAAGCTCGGCCTGGTCGTGCTCTTCGCAATGTGGGGGAACCTGGTCGTCGCGTCCCTCGCCGGGGCGTTCGTGCCGATCCTCCTCGAGCGGCTCGGCGTGGATCCTGCCATCGCCTCCTCGATCTTCGTGACCACGTTCACGGACCTGGCAGGATTCTTCTTCCTCCTCGGCCTCGCATCGCTGCTGCTCCTATGACCCGGTGGCGTCGCGCCTTCATCATCTTCTGGCGCCTGACGCCCTTCGTCTTCGCGTTCCTTCGAGACCGCAGGCGCTGGATCCTGTTCGGCCGCCCCGCGCGGCGTTCCGGCGCTGACCACCGCCGTCGGGCCGACCGCCTGACCGCCGCGATCGCCGACCTGGGGCCGACGTTCATCAAGCTCGCCCAGGTCTTCAGCGCCCGCGCCGACATCCTCCCCGAACCCTACCTCTCGGCGATCGGCCGGCTCCAGGACCGCGTCCCGCCCGTCCCGGCCGCTCGGATCGAGGCCGTCATCGCCGCCGAGCTGCGGCGGCCGGTGGATCAGGTCTTCGAGGACTTCGACCGCGAGCCGATCGCCGCGGCGAGCCTCGGCCAGGTGCACCGCGCACGGGTGGCCGGCGAGGATGTCGCCGTCAAGGTCCTGCGACCCGGCGTCGAGGCCCTCATCGCCGTCGACCTCGACATCTCGTTCCGGATCCTCTTCCTCCTGAACATCCTCTTCCCCAACCACCACGTCCGGGCGCTCACCACCGTCGTCCGGGAGTTCAGCGTTCGGATCCGGGAGGAGGTCGACTTCCGGCGCGAGGCCGAGAACATCGCGACATTCCGCGAGATCTTCGCCCAGGACCGGCGCGTGCGCGCGCCCCGCGTCTTCGAAGAGTTCACGCGCCGCCGCGTCCTCGTCCTGGAGTGGGTCGACGGCGACAAGGTCGACAGCCTCGTCCAACGCTTCGCCACGGGCGAGCTCGAGTTCCGCCGCGTCATGGAGCTCCTGATCGAGGTCTACCTCCGGATGCTCCTCGTCGACGGCTTCATGCACGCCGATCCGCACCCGGGCAACATCATCGTCGATCCCGAGGGACGCATCGTGTTCCTCGACTGGGGGATGGCGCTGCGCCTGACGCGATCCACCCGGGACCAGCTCCTGCGCGTCTCCCTCGCCGCCGCCCGCGCGGACGTCGACGACCTGATCAACGGCATGTACGAGCTCGGGATGATCGATCCCGAGATCACCCGCGCCGAGGTCCGCGATGCCGCGGGCGAGATCCTCGGCATCATCGAGCGCGCCCGGGAGCTGGGGCCCCGCGCGGTGCAGAAGGCGGTCCGGGAGATCATGGACACCTTCTACACGTGGCCGCTCATCCTGCCGCGGGAGCTCGTCTACTTCTTCCGCGCCGCGGCGATCCTGGAGGGGATCGGTTACCGGTACGACCCCTATTTCAACGGCCTGGAAGCCGTTCGGCCGGTGATCCGGCGTATGCGCGCCGACCTCCTGCGCGTCACCATGCGCGAGCCCACGGAGGTCGCGCGCGGCATTCTCGACGAGACGCGCGCCGTGGTCCTCGGCCTGCGCGACGTGCTTCGTCGCACCGAGCGCGAGGAGTTCCGGGTGCGGATCCACCCCCGGGACGTCATGCACGCCGAGCGCTTCCTGCTCCTCCAGGTCCGGCGCATCCTCCTCTCGCTCTTCGCCGTGACCACGGCGCTGATCACGTCCGTCCTCTTCCTCGCGCTGCGCAATTACTGGATCCTCGCCGCAGGCCTCCTCGCGGCCCTCGTCATGTTCATCGTCGCGCTGGTGATCCCCACGCACCTCCTCGAGAATCCGCTCCGGCACGCCCGCGGCCTGAGGCCGCCCGGAGAGGAAGAATCGTTCACGCGATCGGTTTGACAGGCTTCCGGGCCGCGTACATCTTTGACGCGATGGACGAAATGATATTGACGGAAGCGCAGCGAGAGCTGCTTTCCGATTTCCGCAATGGCAAGCGCACCGCACTGGCGCGCGCCATCTCGATCGTCGAGAGCGAGCGGTCCGGTTTCCAGGCGTTGCTGNGCGAGTTGCACTCCTCGCTCGGCCGTGCCCATCGGATCGGGATCACCGGGCCGCCCGGCGCCGGCAAGTCGACGCTGACGGCACGGCTGGCCGCGGCGTTCCGCGAGCGNGGCGAGACCGTCGCCATCGTNGCCGTCGACCCGACCTCGCCNTTCACGGGCGGCGCCCTCCTGGGCGACCGCATCCGCATGAACGAGATCGCCCTCGACCCGGGGATCTTCATCCGGTCCATGGCAACCCGCGGCTCGCTCGGCGGCCTCGCCGTCACGACGGAAGAGGTCGTGGACGTTCTCGATGCGTTCGGGTTCGACCGGATCCTCATCGAGACCGTGGGCGTGGGGCAGTCCGAGCTGGACATTGCATCGGCGGCCGACACCACGGTCGTGGTGCTCGTCCCCGAGTCCGGCGACGGGATCCAGGCCATGAAGGCCGGGCTGATGGAGATCGCGGATCTGTTCGTCGTCAACAAGGCGGACCGCCCCGGGGCCGACCGTCTCGTCCGCGAGGTCGAGATCATGCTGCGTCTGCGGGAGGGTCGCTTCACGCACCGCGTGCCGGCGCACCACGGCGTCGACCTGCGCCGGGTCGCAGAAGCGACGCAGGCGCGGGAAGTCGCCGGGGACGGCGCGCGGCCGGTGGACGAGGCGCCCCTGAACGGCGCCGCGCGGCCGGCCGGCCGGGAGGAAGGCGGCGCCGGCCGGGAGGAGAGCGGCGCCGCTGCGGCCGGCGCCTCCGCCGCGTCGTG
>JGI12419J13241_1000468_pt1 | contig 13136 bp, 12 predicted proteins | sample BGWIniCompost_FD_13241 | JGI IMG/M metagenome (IMG submission 13241)
GGGCCCGCCGTCGAGACGGATCCGGGTATGGGGACAGGAGCGGACGAGCAGCCTCGGCTGGTCGGCCAAGAGGCCGTCGATGACCTGCTGCGGATCTTGGATCTGGAGCAGCTGGAGCTGGACATCTTCCGGGGTGTCAGTCCTCGAGTCGCGCCGATGTGGGTGTTCGGCGGCCAGGTCGCTGGGCAGGCGCTGGTCGCCGCCGGCCGTACCGTCGCCGCCGACCGGTTCGTGCACTCCCTCCACGCGTACTTCGTCCGCCCCGGTAACTCCACGAAGCCGATCGTGTACTCAGTTGAGCGGATCCGGGACGGTGCCTCGTTCTCGGTCCGGCGGGTCACCGCGATCCAGCACGGCAAACCGATCTTCTTCATGTCGGCTTCATTCCACGCCACCGAGGAAGGGCTGGATCACCAGGAGCCGATGCCTCAGGACGTGCCGCCCCCGGAGCAGCTGCCCACGTTAGCCGAGCGGTTGGCGCCGTACCCGGAGCGGTTGGGGGTGTGGGCGCGCGTACCCCAATCCATCGACGTGCGGTACGTGGGGGAGCCGGGCTTTGTGCCACGTGGCGACCGGCCGGCCAGCCCGCGTCAGCGAGTGTGGATGCGGGTCGACGGCACCCTGCCTGACGATCGGCTGGTGCATGCGTGTGCACTCACCTATGCGTCGGATCTGACGCTGCTGGATGCGGTACTGTCCACGCACGGTGAAGTGTGGGGACCGGGCGGCTTCGGAGGCGTCAGCCTAGACCACGCGTTGTGGTTCCACCGGCCGGTCCGCGCCGATGAATGGTTCCTGTACGACTGCCTGAGTCCGTCGGCGTCAGGCGGCCGGGGGTTGGCGACCGGCCGGATGTTCTCCGCCGACGGTCGGCATGTGGCGACGGTGGTCCAGGAAGGGCTGCTGCGACCGACCAGCCCGTCCGCCACCGACCAGGTGGGGTGAGGCGGGATGCGACTGTCTGCACGCGTGGATTACGCGTTACGAGCCACGTTGGAGCTCGCCGCCAACGCCTCCGATGACCGACCGGTCACCTCGGAGCGGCTGGCGCAGGCTCAGGAGATCCCAGCGAAGTTCCTGGAAAGCATCCTGCTGCAGCTGCGGCGCGCGGGGATCGTCAACAGCCAGCGCGGCCCGGAGGGCGGCTACTGGCTGGCGCGCCCCGCCAACGAGATCGCCTTGGCCGATGTGATCCGGGCCATTGATGGCCCGTTGGCCAATGTACGGGGGATGCGTCCGGAACGGGTCGGGTATCACGGGGCGGCCCGTACGCTGCAGGACGTGTGGATCGCGCTGCGCGCCAGTGAACGGGCGATTCTGGAGACGGTGACGCTCGCCGACGTGGCCAGCGGCCAGCTGCCGGAGCGGGTACGCGCGCTCGCCGACGATCCCCGTTCCTGGGTGTAAAGGTGCCTCGGGGAGTAAGTGACCTTCATGCGGGGCGGTATGCCCCGCATTTTGTATGCGCGGGTATGCGCTGAATCGGTCGTGGAAACCCGGTAGCGGTCTGAATCGCTCGGTTATTCACCTCCGTATCGCAGTATTGGCCGAATAATCCGGGTTATGGGCGCGTACAAGACGTGCGGTGAACACCTCCCCAGCCGTTGGGTTGATTTCAGAGAGGCTCTCTTGAGATCCCCTATCGGACTAGTCAAGAATGCTGACGTGGGCAGCCCACATGTCGTCGGCCGGGCACCGCCGCCCAGCCGCTCCCACACTCCCCGGTGGTGAACTACTCATGCGCAGACTTGTTCTCTTGGCCTTGGTGGGCCTTGGTGCCCAGCTCGTCGACGGCAGTCTCGGTATGGCCTACGGCGTCACATCGACGACTCTGCTGTTGGCGATCGGCACTAACCCGGCCGCTGCTTCGGCCACTGTCCACCTCGCCGAGATCGGCACCACGCTGGTCTCCGGTGTATCTCACTGGCGGTTCGGCAACGTTGACTGGAAGGTCGTCGCCAAGGTCGGAATACCCGGTGCTGTAGGAGCCTTCGCCGGCGCTACCTTCCTGTCCAACCTCTCCACTGAGGTCGCCGCCCCGGTGATGTCCCTGATCCTGCTGTCCCTGGGGCTGTACATCCTCGGTCGCTTCACCATCGCCGGGCTGCCGAAGGACAACCTCGGCAAGCCACTGCGGAAGCGTTTCCTGTCCCCGCTGGGTGTCTTCGCCGGCTTCGTCGACTCCACCGGTGGTGGAGGATGGGGGCCGGTCGGTACGCCGGCGATCCTGGCCAGCGGGCGGCTGGAACCGCGTAAGGTGATCGGTTCGATCGACACCAGCGAGTTCCTGGTGGCGGTCGCCGCGAGCATCGGCTTCCTGGTTGGCCTCGGTTCCGAGGACATCAACGCCTCCTGGGTGGTCGCCCTGCTGATCGGTGGCATGATCGCCGCACCGATCGCGGCCTGGCTGGTGCGGCATATCCCGCCGCGGGTGCTCGGCTCGGCGGTGGGCGGGATCATCATCCTCACCAACACTCGTAGCCTGCTGCGCAGCGACTGGATCGACGCCAGCGACTCCACGCGTTACACCTTCTACGCGGTCATCTACGTGGTCTGGGCCGCGGCGCTGGCCTACTCGATCCGGCGTCACCTGGCCGAACGGGCCGAAGAGCGCGCCAGCGAGCAGCGGGCCACGGAGGAGTCGGTGCCTGAGCCGACGGCCTGACAATCTCGCCTCTCCAGCGCTGAAGGGGTACGCGCGAGCGCGTACCCCTTCATATGTGTGCTGATAGGTGTCTCAGGGTATTTAAGAGCGGTTCGTTGTTTCGTGTGACAGCTCAGTGGCCAGGTCCTGAATCAACGCCCAGGCGGCTTCAATGTGGCGGGTTTCGGTGCTGGGAGCGCCGATTGCCAATCGCAGCACAAACCGGTCGTCGATCCGGGTATGGGTTAACAACAGCGCGCCAGAGGCGTTGATTCGGCGCAGCAACTCCTCATTGCGGGCATCGGTGTCCTGGCTCGACTCGCCAGGCTGTGGGCGGAGCCGGAAACACACCAGGGAGAACGGGACCGGAGCGACGATCTCGAACCGCTCGTCGGTCTCCACTAAACGCGCGAAGCGCTGTGCCAGCCGCACCCCGGTGCGGATATGCTCCCGCAGTCCCTCCGCGCCATACCAGCGCAGCACGAACCACAACTTCAGCGCCCGGAACCGTCGCCCTAACGGCACCTGCCAGTCCCGATAGTCGATCACCGCGCCGGATTCCGACGCCGCGTTCCGCAAGTACTCAGGCAGCACGGACAAGGCCTGAATCAACTCACGGCGGTTGGCGACCCAGAAAGCGTCGCAGTCAAAACCCGTCAGCAGCCATTTATGAGGGTCAAAGCAGTAGCTGTCGGCGTATTCCACACCGGCGTGGGTCCACCGCAGCTCCTCACACACCGCGGCCGCGCCGGCGTAGGCGGCGTCGACGTGGAGCCACAGTCCTTCCTGTCGGCACAGTTCGCCGATGGCTGGGAGCGGGTCGATCGCGCTGGTCGAGGTGGTGCCGATTGTGGCGACTACCAGGGCGGGGACCGCGCCGGCGGCCCGGTCCTCGGCGATCATCTCGCGCAGGCGGTCCGGACGCATCGCGAACGTCGTGGGGTCAACATCGACCAGACGAACATTGCTGTCCCCAATACCGGCGATCCGGGCCGCTTTCTCAATTGACGAGTGCCCCTGGACGGAGGTGTAGACGGTGTAGCGACGCCTGATCCCCTCCTGATTCCAGGTCCCCTGGCTGGCGCGGTGCAACGCGACCAGGGTCGCCACCAGCGTCGCTGAGGAGGCGGAGTCTTGAATAACGCCGCCGCCGGTGGAATCCGACCGGAACCGCGTCGGCAACCCCAACAGATCCACCAGCCAGTCCATCATTCGGGTCTCCAGTTCAGTGCAGGCTGGACTGGTGGTCCATAACATTCCCTGAACCGCGAAACCGGAGCTGAGCAGATCACCCAGTACCGATGGCGGTGAGGTGTTAGCCGGGAAGTAACCAAAAAATGAGGGATGCTGCCAATGTGTGATTCCCGGCAGTAGCTTCCCGAGGTCCGACATAATCACGTCGATCGATTCCCCGCGTTCGGGGGCGGTCGCGGGGAGTGTCGACGCGATCTCACCAGGCGTTACCTGGCTGAGCACCGGATACGACTCGATACGGGACCAGTAATCGGCGATCCAGTCGATCACCGCGTGCCCGTGGCGGCGGAATTCTTCGGGGGTCATATGCCTGCTCACAAGCACCGACGGTACTCGGCGCGGTTGTGAGCGATCACAGTGCAGGCAGTGACACGGATCGATCACGATTTATAAACACGGGCCTCCTGGTATGGAGCTGCTGGCATACGGTGACCGTGATCGCAGAAACATTCTTCGATCCCGTCCCCCTCGGACGGGCCCGCCCACTCGACGTCAATCCCACCACGCACCGTAACGGAAGCGCGAGCAGCGTAACGTTCGGTAACCGAGTGGGCGGGCCTGATCCGATCTTTTTAGATCGATGTGGACCTGTCACTGCCCATCCGACCTGTGACTTGAACTGACACGCGGGTGTCAAAGCTGTTCAGGAACATCCACAGAGATGTTACAAGTGGATATACGATGGGTAGCTGAATGGCTCACCCCTCGGTCCGTTTCCGGGTAACCGTGCGTCCGCACGGAACCCGACGATTAATTCCGACGGAAGGGTCCGAGGATGAACGGTCACTACGTCAAACCCACACCCGCCACAACGGTATCGACCCGTGCGGGATTGTTGTCTCAGTCGACGGGCTCCACGTCATCCGGCCCAGCCGCCAGCCTCGCCCGCCCGTCGGCATCCTCGTCAGCGCCCTTGACGAAGACGTCACGCGCGCAGACCACGGGCGACTGGTCCCTGGTCGAAGACCCCGAGGCCTGGCGTCGGTTCGTCTTCGATGTGATTGACCGACATCACCGAGTACGCCAACCGGGCCAGTCCACGGACCAGTGCTCATGTGGCAGACCCTTCATGCTGTGTTCCATCGCGCCACTAGCAGAGCGACTGATGCGCGAAGAGCACGACGAGTAGGGAAGTACACGGGCGACGCCGCGGGGGAGCCGTCGGTTACGTCCATCGTCATGCGCTTCGTTCCATAGCCTCGTTCCATAGCCCGCCGGGTGCCAGGCGCTCGGCGGGCGCATCGTTATCCGGCGCTATCTGGTCCGGATTCCCCAAGAGGTCTCCCCATCGCGGGCGGAGCCGCGCTCCACGCCCTCGGATTCTTCGCCGGCATTCTCCGCTATATCCGCATATGTGGGCGAAAGTGGTTAATGTCAAAACGGCATTCTGCGCCGAGCGGCGTACCAACCATTGCGGGGTGAGGAGGTCATCGTGACTGACCGGATCGCTGCCATCCGGAGCACCTGGGCACCGCGTACCCCAGGGGTATGGGGGCCAGCACCGGTCGACGTGAGGCCGCAGTACACCGGCACAGAAGGCGAGCCCAGGGCACAGGCAGCGGCGGTCCTTCCGCGTGGTCACGGGGATGCCCGCGCCCGCACCGTTACCGACGACCGGGTGGTCGGGGCGCGGTGAGCTGGGCGTGGCCGTCGTCCTTGGACTGCACGTCCTGATCGCGGCCGCCTGCGCCGTCACCGCCCGATACTGGGGATCACGGGTTTTCGCTCTGGGGGCCCTGGCCCCCGCGGTTGGCTTCGGATGGCTGCTGACCACGATCCCTGACGTCCTCACCGGTCGCGAACGGTACGCCCTATGGCAGTGGGCACCGACCCTGCAGCTGCAGATCTCGCTGCGCCTTGACGGACTGGCGTTGCTGCTTGGGCTGCTGGTCACCGGGATCGGGGCGTTGGTGCTGCTGTACGCGACGCGCTACTTCCAGCACCGGGCACACGGGCTCGGGCGGATCGCCGCGGTCCTGGTGCTGTTCGCTGGGTCGATGCTGGCGCTGGTGCTGGCCGACAACGTGCTGGCCTTGTACGTGGCCTGGGAGCTGACCACGGTCTGCTCTTTCCTCCTGATCGGGGATGACGGACAGCAGCGGGAGGAGCGACGAGCTGCGGGACGGGCGCTGCTGGTCACCACCGGGGCGGGATTCGCTCTGCTGCTGGGACTTCTGCTCCTGGCGGAGGTCGCGGGGACCTACCGCATCGCGCGCATCCTGGACGATCCCCCCGACGGCGGATGGGTGACGGTCGCCGTGATACTCATCCTGATCGGCGCCGCCGCTAAATCCGCGCAGATCCCATTCCAGCCCTGGCTGCCGGCCGCCATGGTGGCGCCCACCCCGATCAGCGCCTACCTGCACGCCGCCGCCATGGTCAAAGCCGGGGTGTACCTGGTGGCTCGCCTAGCGCCCGCCTTCGCCGAGGTCATGCCGTGGCGGCCGGTGGTGCTCACGGTCGGGGTCGCCACGATGCTGCTGGGAGGGTGGCGGGCCCTGACCCAGACCGACCTGAAACGGCTGCTCGCCTTCGGCACGATCGCCCAACTCGGCTTTCTGCTGGCGCTGATGGGGGCGGGTACGCAGACCGCCGCTCTGGCCGGCGCCACGATGCTGCTAGCGCACGCGCTGTTCAAAGCCACGCTGTTTCTGACGGTGGGCATCATCGACCACGGAGCCGGCACCCGGGATCTGCGGCAGCTGAGTGGGGTGGCGCGCCGCGCCCCGCTGCTGGCGGTGACCGCCGCCCTGGCGTGCGTGTCGATGGCAGGTTTACCACCAACAGTGGGTTACCTCGGGAAGGAAGCGGCCTTCCAAGCCTTCCTCGAACCCGGCACCGGCCACCGTTGGGTCCTCATCGGCCTGGTTACCGGCTCCACGCTCACCATCGCGTACACCCTGCGGTTCTGGTGGGGCGCGTTCGGCAACCGCCCAGGGGTGCCCGTCCGCATGGAACGCCCACCGGTCTCCTTCGTGGCGCCCGTCGCGTTGATCGCGGCGACGGGCGTGGCGCTGGGGCTGGCCCCCGCCGCCACCGACGCCCTCACTGCCCGTCACGCCTACACCCACCCCCACGGGGAGACCGGCTACCACCTGGAGCTGTGGCACGGCCTCGGGGCACCGCTGTATCTGGCGCTGCTCACCCTGGTCGCCGGCGCCGTGATCCATCTGCTGCGCGACCAGATCCCCACCTGGCGGGCCCGGCTGCCCAGCGTGCCACGCGCCACCCGGATTCAAGACAGCCTCGCGGTGGCCGTGATGGTGGGCGCCCGCGCCGTGACCACCCGCACCCAAGTGGGGTCGCTGCCCACGTACCTGATGGTGATCCTGACCGTGGTGGCCGTTGGACCCGGCCTGACCCTCGTGCTTGGCGGCGAAGGGCCGATCGAACCGCGGCTGTGGGACAGCCCACCGCAGGCGATCCTGGCCATCGGCGTCACCATCACGGTGGCCGGGGTGGTGATGGTCCACCGTCGACTGATCGCGGTGCTGCTGCTGTCAGCCGTCGGCTACCTGGTGGCCGGGCTGTTCGTCCTCCACGGTGCCCCCGACCTGGCGCTGGTCCAGGTGCTGGTGGAGACCCTGACGCTGCTGGTGTTTGTGCTCGTGCTGCGACGCATGCCACCCGGGGTACGACCGACAGCCCCATCCCTGTGGGCGCCTCGAGCGGTGGTGGCTGTCCTGGCCGGGCTGTTCGTCACTATCGCCACGCTGACCGTCAGCGCCAACCACGCACCCTCACCGGCCACACAGGACTATCTGCGGCTCGCCCCGGAAGCCGGAGGCCCGAACGTCGTCAACGTCATCGTGACCGAATTCCGAGCCCTGGACACCCTCGGTGAGATCACGGTGCTGGCGATCGCCGCCACCGGGGTGGCCAGCCTGATCCTGGTCAGCCACCGCACCGGCGGCGTCCCCCGACGCGAAACCATCGCCTGGAGGTCGGACAACATCCCCCGCACCCGCCTGCTCCCCGCCGCCCACCAGCAGGCGCCGGGACGCCGCACGCTGCTGCTGGAAGCCATCACCCGGGTGATCCACCCCAGCATGCTGGTGGTGGCTAGCTACCTACTCCTGGTCGGACTGCACCGCCCCGGCGGAGGATTCGCTGCCGGCCTGGTCGTCGGACTGGGAATGGTGCTGCGGCGCCTCGCAGGCGGCTCCCGGGAACTGTGGGAGATCACCCCCGTCCCACCCGGAGTGCTCCTCGGCACTGGCCTGTTCCTCACCGCCGGGTACGGTCTGGCCGGTCTGCTGTGGACGGGGGACCCCCTCAGCGGCGCGGTCTACACCGTGGACCTCGGCCCCCTCGGGCACCTAGAACTCGCCACCTCACTGATCTTCGAGGCGGGGATCGCCGTCATCGTCACCGGCCTGGTGCTGGACATCCTGCGTACCCTCGGCGCCTACGACGTCCCAACCAGCCCAGCCGAAGCCGTCAACGCGGAGAGGAGCGCGCGGTGAACGCCGCCAACCTCACCCTCTCCCTGGTCATCGGCGTGCTGTTCGGCGGGGGAACATACCTGATCACGCAGCGGGCGCTGCTGCGCGTCATCCTCGGGTTCACCCTGTTGGGCCATGCCGCCAACCTCATCCTCCTCCTCGCAGGAGGCCCGGCCGGCCCGGCACCGGACGCCGCCCACATCCCGCCCGACGACCCACCCCGAACAGCCGACCCGCTACCCCAAGCCCTGGCCCTGACCGCCGTGGTGATCACCTTCGCGGTCACCGCGCTGCTGCTGGCGCTGGCCCACCGCGGCGTCGTCCTCAACGGCGACGACGAAGTCCCCGACGACGTCGAAGACCGTCAACTGGGGCGGCGACCGATGCGGGAACGCGAACTTGAGACAGGCGAGGAGGACCTGTGACCTCAACCGCCGTCCTCGTCACCGTCCCGATCATCCTGCCCCTGCTGGTGGCGGGCATCACCTTCCTGCTCAGCCCATTCCCGTCGGCACAACAAGCCCTGGGGGTGACGGTCCTCGGGGCGGTGCTCATCGACGCGATCCTGCTCCTGGTCCGCGTCGACAGCGCCGGCCCGCAAGCGGTCCGGGTCGGCGGCTGGAGCCCGACGCTCGGCATCACCCTGGTCGCCGATCGCTTCTGCGCGCTGGTGCTGCTGGTCGCCGTCACGGTCTGCCTGGTGGTGTTGTTGTACGCGATCGGACAAGGCATCGCCGAGCGGTACGTCGAAAACGCCCCCTCGATCTTCCACCCCACCTACCTGGTGCTGCTGGCCGGCATCGCGCTGGTGTTCCTCACCGGTGACCTGTTCACGCTGTTCGTCGGCCTTGAGGTCATGCTGATGGCCAGCTACGTGCTCATCACACTCGGCGCCACCCGGGAACGGGTGCGCTCCGGCATGACCTACATCATCTGCAGCCTGGTCGCCTCAATCACCCTGCTGACCGCCATCGGCCTCACCTACGCCGCCACCGGCACGGTCAACCTGGCCCGCCTCAGCCTGGCAACCCCACACCTCGCGGAGGGCACCCGCACCCTGCTCGGGGCCCTGCTACTGGTGGCGCTCGGCATCAAAGCCGCCCTGGTGCCCCTGCACTGGTGGCTCCCGGACAGCTACCCGACCGCTCCCGCCCCAGTCACCGCCATCTTCGCCGCCTTGTTGACCAAGGTCGCCATCTACGCGATCGCGCGTACCCAAACCCTGCTGTTCCCCCACCAAGGCCCCTCAACCACCCTGCTGCTGATCGCGGCGGCGACCATGCTCATCGGCATCGCCGGGGCGCTGGTGCAAGACGACCTCAACCGGAGCCTGTCTTTTGCGCTGGTCTCCCACATCGGCTTCATGCTCTTCGGGATCGGCCTGTGGTCGGTGGCAGGGCTGACCGGCACGCTGCTGTACCTGGTGCACCACATCACCGTCCAAACCGCCTTGTTTCTGGTCAGCGGCCTTGTGGAACGAGAACGCGGAACGGTCTCCCTGAGCCGGCTCGGTGGAGTGGCCGTCACCACTCCCGCCCTCGCCGCGCTATTCCTCATCCCCGCCCTCAGCCTCAGCGGCGTACCCCCACTGGCCGGGTTCGTCGGGAAACTGGCGCTGCTGCAGGCAGCCGTCGCACCCGCCGGGGCCACGCGAGCCGACGCCATCGGCGACGCCGGCGCCTTCGGCGCGGACGCGAACCGCCTCACACCACTGGTCCTCACCGCCGTCGCGATCCTGCTGCTGACCAGCCTGCTCACCCTGGCGGCGATGACGCGGATCTGGATGACCGTCTTCTGGGGGGAGCCCGCTATCCCCGTCCCCGACCAGCGCCCCGACGACGCCGTCACCGTCGGCACCGCCCTACCCGCCCGACTGATGTGGCTGGCCACCACCCTCGCCATCCTGATCAGCCTGACGGTGGCAGCCACCGCCGGTCCCTTGTCGGCCTTCAGCCAACGCGCCGCCGTGGACCTGACCGACCACGACACATACCGCAACACCGTGCTGAGGAACCCGGCGTCCCACACCGAGGAGACGCCATGAAACGCATGACCGACCGGATCCCCCTGCTGGCCTGGCTCATCCTTACCTGGATCCTGCTGTGGGGATCCCTCTCCCCGCTGGTGCTGATCTCCGCGCTCGTGGTGACACCCCTGTGCCTGGCCGTCTGCCGGCTCCCCGCCCTCCGACCATCCTCACGCCCCCGCGTGGAATACATCCCGGTGGCGCTCAGCCGCTTCCTGATCGACCTGATCATCGCGTCAGCCCAGGTGGCGTGGGCATCCCTCCGCCGAGGCCCACGCGTCCGGTCAGCCATCGTGACCATCCCGGTCTCCTGCTCCTCCGACATGGCCCTGACCGTGGTGGCCAACCGCATCACCCTGGTCCCCGGAACCCTCGTGGTGGATGTGGACCGCCGACACCAACGGCTGTACCTGTACGTCTTCGACGTCCGCAGTGAACAGGACCTGCGGCGCGCCCGCCGTGACGCGCGCCGAGGGGCCCTCGATGTCCTCCGCACGCTCGGCGAACCAGAGACGAGTCAGCAACTCCAATGAGAAACCCGACCCGAAAAAGGGGGGCGCCATGACCACGGTTCTGGCCATTACCGACGGTCTGCTGGCGACAGCGGGCCTCCTCATCCTCATCAGACTGCTGCGCGGACCCACCATCCACGACCGACTGGTCGCCCTGGACACCTTCGTCACCATCGTGATCAGTGGAATGCTCGTGGAATCCGCGCGGCGCGGCGAAAGCGCCAACATCATCGTGCTGATCGTCGTCGCTCTCGTCGGCTTCCTCAGCACCCTGTCAGCGGTACGGCTGATGCCCGACGAGGAACTCCCGTAAGGAGACGACCATGATCTGGCTCAGCCGCATCGCAGACATCCTGGCCGCGGGGGCGCTGCTATCCGGCGGTCTCCTCGCCCTACTGGCAGGTCTTGGACTACTCCGCCTCCCCGACGTCGCGACCCGGCTTCAAGCAGCCACCAAACCCCAAACCCTGGGCCTGATGTTGATCTGCGCCGGCGTGGCCCCGTTCTACGGCGAAGGCGCCAACACCGTCGTCCTGATCCTCGTCGTGATGTTTCAACTCACCACCGCCCCCATTGTGGCCCAACTCGTCGGCCGCTCCGCGTACCGCGCCGGACACGTCCGCGCCCTCGTCGTCGACGAATACGCCAGCCGACACGACCAGCCTGACGACGACACAGGCCCGAATACGCCCCCACCAACGCTCTGAACATTCAGTGATCTAAAAGTCGTCGAAATCCGAAAAAATGGATTATCGTAGGACCTTGATAAGTTTCCATTAAACGGTATATAACTTTTGTTGTTGTTTGCGCACAGTGACGGGACGGAGGCGAAACGTGCGGGTCACCGTAGACCAGGACGTGTGCTGTGGATCCGGGATGTGCGTCCTCACCGCGCCAGACATCTTCACGCAACGCGACACAGACGGCATCGTTGAGCTCCGCACCGACACGGTGCCGCCCTCACACGAGGACCAGGTACGCGAGGCCGCCCTCCTGTGCCCATCCGGAGCGATCACCACCCACTGACCACCCGCCCGGTCCCCGTCCGTCACCCACCCTCCCCGGACAACCGGGAAAGGAGACGACGATGACCGAGGCGATCAGTACCACACCCCACACCGCCCTCACCCTCCCCACCCGGCGCCACGACCCCCTCGACCCACCACCGGAATTCGACCGCATCCGACAGGAACAGCCCGCCACCCGCCTCGCCTTTCCCGACGGCCACCTCGGATGGCTGTTCACCCGCTACGAAGACGTCCGTGCCGGACTCGCCGATACCCGCCTCAGCTCCCACCTACCCCGGCGAACCTCCCCGGTCCGCATCACCCCCCTCACCGAGGAGGACATCGAACCCTTCGCCAACGACCGCTCCCTCATCAACACCGACCCACCCGACCACACCCGACTCCGTCGGCTCCTCACCGGCCAATTCACGGTCCGGCGCATGCGCGCCCTCCAACCCCGAATCGACCAGATCGTCTCCGACCACATCGACGCGATGGCCCGCGGCCCACGCCCCGTCGACCTGGTCACCGTGCTCGCCCTCCCCGTCCCCTCCCTGGTCATCTGCGAGCTCCTCGGTGTCCCCTACACCGACCGTGCCGACTTCCAACGCCACAGCGCCACGCTGCTCGACGTCACCAGCACACGAGAAGAAATCCTCACCGCGATCCGCAGCATCCGCGAATACATGGGCGAGCTGGTGCGCTCCAAACGAGAACACCCCACCGACGACATCCTCACCGGCCTCGTCCACGCCGACGCCGGCGGTCAACCCCTCACCCACGACGAACTCGTTGCCATCGGAGTCCTACTCCTGATCGCCGGCCACGAAACCACCGCCAACATGATCGCCCTCGGCACCCTTACCCTGCTGCGTGACCGGACCAGGTGGGAACAACTCAGCGCCGAACCACAGCTCATTCCACGAGCCGTTGAAGAACTCCTGCGCTACCTCAGCATCGTCCAGTTCGGCCTCGTCCGCTACGCCAAAGAACGCGTCGAACTCGGCGGCGTCGTCATCCAACCCGGCGAATACGTGGTACTTCACCTTCCCGCCGCCAACCGTGACCCCGACAAATTCCCCGACCCCCACACCCTCGACTTCCACCGCACCAACACCCACCACCTCGCCTTCGGCCACGGCGTCCACCAGTGCCTCGGGCAACAACTCGCCCGCGTCGAGCTGACTGCCACCTTCACACGCCTGACTAGCCGTTTCCCAAACCTGCGGCTGGCCACCCCGCCTGACC
>JGI12419J13241_1000475_pt1 | contig 13074 bp, 10 predicted proteins | sample BGWIniCompost_FD_13241 | JGI IMG/M metagenome (IMG submission 13241)
AACGCCGAGTCACCACCGCCCACCACAATCACGTCCTGCCCCTGGTGCGCGTCCAGGTGCGGCACGAAGTAGACCACGCCTTCACCGGTGAAGGTCGCCGCAGCGGGCAGCGGGCGTGGTGTGAAGCTGCCGATCCCGCCGGTGATGAGCACGGCCCCGCACTCCAGGACCGTACCGTCTTCCAGCCCGAGTACCGGCCTTCCGTCCTCGGTATAGCTCAGCGTCTGAGCCCGCCGACCCAACAGGTAGTGCGGCTGGTACGGCGCCGCCTGCTCCACCAGGTTGGTCACCAGGTCTCGTCCCCGGATCGAGGGGAAGCCGGCGACATCGAAGATGAGCTTCTCGGGATACATGGCGGTGATCTGGCCACCCGGCTCCGGTAGTACGTCCACAATTGCGGTCCGCAGCCCACGGAAACCGGCGTAGTACGCGGCGAACAGCCCGGACGGACCGGCACCAACGATGGCCAGATCGACGTTCATACCCTAGACGTTAGTCTTCGGATATCTCGCTCTTGCGCTGTTATTAATAAATAAGGACGGGTCGCGACTTGGATCCAAGTCGGATTCAAGCCGCGACCCGCGATCGCTCTTGCGGATACTCGGCGATTCGGGCGTACGACCGCCTATCGGGGGAGCCCAGAAGGCTCCGAACCTTATGTCAGATCCCGCGTGGACGTCAGTACCAGCCTGTTTCCTGAGAATGCTGCCAAGCTGCGCAAGGGGTGCCGTATCGATCTCTGATGTACCCGAGTCCCCAGGTGATCTGGGTAGCGGGGTTCGTACGCCAGTCGTCCCCCGCAGAGGCCATCTTGTTCCCTGGTAGCGCTTGGGGGATGCCGTAGGCGCCAGAGCTGGGATTTTGGGCCCGCTCGTTCCAGTTGCTCTCCCGGGTCCACAGGTTGTCCAGGCAGGGCATCTGATCCAGCCCGAAGCCGTGCTCCAGAAGCAGGGTGCACCCGATAGCCCGGTTGCCGCTGTATCCGCTGCAGCTCTCCGGGATCGGCCCGACCTCTACGCCGGATCCGTCAGACTCTTCGGTCTCCTGTTCCTCCTGCGCTTGCTGTTCCTCTTCCTGGCGTTGCCGCTCAGCGGCCGCCGCGTCGGCCGCCGCCACCAGCTCCGCCAATTCCGTCACAGCCGCATCCGCCTTCTGGCGCGCCTCGTTCTCTGCACTGGCTTGCGCATGTTGTTGACGCGCCTCCCGGCGCGCGTTACGGGAGGCGCGTTCCCACTCCTCCGCCAACGCGCTCCGGTCCTCGTACTCGGTGTACGCCGACACACTTGCGGTGCGGTCGGTGCTCGCCTCGCGGGTGACCCCGGCGTACACACCAGCGGTCATCCCCAACGTGAGTACGAGGACGGCGACGGTGCGGAATCCGAATCGACTCCAGATCCGACTCACGCACAGTCCCTTCGTCGGGGGCCGAGTGCCAGCCGGGTGGGTCGCCCGCCCGAAGACCGGGCCCCGGGGACGGTGACTCCCGGTTGTCACTCATTGCGTGAGCCACCATCCCTTACAACACGCCGTGCTTGCATCCCCCGTAACGACAAACGTGTTCTTCATCACGCTATCAGCGGCGAAATGTCGACGTAGGGAACTGGCGCAATTACGCTCAGCGACCAATGTCCTCCAAAAGATCAGTTACGACCTCGGCGATCGGCGAACGCTCCGACCTGGTCAGGGTCACGTGGGCGAACAGAGGGTGACCTTTCAAGGTTTCGATCACGGCCGCGACGCCGTCATGCCGCCCCACCCGCAGATTGTCACGCTGCGCAACATCGTGGGTGAGGACAACCCGAGAGCCGGTGCCGATCCGGGACAGGACGGTCAGCAAGACTCCGCGTTCCAAGGACTGCGCCTCATCCACGATCACGAACGCGTCATGCAGTGACCGTCCACGAATGTGGGTCAGTGGCAGCACCTCGAGCATGCCGCGGTCGAGCACCTCTTCGATGACGGTGTCGGAGACCACGGCGCCCAACGTGTCGAAGACCGCCTGGGTCCACGGGGACATCTTGTCCGCCTCGGTCCCCGGCAGGTACCCCAATTCCTGCCCACCGACGGGATACAGCGGCCGGAACACGATGACCTTCTTGTGGCGGCGCCGCTCCATCACCGCCTCCAGCCCGGCGCACAGCGCCAGCGCTGACTTCCCGGTCCCGGCGCGTCCCCCCAGGGAGACGATCCCGATGCTGTCGTCCATCAGGATGTCCAAGGCGATCCGCTGCTCTGCGGACCGACCCCGTAGCCCGAAAACATCACGGTCCCCACGGACCAGTCGCACGGCCTTGTCGGGGGTCACTCGCCCGAGCGCCGAGCCTCGAGGCGAGATGAGCACCAGACCGGTGTGACAGGGCAGCTCCGCCGCGGCGGCCAACTCCAGTCGCTCCTCGGCGTACAACTGCGTGATCTCCTCTTCAGAGATCATCAGTTCGGCCATGCCCATCCAGGTCGGGTCGGTCGCCTGGCCGTGCCGGTACTCGTCCGCGGTGAGGCCGACCGAAGCCGCTTTGACCCGCAACGGCATGTCCTTGGTCACCAGAACCACATCGGCGCCTTCGGCCGACAGCCCCAGAGCCACCGACAAGATCCGGGCGTCGTTGGTGTCGGCCCGGAACCCGGGCGGCAACACCTGCGGATCGGCGTGGTTGAGTTCCACCCGCAGCGTGCCGCCGTCATCGTTGGCGGGGAAGGGCTGGTCGAGCCTGCCGTATTTGACCCGCATCTCGTCCAGCAGCCGCAAGGCTTGCCGGGCAAACCAGCCGAGTTCGGGGTGGTGCCGTTTGGCCTCCAGTTCAGAGATGACGACTAAAGGCAGGACCACCTCATGCTCGGCGAAGCGCAGAAAGGCGGCCGGGTCGCTCAGCAGGACCGACGTGTCCAGGACGTATGTCCGTCGCGCTGGTTGGGCTGTCGTGTCACCCACGGCGGTGGGGTTCGATGCGGTTGCGGTCCGGCTGCGACGACGGGTGCGGGTTGCCGCGGCGCCCTCGCCCTCGCGTATCACGGTGCTTTGGGTCCGTCCCGCTCCTTGTGTCTTCGTTGTCTTCGTTGTTTTCGCTGTCCGTGTCTGCGTTGTCCTCGCGGTGGTCCTGGCGGTGGCCGACTCAGAACTGGGTGGGTTCGTCGCCGAACCAGCTCCCTTCGCCGAGGCATCGACTGCCACCAGGCGATCCGTTGTCTGTGGGGCTGAGGTATCCAACCGGGTCTGGGACCCGGGGTCGGTACGCTGACTGGTCCTACCCGAGGTGGTACGGCGTGTAGTCACAGGCGTGCTCCGACGGGCGTGCACCTCCGCGCCCGAGTCCGCTTCCTCCGGTACCCGGCCGTGTGGCGACCGGGTGCCGGCCCCACGGCAAGACGTGCACCATCCGGGCCTCCCGGGTACGCGGGTGGTCCCCGCGTCACGTCCATGACGCTAACTCGCCAAAGCCGACAGGGCTAGCGTCCTTGACAGCCGGGCTATTTCTCTCTTTTCGGGTGGCGCGCTTGACAAGGCCCGGTGTTCCATCCTGAGACCCGTATCCCGTATGGGTGGTGGCGCCGCGTCCCGCTCAGCCCCGCGGCACACGACACCACCTCGCCCACGCGGTCGTGCGGACCGGCGTGGTGACGCCGTCACTGATCAGATGATCAAGTTAGGTGATCAACTGCCGTACCGACGGTGCCGGCTGGCGTAGGAACGCAGCGCACGCAAAAAGTCCACGTACCGGAAATCCGGCCAGTACGCCTCGCAGAAGTAGAACTCCGAGTGGACGCTCTGCCACAGCAGGAACCCGGACAGTCGCTGTTCTCCGCTGGTACGGATCACCAGATCGGGATCGGGTTGTCCTCGGGTGTACAGGTGCTGGGCGATGTGGTCCACATCGAGCACTTCGGCTAACTCCTCGATGGTGGTCCCCGCCTTGGCGTGCTCCTGCAGCAGCGACCGCACCGCGTCGGTGATCTCCCGACGCCCGCCGTACCCGACCGCGAAGTTGACCGTAGCTCCCCCGCTCCGGTCCACCGTCGCCTCCTCGGCCGCTTTCAACGCCGTCGCCGTCGCGGTCGGTAGCAGGTCCAAGGCGCCGACCATCCGAAGCCGCCATGGTTTGCCTTCGCCGGCCAGGTCCCCGGCGAGATCGGAAATAATCCGCAGCAGCGGTTCCAGTTCCTGAGGGGGCCGATTGAGGTTATCCGTCGATAGCAGCCACAGTGTGACAAGCTCCACACCGGCATCGTCACACCAGCGAAGTAACTGTTCGATCTTGGCGGCCCCCGCCATGTGCCCCTGAGCTGGATCATCAAAACCCATCTCACGAGCCCACCGTCGGTTTCCGTCCAAAATCACACCGACATGGCGGGGGCGCGGCTTGCCGACCAATGAAGCACGCAGCCGACGCTCATACAGCGAGTAGATCAAGTCACGCACGCCCACTTAGGCAGACTATCGAGCCTGAGTCTGTCGTACGAAGCGCCGTGGGCCGGCTACGGTACGCCCGCCGCGAGGTCGACCGCCCGCGACGGGCTCGTGCTTCCGGTCTTAACCCTCTTACTCCGTCTTACTCTGTCCGCCGTTCACTGGCCCCGTATGAGGGCCGCTGTCCGGTCGCTAACCGTGCTTCTAGAGCATCCAGTTCGGCCCACAACACGCCCGGCAGTTTGTCACCGAAACGAGAGAACCATTCCCGCACCGATTCGACCTCGGCGTACCACTCCTGTGGATCGACGGCCAACACCGCCTCCAGATCCTCAGGCGCGATGTCCAGGCCCGACAGATCCAGGGATTCCGGTGTGGGAACCGCCCCGATGGGGGTCTGCCTGGCCTCCGCCACTCCGTCCAGACGCTCCATGATCCATTTCAGGACCCGGATGTTCTCCCCGAATCCTGGCCACAAAAACCGGCCGGAGCTGTCCCGTCGGAACCAGTTCACGTAGTAGATCCGGGGCAGCCGGGAGGCGTCCCCGGCTCCCTTCCCCACCTCGATCCAGTGCTGGAAGTAGTCACCGCCGTGGTAGCCGATGAACGGCAGCATCGCCATCGGATCCCGGCGTACCACCCCTACCTGGCCGGTCGCGGCCGCGGTGGTCTCCGATGACAAGGTGGCGCCGAGGTAGACGCCATGGACCCAGTCCCGGGCCTCGGTCACCAGCGGGATGGTGGTGGCACGACGACCACCAAACAGGATCGCCGAGATCGGAACACCCCGGGGATCCTCGTACTCGTCCGCCAGGATCGGACACTGCTTGATGGGCGTGCAGAACCGGCTGTTGGGGTGGCTGGAGGGGGTACCGGAATCCGGGGTCCAATCCCGCCCGCGCCAGTCAATGAGGTGCGCCGGCGGTGAGGAATGCCCCTCCCACCACACATCGCCGTCGTCGGTCAACGCGACATTGGTGAAGATGGTGTTTCCCTTGCTGATGGTGCGCATGGCGTTCGGGTTGGTCTTCCAGCCGGTGCCGGGCGCCACCCCGAAGAAACCGTATTCGGGGTTGACCGCGTACAGCCGCCCATCAGATCCCACCCGCAGCCAGGCGATGTCATCCCCCAGCGTCTCCACCTTCCATCCTGGAAGCGTGGGCTCCAGCATCGCGAGGTTCGTCTTCCCACAGGCCGACGGGAAGGCCGCCGCGATGTATCGCACCCGCCCCAACGGGTCGGTGAGCTTGAGAATGAGCATGTGCTCAGCCAGCCAGCCTTCCTCCCGGGCTATGACGCTGGCGATCCGTAACGCGTAGCACTTCTTACCTAATAACGAGTTCCCACCGTAACCCGAACCGTAAGACCAGACGGTCCGCTCTTCGGGGAAGTGGCTGATGTATTTGATGTCATTGCACGGCCAGGGGACATCCTTCTCCCCCGGCTCTAACGGCTTACCCACCGAATGCAGACAGGGCACGAAATCAGCGTCGTCCCCCATCTTTTCGAGGACCTCGGCCCCCATCCTGGTCATGATCCGCATGCTGGCGGCGACATAGGCGGAATCCGTGATCTCCACCCCGAACTTTGGATTTTCAGCGGTGAGTGGCCCCATGCAGAATGGGATCACATACATCGTCCGGCCACGCATGCACCCCCGATATAGCTCGGTCATGATCCGCTTCATTTCGGCCGGATCCATCCAGTTGTTGGTGGGACCGGCGTCATCGGGATCAACCGAGCAAATGAAGGTCCGTTCTTCAACCCGCGCCACATCCGTGGGCTCTGTTCGCGCCAGGAACGAGTTCGGCTTAAGCGAAGGGTTGAGACGCACCAGCGTCCCGGCCTCAACAAGCTCGTCGGTGAGTCGCCGCCATTCAGCCTCTGAGCCGTCACACCATTCCACCCGATCCGGCGTGGTCAGTTCTGCGATCTCGCGTACCCAGGCGATGAGTCGGGGGTGGGTGGTCGGTGGGCTGTCCAGTCCTGGAATGGCGGTCGGAGCACTCATAACGGCCTCTCCTCACGGTCGACGCTGACCATGAACCAATCCCCACATACCTCACATATCGGACACAATCTTGAATGCGTCATGGCCGTGGGGCTGCTTAATTGGATTGGCTCAGCCTAGACCGAGTTCAACGAACAGGCAGCTTGAGCGACCACGAAAAAACGCCCGGCTACCTGGACAGAAACGCCAACGCCACGACTGAGGCGCGTACCAGCACCGGGACAAGGCCTGCAGCGACCAAACCCGTCCCCTATCCCGCCCCGGGAGCGTCGCGCGGTCAGGACACGTAACGTGATCAGCTGGTGACGAGCAGGAAGATCACTAGCCCGAGCGCGGCCAGCAGGGCGATCGAGGCTCCTAGATACGCCTTGTCCCGTAACCGCATCCGAACCCCCGAGATACGTATGCCGACAACGACGGCTGAGGATACCGCTCCGCCCGGTAATCAGCTAAGAGCTAGCCACGAGACCCCGCGGCGCCGTACCTGGTACACCTCGTTGCCGAGCAACGGCTCCCGGCCGGTCGCCTTACGGATAAAGGTCAACCGATCCCACCCCAGGTCCTGGACCACCGCAGCACCGCCGACGGACAGCAGCAGCTCCTCAACCACCTGGGCGGCCGGCTCGGTTATCCAGGGCTCCCGCTTCAAACCGGCAGCGAGATCCAGGCCGTGCACCGCTAGCTCCACAACCCGGGTGACGAGGTAGTCGGTGAGCAGCATCGCGTCACCGTAGTTGGTCCGCACCTTGCGGTCGTCCGGTTCGGCCATCACTTCCCGGTACGCCCGCTGCCAGACTTGATCGAAGTCTTCGGCCAGCGCGCGGCCACTCCCCAGGGCCGCCGCCTCCCGTTGCGCGCTGACGATCCGCTCGGCATTGGCTTCTGGCGCGTATCGGGCGTCGGGCCGGTAATAATCGGCGGCCGTCACCTCGGCGTAAGGGGGAGCGGGCTGCGTCAATGCGTTGCTGAGCAGCACAATCGCGCCGCGAACGTGCCCCAACAGCTCCGATACTGTCCACGGTGGACAAGGAGATGGCCGTGAGAAATCCCCCTCGTTGAGCTTCAGCATCACGAGGGTCAGCTGCTCGGCTTCGGCGTGAAATGCCTCCAGCACGTCCTGTCGGCGCACGCGCGGGACGCTACCAGAACAACATACGTTTGGGGTTCAACGTGTACTAAGTGTGAAACGCGCGGTTCTCTACTTGACAATTTCCCGTGATCCCGCTAAAGGCGGATCTTCCTGATCATCACCGTGGTCGGGTAGTTCGGGCTTCCCGCGTACCATTCGGGCTTCTCACCACAGGGTCGACCACCGTTGAGAGGCGATATGAGAGCCTCGGAGAAGCCGACCTGAGGAGTCCGTGGTGAAGCTGAAACTGGACCTGCACGACATCTATAACCGGAGCCAGGATATTGACCGCGCGTTACGCGGGATCATCGACGAAGCGGTCCGCCGAAAGGCGACCCTGGTCGAGATCATTCCGGGTAAGGGGTCGGGGCAGCTTAAAAAACGTGTCCTTCGTTTCCTAGAGCAGAAAGAGATCAAAGCGCTCTACCACCGGGTCGAGAAGGACTCCAAGAACTTTGGGCGGCTGTTCGTTCACTTTCGGTGGAAGTAACAGGCTGCCGCGAGCTGAGCGCGTCCGACCGGTCACATTCCCCGCAGCGCAGCCACCGCTCGCAGCGTACCGATTTTCGCTTCGAAGACTACGGCACCACACGGCGCTTCCCTTTGGGCGTACGCCCGCGGCTGACAGCACAAGAGCCCCTGGATGCGGGCCTTTTGTTCCAGGGGCTCTCCGGTTGGCTGGTCACCTCTGGTGTTGGCGGCAGCCGTGTGCGACGAGAGCGATCACATCGGCGATGACGGTGTCGGACACCTTGACGATCTTGTTGACACCCCACGCGCTCTGTGAGGCGTTGGCGCGGTAGAGGTCATAGTCGTACTCGGCAGGGTTGCCGGACTTAGCGGTGAGCGCGGTGACCCGCTCCCCGATCCATGAGGCCACCTCATCTGGGGTACGGGCGATGTAGGCGGGCCGGTCACGGACCCGACCGATCGCCTCGGGCTTGTAGCGTTCGTCGTGGTTGCCGGTGTTCCACTCCAGGACGGCGCAGTGCCAGTGCCACCCTTGCTTCTGCCAGGTATCGCGTACCGAATAAAAGTCGGTCAGGGGAGTGCTCCACGCGTCACATTTGCCGCAGGCGAGATACCCCTTGTCGGATTCCTGCCAGACATGAGCGGATTCCTCGGCGCAGCGTCGCGCGGCGCACTTGACGCAATACCGGTATCCGTCGCGAAGGTCACTTGGTGAGGACCAAGAATGCCCTCCTCGAGGACATGTGGCAGTCGTACTTGCCATGCTGGCCAGCATAGTAGGTTATGCACCCGATGCATAAACGAAACATTTTTATTTTTGTTTTGAATATCAGCTCGCCTTCTCTCCTCGCAACGACTCCACTAGGCGCCACACCGCCGTTGACGGGTTAGCGTTAGGTGGTTGCCCCAGCACCTTCGCCCTAGCCGCCGCGTCTTGGATACCGTCTCGAAACACCGAGCTCATCTGCCTCACGTGAAGCGGCTCGTGTATCGAAGTTGTCTACATCGCATATGGTGCTAACTTCGTCATAGTCATCGCGTATCCGCTGTTTGACAGCGCTACACACCAGATCTAACGGAGAACCCTCCTTGATAACAACGACGGCCCGTACCTGAACCCAAGGCTCAGCCTTGATACCGTTCGTCCCTATTCGACGCGATCATGAATGCTTATCGCAGCGTCCATCTCTTAGTTCCACTCAGGTTGTCCCTTGCCGTCTCCGACACGGACCCTGACGCATGACCGCAGCTCATAATGCTGTTTCGCCGCCGATCGCCCGTCGCACCCCGAGAGCCTGCCTAAACAGATCGTCTGAGAGGTCGGGCGCACCATAATTACCGTTCAAGTAATACCGCTGCCGGTTCTCACCCTCTTTCCGGGGTTTAAAGTCAGACAGCGGATAAATAGTTGAGACCCCAGTATCCGAACCTCGCCCCCTGTCCGCTGGCACAACGGGTGTACAGCAGTCGATCTCACCTCTCAGAGATCGAACGTAGGGTCCGACAGCCCACCGTTGATTTGGTGGAACGCCTCGACACTGCTCTCGGGGCGGGTGGGGCCCTGCTGGCCGCCTTTCAATTAGACAGCCCGGTAACGCCGACCGATGACGAGTTGGATGCCTTAGAGCTGACGCGTCGGGCTGAAGCATCCGATGTCGGGGCAGAGACCCTCCGTCGCTTGGAGGCCGCTTCGGATGACCTCGCCATGGCCTACCCGGTGACCGCGCCGAGCGCGCTCCTGACATGTGTCAAAGCGCATCTGGCCTATATCAAACAGCTTCTGAACGGCCGCATAAGGTTCGACGAGCATGAACGACTATTAACGGTCGCGGGTTAGTTGTCTCTGCTCGCTGCGACCTGTCACATCGATCTCCGGCAGGAGTCCACGGCGCGTGCCCGGCTTCGAACCGCCACCGCTCTGGCAAAGCAGATAGAGCGGCCAGATATCGAGGTTTGGTGTCTTGAAACCGAGGCGTGGGCACGGTTGACGAACGGAGATTACTCCACCGCCCTGAAGCTGTCGCGGGGAGCGCAAGAACTCGCTCCCCGAAATAGCTCCATCTTGATTCAGGCGACAGCCCAGGAAGGACGGGTATTAGCGCGCCTGCGTGATCGGCAAACATACGACGTGCTCAACCGCCTTCAACGGTTGACCGAACCACTCGCTTCCCCGGCCACTCCCGAACATCATTTCGTTTATGACCCGCAGAAAGCAGTGTCGTACTTGGCCACCACTCTCGCCTGGCTGGGCGATCCCGCCGCTGAAGAACCGGCACGCATCGTCATCGCCAATGCTCCTCCCGGGAAGCGTCCACGACGCATCGCCTTGGCTCGCATTGACCTCGCCTCCTGCCTGATCACTCACGGGCGTACCGATGAAGCGGTAGCGGAAGCGCGTAAAGCCATCCTTTCTGGCTATGTCGCCCCATCAAGCGAGTGGCGCGTAACCGAAGCCATCATGACCGCCGAAGAAAAGGCCTCCCGAAGGCGGCGGACTTGCGAGAGGCCTATATGGAAGAGGCCCATATGGAAATGACACGTCAGTCGTCTGTCCGGGCGACCCCGATCGGGCAGGACAAGCCGTTGGGGCCGTGATTGCAGTACCCGTTCGGGTTCTTGGCGTTGCTGAGGTACTGCTGGTGGTAGTCCTCGGCGTAGTAGAAGGTGCCCAGCGGCGCGATCTCGGTGGTGATGGGGCCGTACCCGGCCGCGGCGACCACCGGCGCGAAGAGCTCCCGGCTGTGCTCGGCGAGCTTGTGCTGCTCGGGCGTCGTGGTGTAGATCACCGACCGGTACTGCGTCCCGATGTCATTGCCCTGCCGCATGCCCTGGGTGGGGTCGTGGTTCTCCCAGAACGCCTTCAGGAGGGTTTCGTAGGAGATCTCAGCGGGGTCGTAGACGACCTGCACCACCTCGGCGTGCCCGGTCAGGCCGGAGCAGACCTCTTCATAGGTGGGGTTGGGGGTGTAGCCACCGGCGTATCCGACGGCGGTGGAGTACACACCCTTCAGCCGCCAGAAGATGCGTTCCGCACCCCAGAAGCAGCCCATCCCGAAGACCGCCACCTCGAATCCCTCGGGCCACGGCCCCTGCAACGGTGTTCCCAATACAGTGTGACGCTCAGCAACCGGCATGGGCTCGGCCCGTCCAGGCAGCGCCTGCTCCGGTGTGGGGAGTTCCAGCTGGGTACGGCGTGTGAACAGCACGGCGTTCCTCCAAGGCTTCACACGGACGTCTCCCACAGTACGTCGACGCTGCGCGAGTAGCCTTCCGCTATGACTTACGGCTTCAACACCCTGGCCATCCACGCCGGTCAGGACCCGGACCCGCGTACCGGCGCCGTGGTGACGCCGATCTACGCGACGTCCACCTACTACCAGGACGGCGTGGGGCGCCCCAGGGAAGGTTATGAATACAGCCGTACCAAGAACCCCACCCGGGCCGCGCTGGAGGAGTGCCTGGCGGCCTTGGAGGGGGGTACGCGAGGGTTTGCCTTCGCCTCGGGTATGGCAGCAGAGGACACCCTGCTCCGCACGGTGTGCGTCCCTGGCGATCATGTGGTGATCCCCAATGACGCCTACGGCGGCACCTTCCGGTTGTTCTCCAAGGTGCTCGAACGTTGGGGCCTGCGCTGGAGTGCGGCGCCGCTGTCGGATCTGGACGCGGTGCGGGCCGCCCTGACCGACAGCACCCGCTTGATCTGGGTGGAATCGCCGACCAACCCGCTGCTGGGGATCGCTGACATTGAGGCGCTCGCGGCGTTGGCGCGGGATCACGGCGTACTCCTGGTGGTTGACAACACCTTCGCCTCGCCATATCTGCAGCAGCCGCTGCGGTTGGGCGCGGACGTGGTGGTGCACTCGACCACCAAATATGTGGGCGGCCACTCCGACGTTGTGGGAGGCGCCCTGGTGTGCTCGGATCCGGAGCTGGCCGACAGGCTGGCGTTCCACTCCAACGCGATGGGCGCTATCGCTGGCCCGTTCGACGCCTGGCTCACGCTGCGGGGTCTGAAGACGCTGGGTGTCCGTATGGAGCGTCACTGCGACAACGCTGAGCGGATCGCCCAGTTCCTGTCGTCCCACCCGGCCGTGGCGAGTGTGCTGTACCCCGGGCTGCCGGAGCATCCGGGCCATGAGATCGCCGCCAAGCAGATGCGCCGTTTCGGAGGCATGGTCAGCTTCCGACTGCGTGGCGGCTATGAGGCGGCTGTGGCGTGTTGTGAGGCCACGAAGGTGTTCACCCTGGGCGAGTCCCTGGGAGGCGTGGAGTCGCTGATCGAACACCCCGGCCAGATGACCCACGCGTCCGCGGCGGGCTCCGCCTTGGAGGTGCCGGCTGACCTGGTGCGACTGTCGGTTGGGATCGAGGACATCGACGACCTGCTGGCCGACCTGGAACGCGCGCTGGGCTGACGCTCCGCGCCGCCGGAGCGGCCCGCATCGCGACACGCGCACCCGGGGCGACACCGGTTTATTGCCGGCGTGACAGTGCGATAACGCTCGACACCTACCGCCATCGCTCGATCGTTGCACTCCTGTGCGGTACCTTGCGCCGAAAGACACAGGAGGCTGCCATGACCTGGGTCGGTGCGACGGCGGGGTCGATCGCTCGTGCGGTACGCCGCGGCGACACCTCCGCCGGTGAGGTGGTGGATGCCCATATTCGGCACATCCGCGCGGTCGACCATGAGCTGGGCGCCTTCCAGGTGGTGCGGACGGTGCCAGCGCTGGCCGAGGCGGAGATCGTCGATGAGCTACCCGATCTCGCCGGCCTGAGCTTAGCTGGCGTGCCGATCACGGTCAGCGAAAGCGCGGCGGTGGCCGGGGAACGGACCCGACTGGGGTCACCGGCCACCACGCTGCCGGTCGCCGAAGCTGACCATGAGGTGGTACGCCGGTTGCGCGGCGCGGGAGCCGTCGTGGTTGGTATGACCCGGATGTCCGAGCTGGGAATTTTCGGGTTTACCGACGACGACGATGTGATCACCCGGAACCCGTGGCGGATGGACCGTACGCCGGGCGGCTCAGCGGGCGGCGCGGCGGCCGCCGTGGCGGCGGG
>JGI12419J13241_1000477_pt1 | contig 13047 bp, 9 predicted proteins | sample BGWIniCompost_FD_13241 | JGI IMG/M metagenome (IMG submission 13241)
TCCGATAAAGGCGATCGCCTTGTCGCGCCCTGCTTTCTTCTCCTCTGTATCAGGCCGCGCGGTGGAGTGAAAGAGTCCGAAACCGGCAAAGCGGTCAGGCTCACGTTTCACCATGGCAAGCGTAACATACCCTCCAAGGGAATGCCCTATCGCAACCATCTTGTCAATACCCAAAGCATCCGCTTTTCGAAGTATGATTCCGGCAATATCATCAATGCTGAAAGTACCCTTCGGAAGAGGGCTATCTCCAAACCCGGGAAGATCAGGTGTTATAACACGGAAAGAGGAGGCAAGCTTGCTGGTAAACCCGCGCCATATCGCTGACGACATCGGAAATCCGTGGATCAACACTACGGCTCTTCCACTGCCCGATTCGTGAAAAACAATATCGTTCGCCTCTTCCGACATTATTGGATGATTATCGATTTGCGATGTGCTCCCAAACTCAAGTAGTGGAGATCAAATCGTAAATCGCCAATCGCTAAATCGCCGATCGCTAATCTACCGCTTTCTCCAGCAGAGCTACCACCGTTTGTTCGATGTGTTCCTCATCGTAGCCACACGCATGATGCAATTCGGACTGTTCGCCATGTTCCACGACAACGTCAGGAATACCGAGACGGCGAACAGGTAAATGGTAATTGTTGTCGGCCATGAATTCAAGGACAGCGCTTCCGAAGCCTCCCTGGATGCAACCATCTTCTACGGTGATGATCGAGTTGTATGTCCGGCAAATCCTGTGTAAAAGTTCTTCGTCAAGCGGCTTTGCAAACCGCATATCATAGTGACCGATGTAGATGTCTTTTTCAGCCAGCTTTTCGCACACACGCGCAGCGTAGTTTCCAACGTGGCCAAAGGAAAGGATGGCAACATCCGAGCCTTCGCGAAGTGTTCTTCCGGTTCCTACAGGTATCTCCTCGAATGGCGTGCGCCATTCAGGCATAACGCCCTGACCACGCGGGTAGCGAATGCTGAACGCTTTTCCTTCACGCGGCAGTTGGGCTGTGTACATGAGATTACGCAACTCAGACTCGTTCATGGGCGCCGACACAATCATGTTGGGCAGACATCTGAAGTAGGCGATGTCGTACGCGCCGTGATGTGTTGCCCCGTCCGCACCTGCGAGACCCGCACGATCCAGGCAAAAGTTCACAGGAAGGTTCTGAATACAGACGTCGTGTATTACCTGATCGTACGCCCGCTGCATGAACGTACTGTATATGTTGCAATAGGGAATGAGACCTTGCACAGCAAGTCCGGCGGAGAACGTCACAGCATGCTGCTCAGCAATTCCCACATCGAACGCCCTATCGGGCATTTCCTTCATCATGATGTTAAGCGACGAACCCGAAGGCATAGCGGGCGTGATGCCGACAATTTTGTCGTTCATCCTGGCCAACTCCACCATCGTATGGCCAAAGACATCCTGGTATCGCGGTGGCTGAACCGTCTCGTATTCTTTCCTGGCAATCTCGCCGGTGATCTTATCAAACTTGCCCGGCGCATGCCAGGTTGTTGCGTTGCCGTTCTCTGCAGGACCGTAGCCCTTGCCCTTCACCGTAACGCAATGAAGAATCTTCGGCCCCTTGATGCTCTTGAGGTCGTTCAGAACGGTGATCAGGTGATTGACATCATGACCATCGACCGGTCCGAAATACCGGAGGTTCAGCGATTCAAAGAAGTTGCTCTGGCTGAGGAGCGTTGCCTTGATTCCGTTCTCTATCTTCGATACGATCTCCTGGGCGTTCTTACCGAACTTCGACAGCTTCCCAAGAAGATTCCAAACTTCGTCCTTGAGTTTATTGTACGCCCGCGACGTCGTGATGTCGACGAGATAATCCTTCAACGCGCCAACGTTGGGATCGATCGACATGCAGTTATCGTTGAGCACGACAAGCAGATTCGCATCCGATACACCCGCGTGGTTAAGTCCTTCAAATGCAATACCTCCCGTAAGCGCGCCGTCACCAATTACGGCGATATGGTGACGATCATTTTCATTCTTGTACTTGGAGGCGATGGCCATTCCCAGTGCGGCTGACACGGATGTCGACGAATGGCCCGTTCCAAACGCGTCATACTCACTCTCGCTGCGTCTCGGGAAACCGGAAATGCCACCAAGCATACGGTTGGTATGGAACACATCACGCCGCCCGGTAAGAATCTTGTGCCCGTAGGCCTGGTGCCCAACATCCCATACCAGCAGATCGCGGGGAGTATTGAAGACGTAATGAAGGGCTACGGTTAACTCGACTACGCCAAGGCTCGCGCTGAGGTGCCCTCCATATACCGACACGTTGTCGACAATGAAATTTCGTAGCTCGCTGCACAATTGGACCAGTTCGGCATGGTCCAGTTTCTTTAGGTCATCCGGGCTGTTTATTGAAGCCAGAAGTTTTCCGGGCTTTATCAGCATTCTTCCAGGTTAAAATTTGACCTTACTAACAATAAAAGTAACCTATTTGAACGGTTTCAGCGATCAAATTCCGCAAATTTAGTTATTTCTGGCCGTTCCGAGGTTTTTGGCCGATATTAAATAACTTTGCGGCTCCATGAACGAGGTCCAGGAAAATTTCGAGGTAAAATTGCCCCTTTTTGAGGGTCCGTTCGACCTGCTTCTTTTCTTCATAGAACGGGACGAATTGGATATTTATGACATTCCGATATCCAAGATCACGAACGATTTCCTGGACTACATGCATCACATGGACCGCCTCAACATCGAGTTGGCCAGTGAGTTCATCCTCGTGGCTGCCACGCTGATGCGCATCAAGTCGAAAATGCTCCTGCCACGGCCGCAGCTCGACGAAGCCGGAAACGAAATCGACCCCCGCGAAGAACTCGTTAAGCACCTCCTCGAATACAAAAAGTACAAGTCGGTAATCGAGGAATTCCAGAAGATGGAAGAGACCGAGCTGATGAAGGAAAAGCGCGGCAACATCGTGCGGGAATTGCGCTCGCTGGCTGAGAGCACCAACGTCGAAGCAGAATTGCAGGACGTGGACCTGTTCAAGCTGATGACGGTGTTCGAAAAGGTACTCAGGCGCTACGAGGCTGAGAAAAACAAGCCGGTCCACCAGGTCGTTCAGTATCCGTACACCGTCGAGGCTCAAAAGGAATTCATACTCAAGCAGGTCGAAGAAAATCCAAACACATCGTTCAACGACATCGCGGAGAAATTTCCCACGCGTATCGCGATGATCTTCACCTTCCTCGCCATCCTTGAACTGCTCGCTTTGCAGCGGCTCACGATCCGCATCGGCGAAGGCTACAACAACTTCTGGATTTCAAAGGGGGATACAGAAAGCGGCGCCGTCACGGAAGAGCCTGTTTCGCCACCTACTGAAGTCGACTAAGCGTAAAAATCGTCTCGGGCCGTTACGGCTACCTCGTAAAAGAAAGTCCCGACTTTCGCGGCAACCGCTTCAAAGAAGCGTGCACCCTTCTCTGCTGTTGCTTTCTCGGGATTCCCTACACCTGTGTCCCTTGTTACGGCAGTCCAACGGCGTTCTGCCCAACCCCAGCCTTCGCGCATAGCGGAAAAGGTAAACTTCTTTGCCTTGCCGTCACCTGCCTCGGAAAGCGGAAGCACGAGATTCGGCGTGAGGTGAAGCATGACGCTGGTTTCCATCTCACCTGCGTGGTCGTCTCGGTTCTCAAAGAACTTTGTCTGATCGACAGAGTGAAACCAGTTACAGCTGCACAGGAACATATTCGGATACTTAAGGCCAAGTTCACGGATCATGGTCTTAAAGTCGTTGCCGCCATGGCTGTTTAGTATGATAAGCTTGTGAATGCCCTGGCGATCCAACACTTGAACCACGTCGTCCAATATCTTTAGCTGTGTGGAAGGATTCATGTTGATGTCAAGCAAGATGTCCGGCTGACCGGTATTGACACCAAACGGAATCGTCGGCAGCACAATAATCTTCGCCCCCTTCTCCCAGGCGATGCGCGCCCCTTCAGCAGCTACTTTTTCTGCCTGGAAAATATCCGTGCCGTAAGGAAGATGGTAGTTGTGTGCTTCACACGCACCCCACGGAAGAACAGCAACGTCAAACTTTTGATCGCGAATCGTCTTCCAGTTACACTCTGCAAGTATGTATGGCCTCATAGCGGTAAAGTTAAGAGGTTCGAGGACATGAGGAATAGCAGGGGCATTAAGTTGTAAGAGGTAATCGGTATTCAGTAATCGGTGGGATTTGGCAGAGACGCGCGACTAGCGCGTCTCACATCCTATGTGTTCTATGTGTTTCTAGATCACGTAGGGCACATAGAGGATTTACGCGCTACGACGGTAGTGCAATCAGATACGTCTTTCCTTTCTTCACCGTGAGCTTCTCTTCGCGAAGCCAGGGATTATGGCGTTTGAGAAGCTTGTAGTTGGTGCCGTGGTCTTTGGCAAAGTCGACGAGGTCTCGGATGGTTTCATTGACTTCCACGTAGCGTAGCGGCTCTTCCTTGTAGAGGTGTTTCTGGCGGATGTAGAAGCCGTACTTTTCGGGGTTCTGGATGATCTCCTTTATGGCCAGAATGCGGAATACATAACGCGACGTCTCTTCATTGAGGTAGAGGTCGTAGTAGGAGTCGACTTTTTGTTCATCCAGTGCACGCTGAATGCCGGCCATGCCGCGGTTGTAGGAAGCAGCGACGATGGTCCAGTTCTTGAACTTGTCGTAAGCTCTGCGGAGGTATTTGCAGGCGGCTTCCGTCGACTTAAGCGGGTCATACCGTTCATCCACCTCGCGGGAAATTTCAAGTCCGAGTTCTCGTCCGGAATCTTCCAGTATCTGCCAGTATCCAACCGCGTGTTTCGGCGACACCGCGTTCAGCAGGTTGCTCTCGATGAGCGGGAGGTACTTGAAATCCTCAGGGATGCCGTTCTCTTTGAGAATCTTTTCAATCTGCGGCAACCACCGGTGCGCACGCTTAATCAGGAAGATCGTGTTGCTGTGGAAGTACACATTGATTTGCAATTCCTTGTCGAGGCGTTCGCGCACGTCCGGAATGTCCAGCGGCACAGGCTCGTTCGCGAAAGTGATACCTTCTGGCACATCGAATGACACAGCTGGCAGCGGATGGCTGGCGTCCTCGAGGTCGACCATCATCGTACTCTGATCGGAGATCGTCCCTGATGCGCGCACCGTTGAACGGGACGCATCATAGGAGATGTATCCGATGAGGATGACCAGCGTTGCAGCTGCAATAAAATCCGATGTGTTCAGTTTCATCATTACCTGTCTAATCAAACAACCTTAGAACTCAAAAGTTCGGTGCAAGCATATACCGCGAATAGAAATCGTCGATAACCTTGACCGCCTCTTCGGGAGTATCCACAAGGTTGTAAAGATCGAGATCCTGGGGCGAGATCATACCTTCCGCGAGAAGGGTGTCCGTGAACCAGTTCAGCAATCCCGACCAGAATTTTTTCCCGACCATGACGACGGGAAACCTGGCGGTCTTGTGCGTCTGGATCAGCGTAAGGGCTTCCATGAGTTCATCCATGGTGCCAAAACCACCCGGCATCACGATGAAGCCTTGTGAATATTTCACAAACATAACCTTACGCACAAAAAAATAGTCAAACGAAATCAGTTTGTCTTTATCGATGAAGATGTTGCCTTGTTGTTCGAAGGGGAGGAATATGTTGAGACCCACCGACTTTCCTTTCGCCCGGTGTGCACCGCGATTGCCGGCTTCCATGATTCCGCCTCCTCCACCGGTGATGACTCCATAGCCATGCTGAACGAGACGAAACGCGATCTCTTCAGCCATTTGGTAGTACGGATGAAGTTGGGGAGTGCGTGCAGATCCGAATATGGTAACGCAAGGTCCGATCTTTGCAAGCTTCTGAAACCCTTCCACAAACTCTGACATCACCTTGAAGATCACCCACGAATCGGAGCTCTTTATCTCAGCCCAATCTTTTTCCTTGAATGCTTTACGGATACGTTCTTCTTCCTCGTTCTGTAACCTTAATTGTTCCGCGCCCATGATAGAATGATTAGTTAAAAAACATGATTTGGTGCTTAGCTCAAAAAATGGATATGCAAAGTACCCAATTGGCGTCTCAGCCGGATTTCGAAAACCGCCCCCTTTCTTACATGTGTGGGTTTAGAAAATATCGTCCATTGCTTTTGACAGCCTGTCAAATTCAAACGCAAATCCGGTGCCCATTATTTTTTGCGGTGACACATTAGCCCCTTCCAGCGCCAGGGATGCCATTTCGCCCAAAGCCAGCCGCAAGACAAACGCAGGCACGGGAGGCAAAAACAGGGTTTTTTTCATGGCGCGGGCGACGGCACGCGTAAACTCGCGGTTTGTGACAGGGTCAGGCGCCACGGCGTTGTAGGCTCCGCTCAGCGCATGGTTTTCAATGGCAAAGGCATACATCGCGCATATGTCGCGGATATGAATCCAGTTCATGATCTGCTCACCGCTTCCCAGGGGCGCACCCAAACCCCATTTCACGGGTCCGGAAAATCGCTTCAACAGGCCTCCCTCCGCACTTAGCACCGGGGCTGTCCTGATCTTCACAACACGGATACCCAGCGATTGGAACGCGTCAGCAGCAGCTTCCCATTGCACACAAACATCCGCCAGGAAGTCGTTACCGGGGGGATCGTCTTCTGTGAAGGCCTCAGGCCTGCTGCGTGTCCCATAAATGCTTATCCCTGCAGCACTGATGAAGGTATGTGGCCTGGCGCCCGAGTCCTCCACAGCACGACGCAGCAGTGCAGTGGATTGTGTGCGACTCTCGAGAATTTCTCTTTTGTAGGATTTCGTCCAACGACGTGCACCGATGTTGGCGCCCGCGAGGTTGATAATGACGTCCTTGTTCTTTACCGCTTTCGGATCAACCCGACCTTCCTTGGTATCCCACAGATAGGTCGCATAGCGACTGTTGCCGCGCTTACGAACCAGGTGTGCTACCTCATGCCCACGCTCCCGCAGCACTTCCGACAGGTGCGAACCAATAAGCCCATTGGCGCCGGCAATGAGGATGGATTGTGGCTTCATGAAGCATACGTCCCTGCATCAAAGCTATGGGAAATTGAGCACACTATGTATCCTATGTAACTAGAACGAATACCCCACCTTCACACTGAAACTGGTTCCCGGACTTACACTGCTGAACAACTTGTCTGTTGCCCGAAATGAACGGAATACATATTCACGCCTTGCGGCAAGAAGGTTGCTCACATTTACCCCAACCTGCAGCCGTTCATCTTTACCAAAGTGCCGGGTAGCACTGAAATTCACACTGTGAAAAGGCAATGAAAAAACATCGGGTTTGTCGGCGATGCCAACGTATGTCAATGTTTCACCCTGGACGTTGTAGTACAATCCCGCTTCAAGTCCGTTCATTTTGCCCGTATAGAAAACACCGGCATTCACGATGTAGGGTGCCTGACCTGCCATTTGCCGCGTCGGCGAGACAACTTCGTCCTCCCTCGCATTGCGCACGCGCGAATTGTACTCTGTAACGCTCATGTCGACGCGTGATCGGGCGATTGTTACGTTGGCATTGACCGAAAAATTATCCAGCGAAGGCGACAAAAACGACAGACGCTGCCTTGCTTCGAGCTCAACGCCGTAGACAACGCCGTCACCAACATTGCGCGGCTGAAAATTGTTGGGCGCCTGTACGTACTGGACCATTTCGATGGGATTGTTGAGGCGTTTGTAAAACACACTAGCCGCTAGTGTTTGTCCTGATTCCTGAAACGCCTCCCATCTGAGATCAAGATTGTCAATGTCGGTTGCCCTGAGGTTTCCGTCCCAAACAACCTCACCCGATGGTGCTACATCCCTGAAGAATGAACCGATAAAGGTACGACCAGTGAGAGGGTCGAGTATTTCCGCGTAGGACGCCTCCTTGAACGAAGGGCGTGCAATGGTTCGTGCATATGAGAACCGAAGATTCTGACTATCACCAGGCGAGTAGATCACATTGACCGATGGAAAGAAATTCAGATCATCAAGAACTATTTCGCTGTTCAATTCAAGACCTTGCTGGTTAACGCCGGAGTATCGGAGCTCAAACTGCTCAGCCCGTAAACCCGCTATCGTTCTCAAACGCTTGCCTACATTGAATTCCACCGACACATATCCAGCTGTGGTGACACTTCCTGACTCAAATGCATTTGGGTTGAAGGGTATAAACAAGGGCGCATATCGCGTACCCCGCGTACCCGATGCATTCATGGGCCAGAGATTCTCGGGGCGGAACAATTCATTCGGATCACCGGTGAGCGTGACACCCTGGGGAATGATCTGGAAGTTCTGAATATTATATTCCCGATTCTTCCGCGTGTACATTGATCCAAAATGAATTTTGGCGCTGTTGCCAAAAAGGGGTCGTTCGTGCGTGACATCAACCCTGGCCGCCAAACTGGTTTCTTCCAGATAGCGCCAGATTCTTTCGGGGTAGCCCGACTCAGTACCAATAGAAAGATTGTCACCATCAATTCGATAACGGGTATACCGAATGTCCGGATCTTCTATGGAAGATCGTGTCGGGGAAATCTTCCAACCGATATGCCATCGATTTTCGTTTACGTAATGATCGCCGCCCAGCAACAAATTCGTTAGTGAACGCTGGTTGTACTCCAGGTTGTGCTGATTTGCCAGGAAGTTTGCGCCGAGATCTGAATTCTCATACTGAAATATTCCCGCGCGTGATTCACCATTCTGTATGTGTAGCACATTGATCCTATACTTCGCAGACTCTCTTTTCAGCGCCAGCCCGGCTATGCCACTAAGCATAACTGAATTAGCGCCATATTCGCCAGCCTGGTATTCACGAACCTGCAACTCATTTTCGTTGGCCGTACCCTTTCCGTATCGGCCGTAAGCGGCATTACGGTAGTACTCCGTATTGTTGGCATACGATATCGCCAAGGTGTATCCCCACGTATTGTTACCCGTTGTGATCTGATTGCCGATACCCAAACCTAAGCTATAGTCCATAAAGCTCGTTGCGCGCATCGCACTCAGGGTGGGATTAAATCCTTCAAGGATTTTTCGGAATTCCCTTCCTGGCTCACTGCCCGGCCTCCCGACGACATCTGCGTACAATGGGGTGTTAGTACTCATCCCCGTGGGAATAGCTCTCGTGCCATCGTCGACTCCGAGAAAATCAGTCTTGCCTCCTTCGTACGTCAGGTAGTTTGAGTTGAAGTGCATGGATGGATTGTATCCAAGCCCTATTGACGCCGTGATGGTCTTTTCGCCGGGGAAATCCTTCGTATTGATATCAACAATACCGCCGGTAAAATCCCCCGGCAGATCAGCCGTAAAGGATTTTAGTATGACGATGTTGTCAATAATGCTTGTCGGGAATAAATCCATCTGCAGGGTGTTCCTGTCCGGATCCAGACCTGGAACGTCCATGCCGTTGAGCGTCGACTTGGTATAGCGATCGCCAAGACCACGAACAAAAACATAACGCCCTCCTTCGATAGAGACGCCCGGGACGCGCTTCACAGCTGACGCCGCATCGGAATCACCAATCCTGCTGAAGTTCGCAGCAGAGATTCCATCAAGGAGGTTGGCTGATCTTCGTTTTACCGTAAGCAGTGCTTCTTCCGACGTACGTATCGCCTCGGCCGTAATGATCACCTCCTGGAGTTGCCCGACACTTTCCGTCAGCCTGATATTGTCCAGCACCGTTACACGGCCGGCATCTACCCGCGTATCCTCAATTCGTATTGGCGAAAACGATACGTAGGATATGGCGAGCGTATGCACACCTTCTGCAACGGTCAATTCAAACTTACCATCGAAGTCGGTAATGGTTCCTGTTGATGTACCTTCAACCTGTACCGTTACACCCACCAGGGGTTCACCGGTTGCACTGTCTGTCACCGTGCCGCGGATGATTCCGGTTTGAGCAAATAAGACATAAGGAAATGTCAGAATCAGGAGTGTGATGAGCGATCCTTTCATGGCCATGAAGTGTAGTTGATGCAAAGGTCGCTTGCACAATTAACAACGGTTGACCCGGAATGTTAATCGACAGTTAAGTAATTGTTAATGTCCCGGAGAACGGCAAAAAAAATAGGGACATCAGTATGACATCCCTACAAATTTATCGGCACGTGTTAACACTCAATCGAACTCGCCGAGTGTGGCGGCCAGTGTCCACATCAGCACTGAGGTATCAGCACCAACCGTGTTCGACCCCGCATCCTTTATGGTCACATGGGCATAGGTTCCGTCTTTGAAAACTTCATTCAACAGTGCCCCCTCCGCCAATGTGACTTCAAGCTCATCAAAGGTGAGATATCCATTGGCAAAGTTGTCGATGGTCTCCGTTCCGCTCAGCGAGAAATCACCCAAGCCCCCGGAAGTTGCAGGATCAGGGAATCCGTAGAAGTACACACGACTCATTGTGGCGCGGGCGCCATCCCTGAAGTCCGCAATCTCCGCCGCGGCGCTGCCTCGCACTGTCCCATTGATGAACGTATGTCCCTTTGACGACCCTTCACCGTAAGAGCCTTCAGGGCCATCGACTTCAAACGTGTGGTCCGTTTCATCCCCGGCAAGCACGACAAAATTGTTGAGTGTGCCCGACCAGGCTTGATCAGTGTCGATGGCATCGTCACCAACGGCCCAAACAACGACGTTGCTAACGTTCACAGTCCCACCAAAGAACTCGATGCCGTCGTCCTCGTTGGCGATTACTTCTATGTTCTCGATGATGGTGCCGCTGCCTACACCACCGAGCGTCAACCCGTTGATCTCATTGCCTTCGCCGATGTTCGCTCCACCGTGGCGTATCGACACGTAACGAAGTACTCCCGAATTATCATCGGGCACATCGCCTCCGTAAGCTCCGTTCGGATCGCTTGCAGGAATGCCCTCAATCTGGAAGTTCTGTTCATTGGTGGACACGGAAATGGGCGACTTTCCAAGAATGATCAATCCTCCCCAAAGTCCACCACCGTCGGCAGGACTGAGATTGGGACTTTCGATCATGCCGGGTTCGATCTCGTCCGCAACGGACGTAAAGATGATGGGTTCGTCGGCTGTTCCCTCGGCCATTATTTTTGCGCCTCTCGCGATGATCAATGCCGCGGCGTTTGCACCAGCACCCGCCTGGCCCTTGACGACAACGCCTTTCTCGATTGTCAGTGTCACGCCGTCGACGACAGCGATCCTTCCGGCGAGGACATAAGTCTTGCCGCTTTCCCAAACGGCATCTTCCACGATATTGGCATCAATAATCACAACATTGGAGTTGCCGTCATCAGATCGATCAGGGTTATCCGAAGGTGTTGGATCATCATCGCACGACGTCAGAATGAACATCATGCCGATACAGAGCAAAGAAAATAGCGTTTTCATTCAGAGCAAGTTTTAGTTTGATACTCTTCCTTGCCAGCAAAGGTGAAGCGCTGATGTTAACTGACGGGGTTGGAGGGTTTAATTAATTGTTAAGGGAGTCTGAACCAGGAGGTCTGAATTAGGATTTGTAGGATGGAAGGAACGGTGGGATGGAGGATGAAAAGGATTAATAGGATGAATGGACTAGTGGGATGGGGAAGACATGGCTTCTATGTGCCCTATGTGACCCTATGTGCTCTATGTGATTCAAAATCCTTCTGAACCACATAGGGCACATAGGCCGGCAGCGCCGATTACTTACTAATCGGTACCTTATTCAGTATTGCCTTGATAATATCCGCCGTCCTCACGTTATCCGCTTCCGCCTCATAGTTAAGGATGATGCGGTGGTTCATCACGTCGATGGCGACTTCCTTGATGTCTTCGGGAAGGACGTAGTCTCGGCCGTCCATGTAGGCCAGGGCTTTTGATGCAAGATTCAGATTAATGCTTGCGCGGGGCGATGCGCCAAACTGAATGTACTGTGCCTGTTCGTTCAGCTGATATTCTTTCGGTCTGCGCGTTGAGTACACCAATTCGATAATGTATCGCTCCAGCGATTCAGATATTTTTACTTTGTTAACCTGGTTGCGGATATCGAAGATATCTTCTTTCGTCAGTACGGTCTCGACGGTATAGTCGAACTGCATGTTGGAGATTCTTCGCATAATCTCCAGTTCCTGTTCCTTGGTTGGGTATTCGACGAAAACCTTCATCATGAAGCGGTCGACTTGCGCCTCAGGGAGTGGATAGGTTCCTTCCTGTTCAACTGGGTTCTGCGTTGCCATCACGAGGAATGGCTTATCCAACGCGAACGTAGTTTCCCCGATGGTAACTTGTTTCTCCTGCATGGCTTCCAGGAGGGCCGACTGCACTTTTGCAGGCGAGCGGTTGATTTCGTCCGCAAGAATGATGTTGGCAAAGATTGGGCCCTTCTTGACTTCAAATTTTCCTTCGCGCTGATTATAGATCATTGTACCCACGAGGTCTGCAGGAAGCAGGTCAGGCGTAAATTGAATCCGTGCGAACTCAAGGTGAAGGACGCGGGCAAGCATACTCACCGTTAATGTCTTGGCCAGGCCGGGCACACCTTCCAGGAGAATATGGCCGTTCGTGAACAATCCGATGAGAAGGCGATTCACCATGTATTCCTGGCCAACCACAACCTTCCCTACTTCGCGAATCGCACTCGCGATCTTTTCCTTGTGCTCCTGCTGCTTTTCAACTGCTACCTGATCCATAAGGCTATGGCTTATACTGAGTTGCAAATAAAGCTCAATAATAAAGATTAAGCCCAACAAAATACAGANTTCCNCNGCATAATCGCTAAGTGGTCAAATGACGGCCTCTAAGGCTCGCCAGCCGACGAAATGGCCAAAACTCCGCGTTTTAATAGTTTTGCATGCAGCAGTTTTATTTCTTTATGACCATGGGCAGAACGTTTGTTATTGGCGATATACATGGAGCACATCGGGCACTTGTTCAGTGCCTTCAGCGGGCAGGGTTCGACTATGACCGGGATCACCTTATCAGTCTTGGGGACGTATGCGATGGCTGGCCGGATACGCCCGCATGCATCGAAGAGCTCATGAAAATCAAAAACCTCACTTACGTACTCGGCAATCACGATGTATGGACGCTGGAGTGGATGCAGAC